>Ga0209417_1000401_pt1 | contig 106675 bp, 70 predicted proteins | sample RifGroF2_FD_184002 | JGI IMG/M metagenome (GOLD analysis project Ga0209417, IMG submission 184002) | Groundwater microbial communities from Rifle, Colorado, USA - Groundwater F2 (SPAdes) (version 2) | ecosystem: Environmental > Aquatic > Deep subsurface > Groundwater | place: Rifle, Colorado... | reverse complement strand
CCCGGTCGACGAAACCGAGAGGTCGTGTAAACGCGACGATGTTGTTGTCGATCAGAACCGGACCGGCGCCAAGCTCAAGGAATATTCCGGCCATCCTGTTGTTGACTACCAGGTTCCTTGTGATGCGTGCATTCTCGTATCCATTGTCTATCCAGATGCCGTGGCCTTCATTGTCGCGTATGAGATTCCCCTCGACAAGGGCGTTGGATGCGTGCAGCTTGATCCCCCCCCATTCCTCCCATGAGGCATCATACGCCGTGTAAAAGTTCATATTGTTGTTGCGCTCAATGATATTTCCAAATATGACCGTGCCCCCGTGGTTCCATCCGGCAATGCCGCAAAGGCCGTTGTCGCTAATGACATTGTTCCTGATGTTGTGCGAACCTCCGATGATTACATGCTTGTCGTCAGGATGGGTGTCGGGAAGATTTGAACAGTCCCATGTCTCACTGCCGCAGTCAAGGCCGATCGTGGCAGCATGACGGATTGTGTTGTCTTCGATGACCCAGTTATGACCGCTCCTGACGCTGACAGCTCCACCCTGGGGGAAAGGCCCCTGGTTCGCGCAGTGTTCAAAGATAAAACCTTTTATTGTCATATATCCGAGGCCGCGGCGGAAAGGCGAGAAAATCCTGTTCCTGACTGATATTTCCACGGAATAATCTTCAGGCTTCCTATTTTCGCCGGAAAAATGAACTATTATGCTTTCACCTGAAGGGGAAACAATCCATGAGTTCGGATGTTTTTCGACGTCTTCCAGGCTTTCAACCTGGGCTGCTTTGGCGCTATTGATGAAAATCTGTCCGATCGTCCTTGGTAAAATGGCTGTTTCAGCGGGCCTGACTTTCTTGTTCCTGTCACCGCCGGCAATGCTGATGCCTGTTTCGTAAGGATTCCTTTCGTGGAAAATGGACTTGTCTAATTTGCCTTCGTAGACGCCCGGAATATTTTTGTAGCTGATCCATTCCGGTTTCCAGATATCGCTGCCCTTTATAACGACATCCCCGACTTCTGCAGACATATAGACGACAGGCTTGCCCTTTGCCCCGCCTTTTGCCGGAGAGACTTTTTCACGGTAAGTTCCGGAATGGACGATTACCGTGTCGCCCGGACCCGCTTTTGCCGCCGCCGCCGATATGGTCATAAACGGCGTCAACTGATCGCCCGGACCGGAATCAGTTGCCTTCGGATTCTTCTGGGCCACATGAAATACCCTGATGCCTGGATCGGATTTATCATTAATCTTTTTCGGTTCCCTGTCTTCCTTGCCCGTTTCCTGGGCCGATATGTATCCGGAAATAAACAACAACAACATGATTATGCTGGCGCATGTTTTAAATAAAAGGCGGCGCGGAAAGTCCTGCGTGTAAATGTTCATGGGAGGAGATCCTTGCTGATATATATTGTTGTTATGCATAAGGTCCTATTATTCATTTTAATCCTTTTTAGAAACAAGCAATCCCGCAATGTTTGAAAAAGCTTCCTTATTATTCTTAGGAGCCTGGAGCTTGATTTTCAGTTTGCCTCCGACAGGTTCTTTAGAAGCAGGGAAGAAATACATGACGGGGATTGAATCAGGACGTCCGTTCACGGTTAAAACAGCGGGAGCCGCTCCCTCCCCGGAATATTCCAAGTCGGTTGTTTTAACTATCAGCAGGCCTTTCAGATCGTATCCGTCTGCTTCGATGACCATTTCCGAGCCGGCGATTTTGGAAGACCAGCATCCTGCATATGTATAATAGCCTGGCTTTCCCTCCGTCCATCCATTGCTGGACAAGGGTTTCAAAGGGAGTATCCTGCAAGTTGAAAAAACATTGTTCTGGATAATGGGTTCCGGCATCGCCGGAATCTTTTCAGGGGCATTCTGATCCAAAGCCTGGGTTATTGCATCCGAAAGCAGCTTTGCGTATAATGCATGCCCAGTATCGGATGGATGCACGCCGTCCTTGAAAAACTTCTCCAGCGTAAACTCGCCGGCCTTGAACTTTCCTGCGATGACAGGGCCGCAGTGTACTTCCGCAATATTGTAGCGCAGGGCGACTTCATGATGCTTTAAGACGCTGGGCATGACAGCGTCGTTCAGATAATATTTTTCTACAGAACCCTTGGTGGTTGTGTATAAGAATATCATCCCCATCCTGGGGTTGCTTTTCAATGCCTGCCTGACAATGCCTTCCATGCTTGCGACCGCGGATTTTGCCGGATCCGTGTTTTTCACATTTTCCGCCGATCCTGAATCATTGACCGCAAACTCCACCACGAGAAGGTCGACTCCCTTGTCCAAAGCCTGTATTCCAACCCTGTACGCCCCATAGTCGGAGCCTGTACCGCCGACAGCGCAGTGCAGCAGTCTTAGCTTTGAACCTTTTTCCTTTAATGCCTTGCCAAGTGTTCCATTGATTATCCACCAGTAGGAATTTGACACCTGGCTTGCACCGCTGCCCTGGGTTATCGAACCACCAAGCAGCGCGATGGACACGGTTTCTTTCTGGCGGACTTTTTCTGCGAAGAACCCGAGTCCGCACCTGCCTTTCGGCAATGGTTTTCCAGCGTCATCGATAATGACAGGACTCTGTGCGAATACATTCCCAATGGAGGAAAAAACAATTATAGCATGCAAAAGAAACCTGTTAATTTTCATAGTCTCTCATTCTCCTTGGTTAAAAAATAATTCATTTTGGGGGACGGTATCATTTGTATCTGTATCTAAAATAATAACCGCCCCAGTTGTCGCCGGACACCAACCCGCCAGTTTTTTTGAGGAAGTTGTTATCCTGCCACTGCGCGTGCCCATCGACAAAGCCCGTATTCGCCGCCCCCAGCAGCCCTCGGGCATGCCTTCTGTCATTGTACAGTTTGTATCCAAACGGCAAATCCTGCCAGAAAGCCCCGTAATAAACTTCGGAATCCATGAAATATATTGTAATTGAAGGCTGTGAAAAATTGCTCAAATTAACCTTGCCCTGGGTCCAGTACCATGGCTGTCCCGCTCCGCCCCACTGTGGAGTCATGAATGAAACGGGATTAAAGAAATTGGCGTTGACCCCGTATCCGTTGCCATTTTGAAATGGGCACCTGTTCAATTTATCGGCGACAAATCCGTATTCCGGCAATTTATCGGTCCATATACCCGGAAGCACATAGTTGTCATGATCGCCCGACCATTGGAATGCCATCAGGTAGATCTGCCTGATATTTGACAGGCACGAAATATTATTTGCTGTTGCCTTGGCCTGCTTCAACGCGGGGAGCAGCAAGGATACAAGTATCGCAATTATAGCAATGACCACCATAAGTTCGATTAATGTGAAAGCCGTAATATATGATCTTGCCTTAGATTCATGAAAACTCATGATAAGACTCCTCATTTATGGGTTTTTGCCGTGCTTTGCCTGATAATCAGCTCAGCCTTTGTTAGAATTGTTTCAACTGCCTTCTTTTCTATTTTTCCTTCGATCTGCTTAAACAGCAGCTGCACCGCGCTCCGGCCTATTTCGCAAGGGAACTGGTTGACTGTGGATATCGCAGGATATTTCCACTGGCCCAGTGGAAGATTGCCATAGCCAATGACGGATAAATTATCGGGGATTTTCAATCCGAGCCCTCCCGCAGCGTCGCATACAGCCGCGGCAGCCAGGTCATTTGCCGCAAAAACAGCGGTAATCTGCGGATTTTTTTCAAGAAATGTTGAAGCCTTGCTTAAATCATAGTAGAACAATTCATTCTCGGAAACCGTTCCAACAACACCGGGATATTTCGCAATTGTGTCTTCGAAACCCTTCTTTCTAATTCGGGCTGGACTTGCGAACTGAGGGCCTTTCAGATGCGCAATGTTTTTATGACCAAGGGAAATAAGATGTTCCGTGGCCAGTGACGATCCTGTATAATCATCGGAGGCGACAAAATTGAATTCAACGTATGGCAGGTTCCTGTCAACTGTCACAACGGGAATGCCTCTGTCGAAAATTTCCATGAAATAATCTTTTTGGGCTTCATCTTCTATTGGCCTGATGATTATTCCCTCGACCCGCTGCTCTATGAGCCGATGTATTTGTTCCCGTTCACTTTTTCCTGTGTGATCCGGCCAGAGAAGAATTGGAACATAATCTTTTTGAATCAGACTGTTATGTATCCCTTTTATAATTTCCGTAAAAAAACCTTCATCGCAGGGTATCATGACACCGATAGTTTTTGTCCTGCCTGTTCTCATGCCGTCTACGAGGAGGTTTGAGCGATAACCGAGGCTCTCAGCGGATTTCAATACCTTCTCCCTGGTTGCCTGTCCAATTTCCCCTTTATTGTGAAGTACGCGGGAGATTGTTGTAATTGAAACGCCAATATCTCTGGCAATATCCTTCATGCTTACGACGTATTTTGTTCTCACTGAATGTGTTCCTTTTAGATTAACCGTATTATGCAAATACTTGCGCAATTATTTGCGTAATGCAATTATATGATAGAAATTGAAGAGAGTCAAGCCTTGTTTGAAAAAAACGGGTATTTTTCATTTATCTTATGGAAAAGTCTTGACTTCTGCATGGATTGCGGTTACAATTGCATTATCGTTCACGCTATGGTATCGCTATATTTGATTTTTACCTGAAAACGAATACGGGAGAATGAAGCAATGGCCAGTCACGGAAAAAGTAATATCACAATGCGGGAAATCGCAGAAAAAGCGCGGGTGGCGGTAACAACGGTATCCTCCGCCTTGAACGGAACAGGGCGGGTGGGGACGAAACGTACCGAGAAAATCCGGCAGATCGCCATGGAGCTGGGTTATATGCCAAACACAGCCGCACGGATCCTGAAAAGCAAAAAAAACAATGACATGGGACTTATCATCTGCGAGAAACAGCAAATGATAGATGGCCATGGTATTTTTTCCGGCCTGATCAGGCATTTCATGGAAGAATGTCAACGGCAGTCCTTGCGCATGCAGGTGGAATTGTTTGATTCCTTCCGTTTCCCCGACCGTCTGCCGGATGTTTTTTGCGGACTGGTCGGCGGAGTGGTGATTGGCGGAACTCCCAGTAAAAGAATGCTGGAATATCTGGCCAAACATCCTGAAATGCCATGTGTCCGCTTTGAAGAGCCGGGTGAATATTCGGTTCGTCTGGACGCGGCGGAAGGTGTTCATATGGCGCTTCAGTATCTAGTTGCACTGGGGCACCGTCGGATTGGCATGCTCGGATGTTCCCGCAGTTACCCCGTCCACAATCTTGCGTGGGATGGATTTGAAGCGGCGGTGACCGAATTCACCCTCGACTGCGATCCGGAGATCATGCTTGAGATGGATGAAAAGAGCAGCCTGGCGTTCAATTATGTCCAGAAGGCGGAGGAGACTGTTGAACGGCTTCTGGCAACGCCTCGACGGCCTCCAACGGCATTATTGATTGCCGGCGGCCCGCTGACAAGAAGTTTTATCTGTGCGGCATTAAAACGGGGTATCAGGATACCAGAAGATATCAGCATCCTGTCATGTTATCCGGCGACCTGGGAAGCGCAGAATTTTTATCCGGCGCTGACTGCTGTCGAGGCGGACCTGGAAGAGATGGTTCATGTGGCGTTTTCAATATTGCGTGATCTGATGGACGGGCGGGAAGTCCGAAAAGCGCAGGTGTTCTTGTCGCCTCGCCTGTTCAAGCGTGATACCGTGCTCAGCTTGAGCAATAATGATAAATCGCAGCGATAATTTGGAAATTTAAAAGAGGAATTTCAGAAAATGACCAATTATACATGGGAACTCAAACGAATCCCCTGCGAAGGGAAAAAGCGGGATATCCTCTCCTTCGGCCTGGTCGAAGATGCGGATACTGTAAAACGCAGCACATTTCAGCGCGGGCGGTTCACTTTGATAGAACTCCTTATCGTGATCGCAATTATCGCGATTCTGGCGGCGCTTCTGCTGCCGGCGCTTAAGGCGGCCAAGGATACTGCAAAAAAAATCGCCTGCCTGAATAATTTGAAGCAAATAGAGTTATGTTCCATGGGTTGGTCACAAGACAACAATGGCTGGATCTCGCCTGCCATGTGGCAGGGAAGGTTTGCAGATTATGGGTTCAAATCAGCCAATATGAAATGTCCTGCGTCAAACGATGCCAACGGATATGGGATGAATGCGAACTTCAGTAATCCCATTGCATTCATGACCCCAAACTGGGGTGGTGCCGGCAACCCTTGGTACGATGGTATCAAAGGCAGAATCAATACTTATAACGTGAGGAAACCGGAGGACCTGATTGTCTTCATGGACAGCGACACCTATTACGGCGCTTATTGGCAGGATCAGACGTTCGCCTACAGGTTATATGAAAACAATCGGCACACGCGCCACCCGGTGGTGGCAATTGGCAAGGGAAACGCCAATATAGTTTTCCTTGACGGCCATGCGGAGCTGAAAGAAGACAGCTTTATCCAGACGCCAGGCGGTTTGGTGTCAGCGATAAATGGATGGGGTGGCAAGTGGTTTAGGCCCCGGTGACAAGATGTACAGCGTTGGATGCAGGGTATTAGGGGGGAATTCACAATTTGAGTTCGGAGTCATCCCACAGGATGACGGATGGATGGATTGTTGGATGAATGGATGATTGGGTTTAAGTTCAAGATAACACAGAAGGCAGTTATGAAAATAATTACTGGAATCGGCGCGCTGCTGCTTTTGAGTGCAGGAAATATCCAGGCGGGAACGTATTATGTCGATCAGGCTAATTTGTCAGCTGCCGACGGTAATCCCGGGTCGGCGGACAAGCCATTCAAAACTATTTCGGCGGCGGCCGCGGTGGCGGCTCCCGGCGACAGGGTGCTGGTACGTGCGGGCATCTACCGTGAAAGGGTGGCGCCTGCCAGGGGCGGTAAGCCGGGCGCGCCGGTGGTTTACCAGGCGGAACCTGAACATGGCGCGATTGTCCGCGGCAGTGAACCTTGGGCTCCAGTGTGGAGGAAACAAGAAGGGAGCAAAGGAGTATATTTTACTGTAATCCCGGATGAAAAGACTTTCCCCGGACCTAATCCGTTCCGGATCCGCCTGAATGTGTCTGCCTCAGATAAAAAACCACCTCTGCGTCCGGGAGAGACCGGAAAGCTGTTGCCTTATTCACTCGGTCAGATTTACGCCAACGGCATTCCCCTGATCCAGTCGCAAAAAGAGGACGAAGTGGAGCGGGTTGCCGGCACTTGGATTGTGACCGACGACGAAAAAGAGATATTGGTTCATTTCCCTGGCGATAAAACTCCGGAAGAATGCAGTCTTGAAATAACGGTGCGTGACCGTTTGTTCGCTCCGCTCCGCCGCGGCCTGGGCTTTATCGAAATACGTGGATTTGTCTTCGAACATTGTTCCAACCAGGGGCCATTCCCGCAGCGCGGTGCGGTTTCAGTACGCTCCGGCTATAACTGGCGCATCGAAAACAACATCATCCGTTTCGCCCAGACCATCGGGCTGGATTGCGGCAGCGAACACTGGAACGGCAAATCAATACCGGATGCCGTCCCCGAAGACCAGAGGCTCATTATCGGCGGACAGCATCAGATCCTCAACAACAAGATCACCGACAACGGGCTCTGCGGCCTTGCCGGCTGGAATCATAAGGGTACGAAAATAACCGGCAATGTCCTCGAACGCAACAACCGGTTTTCACTCGGCGGCGCGGAATGCAGCTGGGAGGAATGGGGTGCGATCAAGCTGCATGCTTCCGACGCACTTGTCGAAGGCAATCTGGTGCGGAACAACTACGGACACGGCATCTGGTTTGACAATGGATACAATGGGGCGCGCATAACCCGCAATGTAATTACGAACAACAAGGGTGCCGGTATTTTCATGGAACTGGGAACCGGACAGTGCCTGATTGACAACAACATCATTGCCGATACCGCCCCGCTGAATACTTTCTACAACGGTCTTGGCATATATGCCCATGATGCGTCAGGTCTTGTCGTAGCCCATAACCTCTTCCTAAACAATACCTCAGCCGCCGTCCGCATGACCAGGGTTACCAACCGCAAGGTGGGTGACAAGGCAAATGAAGCGTCGGACGAAATTATTGTCAACAATATCATATCCGGCAGCCGTTCAGCGGTCGAACTGCCATTTCCCTCCGTGGTCTCCCATGACTGCAGGTCTGACTGGAACGTCTTCTTCAACCAGGGTGACATATTCAGATTTGTCTATTGTTTCGGTCAGCCCGCCAAAGAAAATATCGAAAACCAGATCAGGGAAAAAGCCGGTGCGGTGCTCGAGGAGGATTTCGCGGTATGGCGGAAAAACGGGATGGCTTCAATGAAACTATGGGGCGCGGTGACCGGCTGGAGCCTCAACAGCCGGTTTATGGAGAAAAAAGAACTGAACTGCAACCTTAAAATCCTGGAAAACACCATCACCGTGACAGTGGAAGGCGACAGGCTACTGCAGATGAATTGTCCTCCTGTCGAGGGCATCAGGGAGGATTTTGCTGGAAAGCCGCTGACAGCGGGACAGGTAATTCCCGGTCCGTTCCAGCAGCTCAAACCCGGCCAGAACTACTATATTCTGTTTCCTGGCAAATAAGGAATCCTCCAATGATGAAACACTGCATGTTCGGGCTAATTATCCTATCAATCAGCATCTATGGTGGAGAAATGGAAAATGTTCCTGGCACGTACCACGTCAATAACAATAGCGATCTGGCGGCTGACAATAATAATGGCAGCCCCGAAAAACCGTTTAAAACTATTTCCGCTGCGGTGAAGATGGCCGGTCCTGGTGACATCGTGGTGGTCCACAAGGGTATTTACCGTGAGCTGGTCCAGCCGGACAGGAGTGGATTGCCCGACAAGCCGATAGTTTTCCAGGCCGCTGAAGGTGAAACTGCCATCATCCGCGGGTCGGATATTTTTTCTCCGCTTTGGCAGGTGGAAAAAACTGCCGGCGCGACTGTTGTCTATCGGGGTTTCCTCGATGATGCGATGTTTGTGGACTATGCCATGCCATGGAGCAAAACCCACTGGTATACCGATAATCCGTTCCGGACCAAGATCATAATTTCCCAATCCGGGTCTAAAATAGCCAAGCCTGAAAAAGGCATTTCGCAATGGGCGCGGCCATGGCCGTCCAGGACAATGCCGGTAGAAACGGAGGAAGCCGCTGTAACTTTCGATACCGACAACCGGACCATGGTTTACGACGGCCCCCCGGGGACGCTGCCGCGCACGCTGGGACAGATATTCGTTGACGGCGAACCCGTCCAGCAGGTCCGCACCCCGGAGGAAGTGGAAGAGCATGCCAATACGTTTATTGTCGCACCTGATGGCAAATCGCTGCTGCTGCATTTGCGTGACAATTCCGATCCCCGGCGGCATCTGGTGGAAATAACTACGCGGGCACAGATATTTTGTCCGGCCAAACGCGGTATCGACTACATCCATGTCCGCGGATTCATCATGGAACATTGCGCCAATCAGGGACCGTTCCCCCAGGCAGGGGCATTGAGCACCCGCAGCGGTGCGCACTGGAAGATTGAGAACAACGTCATCCGTCATGCCACTACCGTCGGGATCGACTGCGGCGGTGAGAATTATTTGCTAGACGGGGTCAGCGGAGGATTCGCCCGGCCTGAAGGCAATGAGGTTACAGGCAATATTATTTCGGATAACGGACTGTGCGGCATCGCCGTCTACAGCAGTAAAAACGTGCGGATATCCGGAAACGTTCTTGAGCGCAACAACCGTCTGGGGTTCACTCCCGGCATTGACATCGGCTGGTGGGAACAGTCGGCCATCAAGCTTCATAACTGCCCCGGCGCCGTAATCAGCGACAACATGATCCGGGACAACGACTGTTTTGGCGTCTGGCTCGACACGTATTATGCCGGAGCCAGGATTTCACGCAACCTGATCGTCAACAATATGTTCGCCGGCATCTTTCTAGAATGCAGTTTAGGCCCTCTGACGATCGACAATAACGTGGTGGCCCTTACCCGTAGCGGACATGGCGTTTATGCACATGATTCATCCGGCATGACCATCGCCAACAATCTGCTGTTCCGAAATGCACATGTCGGAGTATTGATGCGGAACGTCACTGAGCGCAAGGTCTCCAAGGACATGGTCTGCGCAACCAGCGGCAACAAAGTCCTGAACAATATGATTCTCGGCAACGGACAGGGAGTTGTTGCCATCCCGGCGAGGAACGAAAGAGACAAAGACAATATTTCTGATTATAACATCAGCAGCGGGGGAACTCATCTTTATGACAATGGCCCGGAACTCTTTGCACTGCTGGCCCGTGAAGACCGGCAACTTTTCAAGTCCGGTGAATATGCGGCATTGGTCAATGCCGGCAAGGCATTTGAAGTTCGCTGGAAGGACGAGAAAGCATTGTTTGTCGGCGTTGATGCCTGGCGTTCTTTGACCGGCTGGGACAGCCATTCGCTGGAACCGTTTACCCTTAAAGACTCATATATGACTTTCAGAAGCCGGTTGCTGAACTGGGAATTGGATGTCCCGAAAACGGCCGTGGAATTTCGCGCCATTCCGGTTCCAGATGTCACACTTGACTACTTCGGCAAAACCGTCGACTATCAAAAGGGCGCGGCTGCCGGGCCCTTTCAGCACTTGAAAGCCGGGCGCAATGTCTTTTATCTCTGGCCCAGATAAATAATGCCTGATCGCAGGAGCAATGTCAGAATGATTTGAAAAACGCCGAATGACCCGGCGATTAATAAACAAGGAGAGTCCATGTCACAGGAAAACTTGCTGCAAAGAGAAGCTAAAATGATGAAATTGGAAAAGCTCATTGCTGCGCGGGAGGTAGTTTCCAATAAGCCGTTTCCAATTCCACAGCAGGAATTGCTCAAGCGCTTTGAACCGCTTTACACGGGAGCGGTCAATGACGTGTTGCGTGAATTTTGCCTGCTTGACCAGGCGTTGCCCCACCATATCCTGCCGTTGCGGGAATATCGGACGGTGGCCGGAATCGCCTTTACGGTGAAAAGCGCACCCAACGTGAAGATTACCGGCGAAATGACGGTCCGGACGCAGATGCTGGACGAATTGGGGCAGGACCATTTTGTCGTATGGGACACCAGTGGTGACGACAAGGCGACCCTGTGGGGGGGAGTCATGACGGCCACGGCTGTGGGAAAGGGCGTTCGTGCCGCGTGTATTGACGGCGGCATCCGGGATACACATCAGATCCTGGAAAAGGATTTTCCAGTCTTCTACAAGCACCGGATCTCAAACGGCAGTCTTGGACGGTGCCTGATTACGCATTATCAGATTCCAATCAAGATCGGCGATGTCTCTATCAAGCCGGGTGATGTGATACTGGGCGATATCGACGGCGTGCTCTGCGTTCCCCGCGACATAGCCTACGACGTTCTCCTGCGGGCCGAGGAGATCAAACGCAATGAGATCGAAATTTTCTCATGGGTGAGCAAGGGGGAGACCATCCAGCAGATCACTGAAAAAGGCGGTTATTTCTGATTTATCCGTCTCCCTCGAAACATGAAAAGGAGAGAATATGGGACCGAAAGATTTTTTTAAACTTAACGGACGAGTAGCGCTGGTTACAGGGTCAAGTCGTGGTATCGGACTTGAAATCGCCATGTGGCTGGTCAATGCAGGCGCCAGCATGGTTTTTCATGGTAGTCGCCCGTCCGACAGACTTGACGAGGCGGTCAGGAAGGCTCAGGCGCTTGGAGGAAAGGCCATAGGAATCCCGTCCGACATCGGTGACAGCGATGCCAATGCCGCCTTAGTGCAGGAGGCATTGAAGGTGTTCGGCCATGTCGATATCCTTGTCCAGAATGCCTCCGCCCAGGATTATATGACCGTGGAGGGGTTTACGCCAGAGGAATTTGCCCGTGAATATAACTGCAATCTGCGCTCCACCTTTGAACTGGTGAAACTGGTTTTACCGGGAATGAAGGCGCAGCGGTGGGGGCGGGTGGTGACAATCGGCAGTGTGAACCAGACGAGGCCGTCTCCGCGTCTGGCCGTTTATTCAACAACCAAGGCGGCCATAGCCAACCTTGTGATGAACCTGGCCCGGGAACACAGCGGTCATGGTGTGACTTTCAACAATATTGCCCCCGGCGTGATCCTGACGGACCGCAACGAGAAGGCTCTGGAGGATGAGGCCTTGCGGACAAAGCTGCAGGAATCCATCCCGGCCCGAAGGTTCGGTTCGGTTGAAGACTGCGCTGCGCTGGCGTTATTATTGTGTTCCGATGCGGGCGGATACATTACCGGCGCGGATATTCCCGTGACCGGCGGGATGCATTTATAAATTTCACATGAGAAGACCGGAAAAAAACAAAGGAGGGAGTGTTCATATGAAGAAAATCGATCCATCCAAATTAGTTATTACAGATATGCGCTTTGCGGATATTGACGGAGCTCCAAAGCGCTGTACCCTGCTCAAGCTCTTCACGAATCAGGGTCTGGTCGGCTACGGAGAGGTGCGTGATGCCTCGAGCCGGACCTATGCCGCCATGTTGAAGAGCCGCATCCTGGGCGAGAACCCCTGCAATGTCGAGAGGATTTTCAGGCGGATCAAACAGTTTGGCGGACACTCCCGGCAGGCGGGCGGGGTCAGCGGCATCGAAGTGGCGCTCTGGGATCTGGCGGGGAAGGCCTGGGGTGTGCCGGTATGGCAACTGCTGGGCGGGAAATTCCGCGACACTATCAGGATTTACTGCGACACCGACTCCAGCGGCGGCGGTCGCGACATGGGAAAAGCCCTCAAAGCCCGTATCGACGCCGGTTTTACCTTCCTCAAAATGGATCTCGGCATTGAACTTCTCATGGACAAGCCAGGTTGCCTTTCGGCTCCGCTGGGCTTCCTTGAGAAGATGCGCGAATACAAGAAGACCGTCTTCAGCACTCCCCACGGTTCCATCGATCCGCGTGCCATGAAAGGCGAGGCCTACGAGCTATTCAGCACTCCCCATCCCTTGACGGGAATCCATTTTACGGAGAATGGTCTGGACTTCCTGGAAAAATATATGTCCGAAGTCCGTGAAGTGATCGGTTACGGGATTCCACTCGCTGTTGACCATCTCGGACACATTCCTGTCGAAGACTGCCTGAAGCTTGCGAAACGTCTCGAGCGTTTCAACCTGGCCTGGATGGAGGATCCCGTTCCATGGCAGATGACCAATCAGTATGTCAGGCTTGCGAACTCCACCACAGTTCCGATCGCGACGGGAGAGGATATCTTTTTGAAGGAAAGTTTCAAGCCTCTTTTCGAGTCGCGTGGCATCTCCGTCGTCCATCCTGACGTTCTCACGGCAGGAGGCATTCTCGAGACCAAGAAGATCGGCGACATGGCCGAGGACTACGGCATCGCCATGGCCATTCACATGGCGGAAAGCCCAATCGCCTGCATGGCCGCGGTACATGCCGCCGCCGCCACCCGCAATTTCATGGCCCTGGAGGTCCATTCGGTCGACGTGCCATGGTGGGAGGATCTGGTGAAGGGATTACCCAAACCGTTGATCGTAAATGGCTGCATCCGAGTCCCAGACGCCCCGGGATTGGGAATTGAATCGCTCAACGAGGATTTGATCAAAGAGAAACTCCACAACGATTTCGCAGTCGCGTGGGCGCCTACCGACATGTGGAACAAGGAGTGGGCGAACGACCGGCAATGGAGCTGATTGCATATAGAGTTTAATGAATATATTTTTTTCAAAAAGGAATTGACCATGAACGAACTGGCAAAAGAACTATCGAAGAATATCGTGAACAACGACCCTGAGATCGACCAACGGGTGGCTAGGGGGATCGAGGAAAACCGGAAAGGATTTGGAGAAATCGAATTGGTCGGCAAGGATGGACAGCCCGTCAAAGGTGCCCATATCGAATTGAAGCATGTCCGGCATGAATTCCATTTCGGATGTAATTCCTTCATGGTCGGACAATTCAAGGAACAGGAACGAAACGCGGTCCATGACGAGGCTTTCTCAAAGCTGTTCAATCTGGCGGTCATTCCATTTTATTGGAGGGATTCGGAGCCGCAGGATGGCGCCTTGCGGTTTGACAAGGACAGCCCGTTCATCTATCGCCGGCCGCCCGCCGATCTTGTTCTGGAGTTTTGCCAGAAGTACGATATCACGCCCAAGGGGCATCCGCTTTGCTGGCACCACATCCTGCCGAAGTGGGCGCCGCTGGAGAAAGCGGCCCTCGCCGCCCGCCTGGAACGCCGCATCCGGGAAATAGCCGCCCGTTATGGCGACCGCATCAAGATATGGGATGTCTGCAACGAGGCGATCTGCTGGAATCCGTTCAAAGTCGAAGAACGCATGCCGGACGGACATGTCGAGCTGGCCTTTAAGATTGCCGCGCACTATTTGCCTCCGACTTCCACTTTGACCTACAATGATTATGCCTGCTGGGATTGGCTTCATGGGGATTATACGCCCTTCTATATGCTGGGACGGCATCTCAAGGGATCGAATGTGAACCTCGGCGGTCTTGGTCTCCAGTATCATATGTTCGGCCGACCGGGCAAGGAAATGCTTGCACAAACACAAACCCAGCTCAATGCCAGGCATATCCTGGCGTGCTTGGACCAATATGCCAAGATCGGGGTTCCTCTCAACATTTCGGAGCTCACGCTTACCGCCCACAAGGATCTTGGCGATGGCCAGGCTTTTCAGTGTGAAATGGCGGACAGGCTCTACCGGCTTTGGTTCAGCCATCCGGCGACAAATGGCATCATATGGTGGAACCTTATTGATGACACCGCATATGTAAACCCTGACAATTCGAGCCAGGAGGAAAACCAGTACAAGGGAGGTCTGCTCAATAACGATCTGACGCCGAAACCCGCCTACAATGCGCTTTGCCGTCTGATCAGGGAAGAGTGGTCCACACATGCCACGCTCGAGTATGAAAAGGGCGGATATAATCGGTTCAACGGATTCTATGGTGAATACGTGGCCGTGATCAAAACTTCTATGGGTGAATTCAGAAAGACACTCAAGCTTTCCAAGGGATCGATCAATAAATTCAAACTGACACTGGAATGAATACAGACGGACTCAGGGTTCGGCCATCGTGCTGCCCTTCAGCAAAGCATCACGCCAGCGTTTCTTGAATTCGTCAATGCCCGCTGCAATCATGTTTAAGATTTTTCCAGGCCATTCCGCATTCATCTCAAATCACTTTGGGTAAATTGTCGTCTTCCCGTTCTCGACAACGGCAAAGACCTTGGAGAACGAGTCGAGCACGATTTCGCCTTTGCGCCTCAGGTAGCGGAGTTCAAACTTTAGTTTGTCTTTGTATTCATCAGATTACGGAAGGTATAACTTGGACTCCTGCTTAATGGGATTTCGCATTCATTGATATAGTAATTCGGTTAAAGTATGTCGGGTTTCAACCCGACGTTTAATTGGCGGATTAAAAAACGCCTTACTTTTTTTCATGCAACTCGGCTTATGCAATCAACTCAGAGTCATCCCACAGGATGACGGATGGATGGATTGTTGGATGAATGGATGATTGGGTTTGAGTTCAAGACAACACAGAAGCCATGGAGATACATGAGAATTATTAGAAAGGCAATTATGAAATTGCCTCGGTTAATAAACAATCTCCTGACGTCCATCCTATCCCCGCCGCAAGCAGCGGGGTATTACGGACGGACTCCCACGCCCTTCGGGCGGGCCGGAGATTCTTTATAATGAAAGAAAATCAAAACCGACCCAAGGGTCGGGGAATTGACCCAACAAAGATTAAAGACTTTCATCCAATACCAGTTCTATCACGGCCGGTGGTTTGACTTTATTCCAGGCGGGAATGCTAATCCTTATTAATGAATTGCTCTGGATGAAGGATAATTCTTCTCCGGATATCATGGATGATGAAATTATCTTCCGGCCAAGCGCAGGCAATACCAATTCTTTCTGCCCGGCCAAGTCAAGCAGGTGTATATATACCTTGTCTTCCTTGAATGTAGAACAGTATTTACCATCGACAGGCTGGAAGGGTCCCGGCCTTGTGCCGTATATGCCCTTGCCGTTTTCCTCTAGCCATCGGCCCACTTCTTCCAGGATTTTCACGTGTGGCGGGGGAATGACTCCATCAGGGTCAGGCCCTACATTGAGCAGCACATTACCGCCACGGCCGACAACATTTATGAGCATCCTAATGATCTCGTCAGAGCTCATGGTATTCTGATGCTTGTTGTATCCCCATGAGGACTTGTTGAGGTTCAGGCATTTCTCCCAGGGAATATTAATGATTGGTCCTGTTATATCATGGCCTCCTTCATCACATTGGAAGTCCCCTTCCCATCCGGATCTTGGGTTTATCACGGCTTTCGGCTGGTATTTCCTGACCATTTTATTTAGCATGAGAGGTTCCCAGAACCACGCGGCATCAGCATCAGTTCCATTGTGCGCCAGCCATCCGCCGTCATACCAGAGAATGTCTATTTTCCCGTACTTGCTCATAAGTTCCTCGATCTGTCCATAACCCTGTTTCTTCATCATGTCGGCATTATCTGATAGTTCCTTAGGCTGGAAATATCCGGGGAACCGCCAGTCCATCGGCGAATAATAGAGCCCTACTCCCAATCCTGCTTTCCGACAGGCGGCGGTATATTCCGCAACGAAATCCCGTTTTGCGGCTGTTTTGGCGCTGCAGAACTCTTTATAGCTTGACGGACTGTCCCACAAGGCAAATCCATCATGGTGCCTTGCTGTCAGCACCATGTATTTCATGCCAGCATTCTTGGTGATCCGCGCCCACCTGTCCGAATCGAAATGTTTCGGCGCGAACTGATCGGCCAGCTTTGCATATTCCTCGGATGGGATTTTCTCATTGTTCATAACCCACTCGCCACGCGCCGGGATCGCATACAATCCCCAATGGATGAACATGCCGAACTTGGCATCCCGCCACCATGCCATGTCCTTGGGATCAAGCTTAAGCGATGCATCCCTGATGCTCTTGTCTCCCTTGAAAACTACACTGCTCTTCAGCTTTGATGCAAGTTCCGCACCTTTAAGCTGCTCTTCGGCCACCGCAATATTATCTATCACACTGCCTGCCATATCATTTATCCTTGTCATTTATTGGTTTATTTTTACCAGGAACATTCTCTCGACAGGAGAGGCTGTTTTAACCTTCGGCTCGATACCCCTTCCCCACTGCCAGGCGACAACCGTAACCATGATCGGAAACTTGGAGCGAGGAGGTATCTTTGTAAATTTGAGGATGTCACCTCCGATTTCCGCCGGACCTTCGAGGACATAATAGCAGACAGGGAGCCCGGCATCTGAATTAGAGAAACTGTCAAGATCCTTCCAAATCCTGCATGCATAAAATTTCTCTCCTTATTACTATTTCGCCAGTTTTGCAATTTATTCCACCGGAAGTACATATCGGTGATAACGAAAGGCGGCGGGCAGAAGGGCGAGAGCGAAAATCAGTACGTTATTCAGTATCTTCATCGGATTCCTCGGGGTTTGAGACGGATCAGAGTTAGAGAATTCGCCGGGGCCTCGTATTCGAAGGTCGGCGCGATGGTCATGGTCGAGGACTGCGGTCGGACAATGCGTTCATCGGTCTCCATCGGGTTGGTGCCGGCCAGCACGGTCTTGGTGGCGGTGGCGGAAAGCTCTTTTGCACCGGCGAGGGTGATCCGCAGGGGCGTGGGGGTGTTGGCGCCGTTGACGAGCTTGATGATGAGATCGCCGGTTTTGCTATCGCACACGGAAGAGGCGGCGAAGGTGACGGGCGTGGCCGAACCGCTGACAGTGGTCGTCAGATAGGTGTCGCCGCTGTTCACGCTGAACAAGTGCTGTACGTGGTAGTTGATGGTCGGGAAGACCTCGGTGTTGGTGAAGTAGATGAGGTTGGGGTTCCAGTGGGTGTTGTCGCGCTTGGCGAGGAGCGGCGCGTAGGAGGCAAAGCGCACGACGTCCGCGTTGCGCTCGAGGCCGGTGAGGTAGGCGGCTTCGGAGATTGCGGAGCGGAGGGTGCTGCGGCGCTTGTCGTCGAAGGCCGCCCATTCGCCGAGGTAAACCTTCGACTTGGAGCGGTCGTAGGCATCGTAGCGCTGGAGGTTCTCCCAGAACCACTGGGGCGATTTGTAGCCGTGTTCATCGACCATGGGGAGGCTGAGTTCGTTGGCGATTTTCCAGCCTTTTACGTAATCATCGCCGTCGGGATTGGGACCTACCGTGCCGATGACGGTGATCTCCGGGTGCTTCATCTTTACGGCCTTGTAGATCATCTCGAAACGTTCGCGGAAGACGGAGGTGATTTTGTCTTCGTTGCCGACGCCGAGGTATAGGAGTCCGAAGGGCTTGGGATGGCCGGCGGCGGCGCGTTTGGCGCCCCAGATCGAGGTCACGGGACCGTTGGCGTATTCGATGAGGTCAAGCACGTCCTGCACGTAGGCTGGCATCTTCTCCATGGGCAGGCCGAGCTGGCCGACGCCGTATCTGCGGGTGACGAGAAAATTGGAGTTTTGGCAGCACACGCCGGCGGCTACGACGGGCAGTGGCTTGGCGCCGATGTCTTCGCAGAACTGGAAATACTCGAAATAGCCGAGGCCTTTGGATTGGTGGTAGCGCCAGATGTTGGGCTGGGGTTTACGCTGCTCGACGGGACCGATGGTTTCTTTCCACTGATAGATGTTGTCGAGACCGTCGCCGTGGACGAGGCAACCGCCGGGGAAGCGCATGAACTTCGGCTTGAGGTCGGCGATGACCTGGGCGAGGTCGGCGCGGAGGCCGTTGGGTCGGTTATGGAAGGTTTTTCCCGGAAAGAGGGAGATCATGTCGAGGGCGACCTTGCCCGGTCCGCCGGCGAGCACGACGAGACGGGCCTTTGTGTCGGTGCTGGCGGGCACGAGGACTGCGGACGCTTTTTTCCAGCGAGCTGATGGCGCAGGGAGGCGCGCTTCGGCAAGAAGTGCTCCGGCCGTGGTTTCGAGGCGGACATTGAGCGGAAATGCGGAGCCGGCGAGCTGGCTGGCGAAGAGAGAAATTTCGTAGCGATCGCCGCCTTTGACGGCGATGCCGCCAAATCCGTCATTGTACAGGCCCACGCCCCCACCGGAATTTTCCACGGTGAGCACGGCGTAAGTGGAGTTGTTCGGGTTGAGCGGTTGGGCGGTCTCGATCGCGACCGAGCCTTGGGCCCCTCCGCGTTGGACAAGCTGCCAGGCGGTGAGCGGGGTCCACTCTGGACGGTCGGCGGCAGAATAGTCGAACGAGCGATTCTGGATCAACTCGGCGTAAAGCCCACCGTCGGCAGCATAGCTGAGATCCTCGAAAAATATTCCGACGAGGTCGGGGCTGATTTGTTTGCCTTCTACGCCCATATTGATCGTTACGGTCTCCGATTTTACCGTTGCAATTAACCCGCAGAACACGGTGATCAGCAGACCTGCTTTTGTTAATCTACTCATTTATAACTCCTTGTTTTTTAATATCGTCCCGGAAAGACTTGTTGATGCCTTCGCGGGTCTGAACAATGGGCTTGATTAAGCCGTCATTGTTGAATTCAAGATATTCGAGGCAGACGGACCGTCGTCCGTCGCCGCCTGATTTGCCGTTCAAGGGCGTTGAACCATCATGGTAGAAAAAGTACCACTGGCCTTTAAACTCAATGACGGATGGATGAATCGTAAAACCAAGCTTCGCGGGACCAGTGACCAGCCCGCGATACGTCCATGGGCCGGTGACCGCAGGGGCGGCTGAATAGGCGATTTGCTCCGGCTTTGTGCCCGGTACGTCGGCGGCGTAGACGTTGTAATACAGCTCTCCGCGCTTGAAGAGCCAAGGGCCTTCAGCGACGTTCTCTGTTGGAATCTTCTGAATCGCACCGTCGAGCTCGATCATGTTGCGTTTGAGTTTGACCAGATAGAAGTCGCCGTTGCCCCACATCATCCACGGCGTTCCGTCGTCATCAATAAAAACCGTTGGATCAATGTCCGCATTGGGTCGGCGCGAATCGGGGGTCATGCCGTCGGTGATGATGGGTGTGCCGCGGGCATCCTTGAACGGACCGGTCGGCTTGTCGCTTACGGCCACGCCGATGCAGTGCTCGTTGTTGTTGTTACGACGGAGCGTGGCGTAGAAGAAGTATTTCCCGTTCTTTTCCACCATTTGCCCGGCCCATGCCACTCCCGCGCGGGCAAACTTGAAGTCTTCGGGTCGCATGACGGGGCCGTGCGAGGTCCACGTCTTCATATCCTTCGTCGAGTAGCAAAGCCACTCCGGCATATTGAACATTTGCCGGGAGTTCGCGTCATCGTGCCCCACGTAGACATAAACAGTATCCCCGATGACCGTGGCGGCCGGGTCTGCGGTGAACACATCGGTAAAGATCGGGTTGGTGGCATGTACCACAACAGCGGATCCGATAGATCCGCACAACAATATAATAGACCGAGCAACTTTCATCGGCTTAGCCTTTCCTTAATATTTGCTAGCATTTCGCCCATCCTCTGTCTCCTCGGGGTGCTTGACTAGTAGACCCGGAACTCCCAAAGCCCCGGTTCGCCCTGCAAAATCGTCAGCCTGAGGTAGCGGGCCTTGACCGACTTCTCATCGCAGTGCGGAGAACGCAGAATCACTTCATCATGTCCGCCGTATGGATGCCAGATATGGCCGTCGAGTGACCACTCGAGGTGATAGGCATGGCCTGCTGCGGGTTTGACGAAGTACGCTTCAGTGCGGCGGATGTCGCGCTGCGTGCCCAGGTCCACTTGGAACCAGGGTGAGTCGTCTTGGGGATCGGCAAGCCAGCGGGTGCCATTGAGACCATCCAGCGCGTTGGCTGGCGCATATGTTTCCACGCGGTCAAGCTCTGGGAACTTTCGCGGATCCACCCGGTAATTACCGAAGGTGGACGAGGCCGTGGCGGCGGCGCCCAGCGCCAGATTCGGCGTCGCATCGGTCGCCGGCCGCAAAGCGCCCACGCCCGACTTGGTCAGCTTGATCGGCTGAATGGTGCCGTCAGGATTGAAGTTCATCTTATCGGCATGGATCTGGCGGTTGGTACCGCCGCGGCCGTACTCAAGATAGATGAAGTACCATTGGTCGCTGTCCTGCGGGCGGAAGAAACAGCCGTGTCCTGGGCCGAACACCCGCTCCGCATGGTCACTCACGGCGATGATGTCGTGCTCCGGCACTTCCCACGGCCCCAGCGGCGAGACACGACTCATCATGTAGGCGTAGGAGTAATCCTCATTACCACCAAGCGTGTAGAAGTAGTAGTAGATGCCGTTGCGCTTCGTGAGATAGGGCCCTTCGGAATAGCCCTCACGCTTGGTCGGGAGGGTGACCACCGGACCGTCGGGCGAAAGCAGATCGGGCTTCAGTTTGTACAGGCGACGCCGCGACAGGACCATGTAGGCCTGCCCATCGTCGTCCACAAACACTTCCGCATCGATCGAACTGCTCTGCTCAATCGGAAATGGGTGCAGCGTGGCTTTGGTCACGTGCTGCCCGTCGGGCGCACGAAAAGGGCCGGTCGGCGAATCCGCCACCACGGCCGTGATTTTGCCGTCCAGCGTGGGAAAGGAATAGTAGCGCCCGTTGCGCTGAACGACGGTGCTGGGCGCCCAATACTTCAGATCGAAGTCGGGCGGGAAACTGGATCCTTCGAAACTCCAGTTGAGAAAGTCCTTCGAAGTCCAGACCACCGGCGTGCCCGAGGTCTCCAGATGCTGCCCCCAGCCATCGGTGGTGGCGTAGCAATAGAACGTGCCGTTGATGTCCACGATGCTGGGATCCGCCACCAAGTCCGGGATCAACGCCTGGCCGAAGTCGCGCTTTGCCCCGTATTCGTATCGAAACTGCTCTACATCCACGTGACCAGCCTCCTGCTTGTTGTTGAAGGAGTAGAGCCCGATCCGGTCGCCCCGGTAGTGGCCCCACGAAAGTGAATACTCGTTCCCGAAGGCCGTAAACGTCTGGCCGTCGAGGCTGAACGCATAGTGGCTTCGCCCATCCAAACCCCAGGACGACTTGAACCAGAGTTGGTTCCCCTCGATGGCGGATCCTGCGCTGACCTTTCCATCTTCGCGGTATTCGATCCTGCGGATCGCTCCGTCCTGGACCACGCCTACTGCGGAATGGTTCGCGGCAAAATGACACAACCCGGCCTTCTGTCCGTCCGCCATGCCGGTCAGATCGAACTTGGTTACCACCACGTTTTCCGGCGTGCGGAACGAACGCTGGGAAAGCGTGTTGCGGGCCGTCATCAGGTTGTCGGACCGCAGCGGCTTGAAGGCTTTCAGGCGAAGGAAACCGGGACGTTCGGTGAGTGACCATTTGTCCGTGCGGGGACGATGATTCCATTCCCATTGCGGACCGAGGACCGGTTGGTTGAACTCATCGCTGCTCTGCGGCGTCAGCACGGGCAGGCCCTGAATGGGTTTCCTGCTGGCCAGCACCATCGTGCCCGGTTCACCGTCAGCGGTCGCGCCGATGATCGGCCAGCCGTCCACCCACGTGACTGGCAACAGGCTCATGCATCGCCCTGCCCAATCCCCGCCGCCGTGGTGCGTAAGGAAGTACCAGCCGCCCGGGCCGGTATCGAGCAAGCCGCCTTGATTCGGCTCATGCCATTCCCGATTAGCGGCACCCAGTTGGCGGCGCTCCGTATAGGGCCCCATGGCGGACCGCGAGCGCTGCATCATCATCACCCGTGCGCCTTGGGACACCTCGCTGTAGAAGTGGTAGTACCAGCCGTTGAGCTTGAAGAGTTTGCTGGCCTCGCGCCCGGCCCCCTGGTTGATCAGCATCCGCGAATCTTCGATGAGCGAGCGACCGTCGGGGAGCATTTTCCAGATGTACGTCTTGTAGTCATCCGCGAAATGCGTGCCGACAAAGTAGCCCTGTCCATCAGCATCCCAGAAAGGAGCGCAATCGTCCCATCCCCGCGCCCGCATGAGCGGGTGCAGCGGCGACCACGGGCCGGCGGGATCGGTGGCCGTGGTTACGAAGAAACCCTCTTCCGGCGCGCCGAAATAAACCCAGAACTTACCGGCGTGATAGCAGATCGCGCCTGCCCAAACGCCACGGCCGTACCGGTTCATTCGATCCCAATTCATCTCGGGGCCAATCTGCGTCACATCCATCACCGCGTGTCCAATGAGAGACCAATTCACCAAATCCCTGGAATGCAGTATGAGCATGCCTGGCGACAAATGAAGGGTGGAGGAAATCGCGTAGTAATCGTCGCCGACCCGGATGCAGTCCAAGTCGCTGAAATCTGCAGGCAGGATCGGATTTCGATACGTGCCATCGCCTTGATCGCCCCAGCGCTGCCAGTCGCCCCAGCGAGTCGGTGTATTCTGGGCCTCACTAAAGTGGACTTCCGCCAAGAGCGTGGATGCGATGCTGATGTCTTTGTTCATAAAGATTATGTCTGTTAAATTAGTGATCGCTCTTGGCATCTACGACCGAATAGGTGGTGGCCGCCTTCATGATCTCGGCATATGCCCAGTGCGAGAGATCCACATCGCTGAACGAGGGCAACCCCTCGCGCGGTGTTTCGGTCCGCTTGATCATCCGGTTCGCGGCCACGACGAACTCCGCGCGGGTCACCGGCGCATCCGGCCGGAACGCGCCGTTTTCGTCCGCAGTCAACAAACCCTCCCGCGCCACGCGCCGGATCTCGGCGGCATTCGGCGTATCAGCTGTAACATTTTTCAGGACGGGGCCATCATCCCCTGTCAGCCATTGCATCCGGGACATGATACCGGCCAGCTCGCCCCGTGTGATCAGGGCCTCCGGATGGAAGCGGTTTTCGGCGTCGCCGGTTACATACTTCACCGGCTGATCCCAGCCATTCCCGATGCCCTTTCTCGACATATAGGCCACGTCATCGTAGTACGGCGCGTCCTTAGGCACATCGACAAAACTACACTCGTAAGCGCCCTTGTCTGTATAGTGGTCAACCAGCCCAGCCAGTAGTCTGACCGCATCCGCCTTGGTCAGTTTACTGTCCGGGCGGAAAGTACCGTCGTCGTATCCCATGATGTACGCCACACAATAATCCGGGCTGTAATCCTCGATGCGTTCACCGACGATGCGAAACTCCGCGACCTCGAAAATGGGAAGCGGTTTGGCCGGCATGAACAGGCGGAGATACCGGTAAGCCTTGTTTCGTTCCTCCGCTTTGACCGTCAAGGTTTGAAAATCGGGGGATCTGACAGTCTTGTTCTCGGTCAACAGCACCCAGTGTTTGCGGTCATTCGATCCATAGACCACGGCTTCCACCATGCGGGCTGGATGCCCGTCGCGGGGTTGCATGCGGAACGCCTCGGCCTTCACCTTGAAGTGATTTCCGAAATCCATCGTGATGTTCTTGTCGAAGCCCCAGATGCCGCCCCAGGTGAACGGGTCATTATCGGCCATCATCTTGATATTGGTTATGCGTTCCGGCGGACCCGATGCCATGCGGTAATCCAAGGTGCCGTCCGGCAGTCGCGGATTCAAAAGTTCCAATCCTGTCACGGCTCTCTGCAACGCAATAATGTCGCGCGATTTCAGCGCCGCCTGGAACGCCTGTTCGGTCTTCGAAACATACTTGTGCGCCGGATCATAGGTGCGGGCCACGTACTCCAGTTCCGCCTGCTTGTCGCGGGCGACATGGATGTGTACGGGGAGAGTCTGGACGACATCGTCAGCCCGGGCGATTATGTAGAGCATATGATCACCCTGCTGGTTTTCGGACGGTTTCCACGAAAGCGTTCCGGTCGCCGGATCGAATTTAGCGCCGTCCGGAAGATTCCGGGCCGCGCACTCGATCTTTACCGTTTCACGTTCAACACTTTGCTGATCGAACTTGTAAATAACGGCTGGTGCGTTTGACTCGATTCGCTCATTCCTTGTATAAATCTTCCTCACATCATCGGCGCCCAAGGCTTTGCTGAAAATGGTTAAATCCTCCACCATCCCGGCCAGAAATGGATCCGGCCATTGCGATTTGCCGATGTAATTCTTCTGGGTCTTGCCCAGGCTTGACGGCTTCAAATTGAGATTCGTATTTCGTCCCGTCTCTTCGCCATTCACATACAGAATCCCGGTGTTCCCGGAAAGAGTGACCACCACATTCTGCCATACGCCAGCTTGAAGCGTTTTATTGCCAATCACCGACTGCTCCGGTTTGCCGGAGGCTCGAATGGCAAATTTCAGCGCCTTCCCATCCGTTGGCGTCAGGAACATATAATTTTCGCGGTCGTCGCCAAAGTCGAATATCCGCGCAAAGCGCTCCAGTCGGTCGGGCTTGACCCAGACGCTAACGCTGAACTCCTCCAGATCGCCGGCAATCCCATCCTTCATTTTGGCATACTGCTTATCACCATTTAGGCGCAATGCATTGCCAAATTTTCCCGCCGCCCAATCTGCTCCTCCGAACAAATCCTTGCGTGTCGCGGTGTAGGCATGTTGAATCTCCTCGCCGACATACGTCTGGATAGACTTCGAATCCTCCGAAACCTCAAAACGGGGCGGATGAATCTTGTCAGCGTCGGATTCGATGCGATCGAAATCGATGATCGCGGGACCGGCCAAGGGGGTCGCCTGGATGTAGAGCAGGCCGTTCCCCTCCACGTCGGCAATCACATGGATCCACTCGCCTTTCGTATCCGGAACGTATAGTTTCTGGTCGCCGCCGCCGCGCATGGCCGAACCATCGTTATAGTAAAAATTCAGCTTCACGAAGGAGTTGCAACGCACGCGCAACCCGGCGCCCCGCGGGAAGCGGCCGGAGACCACCATGGTGCGCGGATTCTTGTCGATGGTCATGCGGACATAGCCCGTGTCATCGGCATCGCGCAGGACCTTCAGGGGAATGTCATCCGGCGAGCCTGGATAGATATCGCCCGGCTGGGCGTGGGCCGACAAATCCACGAACTGATACTCGAACTGCTGGCCCTCCACCGGCTTGCCTTTGTAGGTCACTTCAAACGGAGGGAGCACGGTCGCCAGCGCGCGTTTCGCTTTCGCCGGGTCCGGCGCGGCGCCGGATGCGGCGGCGGGAAGTCCGATCCAGAAGTCGAAGCAGTAATTATGAATATTATCTAGATAGCCGCCGGAGCGTGCCCAGTCCCGGCCGACGGCCGTGGCGTCAAAAGCCGCTTTGATGAACCGGCACGGCCCCTTCTCCATATCGATCCCGATCCCCTTCAGATAATAGTAATGGAAAGAGCTGCCGTACGCGCCTCGTCCCCTGGGGCTGATATAGTCATATCGGGCCCCGTAGTCCGGATGCTTGGGATCGGTTTCGGAATAGGTCGGAACCCAGCGCAGTCCATACCCCATGTTAAACTTCGCATACAACGCCGCCCCTTGGGGCAGGCGGTCGTCCAGAAAATGAATGGGCGAAACCCCATCCGCCTTGTCGGTGACGGTACCGGTCACCGGATCCACTTTCGTCTTCTGGAAATCGATGGCCTTCGACATCATCAACAGGAAGTTGATGTTGCCGTCCGCGTGGGGCATGTCGCGTCCCATTTCCACCAGCTGGAGATTCGGCTCGACGGCTTCACCGGCTGCATCATTGCGCGTCACCAACCGGATCTGATATTTGATCGAGCCGCTCCGCCCCCAGTTCGGCGAGGTGGCGTTCACGGTGACCCATTCCACGGCCCGTTTGTAGTCTTCGACTTCATCTCCGAGGATCGTGGAGGCCAGGAAGCCGACGATGGAGTAGGAATGCTGGTTCATGAAGTAATCGTTGCGCTCGATGCATGTCTTCCGGATCGGGCGGAGGCAATTCTTCTGCAGCGCATCCACCATCTCCTGCGTCACCGCGAGTTGCGCATCCTTCGGGGTGGTCGCCCGCAGGATGTCCACGGCACCGCAGAAGGTGTTGACGTGCTTGCCGATCTTGATGTGGCTGTCAGAGAAGTACTGCGGGAAGAAGGACTCGTTCGTGCGGGAACCGTACCAGTTGATGATCTCCACCGGTGTCTTCCGGTATTCCTCGTTACCGGTGACGACATAGAGGATGGCATGCACCCACATCAGTTGTGCGTCATAGCCAAACCCGCCGATGCCGCCATCGTTCGTGATTTGTGGGACAAGCGCCGGTCGTTGTTTCAGGTTCGCAAACCGGGTACGGCGCATACCCTCGAAGTAGTCGACCCACGGAGACACGCCATTGATCACCTTCTCGCGCATGACGGCCAGCGTTTCGGCATTACAACTAATACCCGGATGGACGAATCCCTGCGGCGAGATAGTCTCCCGCAGTTCCACCACATTATCCGTCAGAATCGTCTGGTTCTGATCCGCCAACGCCCCCGAGAACGGGAGAATGGACATTCCGGCGGATAAACAAACCACACGGGCTTTATGCAGCAATTTCATTTATGTATCTCCTTTATTGACCATTTGTAGTTTTACCACTTTTGGTCCTCGGCTCCAGACGGCTTTCTCTTCAAAACATGTCCATCCACAAATAGAATCGATGGTGCAGTGTGGAATCTTATGTTTTTGAAATAACTTGCATCTGGACCAAATCCGTCATTCAGCGCGTTAAACGGGGCATCACTGCCGCCCGGATGCCATGGATCTCCCATTTCTCCAAGACCAGAGAGGAGATAAAACTGAATTCTCTCGCAAACTCCGGCATAATTCCCCCAGAACAGCTTGCCGGGGCTCCAGCGGTCACCAACTATGACCCTGTCACTGGGGCTTTGAACTTTACTTATTGGTATTCCGTTCAGGTAGCCGAAATTTGCAGATATGTCTAAGACCGTAGCATTATCCCTTAGCCATCCAGTGGAACCATTTCCCCAATAACCCCGAGATCCCTGATATTGTCCATAGCTGAAACCATAAGATCTTTTTTTATCGTTAAATATGTTGTACTCGGTAAATGGGGCGGAGAGAGTAGCTGCTCCCGCCTTAAGCGGAATATTGTCGGAAGGACAGGCGAATATATCAGCACTTTTTATGTTCAACGACTGCATGACAGCCGCCTCCCATGCTGTCTTTCCTGCAGATCCAGTCTGGCGATGCCCCATAACAATCCCGTCGTAATCAACTATGTATCCTTGAATACCGATACCAATCTGTTTCAGATTGCTCATGCATACGGCCTGCCTGGCAACGAGTTTTGCCTGATTCAATGACGGCAGGAGCATCGCCGCCAGGATCGCGATGATCGCGATAACGACAAGCAATTCTATCAAAGTGAAAGACGCACTTCTCGAACATGCATTTGTCCGTCGCTGCGGCCAAATGCTCGGAACTGCGCCGGGCACGGGCTTCAGAATATCGGCTTGTTGCATTTTTCACCTCAGTGATCTCTTTTTATACGCGGCTGGCCATAGCAACCATATATACTTTCAACTTCATTATTAACAATACCATAGAACCTATAAGTATGGAATGGACTTTTTAATGAATACAATGTACTATCTATTGATTATGGATATTCTTCACAAATATGACAGGGACGATCTCTGCTACAAGCTCTCCGGAAGGACTTTCCTAGGCGCAGGCTTGATTAAGAAAGATGGCATGAAATTGGACTGGGCCGGTGGTTCAGCTCCTCATTTTTCGATGTCGCTGGTACTGAGGGGAACCGGCTGCTATATAGTCTCTTCGACAAAGAAAAAATATCCGCTGAACCCGGGAAGCGTATTTTTCAGGATACCCGGAATTCTCCATTCAAACACGATAGATCCGAATAGCCGCTGGCTTGAGTTCTTCATCGCATTCCGCTTCTTCAAGCCCGGCATATCAAAGGATATTCCAAACATCTCCTCATCAAATCGTAAAATGGACGAAGACTCATGGCTGCTTCCGATGAGCGAACATCTCCTGGGGCTTTCAAGCCTGGGTCTGGTCAGGAAAACCACCATAGATCCTATCATACTTGAGGAATGCGACAATTTCCTGAACCGCCTCAAGAAGGAAAGCGGACTCCCGGTGCTCCCCGTAGAAGGCATGCATCTCATGATGAGGATATTGCATGGCAATTTGAATCCTGCAGAAGACGAACTTGTCATCAAAGCCTCCGAACTAATCAGTGAAAATGTCTTGTCCTGGAAGCCTCTTCCCAAAATCCTGTCAAGTTTGCCTATAAGCTATATGCGTCTGCGCGAACGTTTCCTTAAGGCAAAAGGGCAGAACATCGGGCATTATCTTATCCAGTGCAGGATGGAGAAGGCAATAAACATGCTGCAGAACGGGATGTCCATAAAGGAGGTTTCTGTCAAGCTGAACTACAAGGATCCTTTCTTCTTCTCAAAGCAGTTCAGCAGGTTCTTCGGATATCCTCCGAGCATGCTCAAACGAAGGATTCATGGGAACTCCGAATAAACTCCGCCTTCGAGATCTATCATTCATTATCTCTTCGAGAACGGCACCAAGTATTCGTAGATATCCTTGTTATAAACTCTCAAATCTCATAAAATTCATGTTCTGATCCGCTACTTTGTGATCTGAAAAGTGCGTGATTTTGGTTCGGCGCTCTGCACTTTCGGCTCGTTCAGTGTTCCGTACTGCCAGGCGGTCACCTTGATCTCAATCGGAAGTTTGACACACGGAGGAATCTCCGTCAAATAGAGAACACCATCCTTGAGATAGGCAGGGCCGTAATCGACAAAATATTCTACCGGAAACCCGAGGCTGGAAACTGCCTTGAGAGGAACTTCCTTTGTCCCTTCCTTTACATCAGGAAGTTCAGGAAATGATATCTTCTGCGGTGTCCCCTGCTCCAAAAACGCAGGGATCTTCATGACTGCGGCCATTTCGACACGGCGGTATTCGTTGTTTCCCGGATAAATCACAATCATGTATATATCTTCACCTTTGCGCCTCTTATCCATTCCACAGCGGTCAAACCTGACAGCCATCGTATTTTCATCAACTCTCGTAACAGGACCACATATCGGCTTGATGATTATCCGGCCAGCATCATCCGGATGCGGGATGGCTAATTCTGCAGCCTGCCCTGCCCATCCTTCCATGCGTCCAGAGGGAACTTTATCCAGAAAAACTCCTTTCAGCTTAAAGGAGATGCCGTCCTTTTCCGGACGGAAAGAGGGATGGACGCCGACATGGTCTTTCTTGTCGGGCAATATTTCGCCGTTCTGTTCGTATCCGACAAGTGTGAACTTCTTGCCGTCCTGACGCGTAATATGTTCGACCATCCTTTTCGCCTCATCCTCGCCGAATACCCAGTTTGCCTCCGTTCCATTAGGTCCTTCAAATCCTTTGAATTCTTTTACAGGCGCAGCTTTCGCCTTCAAAGGTTCGGAGAAACGCCAGAAATCGACATACCAGCCAGTCTCAGGATTTACCTGGACAAGAGGAAGTCCACCGTTAGGATTGCGGGCACGGTCCGCTTCTGCCACCCAGGAACCAAGGAAATCACAGGTTTCGTCCGGAGTGCCGAAATGCCCTGCTCCGGGATCTGCCAGAAGGGTAAACGGAATATCAGGGAATTCCTTGCGAAGTATGATGGTCTTTCGATTATGTCGCCCCCCGTTGAACTCGCTGTCACGATGCAGGAGCGGAATACCTTTCATGGCGGCAAGATCCTCATCCTTGACAAAAGGATGCTGGTAGCGCTGATATGAATGCGATACGCAGAGGGTGTTCCCGTCATAGGAAATCGCTCCGACCGCGCGTTCGGGGCACCAAGCCGCCATCTCATATCCGAAGTCAGCCCTTGCTGAATGCCCGATACCGATGAAGGGGACGGTTTTAATATCTTCCATGCCTGTCACCTTCGCAAGAGAGTCAAACACCTCCTGGATCGCAGCGACATTCTCCGGAACATTGTGATCAAAATGTGGGCCGAAAAAGCCAGTGTCAATCCAGATGCAGCCCCAGCCTATCTTCTCAAGCCAGGCGCGGAAGGCTGGATTTTCGAGGATGGGCCGTTCACACATGTTGAACTGTCCGATCACAACACCGCGCAACTTCTCCGCCTTGGATGGAATCCACAGGAACGCCCGCGCGTTCTTCGACGTGACGTCGGCCCGGAACTGCCAGATCGCGGCGTCCAACACCATCCCCTTGAAAGGTGACTTTACCTCGCTCGCGAGCGGGATGGGCTCCATCTTGGATACTGCGGGTTCAGAAGCTGACCCAACGAGTAGCGGCAGAAGCAAGGCGATCAACAGTCCCTTCATCATCCGCTTCCCATTTTGGGATCCGTAGGCATCCTCGAACCGCATTCGCTTGTTTTGAATCATGTTGGAATCCTCGCGTCTCCGTGCATTGTGGACTTAATTTATTCTTAACACCACGGCTGATTTAAATGGCATGGCGGGCGGACACGTCACCTCAAGGGCATCGGATTGCTGCGCCCATGCGACCGCCCCGCCGGATCCCACAAGCACCACGGACCGGATCGGCGAGGAACGATGACCCGCGGCCGAGCCCAACGCCTCAATCCGTAGCCGTGTGCCGGGCACCGGGACCGTCATGCAGATGGCGTACAGCGCGCCGTCCTTGCCGACCGTGAAACGGAAATCCTGCGGGCCGAATTTGAAGTCAGCCTGCGACTTTCCAAGCTTGCCGCCGTGCAGCATCCGGAGCTTCCCGTCCACCATCTCTCCCTCGCCCGGGATCACCCAGGCCTTGCTGCCATAGATGGCTTCCCCGTTGACGCGCATCCACGCGCCGACATCCTTGAGCATGCGGACGCAGTCCTCGTCGAGCGACCCGTCGGGCCTCGGCGAAATGCAGATGCATGCGTTGCCGTCGCGCGCGGCGGCCTCAATGATGTATCGGATCATCATGCCGGTGTCGTAGGTGAAATCGGGCGCATAGAACCAGTCGCCCACCGGTGCTTCCGCGATCCAGGGCTGGTCGGTCTTGATATTCGGAGGGATGCCAAACTCCTCGGTCGTAACCGTGCCGTTCGTGTTGTGGCGGAATTTAACGATGCTGAATGTGTCCACCTTGCCGCGCCGCGCCAGGGCGCGGTTGTAGAAGTCGGCGATGACCCGTTGCATGGCGTCGGCTTTGATGCCCGTGCCTGTGTCGCTGCCGCTGAAGGGCTGCTGGCCTGTGCCGTCGGTGTAGATGAAATCCGGATCGTACTGGTCCACGACATCCATCATCCGCAGCGCCCACTCCGTGGCATACCACTTCGCATAGTCGGCGTGGCGCCCGAACTGCCCGGCGGGCGGGGGGCTCCACGGCGAGTTGGCGGCCGCGGTCACGCCCTTGTACTCGCGGAGGTCAATGCCGTACAGCCGGCGCGGATCGAGTCCCTCCCACCATTGGCCTTTGCCGTCCGCCAGCGTGAGATGCCCGTCATAGGGCACGCCCGCCTTGCCGCCCTCAGCGTCGGCTCCGAACGCCGTCTGCCACCACCACCAGGTGTACTCATGGTGGAAGGCTATGCCGTAGCGGATCCCCTCGTCCCGCGCGGCCTTCGTCCACTCACCAATCAGGTCTCGCTTCGGACCAAGCTTGACGGAGTTCCAGGGGTGGTAGCGCGAGTTCCACATGTCGTAGTTGTCGTGGTGGACCGCCTGGATCATCAGGAAACGCGCGCCTGCCTCCTTGTATAGTTTCGTCAGCGCAGCCGGATCGAGCTTCGACGGGTTCCAATCGCGCAGCACTTCCTTGTAGCCGATTTCCGAAGGATGCCCGTAATTCTTCAAATGGCTGCGGTATGCGACATCGCCCTGCTTGTAGAGCTTCCGCGCGTACCAGTCGCCGCTCTGCCCGGCGGACTGCGGCCCGAAGTGGATCCAGATCCCGAACTTCGCGTCTCGCAACCAGGACGGCTCGCCGGGGTAGTTCTTTTCGATGGACTCCCATGTCGGCTCAAACGGACCCCTCGCGATAGGAAGGTCCAACACCACCTCGGGCGCCGACGCGGAATCGGCCATCGGCACGCTGTCGGCCGCCCCCGGCGCGGGGATCCCGGGCATCGGCGGAAGCGGCGGCAGGACATTTGCGGCAATACTCATATTGATGATACCTCCCAAGACAAGCGCGGTAGAACACGCAGCCTTCTTCATGGGTTAAGCGTCTCCTCAGAGCGGGACACCTTCCCATCCCGCATTTCGTTAATCGTCACGGCAATCCCGCTTCCGTCACCATCGAAATTGCGCAGGGTGATCTCCTGCACACGGCCGTCCATCAACTCCACGCGCAGCGAGTCCGGACTCATAGCCACGGCGGACTTCACCACCGGCTTGTCCTCATACGGCTCAAGGACTGTCAGGAAGCGTGCTTCCTTTCCGGTTGAACGGACGGCAACAGTCTTCCGGCGCTGAGATTCGTCTCCCACGAAGTAGTCGGCGCCAAATGTTGCCTTGAAACGGACGGCATCCATCCCTGCCAGATCCAAAGTCACATGCGCAGGCAAAGCCTGTTCATATTTTATTCCTGCAATCTTGATCGGTCCGCCGCTGGAATCCTTGTCCACGGAATTTTTCGTAATAGGGATTTCTTTCCCGTCCTTTGTTACAATCCGGGCGTTTGCCCAGAAAAGGTTGTTCTTGTCTTTCTGGTCTGTGAGCAGTTCCAGCGAATTCAGTCCTTCGACTGGCACATCCACGTCCACACTTCCGAGAACCCATACCCCGGTTATACCCTCGGCGAGAACTTTGTCTCCGGACTTCACTGAATACTTGACTCTGCGGGAACCATGCACTTCCGGAACCGCTCCGACCATGATCTCCTGCTTGAGCGGCCATAAAGTGCGCAAATCAAATTTCAATACGCCGTCTTCGCTGGAATCCGCCCGCGTTCCGGAGTTGTCGGCCCCCGGGCCAAAACAGAATTCATATCGCCCGAGAACCGGAGCCTCGCCATCGTACCAGTCGCAGTCCGTTACAAACTGTGCGCTTCCCACGGGATCGGGATTCCATTGCCCTGTGTGTCGTGCGAACTTCGCGCCCTCGACGCCTTGGAAACCCTTCATCTGGAACAGTGATTCGAACACGTGCTCCTTTTCCGCCTTCAGGTAGTCGGCCAGCACAATGTAATCGTCTGTGACAACCATAAGCCTCCTTTGCAGAACAGGCTCGGAGTAGTCGGTTACCGCTCCGTATTTCGGAGGATTTTCCGGGACAGGGACAGAACGCCCCTCAGCAAATGACTTTTCGGCAAAAGTCTTATGCGGCTGATCCCAATAGACCATGCCTCCGTAGGGCGGATTGGACCAACGCGCATTGGTCTGGACAACCGTCGCCTGCATCATCTTGCCGGAATGGAAAAGTAGCCTCTGCGACTCTACCGGCTCCTGCATCTTCTGATCAACCACAACCATGTTTTTCGACACGCTGGTCTGGACATAGAACTTGTACATGAAATTCGGATAGCCGTACCACACCATCTCCGGATTGTAGAAACTGCGCCCGTAGCGGGATAAATGGAGCAGGTTTGTACGGTCGAAGTGGCCATGGAACCAGCCGTGGTCTCCATAATGCAGCACCGCCTGGATCTGCTCGCGCTGCGAACGATCTGCTGTTTGCGAACGCAGGACGGCAACCCCGGCATTGTCGGCATAGGCTGAGTTACGAGACAGATCAGGGCCGTCCTCCGGCAGTTCCGGAACACCATATAGCAGATCCCGACTGCCTGAGCGTTTTATTATGGCGGCATAGGCCGGATCGCGATAGAGATAATACCCAATATCCATGGCATTTCCCCCGACATCGTTCTGAGTGGAATCATTCAACCCGAATATTTTGCTCCGGTAGTCCAGCATCGGTGGCAAGGCATCCCACATTCTCTTTATGCTGACTCCTTCCTTGCTGACTGGCCCCCAGCGCAACTTGGTAATACCGTATTCCTCTTTTTCAGGGGGCTTCTCATTTGGCCTGTAGCCACCTGGGAATTTTGCATTCACGAGATCCATGCCCCAGCGCCGCATCGCGATCGCGACCTGGGAGAATTCAGTTGCACACCAGACATTATAGCTTATGGAGCATTCATACCACCAGCCGTCATCTAGGACACCACGCTGGAGCTGGTCAAGTACGCCGCCGGGAGTGTTGAGGATCCAGTCAGCCGCCTTCAAATCCTGAATAACCAATGCGCAGTACAAGGCGCCGCAGTTCCATGACACGCACCAGTTGCTGATGTTGTTCGAGCCGAGATCGCGTTCCTCGCCAATGAACAGGCGCAATGTATCGTCAATCTGTTTGCGGTCTGTGTCGGTGAATACTCCCGACGGTATCGCCATGTCGTAGGCCATGGCTATGTGCTGGAAGAAATGCCCTTCCTGCACCGATGCCTGGTTGCATCCGCGCCGCGTGACAGGAAAACCGTTCTTTGGATCGCTCAGCCTCAACAGGAATGTACGGACTTTTTCGGCGAACTTCTTCTCTCCTGTAAGCTGATATGAGATACCAGCGCTCATCAGACTCCATTCCTCCTGTGTACGGAAGAGCCAATCGCCCTTTTTGGGATCCTTCTGATTGCTCACGCTGGGCACGTTCCACTTTTCAGCCTGGTCGATATATCCTTTCGCGGCCTGCTTCGCCCAATCATATTTCTCGACCTTTGCCCGAACCTCGTCCCAACCGGCCTTGTCGTGCAGGATGTATGGATGCTCCAACGATTTTATATTTGGATCAGGATGCATCTGTACGACCTCAGCAGAAACTGCCTGTGTACATGCCAGAAGCGAAAAAATCAGTCTTCTCATATTAATCTTCCTATTGTTAAAGAGGACATAGTCAATACAACTAAGCCAGAAACGCATTGTCTGACTTCATTTCACTATCTTGAACGTCCGCTCTACAGGGACTGCCGTTTGCACTCCGTCCTTGCCAGAAAATCCCCATTGCCACGCAACAACAGTAACTTTGATCGGAAATTTAGAGCGAAGCGGAATATCTGTGATCTTTAGCGCATCGCCGTCAATCTCTGCTGGACCTTCCAGGATATAGTATTGCACGGGCAAACCTGCGTCGCTTGTAGCGGATAGTTTAACTGTTTTCGTTCCATCCTTGACGTCACAGAGTTCCGGGAAGGTTATTGTCTGCAGTTTTCCGTCCTTGTTCGGCACTGCCCTGACCATCAACTGCTGCACAGCGCTCTTGTATTGCCTGTCTCCCGGATGCGACGCGAGAAGCCACATGTCATTATTGCGGCGATCCTGCGTATATTCCGCACGGCCAAAATGCAGGCGGAAGGTATTCTCGTCTACTTTCTCAACCGGACCGACAATACGGGAAAGCACAATTGGGCCTCCGCCTGTGGCATGCCCAAGTGCGGAACCGACCGGCATATCCGCCCAACGCGCGGCATTGCCTCTGTCCGGGACTACATCAACAAACGCTGCTTTCAGCTTAAAACTCATTCCGTCCTCAATCGGAATGAATCGGGGTGCAACCGGTTCGCCGCATCCCTGTTCCAAATCCATCCGATCATTGGTCACGCTCAGAAGCTGCGGCTTTTTCCCCCGTGCAACTACATAATATTCTTCCGTTGCCTTCGCCATTTCCTCGTCGAAACACCAGAATGCCGTGTTCGTATCACCCTTATACTCGGCATATGGCGCCGCCAAAGCAACGGGGGACTTGTCTTTCCTCCAACGATCGATCCGCCAGCCTTTCTCAGGCTCAACAGCTTTAAGTTCGGCTGGTTTGCCAGGAGGAGATAATTCAGGCAGCCTGGTCTGTGCCGCCTTGCGTATGAACATTGCCAGGAATGAAACCAGTTCGTCTGAATAGTCGAAATGCCCGTGTCCTGCATCGGCCAGCAGCGCAAGCGCCGCCTTGGGATATTTCTGTTTGAATGCAAACATCGGAGTGAGCCGATCTTCCCACCACTCATATTCGCCCATTACCATCAGACCAGGAACCCCGTCGATATTGCGGTTCCCCCATCCGCAGTTTTTCCCTCCGAAACCGGGCAGATTTGTTTCGGGCGCATCACCATGTATTGACAACACTGCCAATGTTCTTCCAGGATTCCAGGCAGCGAAATTCCACGGCCAGGTCGCATTGGCGCTGTGCCCAAAGGTCACCACTGGCACAAGCTTCAACTCTTCATAGCCGGACACGTCGGCAAGCCTGTCCATCAAGTCCTGGAATCGTTTGCCGGCATCGCCTGCCGGATCGAATTTAATGTCGAGGCCGGGAACTACCCAGACTTCTGCAATGCCAAGATCTGACAGCGCCTTCCGCATCGTCGGATGCTCCAGAACCCCCTGTTCTATCATATTGTGATTAGCCAGCACTATTGCCCGAATACGCTGGCAATCGGGGGGCGCCCACAAGTATGCCCGGCTGTTGGATTCAGGCACCGACCATTGCCATTCGGCGGCTTGACTTGGATTAACGAGAAAAAGCAGCAAAACTGCCATGATTATTTTTTTCATTTTATATCCTGCCTTTGAACTTATGAAATGCATAATCTATAAAATGGCCAACCCTATAACCCTATTCGGAGATGCGTTTGAACACATGCGTATCCTGTGCCTTGACTGTAAAGTGTTTCTCCTCCAGCGGATCTCCGGTGCCCAGATTGATGATTTTCCTTGCACCATGGGCCCAGTCGGCGGGGATCTCCACAGTTTCCGTCTTTCCATCGAGACATGAGTTCATCACGATGAAGTAATCCCCGAAGCAGACTTGGTTCAGTGCAAACATATTCTTGTCTATTGGAATATCATGAGGAACTACGGCATAGATGTCATGTTCCGGCGATAGATAGTGGATGAATGCATACCCGCTCGCCTTGCGGTCTTTGTACCACTGATTCATGCACATCATCACCCTTTTTTCACCGTCCTTGAACGATAGGACCTGCGCAATCTCGTCTCCCCAGACGAAATCCGGAGCACCGGATTCCATTGGCAACATTACGTCTTCGGCAGGAAAGTCGCTGAAGAGCTTGAGCTTTTCCGGCATTTCCTTGAGCAGTCCCATCATCGACTGATAGAACCAGTTGCCCTCAGCAGCTCCACCCCATTTGTTTATCTCGTCGGGTGTCAGTCCGGAATATTGGAGCTGGAGCAGACGGATATGATACGGGTTTTTAAATTCAACCGCACACGGAATGGACGGTCCGAAACCAGAACCTCCGCGCATCCGGTGCCTCCAGTTGAAGTAACCGTCTATCTTCCATTCCGGCTTGCCGTCTTCGCGGAATACAGGATATACGAAATGCGTAAATCCGTTGCCTGCGATTCCGCACATCCGTTTCGCGGCTTCATTTCCGCTCATTTCATATAGATACCAGTATTCGGTGACCTGCTCGCGCCCATATTCACAGGTGTAGCCGCCATTGCCAAGCCCCCAGGATTCCAAGGTGATGCCCTTTGGCGAAACCCAGGTAGGATTGCCAAGTTCAACATCTCCGACAAGCGCCTTGATGCGTCCGTCCATCTTGCCCATATCGGGAAAGTACTTTTTGTCAGCCTTGAGGATTTCGAGCGCCTTGATGGCTGGATAGACCCCGGAAAGCTGGAACATTTCCTGGTTCGGGGCGTGTCCTACACAGCCGGAAAGAAACCTTGCGCTCATGCAAAACAGATCTTTGTATGCCTGACGGCGCGTTACAAGCGGCGTGTTCGGATCACAGTCGTCATCGATAAGCTGATCGAGAAGGCCGGCCTTCTCCATGTCCTTCCCGGTCAGGACGAAAACCGAGCAAAACGCCCAATGCGCATTACCTTCCAGCTTACCATCGGCCCAGCCACGTTTCGGACCGCCAACCCAGCTTTTGGTCCAGGGCGAAAAGAATGACCCGCTCGCGCCCTGCGCACGTCTGGTGAAGTCGAGGGCGAGGGCTATGCGTTCGAGCCATTCCTTGTCAAGATACTGCTTCGTGCCCTTGGTGACATAAGCCATCGCACCTGCATAGGGATTCGTCAATGGCCCCATGTTGTTCCGGACATTATAGAAACTCTGGGTATCGTGTTTGACGTCCACCAGGGATTCAGGAGTATTTTTCCAGCGTCCGAGCTTAATACACGAGCCTCCGATCATGTCCGCCGGCCATTCGCCTTTCTTGACCTTCTCCTTCCAGTCCGGAGCCCAAAGCTGCTCTCGCATGCAGCGGTCGCCCTGTTTCTCTATGACGTCCACAAACTTCCTGTCTACGGCTTCCACTAAACCAGGCTCGAACGGCTTGAACTTCGGCCATCTGTACGGTTTCACAGTCTTGAACGGCTTGTCGTCCGCAAGCGGCTTAAAGAACGATTCCGTATGAGAGTAGATGCGGTAGATGTTCCGGCTCGGTGGATTGTCGTCGTAGATGGATAGCGTCACCTCATCTTTGCCGTCGGTCAAACTGCGCGGAATTGACACAGTCGCATAGAAGAAAAATCCCGGCATTTTCCCGTCTTCCCCGCCGCTCGGATCGTCAAAAAGCCCGCCGAACCATATGTCCTGAGGATAAGGCAATGGTTTTCCATCCTTGTAGCGAAGGAATAGGCTACTATGAACCTTAGAACCGCCCTTGAAACGGAGAGTAACATAGTTCTGCTTCGTACCGTCGACTTTCGAGGTAAATTCCAGTCTTGATTCATTCTTATCGCCAAGTATCTGATAATACTTCAGTCCTGTTTCCTTATCGGTAAGCTCCTGCGCTTTTCCGATGCACTGGATTTTTTCGATAGGTAGCACGGGACAGGTTGGCACTGGCTTCAGTGGCTGGATGTCATGGTTCAACGTAGCAGGTTTTGAGAGATCCTTAGTGTCAGCTTTTGAACTTGCCGGAGAAACGCCGGCCTTAATGTTTTCCTGAGAAACGGAAGATGTTCGGGATTCAGTCTGCTGTTTCAGTACGAAGCATCCGATCACTCCGGAGATTAGCATGAGGCTCAGGAAAATGACAAAGCCACTCCAATTGACTTTGTTTCTGGGAATGGCAATTGGTGTATATTGGACAGCAGGCGCCTTTTGCTTTACGATTCCCTGTTTATGGGCAGGCGTAGGCACCGTGAATTTCCTATGGCATGCGGGACAGTCAACAGATAGGCCGGCATGGTCGGGTTCTCCATCGAGATGCTGATCGCAATATGGACACGAAAATTTCATTGTTATCATTTCCTCTCTACAATCTGAAAACCTACGACCTTATTCCTCTGCGCCTTGTCCCCGGCAAACGTCGCGGTGAAACTCGCCTTCAAAACCGCACCAGTGATATTCTCGAACTTTGTAAAGTTGAAACCTTCAGCATACTCCGTTCCATCAGCACAAGGATTCCCCCTTCCACCTTTTATGACACGTTCCACATCTCCTATCTTGAACTTTCCGGCGCGCTGCTCGCCGTCGTCGCCCCGGTAGAAATACACGTCGTACTTGGCATAGGGAACACCAGTTATCTCTATGGTTGTCGGCTCACCGTCAAACTGATCATACAGACCACGGAACATCATTTCGTCATTAATCTCTCCCCATCCGTCGAACGATCTTGCTCCATTGCCGCCTTTCATTGCGACCTTCATGCCTGGCACAACCGCGCCGCTCTTGTCGAGAACCTTACCGAGTGTCACGCTTGTACCTTTCTGCAGGTCCTTGATGTTGTTCCAGTTTCCGACACGCGATTCGGCGCCTGCCAGGTCTGATGGTCTCATCTCCACATCCTTGCAGATATTGAAGCTGATAGTATTTGGCGCAGTTTCGGCGGCACGTACCGCCTTGGCCGCATTCTCAGCCTCGGCAGCTTCGAGCGCGAGTATGGCTTCCTTGGCCTTCGCCCAGACCGGAGCAAGATTGATGTCCGGACCAGTTCCAATCTTGAACGTGCGTTCGACGGGTTCCGCAGTCTTCAACTTCGATCCGCTTGAACGGCCGTACTGCCAGGCCACGACAGTCACCTTCACCGGCATCCTGCTACGCGGCGGCAGTTCGGAGATCTTTAGTTTGTCACCTTCGATTTCAGCAGGCCCTTCACGGACATAGAAACATACTGGAACGTCCGCATCGGATTTGGCATTCAGCTTGAGAGAACGCGGTCCGGCGGCCTGATCGGGAATGGACGGGAACGTGATATGCTGTTCCTTGCCTTCATTGTTCCTGATGGGGATGTTCATCACAGACTGCTGTACGCTGCGTTTGTATACGTCGTCACCGGGATGAGAGGCGGACAGCCAGATCTCATTCGAACGTTTCTTGTTGTCCATTCCCATCCTGTAGAACTGGATTTTCCATGTGTCGGGACCGGTCTGCACAATCGGACCGCAGATCCGTGTTATCGTGATCGGGCCATCACCGTGGGCAATCGTCGAACCTTTAGGCAGGCCTGACCACCATTCCGGCCGGCCCTGGGGCACGGTGTCAAGAAATGTGCCGGACAGCTTGAAGCTGATCCCGTCTTCCAGCGGCATGAACCGCAGACGCACCTGGGCATGAAGGTTGGGGTTCTGTTCCACTACCTTGCCGTCCTGCACATAACCGAGCAGCTGTGCTTTCTTGCCGCGCTGGAACGACTGGAATTTCTCAGTGGTGAGAGCGAGTTCCTCATCGAAATACCAGAAAGCCTCCTTGGTATCACCGTCATATTTCCCTACAGGCGCCGCCGGAGCCTTTGGCGGATCGTCCTGCCTCCAGCGATCCACCAGCCAACCTTGCGTGCTTGGATCCAGAGTCAAGATTTTGCCGTCCGAACTAAGCCGGTATTTCGCCACCTTCTTCAGATACAGGGCAAGATATTCGACTTTGCGGTCGCTGGCTTCGAAGTGGCCGCCTCCCATTTCTCCGATAGCGCTCAATGGCAGACGCGGACGCGAAGATCGCAGAGAATAAGCTTCGGCGAGTTTTCTGGATGCACCTTCGTAGTCGCCCAATGTTACAAGTCCTGGGACCGGCACATCAGGAACAGCCGCGCTCTTATAATAAGGGAATGAGCCGCTGACCGACATCACAGCCAGCGTCCGTGCAGGATTCCATGCAGCAAATGCCCAGGGGAAACCGGATGATGCCGAGTGCCCTATCGGTATGATTGGTGCAGTTTCAAGTTCCGAGTAACCAGATTCCATTGCCAGCGCCTTCGACATCGCCTCGAAATGTATGCCCGCGCCTTTTTTGGCATTGAATCCCAGGTCTATGCTTGGAGTTATCCAGACTTCCGCGAATCCTATTTCAGCAAGAGCAGCGCGGAATTTAGGGTGCTCGAGTATCGGTTCCTCCTCCATGTTGTGCTGACCCACTACCACCGCACGCACCTTCTTGCATCCGGGAGGTATCCATAAAAATGCGCGTGGAGGTTTGTCTGTCTCTCCATTGATCATCGACTCGACAGGAACTGACCATTGCCATTCGGCAGCAGAGGAAATTAATCCACTCAAACCCAGTATCGCTGCAAAAACAGCAGATATAATTGACTTGTCTTTCATGACATCCTAATCTTTCCATCCATCTATTTCTAAATGCGTACCATTTCTCTTTATTTTTCCAGGACCAGCCTGAGGCATTCCTCGCATATTCCATGGGTTGGCGCAATCTTGTCACCTCTTGTAACAGCCCACTTGGCAACTTTCACTATCCTGTCGCACCATGGACAGATTACTGGAATTGTCTTGTTTTCCATAAGAGAAATATCAATTGGTTGAGTCTTAGTATCCAGATACATATTGTTAGAATTTATTCCCATGGTCTCTTCCCGTTTCCCGCTTCGTTTTCAACAACACAGGCGAGACGCCTATGCTACATTCTTTTCCTTGTTGCCCGCTTTCTTCGCCGATTCTCCGGTTCGCCGACACGCCGGTTCGTCTTCACCTCTTCTCCTCGCCCCAACTTCAACCTCGCTACCCGCTACGCTCCTCCCCGCTCCCCTCCTCCTTCCTTTTCCCTTCCCCTCAGTCCCCCGCCTTGATCGTCCATATGCCACCAGCAAGAGAGCCTTGTTCGGATGGCGCCAAAGTCTCTACATGTCCGTCTACGAAGAGCATTCTGGATTTGTGTCCGACATGGCCCAGAAAGCCGCCGGGACCACTGATGTTGGAGTTAGAATAGGTCCCTTGATTCCCCCCATATCCATTCTCACCGAAGAACAAAGTCCCTGCTGGATCAGGTATTTTCTTCGTAGACCGCATCGCCCACACGAACCCTCCGGTATTCCATTCAATTCCCTCAGAGGGAAGGGACGTGTTTCTCATGATCGCGACGTTCCTCGGCGCAAGAGTGTATGACAAGTTGATCAGATATTCAGGGCAGGCTAACTGCTGGACCATCTCAGGCGGCCAGACGTTGTTTGATCCCCAGGTATTCCATTTCCTGCCCAAATATGAACTCAGTTGATCGTCCCAGGTGATGTTGGTTGTATTAGCGCCAGGATAATAATTGTTGGCCAGATACCCGTAGTCGTCCTCATGATAGAATTCAGCCAGCCCGACCTGCTTGAAATTGTTCATGCAAAGTGATCCGCGCGCAGATTTCTTCGCATTAAGAAGGGCAGGCAGCAGCAACGCCGCAAGGATTGCTATTATCGCAATTACGACCAATAGTTCAATTAGGGTAAAATATTTTACTGGGTAAAATATTTTACTTTCTCTGATTATTGTTTTTGCATGCTTCATTTTGTTCTCACCTCCAATTTTTCCATATGTATGCAGTCTTTCATTCCCTGACTTTAGAACTTCTCCTCCATCCTCTGTCATCCGTAGTCCGTCGTCTTCCCCCTTTCCCATTCTTTCTTGCTCCGATTCGCCGATTCTCCGACACGCCGGTTCGTTTTTCCCTCTCTTCCCCTCGCTCCCCGCTACTTCTTCATCCTCCCCTCGCTCCCCGCTACTTCTTCATCCTCCCCTCGCTCCCCGCTACTTCTTCATCCTCCCCTCGCTCCCCGCTACTTCTTCATCCTCCCCTCGCTCCCCGCTACTTCCTACCCTCCCCCTCCCCTTCCACAATCTTCGGTTCCAAAACAACCTCGTCTGATTTAAAATTGTTTAGGCCGTTGATCCTCGACAGAAGCCTTTCAGCTGACGCCCTGCCAATATCGGCAATGCGGATATCGATTGATGCAGGCCGCTTAACGAACAAGTCAAGAAACTGCTCCTCGTTGTTGCAGCCGATCATGTCGAGTTGCGAGATGTTGAAACCCAATTTGCCCAGCGCTATGCCCACTCCGGCCATGCAGTTGTCGGCGCAGAAAAAGGCTCCAGCCGGCTCTCCCTTGAGTCTCATAAATGCCTCGGCAAGAAATCCATAGTCTGCAAGGCTCGTATCATCCTTGCCGGAATTGGTTTCCAAAACATCTACTTTCATACCATAATCATGGCACGCCTCTGCAAAGGCCTCCCCTCTTATAAGATATGGAGTATGTTCGTTTATCGAATTGAAGTAGACAACTCTTCTGTGTCCGCGCCCAAGAAGATATTTTGCCGCCATGCCCCCTATAATGTCATTGTCATAGCTTATCAAATCCGCCTTGAGATTGATATGAGCCTGCCTCCGCAAACAATGTACAAAAGGAATTTCATTGAGTTTTCCCAGGACTTTCGGATCGATTTTAAATTCAGGGCCTATGGACATGACAATCACCCCGTCGCAGAACCTCCTGTCAAGCATCTCAGGAACCGGTTTTAAAGGAGAGCATTGCTCGAAAATGAAAGTCATTCCGTGATTGAAGAGAAAATCCTGTATGCCTCCAAACAGTTCAGGCAGCACAGGCATCTTATGGAGCCTGTCCGGGGGGAATTCGGTCAGCGCCAACAGCATGACAGCCCCGGTCTTTACGCCTACACGCCTGCTGGTCTTCGGTCCGGGGCGCCTGGTCTTGACCCTGTATCCAAGCTTGGCAATAGCCTTGGCAATCTTTTGCGCCTTGTCGCTGGAAACGACTCTGCTGCCGTTCAAGTAGTGCGACACGGTTCCGATGCTGACATTTGCAACCTTCGCTACATCTTTGATTGACATATCCTATCCCTTCCCTAACAAAAAGGAGACTTAATCCGGCTTGATATTGAAATTATATCATTAATTTCAATATTGTCAAGGTCAAAAGAATGGAAATGCAGTTTTTGTAAGCCTTTAATCATTCTTTCTGCTGCCCAAAGGCCGCATTTGTTTTCATCAGCCTTAGTTCGAACACGCCTCCGGCAACACCGTGCTTGGCGACGAACTTGATCGTCAAGCGTCCATTGCCGTCTGCCAGCAAGCCGGGCGGTATTGGATAAGACTTGTCGATGAATTCGCCCGGTTTTTCCGCCTTAAGCTCCTGTGTTGCCAGAAGTATGTCGTTGGCCAGGACATCGAATGACCGGCCATTGTCTCCGCCCCAGTAAGTGACTATGAGATCCGCTTTTTTCTCTCCTTTTGCATTAAGGGTATACTGGAACCATTTGCCGTCGCGCCATCTGCGTCCCTTGTGGATTCCCGAGTTGCTCTCTCCTTTGAAATCATGCTCTACCTCCGGCTGCTGTTCGCCGATCGCGACACGATCAATTGTTGCCGCCTCTCTTGCGGCCATGGCCCGTTCCTCCGCGGCAAGCTTCTCCTTTTGCACAGCCACCTTTCCAGCAGTAGTCAGTTCCCAATAGATCTGATAGCGAGAATCGTGCAGCCTGAAAAATGGAACCAGCGGCAGCACCTTGGGCTCCTTCGGTTCTATAACGTCTACCAGCTTGAAATTCAGAGGCCCGTTTGCCGAGTCCGCAATCACGTGCCGAGGTAATTCATCTGCAGCAGTCAACAGGCAGGGGACTTTGTCCAGCGGCACCATAGGACCATGCGCCACATGCGACATCCTTCCATCATCGGCACGGAGCCCTGCCATATCATTGGTTCCTGCAGGAAATGCGAGCAGTATAGGCCCGTGCATGATGGCCACCCAGTCTGAACCGTCAGGCAGGCGCTCTGCCGTGGTATGCATCGGCAGATCAATTTCAACCTTGTCCCCATCCTGCCAATTACGGCGAACATCGGCATAGCTGGATGGCTCGGATGAAACCTGGACAGGCTTGCCATTGACCTTGATTGCAAGCTTGCCCGCCGGAACCCACACGGGATGCCTGATGTGCAACGTGAATGTGGAAGGATTCTTCAGTTTCAGGTTCAAACATGTGCCAGGCTCATCCGGAAATCTTGTCTCCTGCCGCAGCGTCAGCTGAAGTTCGGGCACGGAAAGTTCGGAGGCTATGAAGAGATTGACATATAATCCGTTCTCGGTTTTCGCGTAGATGAATTCACCATACTTGCCGGGATTTTCAATGCCGGTACCGACACAGCACCAGAAACATTTGTCCGGCTGCGAATAGACTCGGTAGTGAGCTGGACGTATGGGAGTGAAGTATACGAATCCGGGATTTGCCGGGTTGATTGTCGAGAGGATGTGGTTGTAGAGAGCACGTTCATAATAGTCGGCATACGCTGCTTTCGGGTCACTGTTGAACAGCTGTTCGGTGAGCCTCAGCATGTTGTATGTGTTGCAGGTCTCCGGCCCTTCACGGTTCTTAAGCACGCCTCTGAAATCCTTTGGGTCGTTGAAATGCTCTGAGACACTGTTGCCGCCAAAAGCGACGGAGCGATTTCTTGTTACAGTCTTCCAGAAGAAATCGGCGGCGGAATGTGCTTTCCCGTCACCCGTGAGAGCCGCTATGCGTTCGAGTCCGATAACCTTGGGAATCTGGGTGTTTGCATGCTTTCCAGTAAGCTGGTCTTCGTTCCGGAGAAGAGGATCCAGGACATCCTTGTGATAAAATTTCCTGGCGGTTTCGAGGTATTTTCCGTCGCCAGTTATTACATAGATGTCCGCCATCACCTCATTCATGCCCCCGTATTCAACAGCAAGCATCTGCTGCATCTGCTTGTCGGAAAGCCCCGATGTTATCCTCACACACCAGTCTCCCAAGCCTGCCAGCAGTTCACGCGCCTTCTGGTTTCCTGCGACAAGATACGCATCTCTCAGCCCTGCAAAAGTCTTGTGGACATTATACCATGGCACCCATTTGCTGCCGGTCTTTCCCACATTGCCAGAAGAAATCTCCTTCCAAAATGCGCGGCTTCCCGGAATTCCTCCGATATATCCGTCCCCATTGGCCTTCTGACAGCGTTCAAGTTCCGATATCATGTATTCAAGGCGCCGCTTGAACTCTCCGTCAGGCGTATCGCTGCCAGAAGCAATCATATATGAAAGTGCTGAGAGGTAATGCCCGGCAATGTGTCCGTCCAGGCCAGTGCTCTCCCAGTTCCCATATGAAGGCTTCTTCTGTTCAAGTCCTGCTTCGCGCAGGAATGGCGCAAGCAGCCGTTCTGGATCAAGCGCCAGCATATATTCGCGGTTGGCATTGACCGCGGAAGTGAAGGGTCCAGGAAGGAGCCTGACTTCGCTTAGCTTGACTGGCGCCGTTTTCATAAGGACATCTGCCTGCATTACCATGGCCAATGAAAACATTGATGGAAATATAAGGAATATCTTTGCCTTCATTTCACTCTGCCCTCTTTGTTGTACTAGTATTTCCTGTTAGGCAGTTCCTTCTGGGCCTGGGACTGGTCGAAAACTCCTTCCTCGGAAACAACCCTCTTCGGAATTTCCTTGCCTGCGGCGACCTTTTCAATAAGGTCGAAAAGCTGCGGCCCGATGAGCGGATTGCACTCTACGGTACAGTTTAATTTTCCGGCGACCATCGCTTCAAACGCGCCTTTCACCCCGTCGATGGAAACAATGATGATGTCCGTGCCTGGTTTTTTGCCGGCTTCCTCCATGGCCTGTATTGCTCCGAGCGCCATGTCGTCGTTGTGGGCATAGAGAACATTGATGTTTTTACCCTCGGGAGATTTAAGGAAGGCTTCCATTACTTCCTTTCCCTTGGCCCTGGTGAAATCGCCGCTCTGCGACTTGATGATCTTCATGTCAGGATATTTTGCAATCACTTCCTCGAAGCCTTTCTTGCGGTCAATTGCGGGAGCTGCGCCAGGAGTTCCCACAAGTTCGGCAATCTGCGCTTTTCCACCGGTTTTCTCGACAAGCCATTTGCCGGCACGGCGCCCTTCCTCAACGAAGTCTGAACCGATAAAACATTTGTAAAGGCTCTCGTCGGAAACTTCGACCGCCCTGTCGGAAAGCACGACTGGAATTCCAGCCTTCTTCGCCTCCTTGAGCACAGGCTCCCATCCTGTCTCTACAACTGGTGAGAATGCTATGACATCGACTTTCTGCGCAATGAAACTCCTGATTGCCTTGATCTGGTTCTCCTGCTTCTGCTGGGCATCCGCGAACTTCAGATCAATTCCTCTCTTCTTGGCCTCATCCTTTACTGAAGCCGTATTGGCAGTGCGCCATCCGCTCTCTGCGCCGATCTGGCTGAACCCCACCACGAGTTTCTTTTTGTCCTCGGCGTAGCCCGCCACTGATGCCGCAATCAATGCTGTCCCTGCAAGAAGTCCGATGATTCTGTTTCTCATGTTCCTACCTTTCTGATTTTAGTAAGACAGGCTGGAAAGCCTGCCATACTATGTTGATTTAATTCTTTTCTTAGTCATTTTCGTCACAAGATTCTGGAGAAGTATGAATACAAGTACAAGCACACCTATTACGATCTTTGTCCACCAGGTGTTCAGATCGCCATGGAACGTGATCAGCGTCTGTATGAGCCCGAGCACCAATACCCCGAGCAGAGTTCCTGCAAGATAGCCAACACCGCCGGAAAGCAAAGTGCCACCTATGACTACGGCCGCTATCGCATCGAGTTCGAGTCCGACGCATGACGAAGGATTGCCCGACTGCATGTATAATGTGAAGACTACCCCGGCTAACGCCGAGAAAAATCCCGCCAGGGTATAGATCATTATCTTCGTCGCCCCGATCCTTACACCCATGAGCTTCGCGGCCTGTTCGTTGCCGCCTATGGCATAAACGTTCCTGCCGAATCCTGTCATATGGGCAATAATAAGAGCCAGTATTAGCGCAGCAATGAAACAACTTGCGGTAAATGGTATCTCGACGCCATTTGAAAGTTTTACCGGCAGGCTGTCTCCCACGGTGTTGAGAAAGAACGGATGCTTTATCCCCAGCGACTGCGGATGAATCAGGAATCCGAGCCCCCTCGCGAAAAACATGCCTGCAAGCGTAACGAGAAACGGAGGGAGCTCGAAAAAATGTATGAGACAGCCCATTGACGCGCCAAAGCATATGCCGAAGAGCAATGAAATCGAAATTGCGGTTCCCGGGTCAAACCCCTTGTCCAGAAGCGAGGCGATGAGTATGCTGGTGAATGCGATTACCGAACCGACCGACAGATCTATTCCTCCCGAGAGGATGACGAAGGTCGCGCCTATTGCGGCAATTCCGAGGAACGCATTGTCGCCGAACAGGTTCACAAATACGCCCAGAGATCCAAAATTTGAAAAGCTGGACAGCCCGATAATGTATAGCAGGGCGAAGACAGCTGCCGTCGCCATCAGCGGAATATATCTGGTCTGTATTTTCAGAAATTTCATTTTCTACCTAAATTTCAAGAACATGCCTTGCGGCATTGACTACAAACTAATTGAATATTCAAGCATTTGTTCGTAGTTAAGCCCGTGAGGGCTGTTATTTATTTTTAAATGTTTTCAAGATTCCCATCGCTTTTCTTCTGAACGTCTCCGACTGCAGGAGGCAGACAATGATTATCACCAGCGCCTTCGGCACGGCCGCCACGTGCGGGCTCACATCTCTTGCATACATAGTAGTCGTGAGCGTCTGGATCAGTATTGCGCCGACGATCGAACCTGCAAGAAAAAATCTCCCACCGTTGAGCGAAGTTCCGCCGATGACAACTGCGAGTATCGCATCGAGTTCGAGGTAGAGCCCGGCATTGTTGGAATCTGCGCACTTGATGTTTGAAGCCGCGATCAGCCCTGCTACGCCTGCACAGAGTCCGCAGACCACATAGGTAAATCCTTTTATGGTCTTGGCCTCGATGCCGGCATAGAAACTTGCGGTCTCGTTGTTGCCGACAGATTCGATGAACAGCCCGAGCGCCGTCTTCCTTACAGCAATTGCGACAATCGCAAATACGCCGAGGGCTATCCAGACGGAAAATGGAAGGAAAAGGAAATGACCATTGCCAATGAAGGTCAGGCCCCTGTTTGTGAATGTGATAATCTGTCCGTCGGTGATAAGCTGAGCGATCCCCCTGCCCGCGACCATAAGCACGAGCGTGGCGACAATCGGCTGGATCCGGAATCCGGCGACTAGCAGCGCATTCCATAACCCGGCGACCAGCGATATCATGATTGCTGCAAGGGCCGGAAGGAACCATGACATATGGTGCGCGTTCAGGAATGGGACAAGCCCCCCGAGCGTACAGCCCTGTACAAAGATCCAACCGCTCTCCACCTGCACAATCAGCAATGCGGCAATCGCCCCGGCCACAGCCATAACAGCCCCGACCGAAAGATCAACGCCCTTTGTCGCTATGACCAGCGTCATGCCGACGGCCAGGATCATAACTTTGCTTCCGTGGTTTAGGATGTCGAGCAGGGTGCCATAAAAATGTCCGTCCCTCATTTCAATATGGAAGAAGCCCTTCGTAAAGATCAGATTGAAGAGGAGAAGCAGCCCCAGCGCCATCAGCGGCCAGAACAGCCTCTTGAATATATTGTCCCTGAATATTTTCTGTTTCTCTTCCATTGTCTTTTCCTAAGTTATAAAATTTGCGTCTGCAAATTTTATTCGGCGATCATCTTCATTATCGCCTGCAGGCTTATGTCCTCTCCTGAAATCTCCCCGATCTTCCTCCTGTCACGGAGGACCATCACTCTGTCGCAGTTCCTTGAAACCTCCTCCATCTCCGAGCTGATGAAGAGCAGCGCCATTCCCTTTTCACAAAGCTCATCCATAACCTTCTCTATCTCCGCCTTTGCCCCGACATCTATGCCTCTTGTCGGTTCATCAAGCATGAAGAGCCTAGGCTCCATCGCCAGCCATCTTGCGAGCAGCGCCTTCTGCTGGTTCCCGCCGCTGAGATTCTTTATCAGCTGGTCGGCGTCAGGTGTCTTTATCCCGAGCGCCTTTATGAATTTGTCGGCGAGGGCATATTGCTCCTTGAGGGTGTACGTCCTGAACGCTCCGGCCCTGGCCTGCAATGCGAGCACGATGTTCTCCCTGATCGTGAGGTCGGAAATTATTCCTGTCACCTTCCTGTCCTCGGCGGTCATCGCAATTCCGTTCTTGACAGCTTTCTTCGGCGAGCTGATGTCCGTATCCGCGCCACCGATCGAGAGTTTTCCTGAATCCGATGGATCAACTCCGAAAAGCATTCTGGCGGTTTCGGAACGGCCGGATCCGAGAAGGCCTGCAAGCCCGATTATCTCGCCTTCCCTTATCTCCAGAGCCATCGGGAAGAGCATTCCTTTGCGTCCTATGCCTTCCGCCTTCAGGAATTCCTTTCCTGCTACTTTGCGAATTTCGCGTTTCTTCTCCATGCTCTTGACCTGTTCCGGATCCTTGCCGATCATCCTGCCGACCATCTCAAGCCGGGGAAGCCTGGCGGCCTCGAAGGTTCCGACCTTGCCGCCGTCGCGCAGTATCGTGATCCTGTCGCTTATCTGGTAGACCTGGTCGAGGAAATGCGTGATGAAGACTATCCCCAGTCCCTGTCCGCGAAGCTTCTTCAGCATCTTGAAAAGTTCGGCGACCTCTTTCTCGTCAAGGCTGGAAGTTGGTTCGTCAAGGATCAGCAGCTTGGAGTCTATGTCCAGCGCCCTGGCTATGGCGATCAGTTGCTGGATGGCTATGGAATAATAGGAGAGGTTTTTTGAGACGTCAATGTCGAGTTCCAGGCGCTTCAAGGCCTCAACGGCGCGCTTCCTGACTCCGCCCCAGCTTATGAACCCGAGTTTCTTCGGCTGGCGTCCGAGGCAGATGTTCTCGGCGACGGAAAGCTCCGGCACAAGGTTCACTTCCTGGTATACAGTGCTGATACCGCACTGTTCCGCCTCGAGTGTTGATCCTGGACTGATGCTTTTCCCGTTGAAGATTATCTCGCCAGCGTCCTTCCGGTAGACTCCGGTGATGATCTTGACGAGTGTGCTTTTGCCGGCGCCGTTCTCCCCCATCAGGGCATGGACCTCTCCGGCGGAAACGGAAAAATCAACTCCCGACAGCGCCTTCACGCCCGGAAATGTCTTCACTATCCCTTTTGCCTCTAGAAGTTCCACTGTTTTTCCCATATGTTTCAAGATTATTAAATTTAGGATCCCTTTATTATCTATTTCTCATTCTCAATCCTGATGACCGATACTGAAAACGGAGGTATTGCATACTTGAAGTTCGGGGAAATATTTTCCAGGACGCCGGACTTCGGGACGATTTTCCCGGGATTATCAAAGGTATTTTCATCGTCACCTGATCTGGAGTTCATTACAAACGTCCTGGCAGTCGGCTTGACTTTTCCGGCACCTTCAAGGCTGATTGAGGAATCGATCGCAAGATCTGAGGTGTTGACAAGCTTGAGTATGGTTTCCTTTCCGTCGGAATTCTTCCCGGCAACTGCAAACAGAGGATTGTCGTTCTTTTTTTCACCTTCCTGTATGAGTTTGTCATCGAGATAGCATTTGACGTTTCCGCCATCAACCTCGACTTTGATCCTATACCAGCGGCCGATTTCTATGGAACCATTGACGCCGGGTTTGCCCTCATAACCTTCGAGGGCATGTCTTGTATTGCCCCATCCGCCGAGGTTCCACCAGTTGGTGTTGCTAAGCCCTTTTGCATGGATCATGATCAGGAAACCTTCGGAACCACCGGTCTTCTTCGCGTTGAGCATAAGAGTGTACTTGTCGCCCCAGGAACCGTCACCGATGATGGCGCAGCAGTTCTTATTGTTGCTGGTTTGCTTCAGCACGCCGTCCGCGTTTTCCCATTTCCCGCTCAGGCCCTTCCATCCTTTATTAGGAACAGAAAAATCGCTTTCAAAGACTGTCTTTCCATCCTTCTCGACCTTGATGTCCTTGAACTCAGCCTGGGTAAGCCATGTTCCGACTCCGATATCTGTCGGGAGTTTCATCGACTTCAGGATTTCTATCGTGACAGGCAAATTGACATCTCCCTTATTGTTCGAGAACATGCACTGCAGATGGTACGAAGGGGTTCCGTAACTGCGGAACTTGTCGAATACGATAGCATTTGGGTTCCAGCGCTGCCAGTCGGGGTTTACAAAAAGTGGAGCATATGAACACATGTCGACTATATCTCCATTCCTCTCCATCCCTGTCATATATGCGGCCTCTCCGAGCGCGGCAATCAGGTTTCCTTTGCCACATTCATGTGTTACGGCATATTCACCGACATATATGTGTTGAGAATTCCGGTCATACTTGTCATACCGGTTTGACATCCTCATGAAACCTATTGGATTCAGATAATAATGTTCATCGATAAGATCCAGCTTGCGGTTTTTCGGGATTCCTCCCCAAACGCAGGCGATGAGCTTTATGTCGGGATACTTTGACTTTATTGCGTCGTGGAACAAAGCGTAGCGCTCATGGTATGCCGGCCCACCGTTCTCGTTTCCAATCTCAATGTAGTTCAGCTTGAATGGCGCTGGGTGCCCTGCCTTTGCGCGAAGCGAGCCCCACTTGCTATCAGCCGGCCCACGGGCATATTCGATCAGGTCGAGGGCGTCCTGAACATACTCGTCCATCTTGTCCATGGGAACATTTCCGGAATGGGACATACCGCAGTTTATCACATACAAGGGCTCTGAATCCAGATCCTCGCACCACTGGAAGAACTCAAAAGCTCCGAAGCCTCCCGTAGTCTGGTATCCCCACATGCACCAGTTCCCGCGGCGTTGCGCAGGATCACCAATAGTTTCCTTCCATCGCACTGATTCCGAAAGCTTATTTCCCTCAACGAAACATCCACCTGGAAATCTTACGAACGCCGGCTTCATTGTGGCGATTTTTTCAGCAAGGTCAATCCTCATGCCGTGCCCCTTCCATGTCTCCTTCGGAAAAAGGGAGACCATGTCGAGGAAGAAAGTTCCTTTACTCTGGCTTTCAACTGACAATTTCGCGTCCAGATCTTCCTGTTGAGCCTTGAGTTCGACTGTGAACTTGTTCCATCCGGCAGCAAGATCCTGTGTTTTTCCGGACGCAATCGTCTGTCCGTCCGCCCCTTCAATCCGGACAGTAAGCGGACCTTTGAAATTATCTCCAGCCCTGGCATACAGTGACAACACGTATTCTGCATCTTTTCGTATGGCGAGGCCTCTGTTCTTGAATCCCCTGTTGATTGCAGTGCCCAGGCCATCCATTTCCACCTTCAGCGCAGTGGGGTTGCGATCATTCAGCGGCTGAGATCTGTCGAGAGATATCTTTGCGGTTCCTGAAGATGTCCAGCATGCAGGATTGTCCTTCAAATCCTCGAATGAGCGGTTTTCCAGCATTTCAGCGTAGATTCCTCCGTCGCCGGCACGGTTTATTTCCTCGAAGAAAATGCCGTAGAGCGTCGGGCTTACCCTTATTCCCGGCTGATCAACAATAATCTTGATTGATGCCTGTTCGCCATATGCCTGAGAAATCGATATGAACAAGAGAACCATTGAAGCAAATATTTTTTTCATTTCGAATAATCCTTATCATTTAACTTTCATCTTGATCCAAATGTGTCCTAAATAGGATTTTAAAAAGTGTGACTCCTTTTGGGGATATATAATATCTCCAATCCGCAAAGTTCCTTGAGCAGAGGATAGGCCACATTGCGCAGGTAATCCTTGTCCTGGCTGAACGCATAATGCTCCCAGAAGTGTTGGGCGTACCAGGCACTGCCGGGAGGATTCCACAGGTAGCTGCCGCCGCCAAAAACCCCATTCTCCGTCCGGACTGTCCAACCGCGCTTAGTCTGCTTGTATTCTTCGCGGGTGCGCTCACGGGACACTGGTATCTGACTGAGCACGTAATCCAAGAAAGGCTTCTGGCATTCGGCAAGGTTAGTAGGTTCGCCGGGCCAATAGTTCATTTCGACATTGATGTTGGAGTGATAGTCAGAGCGCCATGGGGGTCTGTTAGAGTCGTTCCAAAGCCCTTGAAGGTTGGCTGGCATGCTGCCGGGACGCGAACTACTGATGAGCAGATAACGACCGTAGTTGACCAACAGTTCCTCAAGATCAGGATCTTTTGCATTCTCCCGCGAATAAGAAAGCAGACGTTCATCGGTCGCCCTATTGGCGATATTTTTCGCCGAGCTCCCCAAATCGAGCCTGAAGCGGCGGTAAAGCGACTGGTAGTCCGTTACATGGGCCCTGCAAAGATCGGACAGCTTCTCCGATGAAACTGCGTCAACACAAGCGGTCACCTCGGTGTGGGGATCATTCCCCCTCCAGCCTTTGGATTGATCGGCCAAATAATCGGTTCCGGCGGCAAGGACAAGGGTTATCGAATCACATGCTTCGAAGACAAGTGACACAGACGGCAGCTTCCGATCCCTGATATCCGGAACTCCTTCCAACGCGTTGTCTATGTTCAGCTCTCTACGGTATTCCAATGGGTTCCCGTGCCCAAGTCGGATGAAGACATCTCCGAACGACTGATAACTTCCTGTATCCTTCTCATGTCCGGTCCAAAGCGTGTCATGGTTGAACTGAACACGTTCTGTCTCAGTAAGGCCGAAAAGCATGGCACCGAGGGAGCCGTTCCCGATGGGAAGCGCCTCAGTCATCCAACTGCGAGCGGGCCGGGAATACGAGAGGACAGAACTTGCGGCATCCGATTTGATATCATCATTGGCCAATACCGATCGCGAGTCAATGCATAGTAGTACAAGGAAAAGGATGGCGGATAGAGAGTATCCGACCATTTTGAGAGAGTCTGGCATCAATATATCGCGCTCCTGTCCACTGCCAGTCCATCTCTGAACACCGAGATTATATTGCATGGCTCAGTCCCTTTTTCATGTATTTTTTGCCCTTTCAGTCGTTAGTAGAATCCACTTCGTCTCTGCGGATCGTCACTCCCATGCCACGCACCAATACTTCCGATTTGCAATGGCCATCAGTGAATGCAAAGTTATAGTGTGGCTAGAATTGCGATTATCGCAATCACTACCAGGAATTCGATGAGGGATGAAAGCCGGACTGCGGTGGCGAATCTCAAGCGCTGAATCCATAGAGATGCATTCCGCTGATGCCCCATCCATCTTCTTCATTTTTTTCATTCTGCTCCCTCGTTTCAGTGATCCAATAAAAACAAAAGAAGCTACATATTCAACTTTTTTATAAGCGTAATGTATACTTTCCAAACAGACTTTGGAATTGACTATTTAATTATATATATGTATTATTTATGCGCATAAGTGATATTCTCCCAAAACATGTCAGGAACGATTCCTTCTACCGGGTATCCGGCAGACCTTTCGTTGGCGACGGATTCATGAAGAAGAACCCTCTGACAGTGGACTGACGCGGAACAAACGGAAAAATCAACTCCCGACAGCGCCTTCACGCCCGGAAATATCTTCACTATCCCTTTTGCCTCTAGAAGTTCCACTGTTTTTCCCAAAAATATTTCTCTGCCGTTCCATGGATGATTGGATGACTGGATTGATGGATGGTTGGGTATCGAAGACATAAGACCAAAAACATCCTAGATAAATTATCCGAAATGCCTTTCTAATAATTCTCGTGTATCTCCATGACTTCTGTGTTATCTTGAACTCAACCCAATCATCCATTCATCCAACAATCCATCCATCCGTCATCCTGTGGGATGACTCTGAAAATATTTCAAGATTATTGTTACGAAGAGTTATTTCAGGTACCTGGTTCCAGTCATCAGACGGAGGATTTTCTCCTGGTCGGCCTCATCCCTTTTGAACTCGCCGTTGATCCTGCCGTTCCTCATCACGAGTATCCTGTCGGAAAGGTTCAGGAGTTCGGGCAGCTCACTTGAAATCAGAAGTACGGCGCAGCCCTCGTCCGCAAGCCGGTCTATCAGATTGTATATCTCGGTCTTTGCTCCGACATCCACACCTCGTGTCGGCTCGTCAACAAGAAGGATCCTGCAGTTTGCGGCGATCCATTTGGCGATCACAAGCTTCTGCTGGTTGCCGCCGGAAAGCGATATGGCGGTTGTCTCAAGTGTCGGCGCCTTCACCCTCAGACGGTCAAAATACTTCTGCGACATCTGCTTTTCCTCCGAAGAGGAGATCCAGCCCCATTTCGACAGTCTTCTGAGCACGGCCATGGATATGTTCTCCATGGAGGACATCCCGAGGACGAGTCCATGCCGCTTCCTATCCTCAGGAATCAAGCCGATTCCATGTCCCATGGCATCGGAGGGTTTCCTGATATTGATCTTCCGCCCTTCGACACAGACATCTCCGGTGGCAAGCTTGTCCAGTCCGAAAATGGCCTCGGATATTTCAGTCCTGCCCGAACCGACCAGTCCCGCCATTCCCAGTATCTCACCAGCCCTCACCGAAAAGCTCACGGAATCAAACTTGCCAGGACTGGAGAGGTTCTCGACCTTGAGAACCTCCTTTGAAACACTAGAATGCTTTTGCTCCGGGAAGAATTCGGAGAAAGGCCTGCCGACCATCATCTGTATCAATGCGTCCCTGCTGACTTCCTTGACCGGCCTTGTACCGATATACTGTCCGTCACGTAGAACTGTGACATCGTCGCATATCTCGAAAATCTCCTCGAGCCTGTGCGAAACATAAATGCATGTGACGCCGTTGGCCTTGAGACTGCGTATCATATCCATCAGCCTTGCCGCCTCGACCTGCGACAGACTGCTTGTCGGCTCATCGAAGATGATTATCTTCGCTCCGCCGGCGACAGCTCCAGCGATCTGCACCAGCTGCTGCTGTCCCACGGGCAGTTCGGAAACCTTTGCCCACACGTCCATCTTGCATCCAATGGCTTCCAGGGCGGCGACAGCCTTGTCATGCATTATCTGGTACAGCACAAAAGGCCCCATCCTGGGCGTCTCGCCCAGGGCAAGGTTTTCTGCGACGGAAAGGTTCTCGCAGAAGGAAAGCTCCTGGTAGACCATTCCGATTCCTGCGAGCCTCGCGTCGCGGGGGCTGCTGAATCCTACTTTCTTCCCGTCAATGAATATTTCCCCGTCATCGGCGGAATATATGCCGGCCAGTATTTTTCCGAGAGTGCTCTTTCCCGCACCGTTCTCCCCCATCAAGGCATGGCAGGTCCCCCTGCTGATGTGCAGGCTGACGTCCTTAAGCGCCTGCACACCAGGGAACCTCTTGCTTATGCCTCGGAATTCGATCATACTTCAAACTTCTTTCAGAGTCATCCCACAGGATGACGGATGGATGGATTGTTGGATGAATGGATGATTGGTTTTGAGTTCAAGATAACACAGAAGTCATGGAGATACACGAGAATTATTAGAAAGGCATTTCGGATAATTTATCTAGGATGTTTTTGGTCTTATGTCTTTGATACCCAACCATCCATCAATCCAGTCATCCAATCATCCATGGGACGGCAGTGAACTTCCTTCAAACTTTATTCTAATTTCGACGTTCGCCGTTCAATGTTGGATGTTCGATATTCATTTTTCCAGTTTAAGGTATTCCTCCTGTACATCCATTCCCCACGCCTTGAGCTGGCGCGCCCATGTTCCGAGATTGTCCTTGGTCACCGGCACCAGCTGCATATCGTTCATTACTGGAACTTCCTTGTTCAGGCACATCCTGTCTACGATCTTCTCGACCGAAACATATCCCCAGTTGTAGGTGGGCTGGGCAAGGAGGATCGGAGCGATTCCCTTTTCAATATAAGGAAGCTGGGCCGGAAGCGCATCGATGGCGGCAACCTTCACCTTGTCGGGATTCAAATCTGCCAGGAGCGTCTTTGTGAAGAGGGGCCATCCTCCGACCATCGCCCACGCGGTTATGTCGGGATATGCATTCATCACCCTGACCACTTCAGCAGCAGCATCCTGCGGTGTCTCAACATGGTTGAATGTACCGACAATCGTGATTCCTGGATATTTCTTCGCCTCCTTTATGACCCCTTCGCAGCGTTTTTTCAGGTTGGGGGCATTCTGGTTTCCTGCGAGAATCGCAACTTTACCCTTGCCGTCGATCTGCTTTGCAAGCTCAGCCATCAGCTGTTCTCCGGCCTTGACATCGTCGACACCGTACATCGCAAACCTCTTCGACTGCGGCGCGTCGCTGTCAAATGTCATCACAGGCACTCCCCTGCCGACGGCATCGTTGATGGCTCCATTGACCTTGCCGGCATCTGAGCACGAAAGGAGAATCGCGTCGGCGCCTTCGTTCACCGCCTGTGCTATCCTCTGTGCCTGGACCTGTCCGTCCTCAGTTGGAGGAGTGCGCCAGTCAATCTTCACATCAATCCCGTATTTTGCGGAAAGATCCCTTGCGGCCGCTTCAGCTCCCGTCCTCGCCGAGAGGAACACGGGATTGGTGGAACTTTTCGCGACCATCGCAATCGAGAGCTTCTTCTTGCCGGGCACGTCAGCCTTCTTTGCGTCCTCTGAAAACGCCCCAGTGGCCCATGCCAGCATTCCAGCAGCCAGAATTCCTGTCAACAGCTTTTTCATTTCTTCCTCCATTTCATTATTTACTTTTAATTGTTTCAATATTCTGTTTCTCAGCTACGGACTTCAGCAGTCTCCTGCTTGTCAGCCTTGCATTGATCTGGTCAAGAACAACCGCGATGATTATCGCCAGGCCGATGATGATCCATTCATAGTTCTGATCGAGATGCAGTGTGCGGATGGACTGGCGGATCAGGATTATCAGGACTGCGCCAAACATTGCGCTTATTGCGCTGCCCTTTCCTCCGCTCAGGCTCGTGCCCCCTACTACGGCGGAAGCTATGACATAGAGCTCGTAGCCGGTGGCGTCGGCGCACGAGGCCGAACCATAGTATGTCGTCCCGACAAACGCTGCTATTCCGGCGGTTAGCCCGGAGACCACATACACTCCCGTAGTTATCCGGCCAACCTTCAACCCTGAATAGCGGCTGGCATCGGCATTTCCGCCAATGGCATATACGTGCCTGCCCATCACTGTCTTTGAAAGATATATTGCACCAATCACCGTCGAGGCGATCATTATCAGCATCGGCACAGGATAAAGCGTGCCAAGCCCGAACGTAGCCTTAGTAAAGCCGGTAAGACAGTCCGGTATCAGAATGCTTTCCGCCTTGCTGGCGACAAATGCGATTCCCCTGAATATCCACATCGTACCGAGTGTGATTATGAAAGGATGCACCCTCAGCCCTACTATCATCAGGCCATTTGCAAGACCACAGGCAAGGCCGATTCCCACGCAGAGCGTCAGGGCGGTCAGAAGGGTCGGTACGGAATCCATCGGCCCCATGGCCCGCAGAACCATCGCCGATATGACACCTGCAAAGGCGTATATCGAACCTACGGAAAGATCAATCCCTCCCGAAATTATGACTATGGTGGCTCCGATCGCCATTATCGCGAAGAAGCTGGCGTCTGTGGCGGTCTGCATCAGGGTATACTGGTTCAGGAAGTTGTTGACCTGGGCTCCGGTCGCCCGGTCAGGATGGCTGCCTGAGAAGATCGTCAGGACGACTCCAAGCAACAGTATCACCATGATTATACCGGACTGCTGCGTGCCGAATATCTTCGAGATTAATTTTTTCATGTTCCTTCCACATGGGCTATGTTAAAGGTATCCTTTATTTTTCCGGATCGATATTGTGATTCCCGCCGTTGTAATACCAGGCGAGGACGGGTTTCAGATGTTTGAGTTTCATGAGTTTAATGACTATAGAGGTTTTAATAAAACTATCATTTTTTGGATTCGTCGGCCTTCTGCTTCGCGATGGCGCGTTCGCGGTCGGTAGCGTCGTTGGTCTTCCAATGGATGAGGGACGGAATCTGGGCGTTCGGCATCGGGGAGTCGGAAAGCAGTTTGATGTCCGCGATGTGGAGGTCATTGTCCCCGTTGTTCGCGGTGACATTGAGACGGAAGTATCGGTAGGCGGCCGGCTTGGCCAGGGTATACTCCATCTCGTAGAAGCGGAAAGGGAATGTCTGTCCGCTCTGTGTGTCGAGAGTGGTCCAGTTCGTGCCGTCGTTCGAGCCCTGGAACTCCCAGTCCTTGGGATCGCGCTCCGGTTTGAAGTGGGGGCTGGTGACGGTATAGCCCTTGAGCACCGGTGCGCGGCCGGAGCCGAAGTCGTATTGAATGGCACCCACGCCGCGGCAGCGGCCGGCAAACCACATTGTATTCGAATTGCTGTCGAATGCGCTGTTCGCACCCTCCCTCGCCACGGTGGCGGTGGCCGTGCCCCCGAAGGCGACATTCCACATCGGGGTCCTGGGCATGGTGGCGTCTTCAGGGGAATTCGGACTTGCGCCGGCGGAGTTCACCGCGCTAACTACGTAGTGGTAGGTAGTGCCGTTGGTCACCGCCGTGTCCGTGTAGCTGCTGGCGGTGATTCCCGAGGCGACGGTCGCATAAGGGCCGCCTCTTGAGGTGGCGCGTTTGACCGTATAGCTGGTGGCATCGAAGGACGACTGCCAGCGCAGAGGAACGCTGCGATCCGCAGGCGAGGCCAGGACGGCGGCGGGTGCGGCGGGGGTGATGACCGGTGCGCCACCGTCGCCACCAGTGATCTGGACATTACTGAAAGTGGAGGTGTTCAGCGTGCCGTTGGCGGTCGAGCATACCACCAGACCGACATAGATCTTGTCTGGGACGGGGGCGTCGATGCGACCGACATCCGTAGCTGCCCAGTTGGCGCCGTCGGGTGAAACATAGCCGGTGATGATGTTCCCGATGCGCTCGAGCTTCACCCAATACGAGGGCAAGGATCGGGCGACGACTTTGTTACCGTAGTTGGTGCCGCCATACACGGTGAGGTTCGGCATGTTTTGCTCGAGATTGCCCCCGCAGGCGAGGGCCATCCAGGCGCGGGGAGCGCCCTGGCTGAGGCTCGTGCGCATCATCACACCTGCTTTCGCGGCGGGGTTGGTGTTCTGGATTGAGTCGACTTTCGCGATGATGGCGCAATTGCCGAGGATCTCTTTGTAGGTAAAGTGGCAACTGTCATTCGCCTTCCATATTTCACTACCGCCGCCCTGCACTTTCCAGTTGCCGCCGGAGTAGGACGCCCCGCCGGCGGGTGCAGCGTCCCCGATTTCGACGTCGGTGAATCCCGAGGTGATCGAGGTGGTGGAGGGAATCGGCGGCGGCGGTACCGGCGTGGCCACGGAGCGGTCAACCTCCTTGATGAACACGAAGCTGCCCCCATCCACCCGCAACGACTGGCGGCTTCGATCCGTGAAGGGTGCCGGGAGTCCCTTGCGAACGACATAGGCGCCGTGGATGAGATTGAAAACCACGTTTCCGCCACCCGGACCGTGACCGGTGTTGTCGACGAGGTAATAGGCATCTGTGGTGCCAAAGGGAAGAAAGGCCGTGGGCGTGAGGCTGTTCACCCGTGCGAAATACTCGCTCGCCGCGAGGAGGCGGTTGTCGTAGTCGGAATAAATGTCGATGCCCTGTTTCCAGAGCGCTTCGGCGAGTACGACTAGCGAAAGCTGCTGCCCGTGGGCATGGCCCTGGTCGCGGAAAGAATCGCCGATCATGCCGATGTCGTTGGAGCTGCGAAGACCGATATGCGCAAGCGTGCGAACCTGATACACGACCGTCTTGAGTCTGGCTGTGTCCTCGTTGAAGATCGCCATCAACCCCAAGGCGGCAAGGGCCAGCGCACCTTTGTTTGCGGCGCCGAACTGGCTTTCGCCATACGGATTGCTGGCTGGCATCAGGACGTCGTTGAAATATTTCTTCACCGCGGCCGTGTCGGCCTCAGTCCAGCCCGGCCAGGTGCCGCGCAGGATGTCCGCGCCGCCCACGAACGCGACGACATAGTCTCCCAGATCGAGCATCGATTCGCGGCCTCCAAACTCGGTGTGCGTGGTGGCCCACGCGAGCAGGATGTCGTGCGCCTTCTGCGCATAGGCGTCGTCGCCGGTGAAATACCACATGCGCGAGAGATTCCAAATCGCGATCATGTCGCTGCGCCAGGGCCAGAGATTGACGTTGGGGGAGCGCTTTACCTCCTTGAATGGTCCGGACATTTTAAACTCGAGCTTCGAGCGCCCCTCAGCGGCGAGGGCCTCGAAGCCGCTCTTCCAGGGCTCGCGCTTGATGTTGGCCTTGAGGATCTCGAGATCCTCGCGGGTCAATAGCACACCAGGAGACGTGAATCGCGGCGTCGGAAATCCCATGACCAGGCTGACAGGCGTCTGCTGCGGCGCGAGCGTGGGCGTTGGATCGGGAGCAGTCGTTGAAGCCGGCTGTGGAGTCGGCTTCGCAATCCCATTCCCAGCATCTACGACGAGCGCAGCAGAGGCACCAAGTGCTAGCACGAGTAAAAATTTCCTGAGTCCGCCGCAGCAGCGGCAACGGGGATTGTCAGGAATTTGAACCGGCCGGGTGGGGCGTGGAATGTTGGGCTGTCTCATGAGCTATACTCCGGTGAGTTTGTAAAAGATGGCGAAATCGTTCCTGAGCTTCGCCTGTGGCGTCTCGGTCACGAGGGCATCTGTGATCTTCTCTTTCATTCGCAATCTCCTGATTAAGGATTAAAATCAGACACATCCTCATTTCCAACAGATCAATAAATCCTGAACTCCCAAACTCCCCGCTCGCCATTCAGGATGGTCAGTTTCATATAACGGGCGCGTATGGATTTCCGATCCACGTGCGGAGAGCGAAAGATGACATCATCGTGGCCACCGTAGGGGTGCCAGGATTTCCCGTCGAGCGACCATTCGATCTTATAGGCATGGCCGGCAGCTGGTTTAACGAAATAGGTTTCAGTACGGGAAATGTCACGAACTTCACCAAGGTCTATACATAGCCAAGGTGCGGTATCATTGGTGGCGGCCATCCAACGGGTGCCGTTGGCGCCGTCGGTTGCGTTTTCCGAGGTATGGGCTTCGATGCGATAGAGGTTTTGGTCCTTGCGTAGATCTACACGGCTTTTGGGAAGGACAGAGGATGAGGCTACTGGCCTTTTCAGTGCCAAATTAGGCAATGGATCGACAAGCTGACGCAATGCGCCCACGCCGGTCTTGGTCAGCTTGATGGGCTGTATGGTGCCATCAGGATTAAAATTCATCTTATCGACATAGATTTGACGGTTTGTTCCCCCTCGCCCATATTCGAGATAGACGAAATACCACTGGTTGCTGTCCTTGGGACTGAAAAAACAGCCATGGCCTGGGCCGAAGACTTTTTGGTCGAGATCGCTCGTGGCGATAATGTCATCCTTGGGCGCTTCCCAGGGGCCAATCGGCGATTTGCGGCTCATCATGTAGGCGTATTGGTAGGATTCCCCGCCACCGAGCGTGTAGAAGTAGTAGTAGATGCCATTGCGCTTCACGAGGAAGGGACCTTCGGAATATCCTTGGCGGCTGGTGGGGATGGTGATCATAGGACCGTCCGGAGAAAGCAGGTCTGGCTTGAGCTTCACCGCGCGACGGCGCGACCAAAACATGTAAGACTGTCCGTCGTCGTCCGTGAAAACTTCCGCGTCGATGGAGCTTTTTTGTTCAATCTGATAGGGCTGGATCGTCGCCTTGGTGACGTGCTGGCCATTGGGCGCCACGAAAGGCCCCAACGGTGAATCCGCGACAACGACCGTAATTATGCCGTCCAAGGTTGTGAACGAATAATAGCGTCCGTTCCGGTGCATGATGGTACTGGGCGCCCAGTACTTCAAATCGAAGTCAGGGGGGAAACTCGATCCCTCGAAACTCCAATTTAGAAAATCCTTCGACGTCCAGACCACCGGCATTCCCGAAGTGGACAGCCCTTTTCCCCAGCCGTCGGTGGTGGCATACAAATAGAAGGTGCCATCGATTTCCGAAATACTTGGATCTGCGACCATGTCGGGAATCAGCGCGTGGCCGAAATTGACGAGGTCGTTGTCCGGTGGAAGGGTGAAACCACTGTCGGTGGTTTCGATGATTTGCTTATCGTCGAGGAAGCATTTGATTTGCTTGCCATTCACCTCGATGCGGACGTTGTACCAGCGGTCTTTCTCGAGATTTCCCTTTGAAGAGGTGCCGATGGGATGGCGCTGGCCGTCGTCGGTTTTCTCAAGGCAATGGGCCGTGTTGTTCCAACCGCCAAGATTCAGCCAATAAAAATTCCGTTCGTCCTTTGCGCCAAAGCCGATGAGGAAGCCTTCCGCGCCGCCGGTTTTGCGCACGCGCACGTCGACAGTGTAGTCGGGGCTGGTACAGGTGAAGGCGTAGCGCGTAAGCGCCGGAGTGGCAGCGGAGCTTTGGATGAGGACACCGTTGGCGATCTGCCAATTGCCGCTCTCGGGCTTCCAGCCGGACTGCTGGCGGTCGAAGGAATCGTTCAGCACGGTTTCCTTCCCGCAGGTGATCTTGACGGCATCGAATTCCACTTGTGATTTCCATGAGCCGAGAATCAGCGCGTTCGCACCCGGCGCCGGTGTTGCCGTCTGGGCCAGAAGTGGCGGAATGAAGGCAACGGCGGTGGCTGCAATCAGTTTTAGGGTCATTCGAAGGTGTTTCATAAATTTCCTGTGGTTAAAGCTGCGGCTCTTTCGGCGTCATTGGAAATTCCAGCAATCAAATCTCGGTTACGTGTTCGCCCCGGCGGGATACGGTTGTCCATTCAATTCTCCTGACCCAATTTAACAGTAATGCTTTCTCCTTCATAGCGGATTTCCGCATCGGCATTTTCAACAGGCGAAACACCTGTGCCCATGCCTGAGCGAACCAGAACCACCTTGAATGTCCGAGTGCTGATCATTTCCGGGAATCCGCCATTGCGTTTTCCGACAGTAAAGCTGCGCGCGGCATCATTCCACTTCAGTTCGACAGTTGCATAGCGCCCCTTTGCATAGCCATAGGTCTCTCCATCGTCCTCATATAGCGTAAAGGACGAGTCGGAGCCCTTGTAAATGCGAATTTCGCAGGGGGCGTCCGGTTTATCATTCACATGCTTTATGACAGGCCCCATCGGCAGAATCGAACCGGCGCGGACATAAAGAGGAAAGACATCAAGAGAACACGAGCGTTCGACCGTTTTCCCGCCAGCAAGCTTTTCGCCCGACCAGAAATCATACCATTCTCCTACGGGCAGACGAGTTTCCACTTTGTCGTTCACCACACCTTTGGCCTCCTTTGCCAGCACATCAGGAGTTTTCCATACCAGCCTCAGTCCACGGTCGCGTCCACCTTGGTAGTATTCAAGTTTGAGGCTGACCTTCTGTCCCTTTTTGAAGAAAAGCTTCCTGCCGTGATACTCCATGGCGTGAGCACGCCAGTCATCGACCACCTGAGCATTATCGAGCCAGAGCCTGGCTCCGTCGTCGGCAACTGTTCCTATCTCGTATTCACCATCTTCCGGAATATTCAGCACCCCTTCATAGCGAGCTGAAAAATTATTCACGCCCTCGAGCCCTTTGGGAAGGTCTGCAAGCGGAGGCCCGGGCCATGTCTGGTTTATCTCCGCTTCAACGGTGCTGCTGGCGGTCTTTTCGAAGTTACATCCGTTGAAGTATTGGACTGCCACACCTGGCCTGCCGTCCGGAGTCAGCAGATATCTTCCCGGGACGACATCCTTCGGAGCCGCCTCCCGAGCGTTTACAATTGGACGATCGACCACGCGTACGAGCAGGGCCGGGCCGAACATGAACTGGGTGTCAAGCCTGCGCAGATTTGGATCGTCCGGAAAATCCATGGGCATTCCACGCATCATGGTATATCCTCTGGAGGTAGACTGCCATGCCAGACTATAGACGTAGGGGAGTAGCCGATATCGCAGATTAGCAGCTTCAAGAAGAGCCTTATAGACATCGGGTGATAACTCCTTGAAAAGATATGGCTCCCGGTTGATGCTGGTGCCGTGAATCCTGTAGATCGGATTGAATATTCCGAACTGATTCCATCGGACGTAGAGTTCCTGATATTCAGGGTTGCGTTCGCCGTTTGGAAAACTGACGAAGAATCCGCCTGTGTCCTGCGTCCAATATGGTTGACCCGCCATGGATACGTTAAGTCCTCCGGCAACCTGGTCCCCCAAAGTCTGAAAACTCGCCCTAGTGTCTCCGGACCACGGCAGGGCCGCATAGCGCTGCTGTCCGATGAAGCCCGAGCGTGTAAGAGTGAAGACCCTCTTGTCGGCTGTTGCTCGCTGTCCCTCGTAGACACCTTTTGTGGTCACAAGGCTGTATGTGTTCAGATAGCGAGCATAGTCTCCCATAGCATTGCTTCCGAGCCGTTTGATCTCCATTTCCGTCTTTCTTTCATCCGGACATGCGTTGCCCACCTCGACTTCCGTGCCATCCATCCATAGGGCATCAACGCCTACGTCGAGCAGTCCTTTTTTGATGTGCTTGAAATAAATTTCCCGCCCCTTTTCACTGTAGGCGTCGTAGATGCGCGCCTTCTTGGAAATCCAATGCAGCGGTTCGTGCCTCAGACCGTACTGATCCAGTTCCCTGGCCAGATCCGTGTCGTTGCCAACCGACGGCCAGATTGAGCACATCAGTTTGACGTTCAGTTCATCGTGCAAGCTCCTCGCCATGCCAGCCGGGTCGGGAAAACGTTCCTTGTTCCAGATCATCCCGCTCCACGTTCCGTCCTTATCTCCACCCCAATACTGCCAGTCCTGGACGATGTTGTCCAATGGAAATCCCGAATTGCGGAAATTCCGCACGACTTGGAGCAACTCGTTCTGGGTCTTGTAGCGTTCCTTGCTCATCCATAATCCGAAAGCGGACTTTGATAACATCGGAGCCGGACCGGTAAGCTCCCGGTAGGCTGCAATCACTTCGTCCATAGTTGTCCCGGCTAAGAAATAGTAATCACTTCCTCCTGGAGCGCTTTCCGCATATAGTGACATTCCACCGATATCGTCCTTGAATATTGACTTGGAGTAGATGTCCCACATCAGTCCGTAGCGCTCCGTTGAGATGAGAAGGGGAACACATATGCCGATATTGCTCTGCGCCATATAGACCTCCTGTCCACGATAGTCCATGTAACGCCTGGTGTACTGTCCGAGCCCATAAATGGACTCGTTCTTCTTGAGGACAAATCGCTGGTAGACTTCGTAGGTGGGGGCGTTTGAAATATCAACAAGCCTCGCCTCCATTGGAGCATCATTCTTCTCGGACAGGATCGGGAACCCGTCCTGGCGAAAAAATGACAATGCTCCGCTGTCCTTGTTCACTTCGATTATGATTTTGGGGGAATTAATTTTCAGCTTATTGCCGACATCGGCTATTTTCAGGTCCGGCGCAATGGGTGCTGCGACAACAGTCAGGCTGGGATGCTTCCAATAGGATACTCCGGGATTGCTGTTGACCCGGACAGTTCGTTCTCCATAAAAAATCACATTCCGATACATGCCTCCCACACGAAGCTGGATCCCCCCTTCAATTTCCTTGTAGGCGAAGCCCGTCTTTCCAGGAGTGACCACCGGCTTCAACTGCCCGAAGTCACCAAGCCCTGATTCAGAACGGGCTTCGAACGAAGATGCTAGCAAAGCCATCAAAGATAAAGAGCTGAAACACAAAAGATTTTTTAACATTTATATTCCCCTTGTTTGGCTTAAAATTCTTTTATAATTGTCAAAGTATTTGATCGGGCGCGACCAGTCCACAATACTATTTCCTTAGTGATGTCAACCCAGACCTCATTGTCATTGGAGCCCTGAAACACGAGCCTGACAGAAAGCCAGATCCATTCCATCTACGCATCCTGTACTCCAGCACCAGATATCAATCCAGGATCGTCTGTGCTCAGGCATTCCCCCCCGCCTTAGCGGAAAACACCGACAAGCCCCACTTGTCCATCCATTTTATTCTCATCCCTTCACCGCAGAATTCAACGGGCAACCAAACATAACGGCCGTCAATGGCATCGTGCGGGCTCCAGATGTCAAAAAGCGCAATGAAGGCGTCGTCAAACCCCTGGACTTTTAAAATAAAAGTGCTTTGAGCTCCAAATGTCTTCTCAGGCCCGAGATTATTGCCGGGATTTATTCCGATGCATGGATTACCGATCTCCATCCAAGGTCCGAAAATGGATTCGGCGACCGCCAATCGCGCCGCATTCGGAGCCCAACCGGTGCAACCAGAGGCAATGAGATAGTATCTGCCACTCCGCTTGCAGACAGCGGGCGCCTCCATCCAACATAAAGGGAAAACTCGGACATATTTTCCAGTGCAGTCAAGATAGTCATCCGTAAGCAGAGATATCTGAAGGGTTGAATTATGCTCGGATGCATAAATGTGATATGCCTTGCCGTCATCGTCCACAAAGATTGTCATATCCCTCACCATCTGCCCCTCCTCGAAATGGGCCCCAAGTATGTTGTACTGTGAATGCTTTGATGAAGGACCTCCAACGAACTGGTCCTTTTCCTCTTTCGTCCGCGCAATCAAACCGGGCTCCATCTGATCAGCAGTGACATTGAGCGGCCAATGCCCTGCATTCGCTCGGATGCTGCGGAGAAACATGTACGGACCGACGGGCTTGTCTGCCATGGCAATCCCAGCCCGGGCTGATCCATATCCTTTTCCTTTGAACTCCAAATGGAACCACATGACGAACTTGGCGGTTTTGGAATTGTAGACTACCTTAGGACGCTCAATAATGCACCCTTTGGCAATTTCGCTATCCGGATCACCGGAAACAGCAAGGGAAATTCCACGGTCAGTCCAGTTATAAAGGTCCGTAGAGGAATAGACGTGAACACCCACCTGGGCACGATTTCCGTCCACACCCTCAATCTTGTGCTCTCCAAACCAATAATACACGCCTTCATGGAAAAGTACTCCCCCTCCGTGGGCGTTGATGTGGACGCCATTGTCGTCTCGCCATATGGCTCCGGGTTCGAACGAAGATAAACTGCTTACCTCCGCCGACCGGGCATTAGATCCCCGGTCGTAGCTCATGCGATTTTGATGTTCGCTCTGCATACCGCGCTCCGCCCCGTCAGTTATGCGTTTCTGACTCAACACAAGGCATACTAAGATATAAACTCCAGAACACCGCTCCCTTGGCAAGACACACTGCCTGTGAGGCTTACCAGCAATTGACTTCCGGCTCAGTAGGTCTTCTTGTAATCACGTGCCCGTCAACGAAAAGAATTGAAGGTGTTCTATGAAATCGTATCATGTCAAAATAAGAAGCATCTCCAAGGAATCCATCATTCAATGGGTTTGGAGCACCATCAGCGCTGCCGCCTGGATGCCAGGGACACCCCCATTCCCCAGCATCGACAAGAAGACAATACTGAATCCGCTCGCAGACTCCAGCATAATTCGCCCAGAAAAGCTTTCCCGGGCTCCAGCGATCGCCAATCACCACCCTGATGTCGGGCGACTTGACCCTGTCTATTTTGGCGCCATTCAGCCATCCGAAATTGCTACTTGTGACCGTCACTTGTCCTTTGGTATCCAGCCAAGTAGTGGAACCATTCCCCCAATAACCTCGTGACCCCTGGTATTGTCCATAATTGAATCCGTAGGACCTTTTGCATTCATTAAACTTGTTGTATTCAGCAAATGGGCCACTCAACGTGGCCGCACCAGCCTTACGCTGGATGTTGTCAGATGGACATGCAAATATGTCGGCATTTTTTATTGACAATGCGCTCATGATTGCAGCTTCCCATGCCGTCATCCTGGTTCCACCCCAGTCTCGGTGCCCGGGAATACTTCCGTCAAAGTCACTAGCATAAACTTGCACACCTGTTCCGAGCTGCTTCAGGTTATTTATGCATAAAGTCTGTCGAGCAGATTCCTTTGCCGTATTAAGAACAGGCAGCAGAAGCGATGCGAGAATCGCGATAATGGCGATTACGACCAATAGTTCGATCAAGGTGAAGGCCCTTGCTCGAACATGCAGATGACAGGTGGTAAACGGCCGGAATCTGCTTATACTTCTTAACGCCTTCATGATTTCACCTTCTTCTTTCCTAACGCCGGCACCATCACAGGTTTCACGAATATATCCATCCTGCTCTCATCCCCTGGATTCTTCATGCGGGAAAAAAGTTGTTCCACGGTCTTCCTGCCCACCTCTTCAAGCTTCAGATCGATGGTTGCAGGGCGGTGCTTAAGCTGACCCAAAAAATTATTATCATTATTGCAGCCTATTGTCCTGATATCGCGTTCAGGTTCAATCCCCCTGGCCTTCAGACAATTTGAAAGGGCAAGCAGAGCGTCATCTGAAGTTACGAAAATCCCATCGACCTTGCTCATTCCAACTATTATGTCAGCCGCTTTATCCATCCTTTCGAACAAACTTCCACCATCCAGTTCAGCATCCGCTCCTATCGCAGTAGCCTTCATGCCTTCATCGGCTGCCGTGCCAAGAAAGTTCTCCATGCGCTGCATCAATGACACATGACCTTTGTTGTGTACAACTACCGCAGTGTTCCTGCAGCCGGCCCCGGAGAGGTATCTAAACGCCATTTCCCCAATGAACCTGTTATCATAATAGACATGATCAAACCGCCCATCGGGATCGGATTCGGACTTGAACGTCAATACAGTTGGAACAGCAAGAAGGAAATCGATGAGTTTCACAGGTGCCGACGGGGGCAGATTGCCGATCAATATGACCCCGTCCACGCTATTCCTAATGTTCGGAACGAAACTCTCATAATCGCCCTGCCACTGTGTTACCATCAGGCCGAAATTACTCTCAGCCAGAGCCTTCTGTATTCCACCTATGAGGGCCGGAAATGTCGGCATCCTGTATAAATCAAATGGATCATAAGGGAGAAGGCTCAACATAAGAATTCTGCCATGTCTTACAAGGTTATGCCGTCTTAGCTTTGGACCAGGCCTTACTTCCGATGGAACATAGCCCAGTCTATTCATTGCCTTGAGGACTTTTTTGGCCTTGTCCTTGCTCAGGCGCCCGGTCTTGTTAATAAATCTTGAGACAGTCGCAGTCGAAACTCCCGCATCCCTGGCTACAGCATATATGGACATTGAACACCTCGTTTTCTTCCCGCCTTATTCCTGCACGTATTTCTCTTCCTTAAGTAAATTATATAATAAATCACCTTATATTACAAGTATATCTTGTAATATATTTGTAATATATCCCCTTGGCAATTTACGCCAGAACGGAGATATCCTATCCTGGATTCTCCATGCGGAATATTGTAAGTGAATATGCTGGAGCGTCGTAAACAAATGAACTGCCAATAGATATAGACGATGCCTGCGGAAGGATTTTAGTTTTGCTTTCATGATCATTGACCACCAGCGGATCATCCCCCGCCAGGACAGTTTTCATAGCCTTTCCGGAAAATTTCCCAATCCCACTTATCTCAACTGAGATTTTCCTGACGGCACCAGCGCCATTCACTATTTTTATAATCATATCCCCAGTACTGCTGTCACTGACTGCCGAAACCGCTAAATCAGGAGCATCCTCAGCACTGCTCGCACTTACTGGAAAACAGGTGTCACCACTGTTCATGCTGAAAAGCTTCTGTACATGATAATTGATCGCAGGAAACACTTCCGTCTTTGCAAAGTAGATCAGGTTCGGATTCCAGTTCGTATGACCTTTCCTGGCAAGAAGCGGGGCGTATGAGGCGAACTGGATCACATCGCCGTTTCTTTCAAGTCCTGTAAGGTAGGCGGCCTCCGCGATCGCCGAACGCAGTGTATTCCTGCGCTCTATGTCGTGTGCCGCATATTCCCCCACGTAAACCTTAGATTTCCTTCGGTCATACGAGTCGTAACGGTTCAGGTTGTCCCAGAACCATTCCGGTTTTTCATAGTAGTGTTCATCTATAACCGGCACTTTCAATTCATCAGCTATATCCCATCCTTTCACATAGTCCTCTCCGCTGTGGAACGGACCTGCTGTGCCAACCACGGTTATTTCCGGATGCGCCTTTTTTACAGCTTCATAGATCATTTTGAAGCGTTCCTTGAACACTGGTGTCATATGTTCCTCGTTCCCAACACCGAGGTATTCAAGATTGAACGGTGCCGGATGGCCTGCGGCGGCCCGTTTTGAACCCCATTCCGAATCAGCTGGACCGTTGGCATATTCAATGAGATCCAATACATCCTGGATGTAGCCTGGCATTTCTTCCATTGGAATACCCAGCTGCCCCTTCCCCCCCATGCCAGTTACAGAACCTCCGGAATTCTGACATGAAACACCTGCAGGAACTACCGGAAGCGGTTTAGCGCCGATATCTTCACAGAATTGGAAATATTCAAAATAGCCAAGCCCCAAGGTCTGATGATATCCCCAGATATTTCTCTGGCTTTTGCGGGATTCAACAGGACCGATGGTGTTTTTCCAGTCATATAAATTATCCATCCCGTCTCCATGCACCAGGCAACCTCCGGGGAAACGCATGAACTTCGGTTTAAGATCGGCAATCGCCTGTGCAAGATCAGCACGAAGGCCGTTCGGACGGTTCCGGAAAGTTTTCCGTGGGAACAGTGAAATCATGTCAAGGGCGATTCGCCCCGGATGGGAAGCCAGCAGAAGCAAGCGTCCTTGTTCCGTTGATGCCATCGCCTTTATCTCAGCCGTATATTTCTTCCAGGATGGGGTAAGAACTGGTAGGACAGCTTCCCCCAGCAAAGAGCCATCCTCATCTTCCAGGCGGACAGTCAAAGGCCCTTCAGGCCAGGCCAACTGACGCGCAAATACAGAGAAATCATAGGTTTCTCCAGACTGGATGGGAATTCCATCAAAACCCTTATTGCACAATCCCACGCTTCCTCCCGATGGAGTTATCCCCAAAACAGCATAATGCGGGTTGTTCAGGTGCACAGGGTTGCCGGTATCAATCAGAAATGTCCCCTTTCCGCCGTCACGTTCCACAAATTCCCAGCCAGTCAATGCATTCCATTCCCCAAAAGACATAGCACTTCCATTACGGAGGTCTGACTGGGAATATTCAAAAGACCGGTTCTGAAGCAATTCAGCATAAAGGCCCCCGTCGGCAGCATAGCTGATATCTTCGAAAAACACCCCAATCAGATCTGGGCTGATTTTCCAGCCAGATCCCAAAGGCCCGACATTGACAGTCGCGCTCTGCGAATATAAATCTGCAGGCTTATTGCTGATTTCCTTCATATAAATCTTTTCCCGGATAGCATATAATAAACTTCATTTGAACGAAGTTCCCTCTTTAAATCCGGGATCCTGGTATCTCTCCCTATATGTATGTATTCAATTCCTGCCATCTCGGAGAAGTCCTCTATGAATTCCGCAGTCACCTGCTGGCTGAAAGCAGTATGATGGGCTCCACCGGCATAAATCCAGGAGGCGGCACCGACCTTCAGATCAGGCTGCGGAACCCAGATCGCCCTCGCGATCGGAAGATTTGGCAATGCCGCGTCAGGCTTGACACAGTCAACTGAATTGACGATCATGCGGAACCTGTTGCCCATGTCGATCAGGCTGGCGTTGATTGCCGGGCCGCTCGGCACATTGAACACAAGCCTCGCCGGAGCTTCCTTTCCTCCGATGCCCAGCGGATGAACCTCCAATCTGGGCTTGCCGTCCGAAATGGAAGGGCATATTTCCAGCATGTGCGCACCGAGAACCTTCATCCCTTTCGGATCCAGGTGGTAGGTATAATCCTCCATGAAGGAACAGCCGCCTTTGAGTCCGGCGCCCATGACCTTCATGGCACGGACAAGCGCGGCATGCTTCCAATCACCCTCGGCGCCAAACCCATATCCCGCATCCATCAGGCGCTGGGAAGCCAGGCCAGGAAGCTGCGCCAATCCATGAAGATCCTCAAACGTTGTCGTGAACCCCTTGAATCCGCCTTCCTCGAGGAACTTCCTGATGCCCAGTTCGATGCGGGCCTGATAACGAAGGTTCTGATGGAAAGGTCCATTCTTCTTTCCATCTGCCGCTATCTGGTAAGTCTCGCCATACTCCTGAACCAGATTGTCAATCGCCGATTCCCTGACCCCGTTTATGATCTTTACGATGTCGCCGACTCCATATCCGTTGACTGAAAGACCGAACTGAATCTGGGCTTCGACCTTGTCGCCTTCAGTGACGGCAACCTCGCGCATGTTGTCGCCGAAACGCGCAATCTTCATTGTCTGGAAATCATGCCAGCCGGCTGCCGCCCGCATCCATACGCCGATACGTTCCTGCACCTCACCTTCCTGCCAGTGACCGACGACGACCTTGCGGGCTATGCGCATCCGTGTCATGATGAATCCGTGTTCACGGTCTCCGTGCGCCGCCTGGTTGAGGTTCATGAAATCCATGTCGATCTCGTTCCACGGAAGGTCGCGGTTGTACTGGGTGTGCAGGTGGAGAATAGGCTTCTGCAATATTTTCAAACCGTTGATCCACATCTTTGACGGCGAAAACGTGTGGCACCAGGTAATAAGGCCGATACAGTTTTTTGCGGTGTTGGCTTCAATACAGAGGCAGGTGATCTCATCGGGCGTCTTCATGACCGGCTTAAAGACAACTTTCACAGGAATTTCTCCCGACTTATCCAGGAAAGCTGCTATCTCCTTGGAATGTTCGGCAACCTTCTTCAATGTTTCAGAGCCGTACAAATGCTGGCTGCCTGTCACAAACCAAACCTCATACTTTTTCAAATCAATCATGCTTCCTCTCTTTTCTTATTCCTGTTTTTATCTTGTCCATGCTACTTGCCATTATCGCCATCTTTTTCTCCTTGATCCGGATGCGTGGCTGTCGCTTCCATAATGTCCGTATATGCCCGGTGGGACTTGTCAACGTCCTTGAATGCCTGCGCGCTTGGAATTTCACCGACACAATGCCTCTGCAGCATCTTGTTTGCAGCCACAACAAACTCCGCGCGCGTCACTGGCGCGTCCGGGCGGAACGAGCCGGCTTCATCAGCGGTCAGCCAACCTTCCCGCGCCACGCGCCGGATCTCGGCGGCATTAGGCGTGTCGGTGGTGACATCCTTCAGTACGGGGCCGTCATCACCCTTCAACCATTGCATCCGGGACATGATGCCGGCCAACTCGCCCCGCGAGATGAGAGCCTGCGGATGGAAGCGGTTTTCGGCGTCACCATTCACATACTTCACCGGCTGCGTAAAGCCATGCCCGATGCCCTTGCTCGACATATAGGCCACATCATCGTAGTAGAGTGCGTCCTTGGGCACATCGACAAAGCCACACGTGTATGCCCCGCGATCGGTGTAATCGTCCACCAGACCGGCCAGCAGCGAGACCGCCTCCGCCTTGGTCAGTTTCTGATCCGGGCGGAAGGTGCTGTCGTCATAACCCTTGATGTACGCAACGTGGTAATCCGGGCTGTAATCCTCGATGCGTTCGCCGAGGATACGGAATTCACCGATTTCGAAAATGGGAAACGGTTTGGCCGGCATGAAGAGACGAAGATAGCGGTAGGCCTTGTCCAATTCCTCTTTCTTGACCGTCAACGTCTGCAAATCGCCTGAGGCTTTGGCCTTGTTCTCGGTCAACAGCGTCCATTGCTTGCGGTCATTCGATCCATAGACCACGGACTCCGCCACCCGGATCGGGAAACCGTCGCGGCACTGGATGCGGAACGCGTTGGCTTTGACCTTGAAGTGATTGCCGAAATCCATCGTGACATTCTTGTCAAAGCCCCAGAGGCCACCCCAGCTAAGGGGGTCGCCATCAGCCATCTGCTTGATTCCGCGTTCAGGTCCGGTCGATGCCATACGGTAATCCAGAGTGCCGTCCGCCAATTTTGGATTCAACAGCGCCAACTGGTCGGCAGCCTTCCTGACCGTGGCAAGGTCCTTGGTTTGCAAAGCCGCTTTGAATGCTTTTAATGTTGCTGATTCGTACTTTTCCTTTGGATCATAGACTCTGGCGACGTAATCCAATGCGGCCTGCAAGTCCTTGGCGACGTGAATGTCCACGCGCATGGTCCTGAGGGAGACCGGGGTGTGTGCAGTGATGTAGAGCGTGTGATCGCCGGCCTGATTGACGGAAGGCGTCCACGTGAATTTGCCCGAAGTGCCATCCAGAACCGCGCCAGCCGGAAGATTTCGTGCCGTGTATTCGATCTTTTCCTTGTCACTTTCGATACTTTGCCGGTCGAATTTATAACGAACAGCCGACGCCTTTGAATCTATGCGCTGATTACTTGTATAGATCTTCTCAATCTCATCTGCGCTCAAGGCCTTATTGAAAATAGTGAAATCATCCACCATCCCAGCCAGATATGGATCAGGCCACTGTGATTTGCCGAGGTAATTTTGTTGGGTTTTTCCCAGGCTGGATGGTTTCAACGTAATGTTTGAATTTCTCCCCACCTCTTTGCCATCGACATACAGAATGCCGGTGTTCCCGGAAAGGGTCAGTACCACATGCTGCCATGAGCCGGTTTTTATCGGCTCCTTGCCCAGCACTGCCTGTTCTTGTCCGCCGGGGATTCGAATGGCGAATTTCAGCACCTTGCCATCCGTTGGCGTCATGAACATGTAATTTTCGCGGCTGTCCCCGAAGTCGAAAACACGCGCAAATGGATCCAGCTTGTTGGGCATTATCCAGGCACTGATGCTGAAGTCGTCCAGATCGCCGACAATGCCGTCCTTCAATTGGGCGTACTGCCCGTTGCTCCTCAGAATTAAAGCGTCGCCAACTTTTCCCGGAGCCCATGTTGCCCCTCCAAACAGATATTTATCGGGGGTGGTCGCGGCATAGGTCTTTGCGATTGCAGCACCTGCATATGTTGGAAACGATATAGAGTCCTCTGCCACATCAAAACTCAGCGGCAGGACTTGATTAGCCTCGGTGTCAATTCGATCAAAATCAATAGTGGCCGCCCCGTCCATCGGCGTGGCCTGAATATAGAGAACACCACGATTGCCGAAGTCGCTCGTCACATATTTCCATTCGCCGTTGGTATTGGGAAGATAGATTGTCTCTCTGCCGAAGTTGAGCTTGACGACGCTATCGGAACGCACTCGCAACCCGGCTCCGCCGGGAAACCAGGTAAGCATCACCATGGTACGCGGGTTCTTTTCGAGCGCCATCCGTACATACCGCGTGCCGTCCGCATCCGCCTGCACTTTTAGCGGGATGTCGTTCGTTGATCCCGGATAAATATCGCCCGGCATCGCATGCGCGGACAAGTCCACAAAGCTGTATTCGAACTGCCGGCCAGTCACCGGAACACCATCGCGGGTCACTTCCAGCGGGGGAAGGACGACCGCCAGGGCGCGCTTGGCTTTCTCCGGGTCCGGCGCGGCGTCGGACGCGGCTGCGGGAAGCCCGATCCAGAAATCAAAACCGTAGTTATGGACGCTATCGAAATGGCTGCCGGAACGCGCCCCATGCTCCCGGCCGACGGCAGTGGCGTCAAAAGCAGCTTTGATGTAGTGGAGCGGCCCCGACTCCATATCAATGCCCACCGCTTTGAAATAGTGATAACTGTTGGCAGTTCCGTTGCCTCCGCCCCCACCACGCCAACTGGGCTGATCGAATCGGGCCAGATAATCACCGTGTTTAGGATCGGTCTCGGTATAGGTGGGAACCCAGGTCAGGTCATACCCCAGGTTGTATTTCGCGAATAGCGCCGCGCCTTTGGGCAGGCGGTTGTCCAGGAAATTAATCGGCGAAACCCCGTCCGCTTTGCCCGTGACCGTGCCGGCAACCGGGTCGACTTTCGTTTTCTGAAAATCAATGGTCTTCGACATCATCAACAAGTTGGTGAGGTTGCCCTCCGCGTGAGGCATGTCGCGCCCCATTTCCACCAGCTGCAGATTTGGCTCGACGGCTTCGCCGGTTTTATCATTGCGTGTCACCAACCGGATCTGATTTTTGATGTCTCCGCTCCGCCCCCAGTTCGGGGTCGTGGCGTTTACAGTGGTCCACTCCACGGCTTGCTTGTAGTCTTCAACCTCATCCCCGAGGATCGTGGACGCCAGGTATCCCATGATCGCGTATGTATGCTGGTTCATGAAATAGTCGTTGCGCTCGATACTGTTCTTCCTGATCGGGTAGATGCAATACTTCTGCAGCGCGTCAACCATCTCCTGCGTCACCGCGAGCTTCTCATCCTTCGGGGTGGTCGCGCGCAAAATGTCCACCGCGCTGCACATGGTGTAGACGTACTTGCCGATCTTGATGTGGCTGTCGTTGAAATACTGCGGGAAGAAGCTCTCCTCCGTGCGCGAGCCGTACCACTTTATGATCTCCACCGGCGTCTTCCGATATTCCTCGTTGCCGGTGACGATGTAGAGGATGGTGTGCGCCCAGGCCAGATGCGCGTCCTGGGAAAATGCGCCGATGCCGCCATCGTTCGTAATCTGGCTGACCAAGCGGGGTCGTTTATTCAAGTTCGCGAACTGGGTACGGCGCATCCCCTCAAAATAGTCCACCCATGGCGAAACACCAGCAATAACCTTTTCACGCATAATCCGTAAAGTCTCGGCATTGCAACTTATGCCGGGATGGACAAATCCCTCCGGAGAGATCGTCTCCTGAAGATTCACCACGTTTTCCGTCAGAATGGTCGGGACTTCATCCGCTACCGCCCCCGTGAAAGGGAGGATGGACATTCCGGCGTATAAACAGATCACACAGGTTTTATGCATCATTTTCATTTATGTATCTCCTTTATTGACCATTTGTACTTTTACCACTTTTGGTCCTCGGCTCCAGATGGCTTTCTCTTCAGAACATGTCCATCCACAAATAGAATCGATGGTGCAGTGTGGAATCTTATGTTTTTGAAATAACTTGCATCTGGACCATATCCGTCATTCAGCGCGTTAAACGGGGCATCGCTGCCGCCCGAGTGCCAGGGATCTCCCATTTCTCCACAACCAGAGAGGAGATAAAACTGAATTCTCTCGCAAACTCCGGCATAATTCCCCCAGAACAGCTTGCCGGGGCTCCAGCGGTCACCAACTATGACCCTTTCACTGGGGCTTTGAACTTTACTTATTTGTATTCCGTTCAGGTAGCCGAAATTTGCAGATATACTGTAAACCTGTAAGTTGTCTCTCAACCACCCAGTGGAACCATTTCCCCAATATCCTCGAGAGCCCTGATATTGTCCGTAACTGAATCCATAAGACCTCTTTTTATTGTTGAATATGTTGTATTCGGTGAATGGGGCGGGGACAGTAGCTACTCCCGCCTTGCGCGGGATATTGTCAGAAGGACAATCGAATATATCGGCATTTCTTATGCCCAACGACTGCATTATGGCCGCCTCCCAAGATGTCTGCCCAGTCGTCGCTGCGTGGCGGTGTCCAGGCACGATCCCATTGTAATCAGATATATATACCTGAATACCAATCCCAATCTGTTTCAGATTGCTCATGCATACGGCCTGCTTGGCAACGAGTTTTGCCTGATTCAATGACGGCAGTAGCATAGCCGCTAAAATTGCAATAATCGCAATAACTACCAATAGTTCAATGAGCGTGAAGCTTGAAGAAATATTCCACTCATGTATTTTCGGACTACGGAATTTAGCAGGATTATACTTCATCCCTCTGCGGTCTGCTCTTTTTTCAGTTTTCATCAAATCCTCCTTGTGATATAATAGGGCTAAGCAGCCAATCGACTCTTCACCATTTTCTGCCTTCCGGACACGGACACGCCTTGTCTTTCAATGCCCCTAGATATTTTACAAGACACCCGCACTGGGAGCACGTCGTTTCTAGCAACAGATACGAGCACTGTCGGCATACCGCCAAACGCCGCCCATATTCCGCCTCCGTCACCCAGCGGCCCCTGCCCGGACGGAAATTCTCCGGTCGGCCAGGCAGCGGAATCTGGCTGTTTAGACATCCTTTGCAGTCTGTAGAAAGATTTGCATCCATCATAACCTCCAATCACCGCCAATTCCATAACCTTCCAAGCATCCCATGATACACCTCGTTCCACTTAAGCTTTTTCTTGAGATCTGGAATCCGAGATTGTGTTTTTGTCAGGCGCCTTGGCCTGACTTTGGACTGCGATGGCTCGACACCGCTTTTAAATTTCGCGGAGCGAAGTTGAAAATAATAAAGACACCGGCTCCACCGCGAACCAAAGCGCAGTCAAGCCTGCGCACTTCAAAGATTGCTACGCAATCATAAAACACAATTCTCCATACAATTCGATGTTCATGTTATTTCCAAGACAGCCACCGATCTCGCCGGTAGCTTTACCGTTATCTTATCCTTGTTAATTTTGAATTCGTCGAATACTGTCGGCTTGACGGCGCTTGGCTTGTCAAACGTGTTAAGTGCGCTCATTGCACCGGCGGTCAGTATCCTCCCCTTGATTCCGGATACTTTCGCGCCGCGAATATCGCAGGTCAGCTCCGTCTCCTTCTCATGGTGCAGGTTGCAAAGCGACAAGTTGATCGTACCATCGCCTGCCTTTGATGCGGATGCGCTTACCTGCGGAATCTTCTCGTTGTTCATCTCGTATGTTGCGACTTCCGCATGTGAAGGCAGAAGCGTTGCGTCCTGATGCACCTTGTACATCTCGAAGACATGGTATGTGGGGGTCAGGAGCATCTTCGCCCCTTCCGTGAGAATCATAGCCTGCAGGACATTGATCGTCTGCGCGATGTTCGCCATATGCATGCGTTCGGCGTGCGCGTTGAAAATATTCAGGCTGAGCCCTGCGACAAGCGCGTCCCTCATTGTGTTCTGCTGGTAGAGGAACCCCGGATTCGTGCCGGGCTCCACATCAAACCAGGTGCCCCACTCGTCCATGACAATTCCAATCCTCTTATGCGGATCATGCCTGTCCATGATAGCCTCGGTGCGCTTTATGAAATCTTCGATTTCACCCGCCTTCTTCAACGTGATGAACCAGTCCTCAGCTGAAAACTCGGTGGCGGAACCTTTCTTCTGCCACGGACCGGGAACCGTATAATAATGGACGCTTAGTCCATCCATAAATCTGTGCGCATCCCGCATGAGGATCTCATTCCACTCCTCGTTGAAACCGCACGCGATCTTGTAAAGTTTCTTTCCAGAGAAATTGCGGCAGTATGTGGCATAGCGACGGAACTCGTCGGCATAGTACTGTGAACGCATGTTCCCGCCGCATCCCCAGTTCTCGTTTCCGACTCCCCAGTAGGTCAGCGGCCAGGGTTCCTCACGTCCATTCTTCCGCCGCAGATCCGACATCGGGCTTTTTCCAGGCATTGTAAGATATTCAAGCCATTCGGCCATCTCCTGGACGGTCCCTGAACCGACATTCCCGCAGATATAGGGTTCCGTGTCAAGCATCTGGCAGAGATCATAGAACTCATGGGTGCCGAAATGATTGTTCTCGGTCGTGCTGCCCCAGTGGATGTTGACAATGCTCGGACGTTTCCTCCTGTCGCCAATTCCATCCTTCCAGTGGTAGGTGTCGGCAAAACAGCCGCCCGGCCAGCGGAGATTCGGCATCTTCAACTTCTTAAGGGCCTTGACAACATCGTTGCGGATTCCGCGCGTATTCGGGATCGGAGAGTCTTCTCCAACCCATATCCCCTCGTAGATGCAGCGTCCGAGATGTTCGGCGAAATGTCCATAAATGTGCTTCGAAATCTTCTGCTTCCCGCAGTCGGCGTTCACGATAATCCTGTTGTTCATATAGTCCTCCTGGTTTCAGGTTTTTAATTTATCATGCTGGAATAATATACCGGGCAGCAACTATTTTGAATGGACAATTATTTTATTTATTTGACTTATTCAGCTATAATTGTATGTTTACTCAGTTCTTGAACTTTAACCCTGGCGGCTCCGCCGCCTTTGGACTGCGCGGGCTTGACCGCGCTTTGAAATCCGCCGGAGGCGGGAAAGAAGTAAGAATGCGGCTCCGCCGCAAACAAAAAGCGGCGTCAAGCCGCCGCAGTCCAAAGACGACTGTGTCGTCAAGGAAAAAACTAAAGGCAGTCCAAAGTAGCTAATCCATAAATAGAAAACTATGAAAAAACTAATCAAATCACCTTCTGAGACCGAAGCCTCCCTGATAGAGATGGTCGGTGTCGGATACCAGCATGACAGCAAATTCGCGATCAGCAGGCCGAAAGGACTGGGCAGCTATCTATTCCTCCATTTCCTTACGCATGTCAAAGCGCTGACCCGCGAGGGAACAGTCGTGGCCTCGCCCGGCGACTGTCTCATCTATGGCCCGAAAGATCCGCAGCTGTACCATGGGAATGGCAGCGGACTTGGCAACGACTGGCTCCATGCGGATCCTGTAAAATTCGGCAGGCTTATTGAGCAGCTAGGCATCCCTGTCGGCACGTTGATCAAACCTGGACGCAGCGATTTCATCGCACCGCTCATGACGGAAATCAGCCATGAACTCCTGCACAGGCGTCCTTTCTCATCGAGGATGATTTATCTGCTTGCCGAGAAACTCCTGCTTGAACTGGCCAGGCAGCTCAAGGAGAAATCCGATATATCCCTTACTCCTCGCAAACGTGAACTGCTTGTCAGGTTAAGGGAGGCGAGGTTCAAGATACATGGGGATTTCCAGAAACGCTGGACTGTCTCCGAGATGGCCCGTCTGCCATGCCTGAGCCCGAGCAGGTTCACAGTGCTCTACAAGGAGTTCTTCAATGTCAGCCCGGTCGATGATCTGATAAACGTCAGGCTGGAAAGGGCGAAATGGCTTCTCTCAAACTCGCATCTCACTGTCGCGGAGGCCTGCTTTCAGAGCGGATTCGAGAACATCTTCTACTTCAGCAGGATCTTCAGGCGCAAAGTCGGAATACCCCCCAGCAAATATGGCGGCAGGATTACTGCAAAACCTATTTCAGGATAATCTTGAATGCTGCGGAAATATCGCTGGTCCTTTTCTTCGGAGGCTCGATTGTCAGGGCTTCTGCATTCTGCACCCATCGGATCTTCTCGTCACTGCCAAGCATCTGGATATTTTCAATCTTTTTCTCGAGCAGCTTCGTGCTAGTTCCGAGCGACTTGATCTGCAACGGCTTTTCCGGCCAGCCCATCACGATCACGTATATGACGTTTTCAACGATTCCCAGTCCGGCTTGAACATCCCTTCCTTCACAGGTTCTGGTTTCTCAAAATCCTTTGTCCGAATCATTCATTTCTCCTGATTAGTTATCTTTCTCATCTTCAGACCGAAGACATCTCCGGCGCAGCCATCAGGCTGGGCTTGGAAACGTATTGTAATTTTAACCTTGCCCTTTGTAATGTCCCAGGGGATATCATATGTCTCGTCAAAGAATTCGCCTGGCTTGTTGATATGTATGGTCTGAGCGGCGATTTTTTCATCGTCGATCAGGATGTCAAATATCCGCTTCCTCCATTCACCGCCCCAGTACGTCGCAACCAGTGACATTTGAGAACCGGGATCAACTTCCATCTCGTATGAGAACCATCCCCCGTTCTCAGCATTTCTCCACTTCCGGTCATAGGTGTCTCCAGTATTACTGTTCTCGAAACGGACGGAATGTTCGACTTCGGACTGCTGGAAACCCGGTTCCACGCTGTCCACCGTTGCCGCTTCCAGCCGGGCACGTTCCTCCTTCTCAGCACGTAGTCCGGCTTCCCGCCGCGTCCAGTCCTCCGGAGTCATCCTGGTGAAGTAGACAGCGTACTGCTCCTCGTATATCCGGTAGAGCGGAATGAATGTCAGGTCTTCAGGCCTGACAGAGCCCACGCTGCGGAATTCAGCAAAAGCTTTGCCGGAAGGTTCCAGTTTATCGCCAACCAGAACTGGTGGAAATGCATCTGTCTTACCCCGCGCCTTGAGATGATCTCCGTACCGCTTACTTGCAAGTTCGCCTGGAATAACAGCTGCCAGGACCATTGGCCCATACATGATGCATACAATTTTTCCTCCTGAACAGGGCAAAGGCTCAAAGCGCAGTTTCATCGGCAGACGCACCTCGATCACATCCCCGTCCTTCCATGTGCGGCCGAACGTAAGCGCGTCCTCCGAAATATCGCACCAATACGGTTTACGGAGTTTGAGAGTGAACTTCACAGGTTTTTGGCAGGATATGGAGAAACGAACTGTATCACTTTCCGGAAACCTTGTCTCCTGACGCAGTTTAACACCATTCCATGTAACTTCGCTTGCAATGAAAAAATTGACCAACAACGTGCTATCGTTGTAAAAATAGATCAGTTCGCCATACCTTGCCGGATTTTCCATCCCTGTACCGAAACAGCACCACCAGGAATCGAAAGGCGTCGGGAACACCTTGACGCCAACAGAACCAAGCCCCAGGAAATATCCGAACTCACCCGGTTTTCGTCCGATATTGGCCAGCAGGTGGTTGATCATCGCCCGTTCTACGAAATCCATATATTCCGGCTTCGAATCCCAGGAGAAGAGATGCTTCGTAAGCTTGAGCATGTTATAGGTGTTGCAGGTCTCAGCGGTGAACGGTGTCAGCTTCCCAGGAAACTTTTCCGGCGGGAAGAAGTGCTCGCTTTCCCCGTGTCCGCCGATGGCGTATGAGCGTCTGTTGACGACGTTGTCCCAGAATGTCTCCGCCGCCGCGCGATATTTCGGATCGCCTGTCAGTTCATACTCCCGCGCCAGTCCGACAACCTTCGGGATCTGAGTGTTGCCATGCAGGCCGTTCAGCTTGTCCTCGCAGCGCAGAATAGGCTCAAGCACCACATTGTGATGGAAATATCTGGAAGCCATAGCCAGATATTTTTTGTCTCCGGTATCCATCGTCAAATCGGCAAGAACTTCGTTCATTCCGCCGTGCTCGCAGCAGAGCATGGCCTGTATCTGATCTTCTCTTAGACCGCACAGGATGCCATCCAGCCAGTCGACATGCTTTCTCTCGACTTCAAGAGCCTTCCTGCTTCCGGCGCACCTGAACGCATCGCGCAGTCCCGCCATCACCTTGTGCATGGTATAGAACGGCACCCATATTCCATTGAGGGAAAATCCAGACGTGTCGATCTTACCGGCCCTGACATCTTCAAACAGCTGCTTAGGCAATGTCATAAGGTATCCGTCATTATTGGCCGACTGGAATGCCGCAAGCTCATCAACGATGTAGTTGATCCTCTCCAGCATATGCTCATTACCGGTCGAGGCGTAGAAGAACGATATTGCCGACAGATAATGCCCGAGGCTGTGCCCTGCGACGTGTGTCTTCTCCCATCCTCCGTACCTTTCAGCCTTCCTGACAAGCCCCGCCACCTCTCGGAAAGGCGCTAGAAGCCTGTCCGCTTCCACCATGGAAAGATAGTCTCCAAGTAGGTCCTGTCGTTCCTTGAACGGCCCATCCAGCAGACGGACCTGCGAGAGGGGTATCACTTCCATCCTGTCGATAATTCTCATACTTCTTTTTCCATTGGAAGGGCGGAAAGGCTATGCCACAAAAGGGGGAGACCTTGTGGACACCGTCCTTTCCGCCCATAAAATCCTATATGTCGATATTGACTCCGGCCCAGTCCGTGACTTCAGTCACGATAAGCCTGTCACCGGAACCGATGTAATATTTAAAATGGTTCCTCAGCTTGGATGCATTTGAATCCTTATATTGCAGGAACCAGCTATTTCCGAACACATGCCTCGCGTTCAAATTGGCGAGTTCATCGAATAAAGCCTTCTTTCTCTCTGAGTCCTGCAATTCACATTTTAAGAAGTAATGTTTCATATCCTCCTCATTTCTTTCCGATGTACAGACGGGAACCGGTTGACTGGGGCAGACGCGCGGACAGCAGGTTCCTGCCGCCTGCAGCTTTGGCGGGAATCACCTCCGTTTCCTCCGCCCGTATCAATTTTCCATCCTTTTCAAAGTATATGCAAAGCGATTTGATGTCTGTGCCGCTGCGGACTTCGCAAGGCAGCTCCACAATAAGACTGGCGTTGGATGAATATGAGTATCCGCTATATGACATCCCGTCCTTTATTGCTTCTCCGGTTCCGACCGCAGCCACCGCTGACAAAGAAGCCTTCAAGATAGCAGAGGAATTTCCACAGACAGCAGACAATGACAGGTCACCGCAGGCAAGTCCATTTCCAGCGCCGAGATAGAGGTTCTTCAATCCATCTTTGCCATTACGGACTACGGCAAAGATTCCGTTGAATGAAATATTGCCGATGGCAATAGGCCTTCCCTCAATCATTGTTGAATTCAGGATCACGTCCGTATCTCCGTTCTTGAGCTCTACTGCGAATCCCGCAAAACGTGCAGATGAAGCGTCCTGGATTTTCCGGACGGATTTTATTCCAGCATCTACTCCTCTGCCGAATGGCTCGTAGATCGCTGCGAATGGACGTGCCCAAGCTTCGCCTTCCTGGCGAACGATCACGGTCGGGACACGCAGGTTCCTGAGCTGTCCAAGATAATAACGGAAGTTATTGGGACCTGTCAGGCTGTATATCGTGCGCCCCTTTTCACCGCTCATCCACATCTTCATCTTCACATCATCTGCACCGAAATCGAAAACTCCCGAGAAGTCATCATCAGATGCAATAAACTTGTCGTCCTGGAAGAAGTCGTATCCCGGGCCGGACTTGGGATCAAGCTCCCCTTCCTTAAATTCGAGAGGATTCCCGTCCCTGCCTGAAAGAACCAGCCCCTTTCCCATATTGTGATAGATATAATCATGGTATTTGTCCTTTCCATCCTTCATCTTCGAGCGGAAAATGTCAAGATAGTATCCGGAGGTCTGCGAAATCCGCACAATACCCATCACGCGGCGCTGGTCAGCCTTGCCCGCATAGTTGTTGCTGGTGTCGGTGAACTGAAAGAGTTCTGACGCCTGGAATTCCGGATCTACGCCTGGAACCAGTTCCGGTTCGGCATTCTCAATCTTCAGATCCTGTGGCCGGTCCGCCCAAATGCCGTTTGGAACAACGGTATTGTGTGCGCCGACCTGGTTGTTGTATCGGTTGTGCTGGTCGTGCCAGTAGTTCGGGCCCGCTCCCGGATCCGGAGCAAGGACATGTCCTCTACCATAGAGTTCCATCGACATTCCGTTCCGGTGGCGGTGACCGCTCTTGTCGCCAAATCCATATACGGTATATGCGAACGAGTTGATGGCGTTGTCGCCGAGGTTCCGCTCGAATATCAGTGAATGCGGCACCGAGTATGAGACTCGCGGATAGGATGGCTTGCCTGTAGATTTCCCAAGTTCAGGCACATAGAAGAAAAGAGCAGAGTAATAACTTCCAGCGAAATTCCTGCCGCCTGCAAATTCGAGAAGCCCGGTGAAAGTATTCTCAAGCTCCTTGTCTCCTTTTGCACGGGCGTAGGCGACCATGTATTCGCCTGTCCCCTGGTTTACCGTCGAGTAATTGGCATCCCCCCAGCCCGTAGAATATCCGTTCGGGAATGCGACCTGCGGGAATGACAACGCCCCCTTCCGCAGAAGAGGATCCTGTCCGAGGACATCTATGCCGTTGTAGAAATACCAGTAGCCGAACTGGACAAGCTGGGCGATCGAGCCCTGTCCGTATCCGGCCGGGGGTTCCGGCCAGAGCCCAGTGTCCGGATTGAGGTTTCCTCCTATCACATCTACAAACGCCCCGTGCCCTTCACGTGTCGGACCGTATATCAGCTGTGAAACATAATATTCCCTTCCTCTGCCATTCGCATAACTGGCATTACCATCCATCGCAAGGGCGTAGAGTATTGCCGACTGCTGTTCGTTCAGGTTCCAGTTGCCTTCTAATCCGCCACCACGTTCAAGCTTGTTGTCGATGAACTTCTGGAACATGATCTCAATGCGTTCCAGCGCCCAGGCCTTCCCGCCAGGCTGTGGAGCCGCCCAGGTTTCGCCAGACCGCCCGTTTTTGAATTCCCCAGACGTGAAATACTCATTCATAAGATAATCATATATGAAATCATAGGTGAGCGGGATTGTCGCAAAACGGCGGGAATCACCGAGAGTCTCATAGGACAAATATCCAAAGGGGTTGACCTTCGCGTCATCCGGATTCAGCTGAACCTGATATGATGCTCCCCTGATCACCGTCCATATCAGGTCGGCTGCGAACTTCGCATATTTCTTCTCTCCTGTAAAATAATAGACAAGCGCCGCACGATAGGCATCATCCAGAATGTCCATGTTTACGTCTTCTGCGCCCAGTCCCGTATCCTCGAACGGAACCTTCTGCCATCTGCCTTCCCTGTTCATGGTCAGGCTGCCATCGCCGTAAGGTTCGAGTTTGTCGTATGACGGACGTCCGCCTGCTCCAACTCTTCCGTATGCAACCCTTACTGTCGGATAAGGGGCATTTCCTTCGCGGCGCGCTGTCTTGTTGCCGCCTCCCCAGAAATGAGTGTGCCTCTTCCCATCCTCCCAGTTCATCTGCAGACGGGACACGGCATATTGAGGATCGGTCTCGTGACGTCTGACGAGCGGATCCACCTTGTTCTTCAAATCCTGATATGTTTTCTTCGCCCATTCGCAGGTTTCTATCTTCTTCATCAGGGCATCCCTGTCCTGTCTGGTCGCAAAGACGCGCGGATGGTCTTCCGTCCGGAACTGGTCCGCCTTCACCTGGCCGGGAGACCGCGTATGGAGACAGGAGGATAAAATGATGGCAGAGGAAAGAACCGTAAATCCAAGAAGTTTTTTCACGCTTTGCCCTCCTGCTGGTATTTAATGATTTTCTCCACGTTGTCCAGATAATCTTTGCGTGAAGTGACTTCCTTCCTATGGCCGGGGATGAATCCGATTATCCTTCCACCCCAGGGAGTCAGCGTCTCATAGCATTGAACGAAAGTCCCTTCATCCGTCCTGGTCTCCATTATGTCTATAGATGGACAGACCTGTTCGAGGTTTATGTATATCTCGTCCTCAGGAAGATCCATTTCTGCGAGTTTCGCACAAAGGGGATGACGCGATTTTGAGCGCACAACCTTGTATGGCCGCTTCGGATGGGTCGACGCTGGCACACCGTCAGGATCGTTGCCCCTCACCCAGCGGTAGCCGACTATTTTCCTCCACCAGTCCCAATGCCAGAATGCCGCACTGGAGCCGTGGAGCAATAGCATGTTTCCGCCACGTTCGCAATATGCCTTCACATTGCTTTCCGCCTTTCCAGCTGGCGGTTCGAGATTGCATGTGCCGGCAATCATGTTGAGTATCAGCAAATCGCACTTGCCCATAAGCTCCGCATCAGACAACACCGAGAAGTCGTTTTCAGCAAAGACCATTCCGGGAAAATCCGACTTTATCCCCTCGTATATCGTCTTTCCGGGATGGGCGCCATAATGGTCGTCTGCGGTGAATATGATCATTGGAGTTCTATTTTTTTCCATCTACAAGGCTACACGATACGTAATGTCCGTCCCCAACCTTGACAAGCTGCTGTTTTTCGTCCTTGCATCCCGTCTTGCATATCGAGCATCTGGAATGGAAGCTGCAACCCGGGGGAAGATTGCTGATGTCGGGGACCTCTCCTGAAAGGGCGGGATTCATTGGCACATCGGGATCTGGATTGGGCACTGCCGACAGTAGCATCTTCGTGTATGGATGCCGCGGATCATTGAAAAGATCATCCGTCTTCGCAAGTTCTACGATCCGGCCGGCATACATGACGGCGATATCGTCGCAGATGTGCTTCACCACACCGAGATTGTGCGCTATGAAAATATATGTCAGCCCAAGATCCTCCTGGAGATCCTGCAGCAGGTTTATCACCTGAGCCTGAACCGATACATCGAGCGCTGACACAGCCTCATCGCAGACAACCAGCGAAGGGTGCATGATGAGCGCACGGGCTATTCCAATCCTCTGGCGCTGCCCGCCGCTGAACGCGTGCGGATAACGGGTCCTGTGTTCCGGCTTGAGTCCAACCTTCCTGAGCATTTCAACCACCCTGTCCTCGAGTTCCTGGCCTTTTGCCAGATTGTGGATCACCAGGGGTTCAGCGACAATCTGCCGTACGGTCATCCTCGGATTCAGGCTCGCATAAGGATCCTGGAATATCATCTGCATTTTCGTACGAAGGGGCTTGAGTTTCTTTTCAGGGATCTTGCAGAGATCAACAAGCTTTGTGAAAGTGTCGAAATGAACTTCCCCGCTGGTAGGGTCGAGAGCCCTGAGTATGGTGCGGCCGGCGGTCGTCTTCCCGCATCCGCTTTCGCCGACAAGCCCGAGGGTCTCCCCGGGCATAAGATCGAAGCTGATGTCGTCCACGGCCTTGATCGTGCCGATCTGCTTCTTTAAAAACCCCTTGCTGTAGATGGGGAAATATTTGCAGAGGTTCTTCACCCTGAGCAGCGGGAAGTGCTCGTCCTTGAACTTACCGTCAAGGGCCTTGTCGAGGGCGACTTCAAACATACCCTCCTTGTCCTCCCACTCAAATTCCTTGAATCTGTCTTTGCTCATAATGCCACCGTTTTCCGTTGACCATCCACCTTTTTGCAGAAGCTGCAAAAAGGACTAAAAATTAATTCCCTCTTTCCGATTACTGTCCTCTGTTCCAATCTCCCCTCGCTACCCGCTACTTCTTCATCCTCCCCTCTCCTCCTCTTCTCAAAACTCCAGCATTCCAGAACTTTAGAACTCCAGAACTCTAGAACTTCCCCACTTCTCCCCTAATCTCCCTCGCCCTCAGGCATGCTGCCGTGTGCCCCGGTTCTATCTCCTCAAGTGGCGGCGGATTTCCGACATCGCACAGGCCGGGCTTGAAATACTCGCATCTCGGATGGAACGGGCATCCCGGTGGAATCGCCGTCAGCGACGGCACGCTCCCTTTTATCGAGTGCAGTCTTTGCTTGTCCATTGCCAGCCCCGGCAGGGACGCAAGAAGCCCCATGGTGTATGGATGGCGCGGTGATTTCAATATCGATCTCACATCCGAGCATTCCACAATTTTACCGAGATACATCACGGCGACATCGTCGGCCATCTGGGCGACAACACCGAGATCATGAGTTATAAGAAGAATGGAGGTGCCGAGCTCCTTCTGCAGGTTTTTCATGAGCAGCATGATCTGCGCCTGTATCGTGACATCCAGCGCAGTGGTCGGCTCATCGGCGATCAGGATCTCGGGATTGCAGACCAATGCCATCGCAATCATGACCCTCTGCCTCATGCCTCCGCTCATCTCGAAAGGATATTGCGAAATGCGCTTTTCAGGCCCGGATATCCCGACTTTCCTGAGCATCTCAATTGCCTTGATCTCGGCTTCCTTCTTAGTCACCTTCTGATGGATAAGTATCGCTTCGCATATCTGGTTGCCTACTGTATGGACGGGACTCAGGGCGGTCATCGGTTCCTGGAATATCATGCTTATCTTCCCGCCGCGGATATGGTAGATGAGTTCGTCGTTGTCGGACAGCTTCGCGATGTCGGAAGGCTTCTCGTCGTGCGGATAGAACATCATGGAACCACCGACAATCTTTCCGGGGCTCTGGATCAGCCTGAGAATCGAATAGCTGGTGACTGACTTGCCGCAGCCGGACTCGCCGACAAGCGCCATCACTTTTCCGCGCCGCATGGAGAAGCCGACCCCGTCAACGGCACGTAGCTCCCCTTCAATCGTGTTGAAGTAGACCTTGAGATCCTGGATCTCGAGGACGTTGGAGGAGGAAGTAGCGGGGAGCGGGGAGCGAGGGGTGGAGGGAGAGGAAGGAGCGGGGAGCGGGGAGCGAGGAGCTAAATCCCTGACCTCATCCATATTTTTTCCTGTTTCCGACATCTTTCAGATCTCCACTCGGTTATTTCAGCTTATTTATTGTGCTCGTAAGTATTCCAATTATCTCATCGCAAATCGCAACACGTTTTTCAATAATATCTTTTGGAAGCCACGTTTTCATTCTTAAATATCTGCCCCTTGTTTCTGCCGCTGAGCCTCTGGATATCACTACAAATTGAACATATTCCTTTTTTGACCATCTTCCCGCACCTTCCTCCATATTCGAACATATTGAATCAGCCGAAGCAATTTGCTGTGATATTAAACGGTGCGTCTCAGGATAAGGCCTGAGTTTCCTCATATCATCAACAACACAATCAAACAGCTCCAACGACTTTCTATATCCTCCAAATTCATTTAGCTTTTCCAAAGACATCTCCAATCCCTTTCTCTACTAAATTCTATTCCTCTTTTCAATCCTACTTACCTTCCCCCCCGCTCCTTCTTCCCCTTCCCTCGCTACCCGCTCCTTCTTCCCCTTCCCTCGCTACCCGCTCCTTCTTCCCCTTCCCTCCCCCTCACTTCCCCGCATGGTACGGATCCGCCGCGTCGCGGAGACCGTCGCCCATGAAATTGAAGCACATCACTGTAAGGATGATGAGGGCGACCGGCAGGAGCAGCCAAGGATAGTTCTTGACTACCTGCATGCTCATGCAGTCCTGCAGCATCACGCCCCAGCTTATTGTCGGAGCCTTCAGGCCGAGACCGAGGAAGCTCAATCCTGTCTCACCAAGAATCATCCCGGGTATCGTCATGGTAAGGGAAACAATTATATGGCTGGTGAATCCCGGCACCAGATGCCGGAATATTATCCTGGCGTCGCTGGCGCCGAGAAGCTTTGCAGCGATCGCATAATCCTCCTCGCGCAGGCTCAGTATCTTGCCCCTCACAACGCGCGCCAGCCCGGTCCATCCCATCAACGAAAGTATTACAGTTATACCGAAATAGACCTGCAGATTGCTCCATGTCCTTGGCAGTGCGGCGCCAAGCGCCAGCCACAGGGGAAGCTTCGGGAACGCATTGATGATTTCAATGCTCCGCTGGATGATCATGTCTGTCATCCCTCCGAAGTAGCCGGAGATCCCTCCTATGCTTACACCGAGCAGGAAGGATATGACGATTGCTATGACTCCGATTGACAATGAAATCCGCGAACCCAGCAATATGCGGCTGTAGATGTCGCGCCCGAACTTGTCGCCTCCCAGGAAAATGAACTTCGGTACGTCGTCAGGAAGAATCTTCCTGTCCTTGTGCATTGCTCGATACTTTGCGGAATTGACACCGAACAAATGAATGTCCGAAGGTACAATCCCGAATATCCTGTATGGATATCCCCTCACAAAAAAACCGAGTGGGACGATATCATCCTTCTCCTCAGTATAGTATTTCCTGAGGGTGACCGGATCAGTATGCTGCCTGATAGCACATACATGGAGGCCCTTGTCAAAACTGAACTTGGGGATGTTAGGCTGGCAGTAGATGTAATCGATGTTGTTCTGCGAAGGATCGTTGACAGCGAAGAATTCCGCGAACATGGAAATGAAATAAAGCCCGCATATGAGCACCAGCGAAACAACGGCAAGCTTGTGCTTCCTGTAGCGCAGGGCGATGAGATCCCACTGTCCCATCGAGGACAGGTCGAATTCCTTCTTTCTTCTTTTGAAAAACGATCCAATCATATTGCGATTCCTTTAATCGGTCTTCGGTCATCAGCCTACGGTTCATTTATAGAACTGATCAGTCCTATCCGACAGATCGGATGCATCGGACCTTCTTTTTCCGGCCGCTGATCACCGGCCTCCCCGCTCCTTCTGTTTCCTCTTCCTTTCGCTACCCGCTCCCCGCTCCTTCCTTATCTTTCCCCTTCTTCGCACTTCCGCACTTCCGAACTCCAGAACTTCCTCACTTCCCCCTCCTCACTTCCCCCTCCTCACTTCCCCCTCCTCACTTCCCTCCTCACTTCCCTCCGCCTTCCATGCGTATCCTGGGATCCACTGCAACCAGGAGGAGATCGCTCACCAGGGTGCCGAGTACGCTCAGCGTGCTCAGCAGCATCAGCATTGAACCGGCAAGATACATGTCCTGCTGAAGCACCGCGTCAAGCTGCATCGGACCTATGGTCGGAAGACTCATCACTATGGATATTATTGCGCCGCCGGAAATGAGTTCCGGGAAGATCCCGCCAATCCCTGAGACGAATGGGTTCAAGGCGACGCGGACAGGATATTTCAACAGGAGCCTGAGAGGGCGCACCCCTTTAGCCCTTGCGGTCGTCACATAAGGTTTCTTGAGTTCATCCAGCAGATTCGCGCGCATCACGCGGATCATGCCGGCGGTGCCGGTGACACCCTGCACCACGACCGGCAGCCATAGGTGCTTGAGCAGATCCATCGCCTTTCCAAAACTCCATCCGCTCTGGGCCGCATATTCCGGCGAGAAAAGCCCTGACAAGTTCAGGCCGAACATCCTTTCCGCGGCGAACATGAGCAGCAGCGCAAGAAGGAAGCCAGGTATGCACATGCCGATGAAACCGCCTACCGTGAAGATATAGTCGAATATGGAGTACTGCCTTACGGCCGAGTATATGCCTATGGGGAGAGCCACAACCCAGGTGAAGATGATCGTACCAAGCGAGAGCAGGAATGTGAAGAGGAGCCTGTCTCCGACCTTCTCGTTCACGGGATTCAAATCCAGCATCGAACGCCCCATGTTGCCCTGCAGCAGCCCCTGATCCTTGCGGTCAAATGACATGAACCAGTCAAACCCCATCCACCAGGTAAAGCGTTTCCAGGCCGGTTCCTCGGTACGGAACATGACCTTGAGATCGCTTATTTCCTTCTCGTCCACAGTCCCTCCCTGCTCCTGCATCTGCATGATCTTGCTGTTGATGGCATCGCCCGGAGGAATCTCGATGACCACGAAGGATATCACGGCGATTATGAACAGTGTAGGAACCATGACCAGCAGCCTGTGCCCGACGTAGGGAGAACGGAGTATCAGCAAGGCTGTCAGAAGTATCAGCGCAGCGAGAATGCCCCATTTTATGAGGCTGCCGACAATAGCACGCGAATCATATCCCGGCACTAGACCCGGAACGCTCTTAACACTTTCCCCGTTGCCGGTGAGCGGCCGCAGCGGCGTTATCCTGCCAAGCTCGGAAACTATGTCCGACGTCTCCTTGTCGGTTATCCTGGGATTTTCCCAGTACCATGTTTCAGGACCGAGGTTGGAAGGGCTGAGGAAGTCCCAGGAATAAATGCCTTTCATTGGGACGTTCCTGTAACCGTCCTTAACTGCTGCAAGCTGGGGCAGCGGTGTGTTGAAATTAAGCAAATAGACATTGTCGGACGCCAGATCAAGAACGCGGCGGAACAGCTTCCTCCTTTCCTCAAGTGATGATGTGAGTTTCATGTCCTCATACGCTTCCATTGCCTCCAGCAACGGGCTTCCCTCAGAAGGTTTGAGTCCTTGAACTTTTGACTTGTCCTTGGCAAACATACCGCCGCTCGAATACCACAATGCATTCTTTATCGCAAAATTGGATTCATCTGAAAACGGGAAATAATATCGCGGATCAATTATCGGCAGGAATGTCCCGTACGAACCCCAGACAGTGAAATCGTGGAGGCCTGCGGCCTTTTCAACATAGAATATTGAACGGTCCTGCGCCCTCAACCTCGCATTGACGCCCACCTTCCGCCAGTCGTTTACTATGAACTCGCCAGGTCCTTCACCTGTAAAACTGCAGTAGTTGATATCGAAGAGGAGAGGCGGACCGCCCGGGAAACATCGGTATCCGTCCGCATCCCTTCCCGTAAATCCGCATGCGTCAAGAAGCTTGTTCGCCTCCAGAGGATCAAATCGCGCAAAGTTGTCGACAAAATCCTTATAGTAATATGGTGACTGCTCAGGAAGCTTGATCTGGCTTGGTTCTCCGGCACCGGCAAGAATTGCATCAACTATGCTTTTCCTGTCGACCGAGAGGGATAGCGCCTGCCGGAAACGCTTGTCGCATAGAAGCTTCGCCTTCTGCTCTCCGTCGTTGTCGCCGGGCATGAATCGCCGGTTGATATTGATGGCCATCCCCCAGTTGGCACCGTCTCCGTTCAGCCAGTGATACAGCTGGTATCCATACTGCTTCCGTTGACGCATGAGCATGGTGTAGTCCTGATTGCGCACATAGCGCTCCTGTATCGTAGCCTCGCCCTGCGCCACGGCAATTGTCAGCATGTCCATTGACTTGTCGTTCAGGACAATCCTGTCCGTATATGGCAGCTGCCTGCCGTGCTCGTCCACCCCCCAGTAATAGGGATTCCGCACATATGTGATCGGTGGCGTGACGCTCTCGGTACGGTTAATCCAGGGAGCAAGGGATGGTTTTTCCACACGGCCCTTGACAAAGCCGTAGACCGCCCTTTCGTTGATAAGGTTATGCTTTGACATGACCTCACGGATCAGCTTCTTGTCGCCTTTCACCGGATGGAACTTCTCCAGGAAGTGCTTCGGGGAATCACAGATCCATGGATTACACGCCAGTCGTTCAAGAAAAATCGAATTGGGCTCCTTGAACAAAAAGCGCACTGTATATTCGTCAGGAGCTTCGACCTTCATCGGAATACCGCGATGCAGAAAATGTGCTTGAGGCCCCGATGGATTTACATCGGCATCAATCTGTTCGCTCTCCCACCAATAAAGGATGTCGGCAGACGTAAACGGCTGGCCGTCGCTCCACTTCATTCCTTTCCTCAACTTCAAAGTGAAAACTCGCTGTTCGTTGCTGATTTCACAGGACTTGCCAACGTTGGGAACAATCGGATAGCCCTGGGGGCTCCAGCGCAATAGTGCCGTAGGTTTCATGCGCCAATGCCCAAGATCCTTTAGTTTGTACATAGAACCGCCGTACTTGCCTTCGCCTTCAACGCCACGGAGGACAAGAGGCTCCTCCCCCACGCGGTCCCACACGGGCGGCAGCGTCCCGCCTTCAACGAGTTTCTTCAGCACCGGAGCCTCCTCCTTAGGATACCAGGCTCCGCTCTTGCCTGCCGAATAGTCCACGTCCACCTGAATCCTCATTGGATTCTCCGGGTCTAGATCCTGCTTTCTCAATTCCTGCAGTTCAGCCATCTCCTTTTCATCCGGGACGATGGCCTTTGTTTCAAAACGGCTTGAGAACATTATGGCGCAGAGCAGTAAAATAAGGCATATTGCCGCAGACCCGATCAGGGAATAACGCAGAACCCCCCATGCTATATTCATTTTCCTCATGCTCTCCCCTCCGCCGGAACAAGCTCTGGTTTCACAAGTATTTCAACACGGTCCTTGTCATCTGGGAACTGCATCCTGATTAGAAGCTGTTCAACGGCTTTCTTGCCTACTGTGTCTAGCTTTATGTCAATCGTCGCTGGACGCGGATTCATCTGCCCCATGAACTGGGGATCGTTGTTGCAGCCTATGAGAGTCACTTCCTTGTCGGGGGTCTTTCCCATGAACTTCAGGCAGTTGTAGGCTGACAGGAGGACGTTGTCCATCGGGGCGAAAATCCCGTCGCACCTGTCTTTTCCGCCCACAGCTTTCCTTGTCATTATCTCGGCCTCCTCAACAACTGAACCAAACATATCCTCCGCGGATTCGAATATTTTCACTTCGGATCCCAAGTCCTTTGCAGTCCTGATGAAATCCTTTTTCCTGGGCTTTACCGCCTCATGTACGGGATATGGATTGATAAAGCAGAGCCGCCTGCAGCCTTTTCCGACTAGATATCTGGCCGCGATCCCCCCAATCCGCGAGTTGTCGTAGAATACATGGTCCAACCGCCCTTCCGGATCCGAATGACCCCTGAAAAACCAGACAGCCGGAATCTTCAGCATAGAAAAAAGCCTCTCGGGTTTAGGCATGGCCCCCATGACCAGAACTCCGTCAAAACATCCTTTCCTTATTATTGACGGACATTGCTCTCCGTCCGGCCAGTGGGTAACTACAAGGTTCAATCCGGCGCTCTCCACCGCCTCGTGCACTCCACTGAAAAGTATCGGGAACACAGGCATCCTGTACATCTCAAGGGGCTTCAGCCTTCCGAGGAACAGAAGGGCTATCTGTCCAGTGCGCACCCCAGGCCGGTTCTTCAGCCTCGGTCCAGGACGCACCAGCGAAGGCACGTATTCGAGCTCTTTCATGGCGGCGCGTATGAGCTCGGCCTTGCCCGGAGCAACACTGCCGGACTTGTTTATGTATCTCGATACCGCCGCCGGAGACACACCGGCCTTCTTAGCAACTGAATAAATGGACACCTGTCATTCCCCTTGTGCAGAGTTTTTATTCCATTATTTATTTCTTATAATTCAGCAATAATTCCATCCATCTTTACACTCTAAATATTATTCCTGTTTTATTATTGTCAAGCCTTGTAATGCATTATATTTCATTTTATATTTCAGCATAACGGGAATTCCGGCATACTAGCAAAAGGGAACCACAATGATAAGAACGTCGATAATAGGGATCTCAGGATTCGGGGACACGCACTACAACGACCTGGCCAGGTATCAGAAGGATGGGAAGCTGGAAATCACAGCGGCTGCGGTCATAAATCAGGACGAGGAGAAGGAGAAATGCTCCTATCTCAGATCCCTGGGATGCAAGCTGTTCACAGATTACCGTCAAATGCTCGACGAGACATCCGGGAAGGTTGATCTGTGCTTCATACCTACAGGCATCCCCATGCACAGGCCCATGACCGTCGCCGCGCTGCGTTCCGGGGCAAATGTCTTTCTGGAAAAGCCGGCGGCGGCCACAGTCCAGGAAGTGGAGGAGATGAAGAAGGCGCAACGCGAAAGCGGAAAATTCGCAGCGGTGGGATACCAGACAATGTATACCCCGGAGCTGATGCGGATTAAAAAAGATATCGTCGCGGGTAAAATTGGCAGGCTCAGATCCGTCAAGTGCTATGCCCTCTGGCCGAGGGCAGATGACTACTATGGCCGGAACAACTGGGCGGGAAGACTGAAATCCGGCGACAGCTGGGTTCTCGACTCCCCTTACAACAACGCCCTCGCCCACCAGCTCAACCAGATATGTTTTTTTGCCGGTGAAAAATCAGCCGGTTCAGCCGAGATCAAGTCAGTCGAAGCAGAACTCTACCGCGCAAACAGGATTGAAAGCGCCGACACGGCATGCGCCAGGATCATGACCAAATCCGGCATCCCGCTTTATTTCATCGCCACCCACGCCTGCCAGACATTCGCAGGTCCGGACATAGTCATAACCGGCGACAAGGGCGAAATCACATGGAACATGCAGAAGACAGTCTTCAAGTACGGAAGCGCCGGCGAGGAACTGCCCAGCCAGAACTGGGACGAGATGCGCATCAGCGTCATGGACAGCCTTATCGCCCGTATCAAGGATCCTTCGGCATTCACCTGCACCCTCGACATCGCCGGAGTCCAGACTCTCTGCGTCAACGGAATCCATGAATCATCGCCCATACACGCCCTTGATGAAAAGCTGTTCCAGAGGATTCCGCACAAGGACTCATGCCTCACCGTCATAAATGATATTGATTCCGTCGTCCTCGCGGCGTTCAAGGAGGAAAAGCTCTTCAGCGAACTAGGCGTCGCGTGGGCGCACAGGGGCAGGACAATAGATCTTAAAGGCTACAATTGCTTCCCCATGCCCGGAAGCAGGCAATGAATTCCTTTCGAAATGATAAAATACTTCCGTAAAATAAATATTAAAATCTCACACGAATGAGCTTGACATCGCCCAGAGCGACGGTACTGTATCTCACACGAGTAAGATAAGGAAGGAGTGGCGGCATGGTGACGCAGAAGGACATAGCGAGGAAGCTGGGCATATCCAGATCCCTGGTATCCCGGGCGATTGCCGGCACCTCGGGAGATATCGGCGCATCCGAGGAGACGGTACGCAGAATCCATCGGATGGCCGAGAAGTGCGGGTATATGCCGAACGCCGCCGCACAGAGCCTGCGCGGAGTCAGCTCAATGACCATAGGTGTTGTTGTCAAGGATTTCGCCGATCCCTTCTTCGGAAAAATGATAGGTGAAATACAGTCGCTCTGCAAAGGCCGCGGATTCTCAATGCTTCTGGCCGGGTATTCCGATGGCGGTGACAGGCAGCCTGACACCCGTTCACTTTTAAGATATAGCCCTGACGCCATCCTGATCTGCGGAAGCCATGTCAACACGTCATGGCTCAGGCCGTTCATCGCGAAATGCATTCCGGCCATGCAGATCGGATCGGGAAAGGACTGCCGCGGTCTCAGCCGCATAGAAATGGACGAGGAGCATGCTGTCCTACTTCTGCTGCAGCATCTGAAATCTCTGGGGCACCGCGAGATAGCATTCATCGGAAACGACACCGAGCCCCTCCTGGTCAGGAAAAAGCTTGTCCTTGCTCTTGCCAGGAAAAAGGGTATGAAATTGAAGGACTCCTTCGCCGTGACTGTTCCCGCGAGTGATGATGCTGGAATTTCCGCTATCGAGAAGCTGCTCAAAGTCGCCGGGGGGAAAATGCCGACAGCGGTAATTGCCGCAGACGACATGATTGCCCAGGGGGGGCTCAAGGCCCTGCATGAGGCCGGCCTGTCCGTCCCAAAAGATATTTCCCTGACCGGCATTGACGATATCCCTTCATCCAAGCTCATGATTCCGGCGCTTACCACGATCAGCTCTCCGGTTTCCGAATTAGTCCGCGCCGCCTTTTCCTTTGCCGTCAACAGGGAAACTGCAGGGGAAGACATAGTTGTCAAGATCAGACCTGGACTTGTCGTCAGGGAATCATGTTCAAGGGCACCAGGAAAAACAATAAGAGGTTAACGATGAAAACCAGCACACTGCTAGAAAACGCGCTTGCGAACTTCAACTGCACCGCAAAAGTCCTCGAGAAGGATTACGGGAAGGAACTAATCGATGTCCTGCGCCTGCCGAAGGAGAAAAGCGAGATCAGGATATCGCCGCTGCTGAAGGATGGAAAGCTCCGTGTGATTAAGTCCTTCATCGTAAAGCACAGCAATTCGATAGGCCCGTGCAAGGGCGGAATCCGCATGAGTCCGCACGTGACGCTGGACGATGTCACCGCGCTCTCCATGGAGATGACATGGAAATGCGCGCTTATCGGCGTTCCATTCGGCGGAGGTAAAAGCGGCATCGTGTGCGATCCTGGCACCTTGGCTCCCATTGACAAGGAGGTCGTCATAAGGAGCTTTGCAAGGAACGCGCACAGCCATATACATCCTCTCGTTTATGTCCCCGCCCCCGACATGGGGACCAATGAGAAGGACATGGGATATATCAAGGACGCGATCAGCTATTCGATGGGGATGGCCACGACTCAGGGATGCTATGTCACCGGAAAACCCGTCATCCTGGGCGGGATCCCCGGACGCAGGGAGGCGACTGGACGAGGTGTCGCAATATCTGTCCAGGAGGCGCTGAAGATGCTCGGAATGGAGCCGAAGGATGCAAGGGTCATCGTGCAGGGTGCTGGCAACGTCGGGTCTGTCGCCGCGGTGGAACTCGCGAGGATGGGATGCCGCATCGTCGGAATTTCAGACATCTCTGTGGCGGTCTACAACGGGAAAGGCATCGATATGAACGGGCTCTCCGATCATCTGAAGAAAAACGGTTCTCTTTCCGGTTTCAAGAATGGCAGGATGATTTCAGGATCCGACCTTCTGGAGGCGCCGTGCGATGTGCTGGTGCCCGCAGCCTCAGGCGGCCAGATAACCAGGGCAAACGCCGGAAAGATCAAGGCCAGGATAATCGCCGAAGGCGCAAACGGCCCGACCACGCATGAGGCGGATTCCATCCTTGCAGGGAAAAAAATCCTTGTGATACCCGACATCCTCTGCAACGCAGGCGGCGTCTTTGTCTCCTATCTCGAGTATACCCAGGAGACCCAGCAGGAGCAGATGACCGGAGCTGAAGTATCCGACCGCCTTTCAAAAAGGATGAAGGAGAAATTCAATAATGTCCACTGCTGTTCCCTCGAAAGGAACATAAGCATGAGGGACGCGGCGATGTTCATCGCGGTCAAGGCTGTCTGCGATGCGAATGTCGCAAGAGGTTTCCAACCATAAGTGCGGTTTTAAATATCCAAGGAGATGGAAAATGGGAAATGATTTCAAGATTGATGTGACAATCATCGGCGGAGGCATGATCACAAACGATCTGATACTGCCTTCAGTGTATCATCTGCAGCGCATCGGGATTGCAGGGAAGATCCGCGTCTGCGCCCTCAACAGCGGACCTCTCGCCGAACTGAAGAGGAACAAGGAACTCCTGGAGGCGTTTCCCGGACAGGATTTCGAGGCGCATCCATCGATTGACAATCCCGCCGACAGGAAGTTTCCAGACCTGTTCAAGAAGGTACTGGCGGAGCAGAAGCCGCGCCAGGCGGTGATAGTCGCTGTGCCGGACCAGTTCCATTACGACATTGTGATGGAGGCGCTCAAGTGCGACCAGCATGTGCTGTGCGTCAAGCCTCTTGTCCTCAAATACTCGCAGACGCTCGAAATCGAGAAGATCGCCTACGAGAAGGGGCTTTTTGTCGGAGTGGAATATCACAAGCGGTTCGACCGCAGGTCGCTGCTTGCCAGGAGGCAGTACCGCCAGGGGCATTTCGGAGATTTCAAGATGGGCGAGGCGAAAATGATAGAGCCATACTACTACCGCCACTCGAATTTCCAGAACTGGTTCACCGTTGACCAGACGGATCCATTTGTCTATGTCGGCTGCCACTATGTGGATCTGGTCTATTTCATAACCGGGCTGAAACCCGTCGAGCTTTCCGTATCCGGTGTGAAGGGCAAGTTCCCGAACGGCAACGAGGGATACATGTGGGCCAACGGCAGGGTGCGGTACGAGAACGGCGCAATCCTGTCGGTGATCGACGGGCTTGGCTATCCTGATGCCGGAGCTGGAAGCAACGACCAGTGCCTGGTCATGTACTGCGAGGGCAAGGATAAGAGCGGTCTCATCCAGCACGACGACCAATACAGGGGAGTGCGCCACTGCTATCTGGACGGCATCGGCTGCGCGGGCTCCAGTTACAACTATGTGAGCCCTGACTTCTACAGGCTCGTCCCATGGGAAGGCACCGGATTCAAGCCTGTCGGGTATGGTTATGATTCAGTCGCCGCCAGCATTGAAATGATGCACAAGATCGAGAATGAGGTGTCCGGCATGAACCCCTCGTCAGCACTGAAACACCGCAGGCAGATCATCAGCGAGACCGACGAACGCGGGATAATAGCGACTCCGGCGAACAGCTGCATAAATGAACTTGTCGTGGAGGCCGCAAGGCTTTCCATAGTCAACGACGGGGAATGGGCCTGCATAAATCATGGTGACAACCCGTCAGTCAAACTCAGGAAAAGCAAATAATATCTTTGAACATAAGGGAGAATTAAAAATGGCCACATATGATCTGACACCTGTAGCAGTAAAGAAAGTAAAAACCAGGAACAGATGCATCTGCACCATGCTGCCGGTTCCGGAATCTATTCCTATATTTGATGAACTTAAGAAATCGGAACCTCGGTCCATGGCAGGACAGCCTCCGATAATCTGGCACAAGGCCGAAGGATTCAACATCTACGATAAATGGGGCAACAAGTGGATCGACTGGTCATCGGGCGTGCTCATTGCAAACGCGGGACATGGACGCAGGGAAATAGGCGACAAGCTCAAAGAAATTATCGACCAGGGGCTCCTTGCAACATACGTCTTCGTGCATGAAGGAAGGGTGGATCTCGTCCGCGAGCTCAGGCTCATCTCACCGGATCCGGACAAATACCAGGTATTCCTCCTCAGCACCGGAAGCGAAGCGACCGAGAATTGCATCAAGCTGGCAAAGACCTACGGACTTGAGAAGCACGGCCCGACGAAGAATGTCATCGTCAGCTTCGAAAATGCATTTCATGGGCGCACCCTCGGCTCGCAGCTCGCAGGAGGCATGCCGAAGCTTAAAAAGTGGATTGGACAGCTCGATCAGACTTTTGTCCAAATCCCCTTTCCCGATGGCTTCAAGAATGAGGACACGTCGTTCGAGCTGTTCCTGAATACCCTCAAGGCCAAAGGCGTGGATCCGAAGAGCATCTGCGGCGTGATTTCTGAATCATACCAGGGAGTAGGACCCGATTTCTTTCCTGTCGAATATGCCAGGAAGCTCGAGTCTTTCTGCCGCAAGCATGACATTGTCCTGATAATGGATGAAGTTCAGGCTGGTTTTGGCAGGACTGGAAAAATGTTCACGTACCAGCATTATGGGATAAGTCCGGATCTTGTCGCCTGCGGAAAAGGAATAACCTCGTCGCTTCCTCTTTCAGCCGTCATAGGACGTTCCGACATCATGTCCCTCTATCCTCCAGGCTCCATGACATCAACGCATTCAGCATCTCCATTGGCGGTTGTTAGCGCCCTTGAGAACCTCAGGATCATCAAGAAGGAGAAGCTTGTCGAAAATGCCGAGAAAATGGGTGGAATCCTGATCTCCGGCCTGGAGAAGATACAGAAGAAGTACTCAAAACACCTCGGATGCCTGCACGGCAAGGGGCTTGTCGCAGGGCTCCAGGCTGTCAAGCCCGGCACAAAGACTCCGGATCCGGAATTGGCGCAGAAAATCAATGTCGCATGCTACCAGAAAGGGCTTCTGATGTTTGCGCCTGTCGGGATAGCAGGCGAATGCATCAAGATCGCGCCTCCGCTCTGCATCACGAAGGATGCATTGGATGAATCGCTGGAAATCTTCGGAGAAGCGGTTGATGAGGTTTTGGCCTGAGCCGATTTAGGGAACCCCTATAAACTGGCATATGGAACTGGAAAGGCGTCCTTAGAAAAATTCTTATGGTAAGCGTTAAGATTGGTGAAGTGAGGCGGTTTTGCCTAGAAAGTATGTCGGGGTTTAACCCGACACTTGGTTGGCGGTTTAAAAACCGCCCTACTTATGAGGCTAAGTTACCAGCTTAACGCTTACTTCTTATGCGGGCATAAATGCTTCTAAGGGCCACTTTTGACTGCGCGATTTGGCGTTAAGCCTTATAAATATGCGAATTACGCATCTGAGGCAAGCTTACGGGAACTGAAGCGGATTCCTTGATTTTCATCTTGATCAATGATATAATTGGCCAATTAACGAGAGGATATCATGCAGGCTTTACATCAAATAAAACATATTGACAATACATCGCTAACCTTGACTCTGCCCAGGTCATTCCTCAACAGGACGGTAGACGTCACCGTTGTTCCCAGGGAAAGCCACGCCGACAAAAATCATATGAAATTCAAAAGTTTCCTTACGAAACCCATCAAGGTCAAATCAATAAGACCTTGGACAAGAGACGAACTCTATGCCAGATAAGGCGTTTGTAGATTCAAACATCTTTGTCTATGCCGCCTTGGATGATGGTAATAATTCATACAAACGCAGGCGCGCAATCGAATTGCTTGAAAACAGTGACATCTCCCTTGCAGCGAGCACCCAGGTTGTCAATGAGTTCTATGCAGTTCTGCTAAAACAGAAGATTGATGAGAGCAATATCCGTGAGAAGGCTTTGGAAATCCTCAACGGGATGGAGGTTGTCTCAATCACCCCTTCCATTGTACGGGCATCCTGGAAGCTCAAGGACAAATATCGCTGCGCATATTGGGACAGCTTGATCATTCGACGCGAGATGTAGCATACTCTACTCTGAGGACATGCAACACGGCCAGACAATAGAAAAATCCTTAACCATAATGAATCCCTTCAAGCCTTGATCCTTGACCCAAAAACGCAAAAAAACATCATCTGCCTTCTGCCCAAAGATTCGAAAGATAAGAGGTTCTCGCACAAAGGCATCATTAAGATTCCTCGGACAGGATAACTGGATAGTATAGGAAATCGTATTTCCGGATCGCTGGCAACCTGCCGGCATCCTTAGAACTGTTTTTAATGCGGGCACAATTGCTCCTAAGGGCCATTTTTAATTGCACTATTTTGCGTTACTCCTTATAAATCTGCGAATTACGCATTTCAAAAAGGGCCAGACCCGAATGGCGCTAAGTTAAGCACTTCTGACAATATGAATACACAAGCTGAAGCTTGGACTCCAACCTCAGCACACCGACAAATGTTGATAGGGGTAGGGAAAGCGCATTGATTTGCGCTTCCCCTCCCTCCGAACCGGACTGGCGGATTTCCCGCATCCGGCTCTCCAGTTGGCGATAAACTCTAACATCGAGATTGACAGATTTTGAGATGG
>Ga0209417_1000398_pt1 | contig 107090 bp, 102 predicted proteins | sample RifGroF2_FD_184002 | JGI IMG/M metagenome (GOLD analysis project Ga0209417, IMG submission 184002) | Groundwater microbial communities from Rifle, Colorado, USA - Groundwater F2 (SPAdes) (version 2) | ecosystem: Environmental > Aquatic > Deep subsurface > Groundwater | place: Rifle, Colorado... | reverse complement strand
TAAATGTCTATTTATTCCAATCAAATATTCATTATCAACCAAAGACACCGGCACAGCTTTCGTCTTTGAATCACTACTAATCAATTTTGGTGAATTCGGAAAATGAAGAAAGGAAAACAATTCCTCGGAATTCATTATCATCCCAAATCTGTTCGTTCCTCTAATCTTTAAATTATCAAAATGTGATTCATATCGGTATCCTTCATTATCTAATGGTATCAAAGAATTAAACAGAGACTTTGAAGAAGTCTTTATATTCTGGATTAATTCCATGGCCAGCTTTTCAGTATCTTTTGAACTGAAAGACTGAACCGCCAACCGAATGACTACAGCAAATAACGGAGACGAGACTTTCTCTTTGGCACAAGTAACCATTTCAGGCGATTCAGGGAAGAAACTATTTTTACCAATACAAACCGAATTTAATATACCATTTGCCCAGGCATTCTTAACTCCATTAAATATAATTTGAAGCATTACAACATCACTAACCCCTAAACTATCCAATACTGCCATAATGCCAGTTAATCCATCAATTGCGGTATTTAGAGGTCTCATAAACTCCTCATTGTAGCCAAAATCAACAATTGCAATCTTGCTATTAGTTTCAAACGGAAGCTTTTTTAAATTGGTTTCTTTAATAATTACGAGAGGAAAGTAAGCATTGAGTAAATGAATAATCCGTCTGTAGTCATCTATGCTACAAACAATTTGTATTTCAATAGAACCATGTCTCCCAACTATCTCAAATGAAATCCGCTCTTCACTAATTGAAAGCATATTCAAGAATTCAATAAAGACTGATTCCTCAAAGTCTGGAATTCTCCCAAATGAGATATTTAATTGTTTAAGAAATGGATTATACTCAGATTTTCTTGGTAGTCTTTCTTCCTCTTCATTCGGAACAACAACAGACCTCTTATCCCCAAATAACCTTTGAAAGATATTAGGAACCTTGCCATCATCGACATATTCTTCATTGGAGGTATAGGAATGATAGAACTCCCGATATGAGGGTTCTATATCAACAGGATAATCAAACAACAGATAGCCTCGACCTTTAACCTCCCAGTCATAAAAGTGTAGAGTTGCTTCCTCACTATGCATTACCTATGGAATATATTATTCAAAATCGGCTTTCTCTCTATTTCACTTAACCGTATACCTGTATCCTTGGTTATTTCATCGATAACTTTTAATACAGAGTGATGAGAGAAAGTCATAAACATAGAAGCCGTATCAATTTTGTAATATGTTTTTCTGTAAAAGGCACTTCTTATCCATTCTCCAATGAAAGGAATTTTTGTTAAAAGTTCTTCATCTGTGGATGTCTCATAAATCAACCACCAAGAAACAAAACATCCATCACCAAAAGGTGCAAAACAAAGGTCATATCTATATTCTTGCCATCTAATCCTTAAGTACAATCTTTCAGAAGAAAAAACACTACCTGTTTTCAGATTAACTCCTTCAAATGCTAGATCCTTTATTTCGTGACTTTGCATTTCTTCCTTAATAAGTTCGTAAAATTTCTTTGTTGAGAATTTAAAGCCAGAGAATAATTGAGCCCAATTTGAATGATAATCTTCTTTCGGTTGCCTTAGAAGGCTTACAATAACGATAATAAACAGGGTGAAAATAATAAATGGAATCATGTCAGTTTGATTTAGAAGTGGTCTGGAAAAGATACAAAAAATATTTCAAATATTAATACTGAGCATCATATCAATAATGCTATTAAAGACATTAAATCATGACTCAATTTTTTGTATCTTAGGTCATTCAATTGAAACATAAATAGTATTTTTATTCATCACCTTAAATAATAAGAAAATGGGATTAATTACTAAAACAGATCTTTATTATACTGATTATTTTTGGACAGTGATGAGTGGTGACAACCCAAGAATAACAGGCGAACCTGATAGCACACTTTTGAATAGGAAAGAGGGATATGAAGTTTTGTATTTTATTAATAAATTCTCTGAGATACATGGACTAAAGCTTAAAGCGTCAGCAACTAAAATTGAAAGAATGATACGTGAAAAAGTTCCTGGCGATATTCGAAGTCAGAAAAACATTAAAGAATGGATTGAGAAAAATTGGGGATAGAGGAAGTTTTAAGACTGGTTTGATCGATTATATTGCCTGTACAAATCCGATAGTTTATCTTAATCAAATCTATAACAAAATGGATAAAAAAGAAAAAATCATCTGGACTGATAAGTTTTCAATTGGGGATAGTAAAATAGATAGTGAGCATAAAAAACTAATTGAAATAATTAATGATTTGATTGCTCTAGTTGAATTAAATAAGTCTCATGAAGAATTTGCAATAATTCTTTCAAAAATGACTGATTATTCCTTATTCCATTTTAAAAAAGAAGAGGACTTTATGAGAAGATTTACTTACCCAGATTTAATCAAGCATCACAACTACCATCGAGACTATATTTATAAAGTTGCAATGTTTAATTTTGAATTATCAAGTAATAATCCACCTAACCCAAGTGATATAATTCTTTTTTTAGAATTGTGGTGGAAAAACCATATTTTGACTATTGATAAAGACTACGAAGCATACAAGAATAAAATTCAGACGGATGTAACTTATGATGAATGAAGATTAATTAATTGACCCTACACATCTGTTAAATAATAAAGATACTCAAATCAAAAAGCCCAATTACTCGTTACAATATTTCCTTCCAGTTGGTTTTCCAACTGATCATCTAATCCTGAGAAAAAATCAATTCCAGTTTGTTTCTCAATCTCATCAATAGTCACCACAAATTGATCAAGGCTCTTTGATGATGAAGCATTGGGTAATATCAGTCCGATCATCTTGTTATTTCCATCAAAAAGCACTTTGTAATAATAACCAGGCACTGTCACTTTATTCTCTCCAATCACTCCAATATTATCTTTAAATATTGGACCGGTTACTACATATAGTTTTGAGTATTTCAAAGCCCATTCTCTAACCTGATCTTCAAGAGTACTCCAAATACCTCTATTAAAACTGGCTGCTTGTGGAGACATATTTGATAAGAAAAAAGTCTCAGACATAGAAGTCAAATTTAACTTCATATCTCCAGCCGGACAAAGATGTCCTCTGTCATAAACTGGTTCTTCATAATCTTCCAATGAAGCAGAACCAGTACTTACTGATGGGTCGGCTCTGAAATCATTAGTTCTAGATTGAGTACCATTAATAAGTTCAGGGGTAAGCTCATAATACACCCAATACGCTTGTTCGTTATCTTCTGAATAAGCAAGGGTGTAATAAGTGTGTTTTACTATTTCACCTTGTGATTTAGGCTCAAGTCCGGTTCTTTGATCTGGTTGAATGCCATCGGCACTCTTGCATGACATCGAAAGAATAAATACAAAAAGCAGAAATAATTTTTTCATGGAGGTAGAATTATTTTTACCAAATATATTGATTTATATAATAAAAATTGTTAACTTACCCAATCTTTTATATTGACATATAAAAAGTTGGGTTTAATTTTTTTGTTCTTTGGGTGGAGAACGAGACCCCAGTTTCATCTGGGGTTTTTATTTATAAATGTTTTTAAACCAAAAATAAACTAACCAATATGAAAAGAAAAATCCTATTCCTCGTTTTATTTTTAACCTTCTTAACTGTCAATGTTTTTTCTCAAACTGTTTATGTAACTAAAACGGGAACTAAGTACCACACTGAAGGATGTAGATATTTAAGCAAAAGTAAAATAGCGATTGAATTGACTGATGCTATTGCCAAAGGATATGGGGCGTGTAGTGTATGTAAACCTTCATCTGAAGTAACAAGTTCAAAGGTGAGCAATATCACAACCACAAAGGCAGAAGTTAAAAATCCTACCAATCAATCAACAAATACAAATTCTCAGTCTGTTTCAGTTCAATGTTCAGCAACAACTAAGGCTGGAACGCGATGTAAAAGAATGACTAAAAGTTCAAATGGAAAGTGTTGGCAACATGGAGGGAATTAAAATATACTTGCAAAGTCCTGTCTAAAATTAGAATTAAAACAATATTTTTATCAAAGAATTTGATTTCACATTTTGTTATTGAAATGGAGAATAAAACCTCGGTTTAGCTGGGGTTTTTGTCTAAAATAATTTTGGAGAAGTTAGGGAATTATAATCTATCATAAGTGCAGTTAAAATCATTGACTTTAAATAACACAACATGAAACATGTATTTCATCTAAATGTAAAATTTGATAAAATTAATTCTGATTTGTATTTTGAAGATAAGGATACAGCCGAACGCATTATTGAATTTCTGACTATGGTTTTATCTGAAAAGGTTAAAATAACGGGAACCATCGAAAAAGTACATTCAAGAGAAACAGTTATGGAGGATGTAATAAAAGAATTAAATTTTGGAAAATTTTGTGGTTCAAATTAACTGATAGAAACAAGTATTAAAACAACTAACCGTACGAGAGGAAATCCCAAAGTACGGTTAGTTGCTATAACCCCACCAAATCTAAATCTATCTTTCACCATGCAAAATAATATTAAGTAATTCAATGCCTGTCCGACCTTGATTTGCTTCTAACTGCCATCCACTATCAAACTTTTTAAAAACTAATTGACCACTTTTAGGATTATCAATATTGCTATCCAAAGTTCTACTAATAGGTGAAATATTGGTCGCTTTTAAAGTAAACCTTACCGTTGCCGTTTCTTGTCCATTATTAATAGCAATGCCCATAATTTGATCAAAATCTAAATCAAAAGCTTGAAACTTTAAGGTACTCTGGCTATACATGGCATCTTTACCTTGTCCGATGACATATGGCTTGCCCTTATCAGTTACATTAAGCGTATAACCGTAAATCCAATTACCTGTTTTATAAACAAAACCATCTCTTTCTAATTTGTCACATTTACTTCCAGCACCGAGAGGGTCCATACTATTAGCATTGATTTCCTCATAATAACTATGTGGAAGAGACAGAGTTTTAATAACAATATCTTTTGCTTCCTCGTCCGATAATTTTGTATTCTGGCAACTTATAAAAAGAGCAGATATAAAAATTAAATAAACCGTTAGAATGCTGATTATCCTTTTCATATTCTCACCCTCCTAATTTCCTTTACTATCAGCTTCTTTGGCTTGTTTGGTTACAATCTTCATTTCTTCTGGGTCAATTTGTTTCCAAACAATATCTAAGGAATAGTTATAGAACTTCTGCAATTCTTTTGATACAGTGTTGTAAACCTGATTATCTTCTTTTAATTGACTTGCCATATTTGGACTTGAAAAATAGGTCTTGGTTCCGACATATGGGAAGGTGGTTTCTTTTAAAGCAATACTTTTTTTCCAGATTTTTTCACCGTATTGTGGAGATAATGCAGTTAAAATTAGATTACCACCAAATGTAATAGCTCCTTTGGTAGAATAAGTATACAGCGTTGGTTCTGAAAACAATAATGAAGCAACTATTGATGTATTATTATGTGCCGTTAATTCTACGCTATATTGTGGTCGTAAATCAATCTGAACTTCTAAAATAAAACTGGAATTTACTTTATCATTAAAAACCATTTCATCTCTTGAATTAAACGGCCCTCTGATGGTAAATCCTTTAGCCGTTAAAAGCTCTTCAAAATCATTCCCCATACTAGAGGCCATTTCAGGAAATGGGGAAACCAGATATTCAGGGTTTGCACTAATAAAGACAGGTCGAACTAACACAATTGCCATTTTTGATGAACCAATTCCCGCCTGTGACTGTGGGGTGTAATCAAACTTGGCTTGCTCTCTTGGCACTTCAGCAGTCATTTTTTTTGTTGAACTACAACTATTCAAAAACAACAAGGCAAACAGAATTAATAGATTAATAATTTTTTTCATAACAAGAATATTAAAATTTCCTACTCATTAGGCTTTTCAGTTCCGCCCCGCTTTTAATGGTTCCCGGCCTCCATATAGTAACTAGAAGCTGTAAAACACTTTAAATTCTAATCCGTCAGGATTATATGGATTCTTGTCAGTTCTATTGTTATCAACATAGAATCCAACATTTTTAGCAGTTAAGTATTCAATTTCAGAGACTTGAGTTCCGTTATTATCTAATCCCCTGAAAGACAAGAATCCAGCTTTATATGATATTTGGTAGTTTACCCCTAAACCGATTTCTTTATTTTCACCAGCATTAAAAACAAAAGAAAGTCCTGGTTTAAGTCCGATGTAAGCATTCCTTAGGGCTACCGAGACATCTGTATAATCCTGAAATTGAGTTTGATTAACTTGGATATATACATCGTTATTCTGAATTACCCCTACTCCTTTTGAGCAATACCCAAGGACGGCTCCAATCTCTGGTTGAATCCTAACCTTCCCTTGATTTGTGCCAGTGTATAGATAGCCTGCATTAAAAGCTAATCCACTAATACTGCCAAGATAGCCTTGCCCTTCTGCAAAAAGCCGTATTGCTTTATCAGGAGTATCATCTTGCCACCTTACATTTAAATTAATGGCAAGATTGCCGATTGGGTCAATATCTTTATAAATATTGTCCCTTGAAGGAGATTCATCAACGTATAACAGGGTGGTTGTTCTTGGTTGGGAATCGATTAATTTGACACCACCGGAGATTGAAATGTGGGGTTGAGCGTAAAGTACATGTAACGTAGTTGCCAATAAAGCAACAAGTAATAATTTTTTCATAAAAAGAATTTAAAAGATTTGAAAATCAATAATGCAGAATTAGATACAGGGTATATATGCCCTGTATCTAATAGCAAATATATGAAAATTTTATGAACAGGGTATATATGCCCTGAATAAATATTTTACAAGCCGTTACCTTGCTAGTTGAAATCTTAAAATGCTAATGGAAAATGATGATTTGCTAGTTAAGCTTGGTCAAAGAATCGTACAGTTAAGAAAAGAAAAAGGAATCAGACAAGTAGATTTGGCATTTGATACTGATATAGACGATGGCTCTTTAAGGAGAATCGAAAAAGGAAAGATCAACCCAACGACTAAAACACTTGCAAAAATTGCTAGAGGTCTTGGGGTTGAAATAAAAGATTTGTTTGATTTTATATGAAAAAGCCCCCTTTAAAGGGAGGCTTAAAGTTAGATTTCATCAATGAAAGAATTAAATTCTTCTTTTGTAAGAATCAAGTGGTCTAAAAGAGTAATATCACAAAACCCGCAAACTTCCTTTATCCTACGAGTTAAATTAATATCACTTTGAGATGGTTTTAAATTTCCACTCGGATGATTGTGACAAAGAATAATACCTGTGCAATTCGTCCTAATGGCAAGTTGAAATATTTCCTTGACATTTACACAAGTTCCATCTGTTGACCCAACACTAATAATTGATACTCCGAGAACATTGTTACTTCTTCCTAATAAAGCGACCAAAAAGAACTCTTTAAAATCAATCTTATCTTCAGGTATCAATTTCCGGAATAACTCTACCGAATCTTCAACGTATTTTATAGATTTCATTAAAGCAATAACAGGTCTTTTATATACAATCTCAACTTCGTGAATTTCATTAAGTTTTCCCATGACGTTAAATTTTAAAGTTCATGGATATTTTAATCTAGGGTGGATGATATAAGTAGAAGGGAAAATTTGTCATTTTAACCATTTAATAGTTGTTGCACTAAATGGATAAGAGGGTGTTCCGTCAATCATCAATTTCAAATAGATTTCATAATTGGGAAGATTAATAATATCAACAACATCAAAGACCGGATAATATTCTTTTGAAAAATATGAAGCATCTGAAACTCCTAATCGAAAGGATATAACTGTTCCGACATTACCCAAGACGGCATCCCTGATTTCATCACTTAATTGAGTTAAGTATTGGTGAGCCATTATTAATGCCAATTTAAACTTTCTCAATTCTGAGAGCATATTGACCAACGCAAGTGTCGTATAGTTCTGAAATTCATCTAAGTATACAAAGAATGGAACTCGATTAATTTCATGAATATCAATTCTTGAAAAAGCTGAAAATGATAACGAGTTTAAAATTAAAGTCCCAAGAATGCTAGATACATTTTCTCCCAAAGCTCCTTTTGAAATGTTGATTAGTAGAATCTTCTTTGTATCCATAATCTGTCTGAAGGATATTTCATCAGTATTATCAATTAACAACCTTTTAATGGCAGGATACACCAGAAACGCCCCAACCTTGTTATATATCGGTAAAAGATCACCTTTGGAATAGACCTTAAATTCTTTCTGCCAAAATCTTTTAATGTCATCATTGATAACATTTTTAACACATTCATCCCTATATTTTTCATCATCCATGATTTGTATAATATCAGAGATATTAGCTTCTTCCTGGTCGAGTAGTGTCAAAAGGATGTATCTTAAGATATGCTCAAGCTTTAAGCCCCAAGCCGACCTCCATAATTTTTCAAAGACATCCAGTATCCCGGAAGCAATTAAAGGTCTTTTCTCGTATGGAACTTTAATAAATGGATTGAATTTAAAGTTGTGGTCTGGGTTTGTAATGTCGAGGTAAATGACATCTGCTTCTCTACGCTTTGGAATAACAGAGTATATCTTTTTAATTAAATCACCATGAATATCAATAACACAAAAACCTCTTCCGAAACTTATATCTTGGATAATATGAGTTTGAAGCAAATTAGTTTTCCCCGTTCCTGTTTTTCCAATGATGTATGTATGCAGAAGTCTATCCTCTTGTTTAATTCCAAAAAGAATACGACTGCTATATCTATTTGCTTCTGCAAAGTATGTTAGATTGTTTCTTGAGTAATTCATTTCACAATCATAACCAAACTAAAATAAATCAGGTAGTATTGAGAATTTGCCAAACCATTCGGAGAAAAATGTAAACCAGACGTAATTAAAGCTTTGAGGAAGTAACTTCAATAATTGGCTACCGTAAACCATGAATCAAATATTTTTATTTGTGAATAAGTTATCAATCACAAAAACTATTGGATAAAGATGCGAAAGAAGCAATGCTGATATTATTTTTCGTAATACAAAATAAACTGAAGTGATAAGAAAAGTGCTATACTTTGGAAATATTTTATAAAAATTAGAATTTAGCTCTCTTTACAGGAGATCGTTTTTTGGTTGCTTTTACATATACTTTTGGATATTTTAGGTGCTTGAAATTCTTTTCCCCATTTGGTTTTACAAAAACATTAACTCTAAGTAATGGTTAAAATATAATGTCGTATTTTATACCTACATTTTGCAAGACATGAGACAATCGTTCTTTGAGATTCTGAAAACTTAGATATGCATCAAAACTCAGCCACTGGTATTTGATCCTGCGCCATAATATTTCTATCAAATTCAATTCAGGTGAATACGGAGGTAAGAAGAAAATATATACATCTTGCTCTCTCCATTGCTGAATTTTAGCCATGAATTTTTTAGATCTGTGTATGGGCGAATTATCAAGTATCACAATTGTTTTCTTAATAGTTTGCGCAACAAAATCGTCCATAAAACAAATTAATTTGTCCGTATTGAATGTGGATTCAAGTACATCAAAGAATAGTTTGTTTTTACGGTTCATTAAACCCACAACATTTAGAAATCTCCCTTTGGCAGCAGGTAGCAATATCGGATTCTCTTTCGTTTGCCAGGCATAAGGTACATTTGGAGTAAGTCCAAAATGACTTTCATCACCGAAGTAAAGATCAATGAATCCACTATCTTCCAATTGTTTAAGGTTTTCTATTTGTTCTTGTTTTAATTCAAATTCATCTTGTTTGCGTAATCTTTTTAAAGATAGCCGAGCTCGTTTCCATTTATAGCCCAGTATCTTTTAAAAAATTCTGCAAGGTCTTTTTGCAGATTCTAATATTGTGTTTCTCTTCTAAATGAAGCAGCACATTTTTTAGATTTCTGCTATGAGTCTCTAATAATATAGAGATTACCTCTTCAAGACCTCTAAGGCGTGTTTTAACTCCTCTGCCGGTTGTAATCGGAAGAGAATTCACACCTTCTTTTTCCCACTTATCGAACCAGCGTTCGATGGTTCGACGGTCAACATCAAAAATGCTGGAAAGGTCGATAATCGTTCTTCCTTGGTTGGATAAAAGAAGGCATTGACTGCGTTTTCTAATTGTGTTATTAGAGTTTTTACTTTTAGACTCTAATGCATCAATCTCCTCTATTTTTAGTGTTACATATCTCATAATGAGATAAATATACACATATTATAGCATACAAGCAATTAAATACGACATTATATTATTCTTATTACTTAGCTATATAAAAGTCACGTTTCCCATTATAAATAAAAATTGGATAATCTATATCACCTAATTCCATTTCAGATTTAAAATACTTATTAAATATAATATTTACAGAATCCTTACTTTCAACTATATATTTTTGATATGTGCGATTAGTAAGGTCTTTAACGGTAATATAAAACCCGTTACTGGTATTCTCAATAGCTGATTTTTCAATTGAAGGACAAAAAGAAAGACAGAATAATAAAACGAGTAAGATAGAAAGTGTTTTCATGTAAAGGGAGCTTAAAAATCATTAATTTATTTTCAACAATTGGTGGTACTATTAATCCTGTTATTTCAAAACTCCTCTACTCCAAAATCAAAATCTATTATTGTTTGAAACTTCATACTAAATTACGAAATATATATTGACATTTTATCGAAACATATTGAAAATATTTCATATATTTAATAGTTCTTTAAGCATTTTCTTATATGCTTTGCAAATCCAATCGAATAGGGCAACTTTTTAGTTACCCTATTTTCAGTTAAAGACCACTAGATTATAAATTCAACTCATTTGTCTTTTTAGCAATTTATTCATACTATCCTGTATTAGCATGCCAAGCGATAATGCTACTGAAAGTCATTAACCGGCGTGCCAGTAGCCACAACAGAGTCCGTAGGGCAACGGCGTTTAGAATGAATAAATTTGATATTTATGAAATCGTTACTCAAAAGATTATTGATCTTCTTGAAACAGGAGTTGTTCCCTGGCAAGTCCCATGGAGGACAGCAAGCGGAATGCCTCGTAATTTAATGACACTAAGACCATATAATGGAATCAACTTTTGGTTATTGCTTTGTCAAAGGGATTCAATACCTTTTTACCTGACGTTTGAACAGGTTAAATCACTTGGAGGGACTATCCGTAAAGGAGAGAAATCAACAATGATTGTTTTTTGGAAACTTCTTAAATCTGAAGATGAAAAGGAGGAAAAAGTAACACCACTCCTTCGCTATTATCATGTTTTTAATATCTCTCAAACTGAAGGAATTGATGAAAAAAGGATTCCAAAGACAGATGCTTTCGACCATGATTTTAATCCTGTGACAGTTGCTGAAACTATTATCAACAATTGGATTGATTGTCCGAAAATAGTACAGGGTAGTAATTCAGCTTATTATGAACCAAAATTCGACTTAGTTTGTATTCCAAATCCAAGGACGTTCTTTAATGATCACCAATATTATTCCACCCTTTACCATGAGCTAGTTCACAGTACAGGACACAGAAAAAGATTGGGACGTCACGAAAGAATAAAAGACCATAAGTTTGGGTCACAGGACTATAGTCAAGAGGAATTAGTTGCAGAGATGGGAGCCGCTTATCTCTGTGAATTAACAGATATACAGCAACAAACCATTGAGAACAATGTATCTTATATTAAAAGCTGGATTAAAACATTTAAGAATGATTCTAAAGTTTTAATAATGGCAGCAGCCCAAGCACAAAAGGCGGTGGACTACATCCTACAACCTGTACATGAAAATCAAACAACTGAATAATAAAAAATTAAAAGGGCAAATTTGCCCTTTTTTTAAATTACCTGTATCATCAATAAATAACCTTCTATTTCAAAAGGTTAAATCTTTGATATTAAATTCCCTAAGCAAACAATCTAGTGAGTTAATAATTACAAACAAATGGCACAAGTTTTTGAGGATGGTTTTACAGAAGACATGAATGGAATTTTGTCAATTTAGCACATTCGTTTAAGTGTCAGCCCCGTTCGCATGTAGTGAGTTTTTGACAATTTGTCCCGTTCGCTTAAGTGTCAGTCGTGCCCGCAAGGTTGGACAGCATGTTCAAAATCTACATCTTACCATTATTTTTCAATGGTAAAAGTAGGTTCGAAGTATCATTTTTTAAACAATAGACAGAATTAGACTTTTTAACTTCTAAAAGGGATTTTTTCGTTGTAATACAAAGCTTTTTATTCAATAAAGTTAGGTTCGAAGATAATTCCTTGAGTATATCCGTTTTCACAGCATCGTCACCATCCTTGAATCTTTCAAGAACTTCTAAGGCGAATTTATAATCCCTCTGTTTTTCTTCATACCATTCAATGTTTTGCTTTTTAGTTTTCTCAATCTCAAATTTAACAGATGATATTTCTTTCTGAGATTTAATCATTGATGAATTGAATTGCTCAGTATTAATTTCTCCGTCTGCTCTAAGGTTTATTAACCCAGAAATCCGGTCTTCGAGTTCGGTTTTTCTTTTCTTCAAACCCTTTATGATTTTTTCTGATTCTTCTATTGCATTTTCTCCTTGTTTTAACATATTTATACTCCAAGAATATAAATCCTTATTAAGGGTTATTTTTTTCAACTCAGCTTCAGTCGAGGTTTCGATTAAATCCCTTGTAATAGCCCCCTGAGAGCATTTTCCTTTGCTTTTGCCACAATGATAATACAAAATATCAATAATGCTCGGATTGGGCATTTTAGAGTACTCCGTAGCACATCTTGGGCAAGCCGTCCGATTCTTAATTGAATATTTGTATTTGCAGTTTGTGCAAATAACCTGCAATTTATGGTCAGGTGTTACCGTACATCCACATTCACCGCATTTAATAATTCCACGGTAAGGAAAGTCATATTTTCTTTCTCTTAACACGGAAGTGGGGCTTCCGTGTAAGATAATCTGAACTTTCTGAAACTCAATCGGGTTAATAACTACTCTGTGTTTTCCTTTATAGCGAATGATATTTCCGTCTTTGTCTCGCCAGTGATAATATCCGCAGTAAAACTCATTCGTGAGTATGTTGTAGTATGAGCTTCTGGCAAATACCTTTCCGCATTTATTCTTAAACCCCATGGCATCACCCCTCTTTTTAATACTAGTAATCGAATATTTACCAGTTAAAAACAATTTCCAGAGATTCTTTAATGTTTGAAATTGTTGTGCGTCCGGGATAATTTCATCATCCACACCAAGAACAAATCTGGACTTGTGTACATAACCAAAGGGTAACTGAGCTATCGGATACCAGCCTCTTTCGGCTTTTTGCCTCATACCTCTTTTAACATCAAGGCTCAAATCCTTAACGTACTGATTAGCCATACCAAATTCAACTTGCATGAGCAGGACATTATCAGTTGGGTTATAATCTCTTTCAAAGGTCTGAATATGCTTAATGATATTTTGTTGGAGCATCCAACTTATTTGTCCTCCATCTATTGGATTTCTCGCTAAACGATTGAGTTTCCAAGTAAGAATCCCTTGGGCTTCTCCTTTATGAATACGTTTAAGCATAGAATTAAATCCAACTCGACCTGGCTCTTTTGCAGATTTTGATTCTTCTATAACATCAACCACATTGATGTTATATTTTTCAACTAATTTCTTAGCTTCTGCAATTTGATCCTCGATGGAAGCCATTTGGCGATCCTCCGACTCACTAGATTTTCTTGCATAGAGAAAATATTTGAAATCAATATTTCTCATAGCAGAATCCAAAAAGGGATAACAGAGCAACTTAAGTGTGACACACATAGTTTTCTGTTACCCCTTTTTAGGCTTAAATTGGTAACTATGTGTGTCATAGAGATAATACCATAATTCATATATTTTTATCAATCACAATAGCCACTAATCTTATCAAGCTTAGTCCTTCTTTAATCGCATCTTCTCTTGAAATATCCTCACCAAATTTCTCTTTATAAATCCTTTGATATTCCTTGATTTGTTCTTCAGTTAGTGTCTCAGGTACTCTTAAAATCATTTCCCAATTTTAACCAATTCAAAAAAAGAAAAAAGTAAAAATTATCTGTTTCATTGCCAATTTATCCAGCCTCCCTTAATCTCTCATTTATTTTACTATTAAATAATGAAAGAGAATTTCACCAGAACACCCAATATATTATTTGATCAACTTCTTAAGGAATTAAGCTATTCTGAACTCAAAATCCTTATGGTAATTATTAGACAAACGAATGGCTGGATAGATAAAAGGACGAAAAAGAGAAAAGAAAGAGACCGAATAACACATAGCCAGTTTATTACCAAAACTGGTCTTTCTAGGAGAATAATTTCAGAAACAGTCAAATCTCTATTGAAAAAGAGATTGATTCACATAACAGACAAATTCGGAAATGCTTTGAACAATCCAAAAGATAGAACCGGCCAATCTTTCATTTACTATTCTGAAACCTGTGCAGAAAATGACATTAACCTGTGCAAAAAGCAACACAAACCTGTGCAGAATATGGTACATAACAAAAGAAACTATAACAAAAGAAACTTATCAAAAGAAAATCCATCTGATTACAAACATATCGGGGAAGTTATTGCAGAGAGAAAATTAAAATGGAAACCCAAAATAAAAGAATGATTACGATTTTTTGGAATTTAAAAAATCCCAAAAAATCTACAACAACTTTTATTTGAGTCCCCATTTTTGTCATCATGACAATATATCAGTACTGTTTTCATTTCTGTTTTTTTATAAAATGATTCTAAAGCAATTTTAATATAACTAATTGCACATTATATCATTATGAGAAATTTATTGAGAACTTATCGTAAGAGAACAGAATTATCAATCGAAGATGTTTCAATGCTTCTAAACATGCATGACAGTTCAACCCTTTCACGGTGTGAAAGAGGTTACAGAAAACCGAATCTTGAAATAATATTCACCTATCATCTCCTTTTTGAAGTTTCTATTGAAAAACTTTTTGAAAATGAGATGAAATATACTTTTGGAAAGATTGCCAAAAATATAGACCCCCTAATTGAGGAATTGAAAAAGCAAGGTATACACAGAAAGGTCGAAGCCAAAATTTCCTTTTTGAACTCTTTAAAAGTTTTAATTGATACAAAAATATGAATGAAGAAAGTATAATTGCCATTTATCCCAATACTTTGGGTTTTGGATATGTTATTTTAAACGATAAAGGAGAGATTTTAGATTATGGACTTACCTCAATTCGGCCAGTCCAAAATGATAAATGTTTAACCAAAATCAAAGAAGTTGTCTGTTATTATCAACCTCACATTCTAATTCTGGAAGATTACGAGAATTCTATTAAGTCGGAGAGAATAAAGGAACTCATTAAAAGAATCAGTGATTTCACAAATTGCGATATGAAAATATTTAAGTATACCAGAGAGCAAGTTAAAGATACTTTTGAACTATTTGGAGCAAGAAATAAATATGAGATTTCAAAAAAGATTTCTGAAGCTTACCCTCAGTTGAAAAATAAAGTGCCTGACAAAAGGAAACCTTGGGAACCTGAAAATTACTACCAAGGAATATTTGATGCATTGGCTTTAGTCTTAACCCATCAATACTTGGATGATTAAAAAGCAATATATGTCTATCCAATTGAAAGATAATTAAACTTCATAAGAAAAGTATATTTTAGCTTACCCAATAAACAAGGATGACAGAAAAACTGTTCTTTGATAAAATATACAATATGCAATAAGCACTTAATAAGTTCGTATTTAAGAATTTAAATGCCTAAAAGTAGAGCTATCAGCAATATTAAACTATGAAATTAATGCCCTTGTTTTGAATTAAGTAAAAGGAATAGAGCTTTAAGAGAGATATTATGAATTACGAAAATTAAAATTTGAACATATCTAGAAAACACTGTATAATAAATACCGTGAGTATTTTGTATTTTAACAATAGATTTTTTTACTTTAATCTTCTAATTTAAAGAGTATAGTTAACTTGTTTATATTTTTAAGTTGGTATTGTTCTATTCTATTAAACGACATTATATGTCTTAACAAAATAGATAAATAGAGAAACCCAAATGACTCTACATGGAAATAGGAATTAGTTTAATTATAGGCATTGTTGGTAGTATTATTGCAGCAACCATTGTAACATTTGTTGTTAAATGGTACAGAAAAAAAGTTTTGGAGAAACGAAAGATTGCGTCTGTAAATACTGAATTAATTAGATTAGGAAAAACATTTTTGAATCAAGGATTAACAAAATTCCACTTTTCAAGGGATGATTATGGAAGAACACTTGCTTCATTCATAGACACGGCCTCACAAAGTATCTCTATAGTTTCCATATCACTTAAAATCACAGATGATGAAGGACAACTTTCTTATTTATTTAAAAGAAAACTTTCTGTAAATTCAAGTTTTATGATTTCGATATCACTAATTAATCCAAATAATCAAGAATTGGTGAAAGTCGTGGCTGACACTTTAAACATAAGTAAAGAAAAGTTATCACATGAAATAACTGAAATGCTTAAGGACTTATTAGACTGTTTTGAAAGTTTGAATCCATCAGAGAAATCTCGTTTTAAAATTCTTGTTCATGACTGTTTCCCAATGGGAAGTGTTGTTATGCTAGATGCAACACCAACAGGAGGAATGATACAAGTTGAAACGAAATTATACAAAGCTCCACGAACAGCAAGTTTTGGCTTTCAACTGACAAAAGATAGCCCTTTCTTTAAGCATAATTTTGTAGCTTGGCATAGAGTTATTCAAGACTCCAAACCTTATACAAAGGAACAATTAGTGAAGAAAAGAGTAGTAAATAGTAAAAATATAAATCGCAAATAACATGACAAAAAAAAGTGCAGGTATACTTTTATACCGATTGAAAAATAAATTTCTGGAGGTGTTAATAGTTCACCCAGGTGGTCCATTTTGGGCTAAAAAAGATTTAGGGGCTTGGTCAATCCCAAAGGGTGAGTTTAATGATGATGAAAATCCAATGGATGCAGCAATAAGAGAATTTGAAGAAGAAATGGGAGAACAAATATCTGGTGATTTTATATCCATGACTCCCGTAAAGCAAAGCAGTGGCAAAATAGTTTACGCTTTTGCTCTTGAACGCGATTTTGACACATCAAAAATCAGAAGCAATACATTCACTATTGAATGGCCACCTAAATCAGGCAAACAACAAGAGTTTCCAGAAATAGATAAAGGAGAATGGTTTGATTTTGTAATGAGTAAACAAAAATTGAACGAAACTCAAGCGTCTATTGTAGATGAATTAGCTAAAAAGTTAAATCTTATCGAAGAACAATTAAAAGGCAGAATAACAGAAAATAAAAATCCAAATAAACCATCTCAACTTGATTTGTTCTAGTTATAATGAGAAATTTGCGACCTTGATTTTGATGGGAATTGGGATAATTGAGAATTGAAAAATAGAATGAAATATAAAGTAAATATTTTAAACAACTTTCGGGCAAAGAACTTTAAAACCACGACATAAATATTTGAGAAAATAATTCACTCACCGCAACCATAGTTTCATTGATTTTTTGTATCTTTAAGGTATTAAATATCAATGCAATGAATACAACTAAAAAGCAAGTCGGTATTTGGATACGAGTCTCAACCGAAGACCAAGCCAAAGGTGAAAGCCCAGAAAATCACGAACAAAGAGCAAGAAGTTATGCTCAAATAAAAGACTGGGAAGTCGTAGAAGTATATCACTTGGAAGCTGTCAGTGGTAAAGCGATTTTACATCATCCTGAAGCTCAAAGAATGTTGAAAGATATTGGAACGGGTAAAATTACAGGCTTAATTTTCTCAAAAATAGCTCGTCTTGCCAGAAACACAAGAGAGCTACTCCAAATAGCCGACATTTTCAAACAATACAACGCCGACTTGATTTCATTACAAGAAAGCATTGATACCTCAAGCCCCGCAGGACGTTTCTTCTATACTCTAATTTCCGCAATGGCTCAATGGGAACGTGAAGAAATAGCCGACCGAGTTTCAGCCTCTATCCCAATCAGAGCCAAACTAGGTAAACCTTTAGGAGGACAAGCTCCATACGGTTATGAATGGAAAGAAAAAAAACTTATCACGAGCGATACCGAAGCCCCTATCCGAAAACTTATCTATGACCTCTTCCTAGAACACAAAAGGAAAAACACAGTTGCCGAAATTCTAAACAAAAAAGGCTTTCGGACAAGAAACGGCTCAAAGTTCTCATACACCACCGTTGTCAGACTTTTGGAAGACCCAATTGCCAAAGGAATGAGAAGAACAAACTATACAGCCAGTACAGGTGATAGCAAACATTGGAAATTAAAGAAAACAGACGACTGGGTTTTTCAAGATGTTCCCGCTATTATCGAAGAGGAAGTATGGGACAAAGTAAATGGTATTTTATCTGAACAAGCAAAGAATAACAAACAACCACTTAATAAGAAAACACATTTGTTTACTGGATATGTTATTTGCAATTGTGGAACTAAAATGTATTTATTATCAAACAATCCAAAATACACTTGTCAGAATTGCAAAAACAAAATTCCCGAAGAAACTTTGGAAGAAATATTCTACACAAAATTACAAGAATACACGATTTATAAAGAAAACATTGAGATGTATATTGCAGAGAATAACAATACGATGAATGAAAAAGAAATTCTTTTAAAGACCAGCCAAAAAGAAGCTCAGAAAATACAATCCAAACTCGATAACCTGATAGAACTACATCTAAACAAGGAAATGCCTACAGAAGGCTTTAAACACCACTACAACCCTTTATTTGAGCAATTACAGCAGGTACAAGCCCAAATACCACAAATAGAGGGAGAAATCCTCGCCTTAAAGCAAAACGAAGAAAACAGCAAATATATCTTCTCTGAAGCAGAAAACTTGTTTGCCAAATGGAACACCTTAACTAAAGACCAAAAAAGAGATATTATAGAATCCATAACAGAATCCATAATCATCGATACCGAAGAAGTAACCATTAACGTAAAATACTTAATGCCCCCTTCTTCTATAAACCCCACAAATGGTCACCACAACTTCAGGGATTCATGGAAGTAACCAGCATAAAACTGGCCGGATATTCCACTGAAAATTTGGCGCGTGAAATGGTGATTGTCCGGTCTTCCAACGGTTGGCGCATTACTTCAAGCACCTGCCGTTTAAACTCCGGTAGCTCGTCGAGAAAAAGTACGCCGTTGTGTGCCAGACTAATTTCTCCGGGTTGCGGGAAAGCCCCGCCACCAACCAAAGCGACATCAGAAATAGTGTGGTGCGGTGAACGAAACGGACGTTGGGTCATTAACGAAGTTTCACGATCAATCTTTCCGACTACCGAATGGATTTTGGTGGTTTCCAAGGCTTCGCGTAGAGTAAAAGGCGGCAGAATCGTTGGAATTCTTTTGGCAAGCATAGTCTTTCCGGCTCCTGGCGGCCCGATAAGAAGAATATTATGACCTCCTGCAGCAGCAATTTCAAGCGCGCGCTTTACGTTTTCCTGTCCTTTCACATCTGAAAAATCGACATCGCATTCATTTACTTTCGAGAAAAACTCTTCCCGGGTATTTACAATGACTTGCTCCAGTTCCACTTCGTCGTTAAAAAAACCAATCACTTCACTGAGACTGTCAACACCATATACCTTCAAAGTGTCAACAACAGCAGCCTCGCGGGCATTTTCCTTTGGAAGGATAAACCCTTCAAATCCTTCCTCACGTGCTTTGATGGCAATAGGCAAAGCGCCTTTCACAGGCTGCAGTGTTCCATCGAGAGACAATTCCCCCATCATGATGTAACTGGAAACCTTTGCAGGCTTAATCTGCTCAGAAGCTGCCAGAATGCCAATTGCCAAAGGCAAATCGTATGCCGATCCTTCTTTGCGGATATCGGCCGGAGCCATGTTAATCACCACTTTCTTTCGCGGCCACTTGTAATTATTGAGACGCATGGCCGATTCAATGCGCTGCTGACTTTCTTTTACCGCATTATCTGGCAAGCCAACCATATAAAATTTGATTCCCTGAGAGATTTCAGTTTCGATGGTAATGGAAGTGGCATTGATGCCGTGAACCGCACTGGCAAAGGTTTTGATTAGCATTCGGCGGAAATTTTGAGATTGGGTTTCCCTAAATTTACAAAGACCGATGCAAACCACCAAATTATGTTGGATATTTTACGTTCAATTGCATTGAGAACCAATTAATAACCTTTCAGATCAAGGTTTGCACTATCGATCATAGTGACCCATTTGCCCATTTTTTTCTGAATAATCCGGAAGTGATGCTGGTCCTCAGGAGTGACAAAAGATATGGCTTCTCCAGGATTTTCTGCACGTCCCGTCCGGCCAATGCGGTGGATGTAATCTTTGGGTGATCGGGGCAATTCGTAGTTGATTACATGAGGTAAAAACTCGATATCGATACCTCGCGCCAGCAGATCGGTTGTGACCAGCACCCGAAGCTCACCTGATTTGAACTCACGTAACGCTCCAGTCCGCGCTCCCTGACTCTTTTTACTGTGGATAGAAACAGCATCGATCCCGTTTTTGCAAAGTTTATCGGCCACATTATCGGCCTGAAAAGTTGAAGAAGTAAAAACAAGTACCTGTTTTAAATCGTACTTTTTTATAATGTAGCGCAGCAGCGGGCCTTTCCTTTCCAGCGAAACAAAATAGCCAGTCTGTTCGATCAAATCGATGTTCTCCTTTTCAGGTTCAATCTTAATAATTACCGGATCACGCAGAATAATCTGATTGATGTCGGCAAGCTTATCACTCAGAGTAGCTGAAAACAAAAGGTTCTGACGCTTTTCAGGCAGCAGTTTAAAAATACGTTTCATCTCTTCCTGAAATCCCAGGTTGAGCATTTTATCACCTTCGTCCAAAACCAAGGTGTCAATTTCAGATAAGTGTACCGCATTGGATTCAACCAGTTCAAGTAATCGTCCGGGTGTGGCTACCAAAACCTGAACACCCTGTAAACCGATCATTTGCGGATTAATGGACACACCACCAAAAACCGCAATGGTTTTAATGCGAACCGGAAGTTCTGATCCAAATTGAATGAAAACATCCCGAACCTGAACTGCCAATTCGCGCGTTGGCACCAAAACCAAAATCTGGGCATGTCTGTTTTTTGCAGTCGATTGGCCTTGCAGATTGTTTAAAATCGGCAATACATAACTGGCTGTTTTTCCCGAACCTGTTTGGGCAATGCCTAACACATCTTTTCGTTTCAGAATAGCCGGAATGGCTTCTTTTTGAATAGGAAATGGCTGCGTGTAATTTTGATCGGCCAGAACCTTTACGAGTGCAGGAGATAATCCGAAGGATGAAAATGGCATACAATTTAAGCTATGATTCTACGACAAAGATAGACGATTTTTGAAACTGATCGGATTTGCCTTTATACTCCAACCGGTCCTTTCAGACAATCCTTATTTTTTCTGATAAATCCGCACATAATCAATCACCATGGAGCGTGGAAAAATGTTGTCATCAATTCCCTGAGCGCCTCCATAGGTTCCGCCAACAGCAATATTTAAAAGTAAATGAAATCGTTTGTCGAATGGCCAAACATGAGAGCCTGTACCTTCGTTTTTAAAGGTATGATAGAGTTTGGAATCTACATAAAATCGTAATTCGCTCGTGCCCCATTCCAGAACATATTTATGGAATGCCGAATAACAGTCGGATACATTGGTTATCTCATTTTTATGCGTTCCCTGGACGTAATTGTAGGATTTGGTTTGAACCGTGGCAGCAATCCAATATGGAATATACCCCAGGTTTTCCATAATATCTATTTCACCACTGGCTGGCCATCCGCCATAGACCCAATCGGTAGGAAGCATCCAGATTGCCGGCCACATCCCAATCCCATCAGGCAGTTTCGCTTTAACCTCAATTCTTCCATATATCCAATCTCCCTTTGTCCGCGTGACTAAACGCGCCGAGGTATATTTTTTTCCTTCAAAGTCTTCTTTAATGGCATTAATGGTAAGATAACCATTTTTCACTTCTGAGTTTTTTAATCGGGAGGCAGTATAGTATTGAGCTTCGCTATTCCCCCAGCCATGTCCACCGACATCATAGCTCCATTTACTTGCATCGGGTAAGCCATTTACATTGAATTCATCATTCCAAACCAATTGATAACCAGCAGGGGCAGAAGCAACAGGATCATCATCCGGAGCTGGCTGATTCTTATCCTTTGTGCAAGCACATATAAAAAAGACACACAGCAAAATGGGAAAAAAGAATAACCGTTTTATACTACTCATTGATATATAATTTCTTAACACAACTATTTCCAGACTTTCAATACAATGGAAGCGTCAATCTCAGGAGTACCTCCAGATTCTGAATCCAAATATACTGTTTTATAATTTATCTTGATTTCTGACAAGGTCAGTCATTATTATTGCGGAAGGATTAGATCGCTATTTATATTTTGAGATCGCCGAAAATTTGTATGAATCAGTTATCGCATCACTTTTAAGGCAAATTTATATATTTGAATTTCATATGCGTTATCCGATTGCGAAGATCTAAGCTCGATCCAACCATAATATCGATGCCTTCCTTCAGTGTACCTAATTCCAACAAATTTTTTATCAACTCCTCTCCAAATCCCTGTATGAATGCTTTCCATCCAATAATCTTGCTGAATTTTATCATAAACCATTCCAAACGAACCTGATGACCAAGTCCCGGATTGACCTAAGGTATCTCCGACAGAATGAATTTTAGGATTTACAGCCGTAATAGTATCGACTTTTAAGTCAGCCGGATAGTCTATACCTTGAGTGTAATTTTTGCGATAGTGTATAGTAACAGGTTTTTGGGCATAATCAAGAAATGTTTCTGAATAGTTTGCAATAGCATATTTGATCCGTTCAACATCAATTTCAGTATTTTTATTTAGTGCACAAATGCTTGAACCACCATAACTATACATTCCAACTGGTCCGCGGGTCAGATTACAACTAAAGGCAATGTCTGCAACCGTATCATTATTAATATCAAATTCATAATAACGTCGATCATTGTTCCACATACTGAAAAAGACTCTTACGTTGCTGCTCTTGATTCTGATAGCTTTAGTTGCTAAAGTATCAATTAACAGGCAGTTATTAGATGAATTCGTAATTGATGGTCTTCTATCATCTGAAGTTCTATTTACTTCATATTCTTCCACGCAGCTTCCAATTGTGAAAGAAAAAAAGATATAGACTAAAAATTGGAAAAATCGTTTTCCACAAAAAAACATTGCAAAATTAGCTGTCATGGCGTTCTAAATTAATAGTATCAAATGCTAGAATCATTCAATAATCAGATTGAACCAATCATAGCATAATGTTGCAAGTTAAACCTTACCAGACTATAAAACTATATGTTCCCGACATATATTTCACAAATGAAAAGGGCAGAATTTTCATTCCACCCTTTCGGTATTTTTCTAGCCCGATCATCGGTCTACCTTTTCCAGATTCCTTTTTCCTTTTTCCTGATTTTTGGAAGCTGAGCCTGTCGAAGCTTATTTGCACTGAACCTTTGCCCACGCATCTTTCAACTGAACAGTGCGATTGAAAACCAACTTTTCAGGAGTTGAATCCTGATCGATATTGAAATAGCCCAGACGTTCGAACTGGAAGTGATCCAGCACTTTGGCATCTTTCACAAATGGTTCGATGTAGCATTTTGGCAGAACCTGCAATGAATCATGGTTCATGAATTCCTTAAAGTCAACATCTTTGTGTCCATCAGGTTCTTCGTCCAAGAACAAGCGATCATACATACGAACCTCTGCTTCCACATTTTCGGTAGCCGACACCCAGTGAATGGTCGATTTTACCTTACGTCCGTCGGGCGAATTACCTCCTCGCGAAGCCGGATCGTAAGTACAATGTATTTCGGTGATTTCGCCGTTGGCATCTTTAATCACATCGGTGCAGGTAATGAAATAGGCGTAACGCAGACGAACTTCAGTTCCGGGCGACAGGCGGAAGAATTTCTTGGGTGGTTCTTCCATAAAGTCTTCACGTTCGATGTACAATTCGCGGGTAAAGGGTACCAGGCGGGTTCCCATCGAAGCATCTTCCGGATTATTTACGGCTTCCATCTGATCAATCACGCCTGCCGGACAATTGGTAATGACCACTTTCAACGGATTCAAAACTCCCATTACACGCTGAGCACGTTTATTCAGGTCTTCACGAACAGAATACTCCAAAAGGGCAACATCGGTAATCCCGTCAGTTTTGGTCACCCCGATGCGTTCGGCAAAATTGCGAAGCGATTCAGGAGTATAACCACGGCGGCGCAAACCACAAATGGTAGGCATGCGCGGGTCGTCCCAACCGGTCACATGATTGTCTTTTACCAGTTCGAGCAATTTACGTTTGCTCATCACGGTGTAATTGAGGTTCAATCTCGAAAATTCGATCTGTCGCGGACGATAATCCGAATCCATCAGTTGATCAACAAACCAATCGTATAGCGGGCGGTGAACTTCAAATTCAAGGGTACAAATAGAATGGGTGATTCCTTCCCAGTAGTCGCATTGTCCGTGAGCGAAATCGTACATCGGGTAAATGCACCATTTGTCGCCGGTGCGGTGGTGCGGCGCTTTCATAATCCGGTAAAGAATTGGGTCGCGCATATGCATGTTTGGTGATGCCATGTCGATGTTTGCACGCAAAACGCAATCACCTTCATTAAATTCGCCGGCTTTCATGCGCATAAACAAGTCGAGATTTTCCTCAATACTGCGGCTTTTAAAAGGACTTTCAATACCCGGACGGGTTGGCGTTCCTTTCTGGACACTGATGGTTTCTGCATCCTGATCGTCAATGTATGCTTTTCCCTCTTTAATGAGCTTAACCGCAAAATTAAAAAGCTGATCGAAATAATCGGAGGCATAATATAGCCTATCATCCCAGTCAAAACCAAGCCAGCGCACATCTTCCATGATGGAATCTACATATTCGGTTTCTTCTTTCGAAGGGTTGGTATCATCGAAACGCAGGTTAGTTAACCCATTATATTTCTGAGCTGTTCCAAAATTCAGGCAAATGGATTTAGCGTGGCCAATGTGCAGATAACCATTGGGTTCCGGGGGAAACCGGGTATGCACACGTCCATTATTTTTGCCGGCACTAATCTCTTCCTCAACAATCTGGTGAATAAAATTATTCGATTTCACCGAATTGTCATTCTCAATCGCATTTTCGCTCATTTTATTTATTTTAAAAAAGTCCTTTTCTGAATGGCACTAACGACAAAAGTATAAAATGATTTCATGTGTCAGATATTAAGCCTTTTTAAAATTGAATTCCGGAACAATAAAATTAATTTTGTGGGAGAAGACCGAAGATACCCAAAGGCACGGAGTGACACAAAATAGTAAATGGCACATAGATAAATAGTAAATACTTATGGCTCTGATCGAAATTGAAGGGATGGAATTTTATGCTTTCCACGGGCATTTTGAAGTGGAGAAAGTAGCTGGTAACCGTTTTTTGGTTAATCTGAAAATTGAGGCCGATTGCAGCAGGGCCGGGCAAACCGACAAACTGGAAGATACACTCGATTACCAGAAAGCTTATCTGGCAGTGAAAGAAGAAATGGCCATTTCTTCTGATTTGCTCGAACATGTTTGCCAACGCATCATCAGCCGGATTAAATCTGAATTTCCGGAGGCTCAAAAAGTAACGGTGAAAGTTTCGAAAATGAACCCGCCAATGGGCGGACAAATTGAAAGGGTAAGCGTAACTCTCGAAGGATAAAGATTAGTCAGGGTCTCACTCCAAGTAAGGCTCTGACTATCTAAGGAATGAAACCTTGACTATACATAAAGCAGCCTGAAAAAGAAATCTTCTAAATTAAGTAGGGTGACAACTTCATATTTCGGATATAGGTTAGATAACAAATTTTAAAACCTTTTAACATTCGAAAACATGAAAACAAAAATTTTAGCTCTTCTCGTCATTTTCTCTTTTGGAGTTTTTTCCTGTCAAAAGATTGATGACTCTGTATCAGCCGATCAAAGCGCTGCGTTACTAAAATCTGCCACTATCGCTGTAAATGATGTTGCCGTACAGAGTGTTGCCACAGAGGCCAACTTCGAAACCGATTATTATGCTGAGTATGAACACCTGTTGCGGCAACTTGCGCATTTCAAAGGCAAAAAAGGTAATTTACTTGCCGGTTTTGGGCACAATCACTATGTCGAAGGTCAATTGCCTGTTGTTTCAATTGACACTGCTGCGGCCGGATATCCGATTGTCATTACCATTGAGTACGGAGATGGTACTGCTACTACCCACGGAAGGACAATTGCCGGGACTGTAAAAATTGAAATTTCAGGGGACAAAAATACCGATGGAAGTACCCGTAAAATTACCTTTCTGGACTGTGTTATCGATTCAATCGGAATTGACGGAACCAGTACCGAAACATTCAACGGTGATAATACCACTACCCGAAAAGTGACTGTCGTTAGCGATGCTACCTTCACATTAGCTGATGAAACCGTAATTGAACGGCAAGGAAACCATGTACGTGAATGGCTCAAGGGACTGGATACCCAAACCGACCGCTCCGACGATATGATCCAGACTACAGGTTCGATCTCTGCAAAGAGTTCTTCAGGAGATGTTTATACCCGCGTGATTACTGAACCATTGATTAATCTTGGAGATTGCCGCCACCATGTTCAGGGAATTGTACAATACAGCCAAAATGGAACGGTGATTGCCGAAGTTAATTACGGAGACGGTACATGCGATAACCTGGCCACACTAACAAAAGACGGAACAACAGTTGATATTGAATTAAAAGGAAAAATGCCGAAAGCCGATATGAAAGGCCATGGAAATGGTGATGGAAAATCGCACGGTAAAGGGAAATAGATTTTGTTAAAACCTGCTTAGGAGAGTCGCAATTTGCGGCCTCCTATTGAAGTTCATCTAATTTTTCATCTATCTTTGGAGCAGATGAAAAGTGAATCGAGTTGAAAAAAGAAGAATTCAAAGTATTATTCAACACTTATTTTGAGGACGTTAGAAGATACGTTCTGTACCGGTCAGGCGACGAGGATATTGCAACCGATATTGCACAGGATACTTTTATGCGGATATGGGAAAAGCAAACAATGATCGACCCTCAAAGGGTGAAAGGGCTGCTTTTCAAAATTGCCGGAGACCTTTTTATCACACAATATCGCCGAAAGCAAGTTGCTGCAAACTTTTTCAATACATTTCAACCCAACAATAAAAGCCAGACTCCCGAAGATGAAATTAGTTTTCGGGAACTATTAAATGCCTATGATGCAGCTTTAAAATCGATGCCGGAAAAACAACGCACCGTGTTCTTAATGAACCGGATTGATGAATTGAAATATAAAGAAATAGCCGATCAGTTGGGATTAAGTGTTAAAGCCATCGAAAAAAGAATGAGTCTGGCGCTTGAACATTTGAAAACCCACCTGAAAGATAAAATAACAGGTTTTATTTTATTTATTATGGGTTGTAGTTTGAACCGGATCAAATCTGAAAAAAACAAGTGAAACAAAAGAAGGAACATATTAACCTCGATGCTGTTGACCGCCAAAGCAAAGATTTTTTCTCCGCTGGAACCTTTCACTGGAAAAAGAGCGAAGCTGAAGTTTGGTCCATTCTCGAAGATAAAATCGGATCCCAGCCAAAGGGCCGTTCCTTGATGTTTAACTTCAGCCTAAATAAATGGGCCGTTGCTGCAAGCATCCTGATTCTTTTTGCAACAGGAAGCCTCCTTCGTTTCTATTCCGTAAAAGTACAGAGTCCTAATGGACAACATTTGGTTGCTGAACTCCCCGACCAATCGAAAGTTGATTTGAATGCCCAAAGTACATTGACCTATTTTCCATTCTGGTGGAAAATAACCCGAATCGTTAAACTCGAAGGGGAAGGTTTTTTCGAGGTTCAGAAGGGAAATAAATTTACAGTGCTGTCATCAAAAGGCAGTACCCAGGTTGTGGGAACCAGTTTCAATATTTTTGCCCGCGAAGAAATTTACAAAGTGACCTGCGTTACCGGGAGTGTAAAGGTAAAATCAACAACTGGTTTTGAAGCTATTCTGAAGCCAAACAGCAAGGCAGAGATTCTGCCGGGCGGAAAAATAAACGTATCAGAGAACATCGAAACCTATCCTGAAATATCATGGAAAAGGAACATTTTTCTGTTTACCGCGACGCCAGTGGTTCAGGTATTTCGCGAAATTGAACGACAATATGGGGTAATCATCGATGCCCAACCCGACCATTCTTCGCTGTACACCGGAAATTTCACCAAAGATCAATCGGTTGAAGAAACACTGGGCTATGTATGCCCTGCACTCGGATTGAAATACGTCAGAAAATCATCCGGAGAGTTCCTCATTATTAGGGAAGATGAATGATCAGGAAAACTACTATACTATTCTTGCTTGTTTGGATGGCAGTTACCATCCCGGCACAAACCAAAGTCATCAGGGTCGACGTAAATAATCAGCCGCTTAATACTGTTTTGGTGCATTTGCGCGATCAGTATAATTTCCAGTTTTCTTACAGCGATAACCAGTTGTCGAATTATCGGATTACTGTTTCAAGAGACTTCAAAACGAAAGACGAGGTCGTGCTATACCTCTTGAAAGACCTTCCGTTTCAAATCAAAAAATCCGGAGAAGTTTATATCATTATTCCATCTAAAAAGAAGCTGAAAACCGATCCCGGGAAAAGTCAGAAACAGATTACCGGCCAGGTGGTGGAGGCTGGCTCATTCGAACCACTCCCTTTTTCGAATATACTCATCAACAACCATCCGTTGATAGCGGATGTGACGGGCAACTTTAATTTTACAGCTTCTGCGGACAGTTCCTTTCATGTCCGCATTTCGCATTTAGGATATTACATATGCGATACTACCCTCAATTCCGGCATCAGCCATCAGTTCAAATTGGTCCCATCCGTTCAAAAACTTCAGGAGGTGCTTATCCTGAAAAATCACATTGAAAAGTCAACCATGATTGGCGAAAAAGCAGGAAAAATTACTATCAATCCGAATATCGCGCGTTTTCTGCCCGGACAGGGAGATAACTCGGTGTTTAATCTCATCCGTTTAATGCCCGGAATACAAGCTGCAGGTGAGCAATCGGGCGATTTACTGATGTGGGGAAGTTCGGAAGGACAAAATCAAGTCACATTTGATGAATTTACGCTTTTCGGATTAAAAAACTATAACGACAACATCAGTGCGGTAAACCCCTTTTTAGTTAAAAACATCGAGATATTGAAAGGCGGATTCGAAGCTAAGTATGGTAACCGGGTGGGTGGAATTGTGAATATCACCGGAAAAAACGGCAACACTCAAAAACCTGTTTTCAGTCTGAATGTGAACCCAACCACGCTTAATGGAATGGTTGAAATTCCATTGTTTAAAAAGTCATCCTTGTTGCTGGCCTACCGTCAAACCTATTACGATCTGTTTAGCTCCGAAGATTTCAATATTTTTGCCCCGGTACGTCCTTTGCCAAAAGGACAATCGAAATCGGCACAGTTCAGGGATGTTCTGTTCGACATGAATGTTTACCCCAATGATTATACGTTCAGGGATGTGAACCTGAAATATACCTGGAACTTCGATAATGGCGACCAGTTTTATGTCAGTATGTATGGTGGGAGCGACTTGTTCAGCTTGTCGGCAAATTCCAATACTTCACGCGAAACAAGAGGCCAGAATGGTAAATTATTTACTACCCCGATTACCATTAACCTTGTCAACGACGAAGAAAATACGCAGCGCGGAATATCGGCTTTCTACAATAAAAGCTGGAATAGTAAACTGGCTACCAAATTTGTTTTTTCGCATTCCGATTTCTCCAGACAGGTGTCAGACGAGATTAAGACAATCAACACAACAACCGGACAAATTTACAACAAAGACCTTTTAAATACCGGGAACAAGGCTTTCGAGAACTCACTTAGGGTCGATAATATCCTGAATCTGACCAATGGACATCAGGTTGAATTTGGCGGTGGCCTTTTTAGCAATGAAGCACAAATTAAGAACACCGCTAACCTGCTCGATACCCTGACCATTGACACCTTGAATCAATATCGGAATAACCGGCTATTTGTTTATATACAGGAAAATTTGCCCATTGGCAAACGTTTGGCAATAAAAGCTGGCGTCCGTTTAAACATGACCACCACCAATCCTAAACTTTACTTCGAACCCCGGATTAGCGCAACTTATAACCTTACTGATCGGATTAAACTGAATGCCTCGTGGGGCAGGTATAATCAGTTCATGTATAAAATAGCGAATGTTGATAAAGACCAAAACTACTCCTACCTCTGGGTGACCAGCAGTAAGAATATTCCGGTATTAAATGCCCGGCACCTGGCTGGGGGTATCAACTATTTCAGGAACGACCTGACCATAAATGTTGAAACGTACTACCGACTGACACGGCATATGACCCAACGTGTATTCGAACCACGTTTTGATCCTGCTTTTCGCCGGGACGGATATTTTCCATACTATGGCGATGCTAAAACGTACGGGATTGACTTCTATGTAAAGAAGGATTTCGGAAAACATTCGGTATGGGGTTCCTATACGCTAAGTCAGGCTCTCGAAAGGTCTGCTCCGCCCAATGTACCATTGCCGGCATACAAACTGGCCCCGCAACATCAGCAACACGAATTTAAGGCAGCGGGACTTTTCAAAGTCGGTAGTTTTTACTTATCGGCCAACTATGTTTATGGTTCAGGGCTGGAAGTCTTGAGGCAGATATATAAGAATGAAATTAACAACAATGTTGCATACAACCGGGTTGATGCGGCAGTAACCTACCGTTTCAACCCTAAGCGCATAGCAGGAGAAATAGGTTTTTCAATATTGAACCTATTTGACTCACAGAACCTAAAATACTCCAATTTCAAAAATATCATGTTAACTCCCGAACTAGGGAATATCAGGGTTTACTCCAATGCCGTTCCGTTTACTCCAACACTTTTTCTAAAGCTTGTTTTTTAATATTCAGAAAAGAGGAAAAAGGAATAAGGAAAGTTGATTTGATATATTTTTTCTTTGCGGCAATAATTCAGTCAGGGCTTCACTCGAAGTGAAACTCTGACTAAAAAACCTATTTTTCTTTCGAGAATCTTACCAAAACCGAAGCATGAGGTTCAACTGAAACAGTGAATTTATCAGTCACAGAACCTTTATCTTCCTTGCTCCATAAATCTTTTGCCGTATAATTTCCTGAAACTCCAAGTTCAGCAAGTGTAACCGAGATTTCAGAAGTTATCGAATCGTTGATGTTAAAAAAAGCCACATATTTATCTTCAGTTACGGGGACATCAGCAGTCCAGACAATTAATCTGTTTTCTTCTTTCAGTTGTTTGTTATTGGAACTGTTCTGATTGACTGCCAGAACTTCGTCATTGGTTAAAAGTGAAAGGGTGAACTCGTCGTTGGTGGGTAAATCTCCGCCAAACATCAGTGGAGAGCGGAACATGGCCCAAAGGTTCATCAAAGTATATTGCTCAGGTTTGGTAAAACCGGTCATGCGGTCGGTTCCCCGTTCAGCACGAAGAGCAATATGCCCCAACGGAAGCATGTCCGCATCGGGCCAATGTCCTTCGCCAATGTATGGAGCCCAGTCGGCACAACGTTTAAACTGAGGTTCAAGCATTTTCCAGTTGTCCCAGAAATCGTCGCAAATGCGCCACAAGTTGGCATGGTTCATAACATGACCAGCTTTTTCGAGCGGAGTTGCCCCGGGGGAAGTGGAAAAAACCATTGGGCGACCTGATTGATCAATGGCTTTGCGAATCATCGCAATTTCGCCATGATGATAGGGTCGCGACAAATCGTCCACTTTCACATAATCAACACCCCATGAAGCATACAAATTGAAAATCGAATTGTAATATTCCTGGGCGCCAGTTTTTAGGGTGTCGATGGTGTACATATCGTGCAGCCAACGGCATTGCAGTGAATCTGAATAAATCTCAGAAGCTTTTATGTTGGTTCCAATAATCGGGCAATTATTTTTCACTGCCAGAACAGGAACTCCGCGCATCAGGTGAATGCCAAATTTCAGGCCTTTGGAATGAACATAGTCGGCCAACGGTTTAAATCCTTGGCCATCGGCTGCTGAGGGAAATTTTTCAACGGCTGGTAACAAACGGCCATATTCATCCATGGTATAAACCGGATCCTTTTCGTTGTAACCGCCCGCTTTATCGTTGGCAACAAACCAGCGAATGTCAACTACAATATACTCCCACCCATGCTGTTTAAGCTTTTCAGCCATATAATCAGCATTGGCCTTCACTTCAGCTTCTGTAACAGTTGGTCCGTAGCAATCCCAGCTGTTCCATCCCATTGGCGGAGTTTTAGCATATTGCAAGAATTGTTTGTCTTGATTTTCGACTGATATTTTTGGTTTTTTGCCTGAGCAGGAAGTAAAAATTAGGACGGACAAGACAATCAGGAATAATTTGAAGACACGTTTCATCTCAGTGGAATTTTCAGGATTTATAAAGTGTAAATATAACATTTATACTTTCCACTGAAAAAAATTTCATAAAGCTCAACACGCAAAATGGTACCTTCAAAATCATTTTGAATACTGAAAACTGAGACTGCTTACTTCCAGATTACCGAGCGCATGGAAATACTTCCCATCTGAAATCCGGTATTAAAGAATTCGGGCGCATCCGATTTGGATTTCATTCCCAGAACATAAAGCAAGGGTAAAAAATGATCGTACGACGGATGAGCCATTTTGGCCAGTGAACCAAGTTCCTGAAATCGGACAATTGAATGATCATCTCCCTCTTCAATCCAACGGCCGATTTGGTCGTCAAACTGTTCCGACCAGTCCGGAATTTTTTCATCAAAGCGAAGCTGTCTCAGGTTATGCACCATGTTTCCGCTACCAATTACAAGTACTCCTTTTTCGCGAAGCTGGCAAATTTGTCGCGCCAGTTCGAAATGATATTCAGGCGGTTTTGAATAATCGAGACTCAATTGAATAACCGGAATGTCAGCTAAAGGAAACATCGGTTTGAGTACCGACCAGGTTCCATGATCGAGCCCCCAGCGTTGATCCAGTCCGATCAACTGTTCGGAGGACATTTTAGTAATTGTTTCTGCTATTTCCGGAGAACCGGGCGCCAAATATTCCTGTCTGAATAATTCATCAGGAAAACCTCCAAAATCATGAATGGTGCGTGGTTTTTGCATGGCAGTTACAAAAGTTCCGGAGGAAAGCCAATGCGCCGAAATGCTCAAAATAGCCTGAGGACGTGGTAAAAGTTTACCCAATTCAACCCATTTCCGGCTATAACTGTTGTCTTCAATGGCATTCATCGGGCTGCCATGCCCAACAAAAAGTAAAGGCATTTGCTCTGACGGCCTTAAATTCCCAGCAAGTTTTTCAATTTCAGTCATGGTTTTAACTTTCTGTTTTCTGAGAATAACAAAACCCGATCAGAAATCATCAGAGGAACTTCTCTATGGATTTCTAATCAGGTTTTTTTCTATACAGTACTTAAATCCGAACAAATAATTCTTCTTTATCTCTTCTGACTTTAGCTGCGCCATTCAGGTAATCTTTTTCAGCATCGCGGTAACCCAAGGTAAGAATTACGGTACTGTGCAATCCTTTTTCGCTCAACCCAAGGGCAGTATCGAGTGCATCCGGATCAAAACCTTCCATTGGTGTGGCATCAACCTGCTCATGGGCCGCTGCAACCAGTCCAAACCCAAGTGCAATGTATGCCTGACGCGAATTCCAATTTAATAATTGCTCGGGCGTTTTTCCTGAAATAGATCCGGTAATCATGTTTCTCATTCCTTCGAGCGACTCTACCGGAATGCCACGGAGCGAGGCAATATGATTCAAATATTTTTCAACATTTTCTGTGCTGTATTCCTTCCAGGCGGCAAATACCAACACATGCGACCCTTCAGTTATCTGTGGTTGATTGTTGATTGCAGGCGCTATTTTTGCCCTCACGTCGGGATCCTCAACAACAATAACTGTAAATGGTTGAAGCCCGATTGACGATGGCGCCAGTTGGATGGCTTCCAATATATTCTCCAATTTCTCTGCCGGAACTTTTTGTCCACTCATTCTTTTGGTGGCATATCTCCATTTCAAATTGTTTAATATGCTCATATTTAACTTATTTAAATGTAATTTCTGTTTCTATTAATATTACCTGAAATCTTTAGTTACTTTTAGTACCTAAATACCATAAAGTAACTAAAGATAAAACAAAAGTTCAGGATAAATTGTTTAAAGGAGTATGGAATTAGATCAAACAAATAGTCAAACAACTGAACTTCAGCAAAAATTAAATCTTTTTTTGCTGCATGATGAAGAACACCATAATATTTGTCCAATTCGCGATGTTGTGGATCGGTTTGGCGACAAATGGTCATTATTGGCTATCCTGAATTTAGGTCATTTAGGTAAAGTCAGGTTCAATGAATTAAAAAGTAAAATTGATGGAATTTCTCAAAGGATGCTTACGGTAACACTTCGCTCGCTTGAAAGAGATGGCCTCGTTACACGAAAAATCTATGCTGAAGTACCACCTCGAGTTGAATACGAATTAACGCCGTTAGGAACAAGTTTACTTCAACAAATTTGGGAAATGGCACAATGGGCTTCGGGTAGTATCAATCAGATTCTGGAAGCCCGTAAAGCATACGACCAAGGTGTTCTACAATCTAAAACTTTGGTTTAATTAAGGTTCTGGAAAATCGGATAAAATCCCAGTTTCTTACCAACCCAAGAAATGCATTCCCAGACCCGCTACCAGAATAACCGATCCTGCTATCAGGTGCATGTATTTTTCGCGCGATTTGAATTTCAAAAAAGAAGATCCGTGATGTCCCAGATACACAATGAACATCATTGTTGCTATGGTGGTGATTCCAAAGAATAGAGCTACTGAAGCTATCCCAATCGCACTTCTTTGTACTGCCGGAATAAATAACATCGGAATTAAAACTTCGCAGGGGCCAAAAACAAAGATGATAAATAAGACCCAGGGCGTTAATTTGGTTTCGTCCACCTTTTCTTCCAGCCCGTGACTAACCTGATGTTTAATCTCACGAAGGCTTTTTGGAATCAGGAAATTTGGCAGATGATGATGTCCTCCATTTTTCAGGAATTTATAAAAGCCATAAATCGTATATCCCAATCCAAAAGCAATTAAAAGCAAAGCCACAATATTGCCTCTGAATTCCTCAATAATCGTCAACTTATTTAAACTGACTCCCAATGCAATTCCAACAATGCCAATTATTACCGATCCTCCAACATGTCCTACTCCTGAAATAAATGTGATCCACATGGTTTTGGCAACATTCCAGTTTCTTGCCTTGCTCAATACGATAAAAGGTAGGTAATGATCAGGCCCAAGGGCGGTGTGAATGAACCCCAGGGAAGCAGCAGTAAGTGTCAGCAGGATTAGCTCGTTCATTTCAGAGATTATAACTTGTTGATTAAAGAAGCCTGGCAGGCAGCGCCAAAACCATTGTCGATATTAACTACCGATACACCGGCAGCACAACTGTTCAGCATCGACAATAAAGCCGATAATCCCTGAAAGTTAGCCCCGTAACCAATGCTGGTTGGTACTCCAATCACCGGTACATCAACCAATCCGCCAACTACGCTGGCTAACGCGCCTTCCATGCCGGCAACAACAATAATAACCCTTGCATTCCTGATCAGGTCAAGTTTGTTGAAAAGGCGGTGAATTCCGGCAACCCCGACATCATAAACGGTTACCACTTTATTGTTGAGAAACCGTGCTGTTTCAACCGCCTCTTCGGCAACCGGAAGATCAGACGTTCCCGCGGAAATAACAGCTATATAGCCTTTCTCCGAAATTTCTTCCCGGTGTTTGTAAACAATTGTCTTTGCCAGTGGATTATAAACCGCATCAGGCACAACACTTTTAACAGCCTCGTAAATTTCCGGAATGGCACGGGTGGCCAGAATATCAATGCCTTTATTAAACATCCGTTCCGCGATCAGCCGTACCTGTTCAGTTGTTTTTCCGGCGGCATAAATCACTTCCGGCAAGCCGGTCCGGTGCTGGCGGTCAGTATCGATGGTTGCAAAACCCATTTCCTCAATGCCGCGTTTGGTAAAATGCGACAATGCTTCAACCAAATCCATTTCACCATCTTTATATTTTTCGAGGATATCACGAATGTCCATATCAGCGGGTTTTATTGATTATTTTCTCCACTTCATTCAGGCTGAGACCATGATGATCAGCCAGTTTCTTCAGGTCTTCAAATTCAGGTTTGAACCGGATCTGTTTCCCCTGAAAATAGCTGTATTTTACCCGAACTTTTCCCAACTCAGTTTCAATTTCTTTTTCCTGACGTTCCAGAACAGTCTTTGTTACGGCGTATTCGCGCAGGCCAATGGTGGTGCTGTTTGTAAAAATAATGGCCTTTAAATCCTGAACAAGATTCCGTGGACAGAGCACTGAAAGTTTATTGGCCGGTCTCGACTTTTTCATGATGATGGGCGTTAAAAACACATCACTGGCTCCGGATTCAAACAGTTTTTCGAAAAGGTGATCGTACCATTCCGGATTCATGTCGTCGATATTACATTCCAGCATCCAGGCTTCTTCGAGCGAGGTTTGATCAGTCTTTTTATTTTCTGATAGATAAACCCGCAATACATTGGGCACTTCTGAAACGTCGCGCTGCCCGATTCCATAAGCGATTTTATCAATCTGAAAATCAATTCGTTCGCTGAATTCATCTACCGTAGCAACCAAAATGGCTGCACCGGTTGGCGTAGTGGCTTCATGCTGCACCAGTCCGGTTTTTACCGGCACATGCTGTACAATTTCAGTAGTTGCTGGAGCGGGAACCGGCATCAGTCCATGCGCACATTTCACCATTCCGCCGCCCAATTGAATGGGAGACGACATCACTTTATCCACTTTTAAATAATCCAGGCAAATGGCTGCGCCAACAATGTCGGCAATGGAATCCAAAGCCCCAACTTCATGAAAATGGACACGCTGCTTATCGATGTTGTGAACTTTCCCCTCAGCAACCGCAATCAGATCGAATATTTTCAGCGACATTGTTTTGACTTCCGGCGAAAGACTGCTTTGGTTCACCAGTTCCTCTACATGCCGCAAATGACGGTGCTTTTCATTCTCCGGATTTTCAATGACTACCGTGGCTTTCGTTCCTGAAATGCCCCTCCGGATATCTTTTTGTATTTCCAGATGAAATCCTTCAATGTTTAATTTCTGAAGTTCGGACTTCAAAAATTCCGGATCGACACCCAAATCGATCATGGCGCCCAGGTTCATGTCACCGCTGATTCCGGCAAAACAGTCGTAATAAAGTATTCGCATATATTTTTAAAATAGGTATTCGTTTAAAATTTTATAAAAGCCATTCCGTCCGAAAGTAGGTTTTTACATTGAAAAACGCTTTCACGCGGACGGTTACTTTTTTGTACTTTCCAACCCAGGGCGGCACTCCTTCGTCGTTTGCCCTGGGCTAATCTATTTCGCCCATTCTGGGCTGAACTCCACTGTCTCAATTTCCCTAGCTATTCATTTATGGACTATATGTCAATATACAGAGGGACTCCAACGGAAAACTTCCGCGTAGCGGATAAAGTGTTGCAGGACAATAGCAAAAGTTCAATTATATTCCGCGCAGCGGATAAACTCTAATTTTTCATGTCTTCAACACTAATCACCCGGTTCATTTTCCCTGAAACAAGGCCTTCATCGTCAATTTCCATCCGCTCAAACCCGAGGGCCTTCATTTTACTGATTACCGTATCTTTGACGGAAATCAGCTTTTCGATGTCGGACGGCTGCACTTCAATTCGACCAAAAGTTCCGTAGTGACGAACCCTGACATCTTCAAAACCATAACTGTTTAAAATATCTTCGGCAGCTTCTATTTGTTTAAGTTTTTCAAGCGTTACAGCCTGGTTGTAAGGTATCCGTGAACTCAGGCACGGGCTTGCAGGTTTGTTCCAGTTGGGTAAATTGAAATGGCGGGCAATCTCGCGGATTTCGTCTTTGGTTACTTTGCAGTCAACCAGAGGAGAGATAACCTGATTTTTTTGTGCCGCATCAATCCCGGGACGATAATCACCCAGATCATTAACATTTGTACCGCTCAGAATTTCGAAGCCGGGATAATCCGTTTTCATTTCCTGAAGATCGTGGTATAAATGATCTTTGCAGAAAAAACACCGGTTCACCGGATTTTCGTTGTAACGCACATCAGCAAGCTCATTCGTTTTTATGACCCGAAGCTGGATATCGAATTCTTCACAAAATGATTGTGCAAGCTTGAAGTCTTTATTTTTCAGGCTTTCAGAATTGGAAATTACTCCAATTGCATTTTCGCGTCCCTGAAATTTCCGGGCCAGAAAAAGAACCAACGTGGAATCTATTCCTCCAGAAAATGCAACCAGAGAGCCCTTTTTCTGGCTGTACCAGTGTTCAAGTGCGGTGAGTTTTTCTTTTAGGATTGTATTTAATTCGCTCATGTTTTTATTAGTCTTGTTACTTTAAAATTATTTCGTGTTACGGTAAAGGCAAAAAAATTATTCGGTTTTGCTCATGATCAGTTTACCGTGCTGTATTCCCTTAATGCCAATTAATTTATCCGAAAGCTCGGTAAGTCGTCGTGATGCGCCTTTCACAGCGATTATTTCCATGCAATTTTGTTCGCTCAAAGTAAATTGCTGAATACCCAAAACCACATCGCGGTATTGAAACTGAAGCTCGGCTGAAATAGTTCTGATTTCGGCTTTCTGACAACTGTATACCAGAACAACAGCGCCTGCCACCAGATTATCGCATTTCCATTTCTGCTCAACCATGTTTTTCTCAATCAGGTAGCGAATGGCCTGAGACCGGTTCGAAAAATTATTTTCAGTCACATACTGATCGAGGGCTGCGAGCAGCTCTCCTTCCAGAGAAACGCCAAAACGTGAAACTGACATGTGTTACTTTTTTACTAGTTCGTGTTATCAGATACGAAGATATCTAATTAGAAAAACTTTCCAAATAAAATTTTGCTGTGACAGTTTAAATCTTTAGTTTTTCAAAAAATCTACCGATAGCTTTTCGTCAATTATTTCCCAGTTAAATCCAATCATTTGAATCAAATCAGGGTTTACTCTTAATGGCAATGGACTGATTCCGTCCTTCAGGCTAATTTACAACTGGTTTAACTTTTTGTGTTAATATCTTTGTTTTACTAACTTTGTGTTCAAAGCTGCAAACATGAGAACAAATAAGAAACTCATCTTAACTGAACTTGATTCTTTACTTCGATCCAGATTATCCGGGAATCTCAAAGAAGTTGTACTGTTTGGTTCCAGAATCACTAGTAATCGTCGTAACGATTCGGACTATGATATTTTAATCGTTTTGAAGAATAAAGTTGACTGGAAAGAAGAACGGGAAATTTCAGATTTATGCTACGAGATTGATTTGAAGTATAATATTATAACAGATACGCACATCATTAGCGAACCAGAGTTTTCAACCTTAAGAGGTAAACAACCGGTTTTTGTAAATGCACTTGAAAAAGGATATCGCGCATGATTAATGATCAGGACAGAGATTCGCTAATTAATTACCGATTAGGTCAGGCTTCAGAAACAATCGAACTTGCAAGGTTCTTAATTACCTCAGGGAAATTGTCGGTTGCAGTTAATCGGATATATTACGGAATGTATTATGCTTTAACAGGATTGTCGTTAAAATACAACTACGAGACTTCAAAGCATGGTCAATTGATCGGATGGTTTAACAAGGAGTTTGTAGCTAGCCATCAAGTTGAAATTAAATATGGTAAAATCATCCGAAGTGCCTATCAAAACAGAACCAAAGGCGATTATGATGCTTTTGTCGTTTTTTCTATCGAGGAAGTAGAAAGCATGTTAGTTGACATGATTGAATTCATTGACGAAATAAGAAAGCTCATCAAGTAATCCGATTCTTTCAAAGCTTTACTTTTATCATGACAACCAGTTAAATACCCGGTCTGTTTCAAATCAGGATGAACACTATTAAGGATTGGAACTCCTTTATGGCACGTTTATTTAACATTGAATTTTTCCCGGTATTCCATTGGAGTCATGCCCACCAGCTTATTAAACACCTTCCGGAACGATTTTGGGTCGGAATACCCACTCCGGTCAATAATTTCATTAATGTTCTGATTGGTTTGCTCCAATTGTTTTTTGGCCGATTCGATGCGTACATTTTGCAGATATTCGATGGGGGGAATTCCGGTTGCCAGCTTAAATCTCCGGACAAAATTTCTCCTGCTTGAAGGAATATCTTTCATAATGTCCTCCAGTGACCCAATCTCATGAAAGCGGGATTCAATATTCTTCTGTACTTTTTTCACCAGGTCATCTTTATGATTATGACTGGGAATAAAAGTTCCAAAATAGCTTTGGTTATACCGATCCATATCAATGGCAAAAATTTTAGCTATACGAATAGCCATTTCATTTCCACAGTATTTTTGAACCAACCGAAGCAAAAGATGAAAGGTTGAAGTTGAACCGCCACTGGTGTAAAAACGACCGTCCTCCGTAACCACATGGTCAGGTTTTAATTTAACTGCAGGAAAAGCCGCCAAAAACCGGGCGCTGGCATCAATGTGCGTGGTTGCCAGTTTTCCGTTGAGCAAACCGGATGCGCCGAATAAAAACGTTCCGGTACAAAAACTGGCAATTTCAGCTCCATCCTGATACTGACGATGCAGCCACGGAATATACATTTGATTCTTAGCCAGTGTTTCCTTCATATTATCGGTTGAAAACGAAGGGATTAAAACCACATCTGCTTTCAGTTCTGATTTTATTGAGATTACAGGATATCCATGCAACAATGCACCCTCTTTTTCAATTTGATCAGGCGTACGAAGAACTTGGATCACAAAAGGTTTTTCCCGTTTCTCTTCGCCGTAAATCCGGTTTACGGTTTCAAAGACATCAAGAATTGCCGCTATACTCAATAGCTTATAATCATAGGGTACGATCAATCCTAAATTTTTCATATCTTATCTTTTTCACTAAATTAATACCTTTTTGTCTCATATACCCCGAAATTTGACTTTTTTGTTACTGCTCTAATAACCACAATGTTCGAACTTTGTTTTCAGAAAAATGTTTTAACAAATTAAACAATAGCAATCATGGAAACACAAATTAAACCGGAACCAGGCAAAATAAAGAAGGGAGTTCAAATTCAAAAGATCACTCCATTCTTATGGTTCGACAATCAAGCAGAAGAAGCTATAAATTTCTACCTCACTGTTTTTAATCACTCGAAAATAAAAACAACTACCCGCTACGGGGAAGAAGGGGCAAAAGCTTCCGGAATGCCCGAAGATTCCGTCATGACAATGAACTTCCAGTTAGAAGGACAGGATTTTGTGGCTATAAACGGCGGACCAACCTTTCAAATCAATCCAACCATCTCCTTTTTTGTGAACTGCGAAACCGTTCAGGAAATTGACCGGCTTTGGGGAAAACTTTCGCAAAACGGAATGGTAATGATGGAACTTGGCAGCTATCCATTCGCCGAAAAATACGGCTGGATTCAGGATAAATTTGGCGTTTCATGGCAGTTGATTTTACCGGGATGGGAACAGAAAATTACTCCTTGTTTCATGTTTACCGGCGATCAGCACAAAAAAGCTGAAGAAGCAATCAATTTCTACACCTCGATTTTCAGTGACTCTAAAATTCTTCAGTTGGAGCGATATGGAAAAGAAGTTGGTCCGGAAGGTGCGGTTGTACACTGCAAATTTGCACTCAATGGACAAGTATTCATCGGTATGGACAGCCATGAAAATATGGGCATGAATTTTAATCCGGCCATCTCGATGGTGGTGAATTGCGAAACACAGGATGAAATTGATTTTTACTGGGATCGGCTTACCAAAGGTGGTTTCGAGGGCGCACAGCAATGTGGGTGGCTTCAGGATAAATTTGGCGTATCGTGGCAAATTGTTCCGGATGTTTTGGGCGAGTTACTGGGCCATCCAGACAAAGGCGGCAATGTGATGCAGGCCATGTTGCAAATGAAAAAACTTGACATTAAAATGTTACAGGATGCAGTGAATGATTAGTAAATACAACTTAAACGAATCCGAAATGGTCGAGGTTTTTAAAACAAATGTTGAGCATCCCGAGCATTCAGAAATGCTTATTGATCAAATCGTTAGTCGCATTCCAAATAGTCAGATCAATTTTGATTTGGAAGACTGTGATAAAATTCTGAGGGTTGAAGCTGAAGATATATCCATTCAGAATATTATAGAAATACTAAATCGAAACGGCTATTATGCTGAAGTTCTGATTTAAACCAAATAAAAATCTGGAAATGAGAAAATTAGTTTCATTTATGCACATATCGCTGGATGGTTTTACCACCAACTCGAAGGGACAAATGGATTGGATTATAGCAGATGAGGAAATGTTCGAAATTGCCGGACAGCAAACCCTGAAATCAGACACCGCCCTTTATGGACGGGGAACTTACAAAATAATGGAAGACTACTGGCCAACGGCAGCCGAACAGCCCAATGCAACCAAACACGACATTGAACATTCGGCCTGGTACAACAATGTTCAAAAAATTGTTGTTTCAAAAACATTGAAAAGTTCCGAAATAAAGAACGCGAAGCTTTTCAGTGAAAATTTACAGGATGAAATCAGGAAATTGAAAAATGAGAAAGGAAAAGAAATCGTCATGTTTGGCAGTCCAACCCTAACCCGCTCGTTAATGAATGAAAATTTAATCGACGAGTACTGGCTATTCATCAACCCAATCCTGCTTGGGCAAGGCAATTCGTTATTCAAAAACCTTTCGCACGAAATAAAACTGAAACTCCTGATGAGCAAAACGTTTGCTTCGGGAGTAGTTTGCCTTCATTACTCAACAATCTAAAATATCAACCAAAAAAACAGATCCATGAAAACAAAAGTAAAAGTAATCCCGGAAGGATGGCATTCATTAACTGTCTACATTTCAGTAAAAGGCGCTGAGGACGCCATCGAGTTTTACAAAAGCGCTTTTGGCGCAAAAGTAACAGGGCGGCTCAGCATGCCCGATGGAAGCATTGGCCATGCTGAACTGCAAATTGGGGATTCCAAAATTATGCTGGCTGAAGAAAATGAACAGTGGGGCAACCGAAGTCCACAAACAATCGGTGGCACTCCGGTAAGCCTTTGTATCTATGTGGAAGATGTGGATGCCGTATTTACCAAAGCGCTTCAGGCCGGAGCAAAAGTTACCGGGGAGATGGTGGTAAAAGACCAATTTTACGGCGACCGGACTGGCGGAATTACCGATCCGTTTGGTCACCAATGGACAATTATGACACACATCGAGGATGTTTCATTCGAGGAAATGCAAAAACGAATGAATGCATTGTTTCAACAATAAATTAATTGAAATAAACCCATTAAAAAACAAAACTATGGCAAAAATTAGCACTTATCTTAATTTTCCACGCAACACAGAGGAAGCCTTTAATTTTTATAAATCGGTTTTCGGTGGCGACTTTATTGACGGAAAAATCAACCGGTTTGGTGAAATACCTCCTATGGAAGGCATGCCTCCGCTTCCGGAAGAAGACAAAAACCTGGTGATGCATGTTGCACTTCCCATACCTGGAGGCCACCTGTTGATGGGCTCGGATGCCCCCGAATCAATGGGATTCACCGTAAATAAAGGGAATAACGTGTATATTTCTATTCATCCCGATTCGCGTACCCAGGCAGATGATTTGTTTGCAAAACTCTCGCAAGGAGGAGTGATTGAAATGCCAATGGCCGATATGTTCTGGGGCGATTATTTTGGATCGTTCGCCGATCAATTTGGTATCAAATGGATGATCAATTATTCTACCAGATCGTTTTGACTCCTGATAACTGAAAGGGAATCTGTAATCCGAACTGATTAACAAACATTAAAAAGTGCAGAGTCAGCACTATAATCCCAGACGACATACTCATGAGAAAAATAATTGTTTTATCGTTTATAACTTTAGATGGAGTCATGCAAGCACCTGGTGGGCCAGAGGAAGATCCATCGGGCGGTTTCAAATATGGCGGTTGGGTTGCGCCTTATTTTGACGATGTTGGTGGTAAGGTCATGGAAAAACAGATGAAACCTGCAGACCTTCTTTTGGGCAGAAAAACATTTGATATTTTTGCCTCTTACTGGCCTGACCATGCAGACATTTGGCCAGGAATCAATGATGTTACAAAATATGTCATGTCCAGGACCACAAAAAAATCAGGTTGGAAAAACTCTGTTTTCCTCAAAAGCCTGTCAGAAATCGAAAAGCTCAAAAATTCAGAAGGTACTGACATTCAGGTTCACGGCAGCGGTGAGCTTATTCAGCTATTGCTTAAGAATGATTTAGTGGACGAACTCTGGCTTAAAATTTATCCATTGACACTGGGTAATGGGAAAAAGTTGTTTGACAATGGTACGATTCCGGCAGCCTTTACCTTAACAGAGAGTTTGGTTACACCAACCGGAGTGATTATTGCCAATTACAAACGAGGTGGCGAAGTCAGGACAGGTACTGTTGGAGCTTGAGGCGAGAATAGCACAAACACATAACCACAGCTACAAATGCGACAGCCGTGGTTTTCGGTGTGTTTCTTTCCATTCAGTCCCAAGTACTCTGGATTGACAGGGAATCGCCCACAATCCGAATAAGGTCGAGAATTGAAGTACTATTGCAAACCTCACTCTTTCCTTCTGATAAGCAGATTTTTTGAGAACTAAGATCGCCTGTTGCTGACCTGAATGATGCTGAATAATACCTATTCTTTTGTTCAGTAATTAAACAAGTTTATCTACCTTTCGAGGGAACAAAAAACCAAAAATCGTGATAAACATCGCATTATTCGGTCCTCCGGGAGCTGGAAAAGGAACCCAATCTGCATTTTTAATTGAAAAATACAACCTGTTTTACATTTCAACGGGCGATTTGTTACGTAAAGAACTTGCTGATGAAACCAAACTGGGATTGGAAGCAAAAAGTATCATCGCTGCCGGAAAGCTCGTTTCCGATGAAATTATCGTTCAGATTCTCGAAAAAACGATCAAAGAAAATTCGCAGGCCAGTGGCTTTTTATTCGACGGATTTCCGCGAACCATCATACAGGCCTACATTTTGGAGGGTTTAATGATTAAATTAAATACTTCACTCAATTGTTTAATCAGCATTGAGGTTCCGGAAGAAGAATCTGTTGCACGACTTCTAAACAGAGGTTTAACTTCAGGCCGCTCAGATGACAATGAACTGGTTATCCGGAAACGACTGAAAGAATATGAAGAAAAAACGCTACCGGTACTTAATTTTTATAAGGAAAAAGGAAATTACCTGGCCATTGACGGGCATCAGGAAGTAGGGGAAGTTACGATTCAAATTGAAGAAATTATCAATAAAGAACTGAGTAAGAAGTTGATGAATGTGGTCATTTTTGGTTATCCGGGCTGTGGGAGAGGCTCTCAGGGAGTGGAACTTTCCAGAAAATACGGTCTCGAATACATATCGACTGGCCGAATGCTTGAGGAAGAAATAGAAGCAGGAACCGAACTGGGCCAAAGAATTACTCAAATTTATGAGAACGGTGAATTAGTTCCCGATGAACTGGTTGTTCCCCTGATATTAAATAAAATCAAGAATTCAAAAACCGCTAAAGGATTTATCTTCAAGGGATTTCCAAGAACTCTGGTTCAGTCGTATATTTTGGATGGAATTTTGAAAAAGCACAATACTACTATTCGTAAAATTATTGAAATTCAGGTTGGTACGCTCGAATTAATTTCCCGCCTTGACCAGCGCAGCAAAACCAAGCATTGCAAGCCGTACGACACGAGTACCGAAAAAATTGTACGAAGATTGAAAGAGCACGAAGAAAAAACCATTCCGGTTCTCGAAAAGTATAAGGAAATTCATGATGTGGCTATCGTAAATGGTGAAGCCCCATTTGAAGTTGTCTTTGAACGATTGTCCGAAGAAATCGAAAAAGGATTTAAAAATCTGAGATAGAATTATCGCTGATTGGCTTGCATACTACATTGACTGACATGACCTTACCAGTTAAACACAATCGTCTGTTTCAAATCCGGATGAACACTTAACGGAACAGGGCTGGTTCCCGCAACACTTTCGATGAGCCGCTTTTCTTCGGATGTATAACCTTTCTTAGGGAAATTGAATTCCAGAACGACTTCGGAAACGCGGCGCGGTCCATCAGCCATAATTTTAGTGATTTCAATTTCAGTTCCCGCCAAATCAATACCATTATCCATCGCTTTAATGCCCATGATGGTCATGATGCAGTTGCCCAGCGAAGTGGCCAGCAAATCGGTTGGTGAAAAAGCTTCACCTTTGCCCCGGTTGTCGCAGGGAGCGTCTGTAATGATTTTGCAACCTGATTGCAAATGAATATTTTCGGTACGTAAATCGCCCAGATAAGTAGTTTTTACTGTTGTCATAGTTGTAATATTTTTGGCTAATTTAGAAATAATGCCAACTCATTCACCAAGCTTTCTTTCTTCAAGCTTTTTGATTGTCTTCTTTAAATTTTTGATATGAAAGTGGGCCGCGATAGTTCCAACTGTAAATCCACCAAAAATTAGAGAATAACCATATGGATAATGTTGAAGTCTAAAGAATGCTCCCATTAAGACTGCAATTGCAGCAACTGTATAAAGGATGTTAATTAACTGTTCTAATTTATTTTCATTCATTTTAGCCAGATTGTGAATTGGTTAGTAATTTTCTTTTGAAACTAGACTATGAATTTATGAAAAATAAGTAACAAATTCTATTCTACACTCATAAAAATATTGCCCATTTCCCGATTTGCCACTCCATCTAAAACTTGTAACTTCGTAGCGAAATTTTAAATCAAACGACCATGTTTTCAGGAATAGTAGAAGAAGCCGGCAAAGTGATTGCCATTGTGAAAGATCAGGAAAATGTACATTTCACGCTCACCTGCTCGTTTGTCGATGAGCTGAAAATCGACCAAAGCCTTTCGCATAACGGCGTTTGCCTGACTGTTGTAAAAATCGACCGCGAAGCCAAAACCTATACCGTAACCGCCATTAAGGAAACTTTGCTGAAAACCAATCTGGGCAAGCTGTTTCCCGGAAGTAAAATCAATCTGGAGCGCAGCATGATGATGAATGGCCGTTTGGATGGGCACATTGTTCAGGGTCATGTGGATCAGACTGCTACTTGCACTCAGGTTGAAGAAGCCGATGGAAGCTGGTATTTCACCTTCGAATATCTGTTCGACAAGGAAATGGCCCAGAAAGGCTATATGACTGTTGAAAAAGGTTCGGTTACTGTAAATGGTGTGAGCCTGACGGTAGTGAATTCAAAAGACAATTCCTTCCAGGTTGCCATTATTCCTTACACATACAACGAAACCAATTTCCACACTTTTGAAGTTGGGACTACTGTCAATCTCGAATTCGATATTATCGGCAAGTATTTGAGCAAGCTGATGACTTATAAATAAAGTTTTCAGTGGTCAGTCTCAGTATTCAGTAAGAAACGTTACGGGTTACGAGTTGCAGGATTTAAGACGCACCTCGAAACCCGCAACATTTTTATATTCGACCACAGTAATTCAGGCATCATGCAGTTTTGCGACTTGAAACCGCGACTGACCACTTGTTTTATCGTTTCATCACAAACTGGGTGGTTCCGATGTTATTTCCATCAGCAAAAACATCAACGGTATATTCGCCTTCCATGAATTCGGCTCCTTTGTTGTCCCAGAAAATATTTACAGCTAATTCGTTTCCTTCGTAAGTTACTTCACGTTTGGCCGAATATGGAATTTTCAGGTCTTCGAACTGAAACACGTCGTCGGGAGATTGCTGGAAAAGAACTTGATTCGGTTTTTGTATCCGGACATAAATCATCTTGTTTCCGCGGGGAGCGGTTACGTTTTTGCTCAATACAAAACTTACTTTAATTTGTTCGGCACGTCGGGCGCTTTCCGCGTCTTTGCCACGGGCATTAATTCCAACCGCGACCAACTCAGTGGCTTCGAGTTGTGCAGCCATTTTTACTTTTTCCTGAAGATGTTCCTTTTCCTTAACAAGAACCTGATTCTTCGATTCCGATTGCGCAAATTCTTCTTTAACCTGAACATTTTCGGCCATTAGGATTTCATTCCGGCGGTTAAGCGAATCAACCTGAATGATGTAATTTTTCATGATGTTGCGCATGGTTGAAACCTCCATACGATACTGGGCAATTTGGCTGTAGCTTACTTTTTTAACCTGTTCCACTTCGTCAAGCAAGTCTTTCACTTTGGTTTGTGCGCCAGTTAATTCAGACTGAAGCGCCACATTATTGGTGTGAATTGAATCATAGTTGGTCATCATCGAAGACAATTCAGTTTGAATTGATTTCTTTTCCAGATTCAATGCCTCCAAAATCTTTTTATTTTCATTGTGCTGTGAAATGAAAACTGAGACTATGATGATGAGTAATACCGATAAAATAATAATGATCAGATTGTTCCTTCTCTCTTTGTCGGTCTCGCCCAGTGAAAAACCTTTCTTTTTTACGCCAAATTCATCCATTATGCCAGTTTTTTGGAATTGATTAGTTGCAGACAAAAATAACAATTTTAAGGCCAAGTCTGACAAATTCTATTAAAACGACTTCAATCTCACTCCCAAATAAATCGAGCGCGGCATTCCGGGTCCATATACATAATTGCTGTCACGGTTTTTCCCTGAATCAAAGTCTGATTGATAGGCATTGGTCAGGTTTTTTACCCCGCCAAATAGTTCAAGCCCCGAATCTACCGATGGCAAATTGAACGTATAGGAAACTTTTGCATTCAACTCGGTGAACGATGGCGATGTCATGTATTCGTCCATTGGTTGTTCAGGAGCGCCAGCTAAATGTGCCAGAAACATTTTCCCTGTATATACACTGCTTACCGAAGCATTAAACTTTTTGCCAGGCGTAAAAGATAAGGTGAGATATCCGTACTCGTTCGGCGAACGCAGAAATTCGCGCATGGGTTTTAATCCAGCAATATTCTCCACCGCTTCATTGTACAAACTTTGCTGAACAGTGATTCCGGCTTCCAACTGAATTATCCTGTTATAATTGCCCCGCATTTCGAAAGTGCCACCTTTTACTGCAGCTCCCTGTCCGTTGCGTTTTTCAAAGCGGCTGCCAAACTCATCGGCTGCAACAGGCTGCAAATAAAACACATCTTTGAGTTTGGTATAAAAACCTTCAAGTGTAAAACCGACAATAAATACCTCTGAAGGGCGGTCGTAATTGACTGATGCACTGTATGAGTTCGAGCGTTCTTCCTTTAAATCAGGATCGAGCGTGATGCGTGATACACCACCACCGGCAAAAGCGATGTGCATATCGGTATCAAACGACTGCGGGGCCCGGAAGCCAGTTCCCCAGGTCAGGCGAAATTGTGTGCTGTTGCGGTATCGGTACAGAAACGAAAACCGTGGACTGATAATTAATTTATCGACCAGGTTGTGTTTGTCGGCTCGTAAGCCTGCAAGGAATGTGAGGTGCGGGTTGATCTCCCAATCACTTTGCGCAAAAAATCCAAGGTTTTTGGTTTCCTGATTGATTTCGTAGTTGTAGGCAGGAATCGTGTCAAGCACATCGTCAAAAATATATTCAGCGCCAAAAGTCATCACATTTATTCCACCCAGAAAGTCCTGAAAGCGGTGATTTAACTGGATACCGCCCTGCAAAGTGGTATTCGCGGTTGTTCCGTAGGGTGGTTTGTTAATATGGATAAGCCTTGCAACTTCTTCTTCCGGAATAATACCGGTATAATGCAGCCTGTCGGTTTGTTGCCCGGCAAAATAGACAATAAACGCGTTGTTGTCGTCGTTGAAGTTGACCTGATAATCAACACCTCCCATTAAGACATGATGGGTTCGTTCTTCCGATTGTTGGGCCAGAAAGGCAGGTTTAGTGGTCATTTCCCCGCCATAACGGTACTCATTCAGGCTACTGAAATTGATTTCCAGTTTTTGGTTTAAATCGGGTTTGAAAAACAAATTGGCGCCAAAAGAATTATTCCGAAGCTCCGGAAGTTCAGAAAAATGATCGCCGTTATGATCGTAGGCCTCGCGGTGACGCCGGTTTACAAAAATGGCGGCCCCCGCATTGTGTTTGTGTGTAAGCATAGTCAGATTTCCGTTCAAAATATTATCCGTCCCGGCGCCATTGGTACTTTGTGTTAAAGCGCTGAAATCATAACTACTTTCGTTGGGAATACGTGTTATTATATTCACGGTTCCGCCAATAGCACTCGATCCGTAAAGCGCCGAACCCCCACCGCGAACCACCTCGATACGCTCGACCATATTGGCGGGTATTTGTTCCATGCCGTATAAACCTGTTAGCGGACTGAAAATTGGCCGTCCATTGATGAGGATTTGAGAGTAGGAACCTCCCAAACCATTCATACGGAGTTGGGTGTAATTACAGGTCTGGCAATCGGTTTCAACGCGCAGACCGGGTTGGAAACGCAATCCCTCGGAAATGTTGCTGGCCTGAACCACATTCAAAGATTTACTGTCGAGAACGTTGACAATAACCGGTGATTCGGTCTGCCGTTTAAAGGTTTTTGTTCCGGTAACTACCACCTGATTGAGCATCATGTGTTCTTCTTCCAAAACAAAATTGACTTCCTGTGACTTTCCAAGTTCGACTGTAATGGTTTTCTTTTCCGTTTTATAGCCTACGCTGCTTGCAACCAATGTTTGTCTTCCAACCGGAAGATTGATCAAAATATAGTGGCCGGTATTGTCGGTGGTGGTGCCAATTGAAGTGCCTTCCAAAAAGACACTTACAAACGGAACGTGTTCACCTTTTGACTGGACATCGCCAAATACATTGGAATCGGTTTTCTTGGGTGGATCGGCAGCAATGGAGCCCGAGCTTATCATTATCAGCACAGCTATAGCTGCATAAATTATAGTTTTCATGACTTTTTTAAGATTGGTATTAACAATTCGATACTCATAAAACCAGAAAACAGCCGTATTGTTGAGCGTTTGAGAATAAAAGTAAATAATCAAAATGCCCCTGCTTACTCATTTTGTGAAAAGAGTAAACAGGGGCATGTATGGCTCACCTGTAATTTTGATCATTTGAATCCGGAACCGGACACTCGTTTCTAGCTATCCGGATTTACCAGTTTTCCCAATTTTTCGTATCCTTCATCAACTCCGCCAATCAGCGTTTTAGCGATGTTGTCGTAATGACTTTTAACACTTTCTGATTCGTCCCTTTTATCCGGATGATTGGCCAGATCACGTAATTCGTTACGAAGGATTAGAGTACCCTGAACAATTTCCATCGCATCGGCATCATTCGGTTTTTGGTACAAATTGGCGTAGGTAAAACAGTCCAGAATCAAATCTGATACTACATAATCAATCTCCTTTTTTAATCTTCGTCTGCTTGTCATAGCTATTTTATTTGTGATGTAAGTGGATATTTTAATGATTTTGTTTCAAGTAAAAGCGCTTTTACTGTTCCAACCAAAATCTCAGTTTCAACCTGAACGGGCAAATGATTCTGATCGTCAGTAAACCAAACTTTCATTTTTTCGCCTTCAGGGAAAAAATCTCCCTGCAGTAAATATACTGAAACTTTATGACACCGGTATTCCTTTCCATTCCTGGTTTTTACATTCTCTTTCCCCAGATAACGGAAATACAGGTCATCAACCTTGCGATCAATCAACATTCGGTATGGAACTTTTTGACCAACAAACAGTTTGTTAAAATCATATTTTCTGAACTGATATGCCGTTGCCAGCAAATCAAAAGTATTGTCCTGAACAGGTAAACTAGCCTGAAATACTGGTTTCTTTTCCTCTTTTATCCTGACAGCTATTTTTCCTGTTGTATAATCGAAACCATACTGATGAACCGAATGATCTTTGGCATGGTTGACCGCCCTGCGTGAGAAGTATGGCTGAAAGGTCCGGTAATTACTGAAGGTTTCGAACGTGTCGCGAACAGTATAGAGCAAATCGTAAGCTTTGAATGTTTTTCCAACCGCTTTTAAATGCCAGGCTTTCTGTTGTTTATACTGAAGTGTATCTGCTGCAAACATTACTTCGCCACTTTGAATCCAGATAAAATGCCAGTTGTAATAGGCGCCATAAAGGGCATATTCACCACTTTTAAACGGGTATTCAACAGTTTGACCCGATGCACGGACAGGCAAAAAGATGGATAACAATACAGCCAGCAAAAACAAAAACTTAATCAGTTGATTTTGCAGCGGCCTTCTTTTCCTGCTCTTTTTTACGGGCTTTCTCTTTTTCAGCTTCTTCGTCAATCAATTCCTTTTTAAAATTCGGATGGTAATCAATTTTCCAACTTTCCTTGTATTCAAAGTTAGAACGGACTTTAATAATCTTAGGGTAATAAACCACACTTTCGGGTTGAAGATTTCCGGCCAGAAAACCGGTATCCCACTTCCCGTTTTTGTTCGAATCGAGAATTAACCTGATGATATACTTTTCGGGTTTCAGGTATGGAAATTCAATTTTCCCGTCTCCCAAAACCAGAATTTTCTGAAGTACCCGTTCTTCTTTGTCGTTTGCCAAAAGCTGAACAATTGCTGGGCCTGACAGACCAGTTAAAGTCAGGTAAATTTTGCCGTAATAATCTTCCTTCTGGGTGCGGAATTTTTGTTCGGTTTTGTTGCTCGGATGGCCATATATATTGCGGGCCGCTGCCGAATCAATCTGCAAAAGATAATTGGCGTTTGGTTCCCAGTTGTACTCAATAAAATATTTCCGTATTGAATTGGTATCTTTTTCAACTACAATCGGGATTAATGTTTTAACGGTATCAAGCATCGAATACAGCCTAATTTTACTGAGATCGAACGAGGTTAGCGGTTCAGGAGCTTCAATCTGAATCCGTTGATATAAATCGTGTGCGGAAGAATTGATGTTGTTGCTCAAATTAATCGTTTGGACTTGCGGAACATCATCCTTTTTCTTTTTTTGTTTAGGCGCTTTTGGTTCGGTATAAACCAACTCCACCGTATCCCGTTTGACTACCATCTGGTTAAGTGAATCCAATGCTTCATAAAGGAGTTCAAATTTCAGTGAATCACTGTTGCTGATGATCGTATCGGTAAGCCAAACCGTTATAGAGTCACGTTTCAGATTCGACTCAATAAATGACCATTCCTTTTCATAAGCCGGCTTAATCAGATTAATTCGAAACGAATCGCTGAGCGATTCTGAAAAGTAAAAATCACATTTGTTCGCCTGAATGCGTTTCGAAGCGTCGATGTACTGATCAAATTTTTCCTCTTCAAACATCATCAGGTATTGGGTTTCGGGATAATAATCAACATGACCGGTAACAACCATCGTATCTAAACCCTTAATAATGGTATCCGTCTCTGACACATATTTGGCCGAAGGGACCATCAGCGAATCAGCAAATGCGATTAATTCTGCATTCGAATTGTAAGTCAGACTGTTATCCGCATCATTTAGCGCATACAGGCGATATTCACCCCTGGCCACATTATCGATCATGAAAAATCCTTCTTTATTGGTAGTCCCGATGTAGTCAGGAATACTATCGATAAATGCGGTATATTCATGCTTTCGGTACAGTGAAACCAATGCTTTTTCAACCGGTTCCTGGTTCAACGCGTTTTTTACAAACCCGGCAATGCGCATACTATCGAACGATGCGCCGGTACTAAACGAAAAACGAAGATCTTCAATGGGATTTTTCTCATTATTGTCGGCTACGGCATCTTTAAAATCAAGCGAATAGGTGGTTTCTTTTTTTAAATCCTCCGGAAACTCAACGATGAGAGTTTTGCCTTTCATTTTAATTATCGGCTTCTTTTTCATTGGTGGTGAAATCACCAGTTTTTCCCTTATTTCGTCCGGAAGAATGAATTCATTAAATATAAATCGGACATCGGCGCCACTGTAATTGGTTCCACGTAGTTCAGGAATCGTTTTTACAACAACCGGAGGAATAGAATCTTTAGGGCCACCTGTCGGGTTACCAATATTGGCGCAGGAAGTGAAAAAAAGCAAATAAAATAGTGAGGCACAGACCAAAAGGATGACGATATTTTTCAGTCTGAAAAAGCTCATTCGAATTGAATAGGTTGAAATCCGCAATGGATATTCGTTGTTTTCTAAACCGGTATGTTCCATAGTTGTAAAATCCCTGCAAACATACAAATTCCTGAAAACATAGGGTTGGATGCTCTGATAAATTAACTGCCAATGATTACAACCGGGCAAAGAAATCAAAAAACCCAATCAACCCTTTCAATTTGGTCATTTGTGCTTTCAGGTGTTTTCAAAATATCATCGTAAAGATAGCTCCTTCACCAGGTTTTGAAGTTACTTCCAGCCGGGCATTATGCAGCATCATGATCTGCTGCGACAAACTCAATCCTATTCCTGAGTTATTTGGTTTTGTAGAATAGTATGGAAGAAAGATATGTTCCAGAACTTCATCACTTATACCTTTTCCATTGTCTGTTACGGATATATGAACCTGGTTCAGTTCACTTTTTTCAGCGACTAATGAAAGTCTGGCAGCCGGAATATCTTCCATCGCCTCAATCGCATTCAGAATAAGGTTTATGATCACATTTTCAATAAGCTCCATATCTGCATCAACAGTAAGATCAGGTGGGTAAATATGATTTTCATATTGAATTCCCTTCTCTTTAAACCTGGGCTGGAAAAGAATTATAATCCGGTCGAATAACTCCCCGATGCGTATTTGCCTGATTGTTGGCCTCGGAATATGAGTCAGACTTTTAGTGGAGGAAACAAAATTGATAAGAGCCCTGGTTCTCGATTCAATAATTTTTAGTCCATGATGAATATCCTCCAAGGCCTCCCCATCTATTTTTTCGGGATTCAGAACAGCGCCCGACTCGTCCTCAAGCATCTGACTGCCCATACCCGCCAGATTGGTAATAGGAATAGCTGAATTTAATATTTCATGCGAAATAATATTAACCAGCTTCTGCCAGGTACTTGTTTCTTTTCTTACAATCTCATCTTTTTGACGCTCTATCTCGCTTTTCTGGTTAATCAATTCAAGGTTCTGCATATCCAGTTCACGATTTTTTCTGTGCAACTCATCCTCAAAACGGAAACTAAGCATCCGAAGGTAATAGATACAGGCGTTGATGAATATAAACAGCATAATATGGGCAATTTTATAAAAGGAGTAGAAGGTTTTTATTCTGTCAACTATTGGAAACTGGGTTGTCTGAAAATGAATCATAAACCAGTCGATAAATAGCACCATTACAAAATAATAGGCTATAGATAGCCAGAACAAAAACCTTTCATTTTTAGAATGAAGGAGTAACTGAGGAATGATAGAAGCGCATATGAGTATATAAGGATAATAGGTATAACTTTCTTCTTCAACATAACCAAAAAAAGTAGGTCCAAACAAGAAAATAACGGGAGGAATAAAAATAAGCAATAATCTACTTAACTTAGTAAAGCCAAAGCTTGCAACTATCAGATTCAGAATATTGAACCCAAGTAGAATTGCAACTCTAAGTGTGCCAAAGTTGCTCTGATGATTGAAAAAAAACATTAAAAGAAAGATAAAAGTCAGAAGAAATACCATTGAGACAAGCATCACGAAATTAATTTTATTGCTGAGCATAATTGTCCTTCGGGCCGACTCATTGTCGTCCTCCCTAATGCCGAGATTTGAAATATAGTTCCATATCTTCTTCATGGACATTGTTTTTGAATATTAAGATTCGAACTCAAATGATCAGTTTTGATGGATTGAATACTTTATTTCCAGAATTCCAATCCAAACTGTGATATCTTCCTATATAAAGTAGTTCTTGCAACACCTAAATCATTTGCAGCCCTGGAGAGGTTTCCATTATTTTTGCTTAATGCATTTATAATAGCTTTTCTCTCATAATCCTCCACACTAACGATTGGTTCATCCAAGACAGGTGACGGTTGTACCTTAATTTTCAGGATAAAATCTTCAGGCTTCAGCGTACCGCTCTTATTAAGTATAACAGCTCTTTCAATTGCATGGGCAAGTTCCCGTATATTGCCCGGCCATTGGTAATGTTCCAACTTCCCAAGGGTATCTGCCGCTATATTAATTCCCTGTTTACCATACTGTTCAGAGAATTGTTTTAGATAATAGTCCGCAATCAGGCTGATATCCTCCTTACGGTCTCTGAGAGGAGGCAATACTATTTCAACCGTGTTAATGCGGTAAAGCAGATCCTGCCTGAATTCAAATGATTCGGCCATCTGATACAATGGCATATTGGTGGCTGAGATCAGCCTGACATTTACTGATATCGGATGATTGGTGCCTATTTTAATTATTTCCCTGTGCTGAACTGCGGTAAGGATTTTTGCCTGCATAGACTTGCTCAGATTCCCAATCTCGTCAAGGAATAAGGTTCCACCTGAAGCTGCCTGGAATCTGCCGGTCCGGTCTTCTTTTGCATCTGTAAAGGCACCGCGTGTATGACCAAATAACTCAGCTTCAAAAAGAGTCTCAGGAATAGCGCCCAGGTCAACATGTACAAACGCATGGTGTTTCCTTAGCGACTCACTGTGCAGCGACCAGGCTACAAGCTCTTTACCTGTACCGTTTTCACCCATTATCAGTACATTGGCATCTGTGGGTGCAACTGTTTTTATGGTCTCAAGAACTTGCATCATGCCTGCCGACCTGCTGAAAATTGGTGGATATTTGCTGTTTAGGTTATTGCCTGAATCAGAATGATTGCTTTCATGTTTCTTGTAGGCTTTATTAATCCGATTTCGAACAAAAACATTCCTTATGGATTCCAGCAACTGATCTTTATTCCAAGGTTTAACGATGAAATCAACTGCACCCAGCTTCATTGCTTGTACAGCCAAATCTATTTCACCATATGCTGTTGTAGTTATTACCCTTGCTTCAGGATTTATTTCAAGAATTCTTACCAGCCATGCAAGCCCCTCTTTCCCAGAGGTTTTGCCCCTTGCAAAATTCATGTCGAGCAGAATCAAATCATAACTAAAATCACGTAGGCAATCGGGAATAAATTCTGGACGTGATAAGGTATCGACTTTACCAAATATACCTTTCAATACAAGCTTTGCTGTGTACAGAACGTCATTGTCATCATCAACAACCAAAATATTGCTTGACGAGTCGATTTTCATGCTGGGAAGATCAATGATTATAAAATACTAATAATCAATTATTAGTAAAGATAGTAAGTGTAGCGTTCTGAAACAATAAACTGTAGCAAAACGCTACAAAAAAAATTACCCTTAGACTACATAATTATCTATATGCTTGTAAGATAGCCACATAAGCTATTTGGTCTGATTGTTGAATTTCTATTTCGCAATCATACGCTAAACGATAAAAAATCTAATTGAAAGGTGTTCAGAAGTATAACAACAAAAAGTAAAATCTTCCAGTTATGAAACATCCCGATAAACAAATGAAGTTACATCGTCTTTGGTTTTGGAGCAAACTGAAAACATTGACACAAAGAATTTTTAGTATTGAAGATACTCCGGAAAAGATTGCCCGTGGCTTTGCCTTGGGTACATTCATCGGAATGACTCCATTTGTTGGGCTCCATTTCTTTATTTCTGTTTTGGTTGCCCGAATTCTAAACTGGAATAAAATTGCTGCCGGAATTGCTGTTTTCCACACTAACCTGTTTACTGGAACATTTATTATTGGGCTTAATTATACCATAGGTGCTGTAATTATTGGATCGGAAAATACACTCAACCTGAATGAAAATAATGGATCATCTTTGATTTTAAACATTTTCAATTCCGGATCTTCCTTATTTTTCTCATTGTTGATTGGAGGATTAATTACTGGAATACCAGCTGCATTTTTTGCCTATTTTCTGCTTAAGAAAATTTTTAGTAAAAAAATCCTTAAAACTTAAACTCATGGAATCGTCTGGGAAAACTTACGCATTAATTACAGGAGCAGCAAATGGCATCGGCTTTGAATTTGCCAAGCTTTTAAGTATGGATGGTTATAATTTAGTACTCATTGATATTGACAATGAAAAGTTATTTGAAAAGAAAAACCAGCTTATGAATCAATATAAAAACGAGATCATTATACTTTCCGTTGATTTAAGCAAAATAGAAGCTGGTTCTATAATCTTCAATAAATTGTCAGAATTAAACATCGAAATAGATGTTCTGATTAATAACGCAGGTTTTGGCATGTTTGGATTTTTTGCGAATACTTCATGGGATCGGGAACAAAATATGATTCAATTGCATGTTGTCACTCCAACTCAACTTATTAAATTATTTCTTCCCGGAATGTTAAAACGAAATCACGGGAAAATCTTAAATGTAGCTTCCTTAGCAGCCTTTCAACCAGGGCCATTAATGTCAATATATTATTCAACAAAAGCTTATTTACTTTCCTTCTCACTTTCAGTAGCCAATGAACTTGCAGGAACAGGTGTGTACCTGACAGTTCTTTGCCCGGGACCGACAAAAACCGGATTTCAGGTTACTGCAGGAAATGAGAATCCGAAGATAAAATGGAATATGGCATGTTCCGAAGAAGTTGCAAGGTACGGATATAGGGCAATGCAAAGCAGAAAAATCATAGCAATACCAGGTATTATTAACAAATCAATTGTGGTTATTCAACATTTTTTGCCTCTTAAATTTGTTTGCCAAATGGTTCGTCTGTTGCAAGAAAGAAATAGAAGAAAAATGAGGTTGCAAATTGATTATCAAAATTAAGCAAAAGTTAGAATTGAATTAATTTCGAAACAACCTTACACTCATGGAATCGTCTGGAAAAACTTATGCATTAGTAACCGGGGCCAGCAAAGGGCTGGGAAAAGCTCTGGCGATCGAACTTGCTTCAAGGAACATTAACTTGCTGTTAATCTCTATGAAAAACGAAGGATTACCTGAGTTATGCAATTTCATTCGCGAATCATATAATGTAACCGTACACTCACTTGAAGAAAACTTTGTTGAGGAGACTTCACTAGACAGAATTTTAAACTGGTTGAAAGATTGGGAAATTTATATTCTGATTAATAATGCAGGGATCGGTGGCACCCGGAATTTTGAAAGTGCAGGACTTGAATATTTAGATTCGATAATAAAAATAAACATCAGGTCGCTGACACTTTTGACTTATTTACTTTTACCCAAATTGAAAAAGAACTCACAATCTTTTATTCTCAATGTCGCAAGTATGGCTTCGTTTAGTCCAATCGCTTATAAAACCATATACCCTGCCTCCAAAGCCTTTGTATATAACTTTTCTCGTTGTTTAAATGAAGAATTTAAAAACACAGGTGTATTTGTAAGTGTGCTGAATCCTGGCCCTATGCCTACCAACCAGGATGTTTCTTCCCGAATAAACTGTCAAAGTAAATTTGTCAGGCTCGGGGTAATGTCTCCTGAAGCAGTTGCGAAGATCGCCATTAAGAACTTATTTGAATTTAAATCAGTTACCATTCCGGGATTTTTTAATCAATTGAATTGGCTAATAATGAACCTAATTCCATGCAAAATCAAAATTCCATTGATCTCAACTAGAGTTAAGTATGAGTTGAACTCAAATGAAACAGTTCAGAGAATTTATCAAATTGAACCAATACCTACACTATGAAATTTTTTCAAAGTAATTCAACTTCGTCTTGGATTGTGATATTTATTGCGATGACCAGTCTGTTGATGTATTCCTATCTAACATCATTGCTGAAAAGAAATATGAAGATTACGGAGCCCACAATGGGAAATAATGTGGTTGCAATTTATTTACAGCGATTGGTGGGAGTGGTTACATTTGGGGTAATACCATTTTTAACGGTTCTTTTTTTAGATGTATCAGTACTGAATGGTTATGGATTAATCATGTCACGACCATTGAAATCGCTAATCTGGATTATTTCTTTAACATTTATAATTGTTCCAATTTGTATTTATTGGGGAAATACTCCTGTCAATCTGAGCATTTATCCGCAAATAAGAACCAATAAGTGGAATCTTAGAATACTTGTTTGTAGTGCCTTAAGTTGGACTACATATTTGTTTTGTTATGAATTTTTCTTTAGGGGATTTTTACTCTTTTCATGTGAACGGGGATTGGGTGTTCAAAATGCAGTTATCATAAACACTTTATTTTATGCACTTGCCCATTTTCCAAAGGGAAAAGTTGAAACCATTGGAGCAATACCTTTTGGTTTGATACTATGTCTTGCTACTTTTTCAACCGGATCGATCTGGGCAGCTTTTGGGGTCCATCTCGTAATGGCTCTCTCAACTGAATGGATTTCACTTTACTATCATAAGGAAATGAAGATTATACTTCTACGAAATTGAAAAGGTTTTGTCTGAAGAAATGTTTTTTGGGGAATTAACCAATAATTGAATGAAAATGAAAATACTAGTCACAGGAGCAACAGGTCTAATTGGAAGTCAGCTAGCACTAAGATTGGCAAATGAAGGACACGAAGTTCATGCCCTTTATCGCTCAATTGACAAGACCAATAATTTGGCACATCCAAATGTGCATTTTTTTGAAGGTGACATATTGGATTATCAATCCATTGAAAAGGCGGTTGAGGGATGCCAAACTGTATTTCATTTGGCAGCCTATGCAAAAATTTGGGCGAAAAATCCTGATACCTTTTACCAAATCAATGTGCAGGGAACGAGCAATGTTCTAAATGCTGCCAAAAAGATGCATGTTAAAAGATTTATATTAACATCGACTGCAGGAAAATATGGACCCTCTGTTAGTATAGTTACTGAAGAAACAATTCGGAATTTACCATTCTTTACAACCTACGAAGAAACCAAACAGGTGTCGGAGAAAAAAGCACTGGAGGCCTCCAATAAAAACTTTGAAGTTGTTATTGTAAATCCTACCCGTGTTTATGGCCCTGGTTTATTGAGTGAAAGCAATGGAGTCACCCGTCTTATTAAATTATATCTTGAAAATAAATTCAATATCATTCCAGGAAATGGGAGTAGCATTGGAAATTATGTCTATATCGATGATGTTGTTGATGGACATATTCGTGCTTTTGAAAAAGGAAAACCTAATGAAAACTACATTCTGGGAGGTGAGAATATCTCTTTCGATGATTTCTTTGAAAAATTGTCACTCTCCTCGAAAAAAGATCGAAAAATGATTCATATTCCTCTGATAGTTTTAACTATCGTGGCATTCTTATTTGAAATTAAAACATATGTATTTAAGAGTCCTCCTTTAATAACCCGAAACTGGCTTAATCGTTATATGTACAATTGGGAAATTTCAAGTCAGAAAGCCATTGATGAGATTGGCTATGAGATAACTCCAATTGATATTGGTCTTAAAAAGACAATCGAGTGGTTTGAAAAAGGCCACAAAAATAACACTCCAAGAGCTAATGCAATGATTCGCAGGATATTACTGATTAGTTTTATCGCCATTTTTTTTCTGTCAGATTGTGTGTATGGGATAGTTCGTAACAAAAAAAAACGGTATAAATGAATGGACCAATTTGCATTCATCAGATAATATTATCCATTCTGAACGTTGGTTTGTGATCAACAACGACAGCCTTATTCGCGAAAGAAAATGCGAATTAGTTGTTGATTGCGATATTAACTCAACGTTCATTTTTCTGAACGATCCACTAAATACCCAAAGATGGATGAAAGAAGTGAAATTAATTAGAATGATTCATAAGGAAAGTCAGAATAGAAATTGTGCCTACACGATTTTTAAATTACCCTGGCCGTTTGATGACAAAGACCTGGTTACTTCCTATAAGTCTGTTATTTTGGATAGTGACCATTATAGGATACAAGTGAGGAGTGTTGAAAATGTCATACAAGAATTTCCAAATATTGATCGAATAAAAGGTTATCAGGCAACATGGGAGATGACAAGAATAAAAGAAAATAAAACAATGATCGTCTATACAGTGGTTAGCGATATCCAACCAATAGTTCCGAGATTCATTCAAGATCCAATCGTATTAAAAGTATGTATTCAGGATTTTGCTATGTTAAAACAGCTATTATCACAGTAGAAGATACACTTTATAGAGAATTATTTTAGAGTGCTAAAATTATATCTATCCGGAAACTGGTTACATAACTTAGTTCATTTGAGGCCAACGGCCGGAAGAAGCCAGTGTAAGATTTGTGCAATTATACCTATTTAGGCCTTGCCCATGATTATGCAGCCAAAGGCCAAAAAAGAAAAGCACTCGATAATTTAAAAATGTTGAAAATCGAAAACAGATTACGCCTGGCTGGTAACCAATTTAAAATATTTTCCCTTGTTGGACAATATACGGAATGAACCCGAATTCAGTGAAGTCTTAAAAGATGTGGAAGCCAAATACAAGAAAACACATTTACGTGCCGGAGAGTTAATCAAGCAATACGAGGAAAAGTAATGGATATAAGGTATAGAAAAAAAACCGGCAATTTAGCCGGTTCATATCTTTCTTTTTCCTTATTTCTCTTTCCTGAAAATTACCTTTTCATCACCCCGTAGCAAAGAATTTTCACGATGTTATCGACACTTTGTTCGAGGTTAACTTTACTGTAATCGCCTGCGGCCAATGGCATTTCCAACCCTTTGATGGCTGTGGTAATTCCGATTGCTGCCAGAGTGAGGTCATAAACTTCAAAGATATTTTTTCGCACGCCTTCAATTAAAATGCGTTTAATCATTCTGATTTCTTCCTGCTGATGCCGGGTTTTAATGTTTTCGATAAACTCGATAGCGGTAACATCGTTTTCAAGCGCATTGTAAAAATTGGCCATTCCACGGAAAGTCGTCAATTTGGTCAAAATGTAATCCCTCAGCTTATCAACCGGATCAGTATTGCGGTTCACCACGATGTCAAGCTCACGGCGTAAAATATCAACTTCCTTTTGAATAACAGCCTGAAAAAGATCTTCCTTGCTTGTAAAATAGTAGTAAAGAGAGCTTTTCCCTTTTCTTACAGCATTGGCAATATCGTCGAGCGTAGTTTTTTTGTAGCCATATTTGCTAAAAATTTCCTGTGCAATTTTCAGGATACTCTCGCGGTTTGCATCTTTTTTGTTCGACCCATTTTCAATAGTCATAGTCATAGCCAAAGGTTTATTTCAGTCAGTAAACTAATTTGATCTTTATTTCCGGAAATGAGGAACCCCTCACATTAGCACAAAGAAACTCTACATTTTCTAATTTTTATAATCTTCGTCCTTTTTTTTTATTTTCCGGACGAAAAAACTGATTTTTTCCCATGTCTGCCTTATCTTTTACCAGCCGGAAATCGAGCTGTTTTTTTTCCAGATTTGCCCTGGTAATTTCAACTTTAACCTCATCGCCCAACTGATATTTCCGGTGAGTATGACGACCAAGGAGGCAATAATTTTTCTCATCAAAAATATAGAAATCATCGTCAAGCGTATTGACAGATACCATTCCTTCACACTTGTTTTCAAGCTCAACATAAATACCCCAGTCGGTCACTCCGGAAATAACGCCCATAAACTCCTGTCCGATTTTATCCTGCATAAACTCCACCTGCTTGTACTTGATCGACGAACGTTCCGCATTGGCCGCCTTGTTTTCCATGTCAGACGAGTGTTTGCACATATCTTCGTATCTAACTGCATTGGCAGATTTTCCTCCATCAAGATAATGTTCGAGCAGGCGGTGAACCATCACATCGGGGTAGCGACGGATAGGCGAAGTAAAATGGGTGTAGTATTCGAATGAAAGTCCGTAATGACCAATATTCCGGGTTGAATACACCGCTTTGGCCATGGTTCGGATGGCCAGAGTTTCGATCACGTTCTGTTCATTTTTACCTCTCACATTACCCATCAGTTGATTCATTGATTTGGAAATCTGTCCCGGAGTTCCCAGCAACAGGCTATAACCAAATTTTTGAATGAAGTGATTAAAGTTCATCAGTTTATCCGGATCGGGTTTATCATGAATGCGGTAAACAAAGGTTGGGGCAGTTTTCTTATCGCTGGTTTTTCCTATAAACTCGGCTACCCTTTTATTTGCCAATAACATAAATTCCTCAACGAGTTGATTACTCTCTTTTGCTTCCTTAAAGTAAACCGAAAGCGGTTTGCCATTTTCGTCGATATTAAATTTGACTTCGACACGCTCAAAAGCAATCGAACCTCTTTTAAAACGGGCTTCGCGGAGCTTAACGGCCAGCATCTGCAAAGTCAGAACTTCTTCTTTTAATTCACCATCGCCCGTTTCGATAATGGCCTGAGCATCTTCGTAAGCAAACCTTTTATTGGAATGAATGACTGTCCGACCAAACCATTGTTTTTGGATTTCAGCCTCATCGTTTAACTGAAATATGGCCGAAAAACAAAGCTTATCTTCATTTGGACGAAGGGAACAAACACCGTTCGACAGTTTCTCCGGAAGCATCGGAACCACACGATCGACCAGATAAACCGATGTTGCGCGTTCATAAGCCTCATCATCGAGAATTGTTCCGGGTTTCACGTAATGCGAAACATCGGCAATGTGAACGCCAACTTCCCATAATCCGTTATCTAATTTCCGGATTGAAAGGGCATCGTCAAAATCTTTGGCATCGAGCGGGTCAATGGTGATGGTGGTCACCCCGCGCATATCGCGTCGTTTCTGTATTTCCTCTTCAGAAATAAAATCAGGAATTTTTTCGGCAGCTTTCAGCACATTTTCCGGAAAACGAAGCGGAAGATCATACTCGGCCAAAATGGCGTGCATTTCAGCATTATTATCGCCCACGTCACCTAAAACTTCAATGATTTCGCCAAACGGATTTTTTGCTTTGGCCGGCCATTCGGTGATTTTTGCTATTGCCTTTTGTCCGTCTTTCGCCCCGTTCAGCTTTTCGTTCGGGATAAACAAATCGAAAGCCGATTTTCCGGATGGAATAAAGAAGGCAAAATTGCGCGACTTGGAAATCGTTCCGACAAAAACAGATTTAGCGCGTTCAACAATCTCAATCACTTCGCCTTCGGGCTGCTGCTTTTTGCGCATGGCATACAAACTCACCTTCACTTTGTCGCCATCCATAGCATGGTTGAGGTTGCGGGAAGAAACTAAAACCGGTTTCTCCAGCTCTTCAGAAACAATGTAGGCAAAACCCTGTGGCTGAATTTCAACTGTTCCGCCAATGGTTCCTCCCCGTGAGATCAGTTTATATTTTCCACGCTGAACACTATGGAGGTTCTCGTTTTCAGTAAGTTCTTCGAGTACAACAAAAACAAGTTTGGTAATTTCGGGGTCTTTAATTTTGAGCTGTTCAGCTATTTGTTTGTAATTAAAAGTCTTTTCTGGTTGGTCGTAAAAAATGGTAAGTATCGCATTTTTAAGCTTTGGTTTATTGAACGTTTCAACCAATTGAGCTTTTTTATTCTTTTTATTTTTGGACATGTTCCGGTTATTTTAATTTCAATGTAAGGTAACAAACAATTTCAGAAAGATGGAATAACCAAGTCAAAAATTTCCCAACCCCGGCTTAAATTCCTATATTCGTAAAACTTCATGTTTTGTTGCATTAAATTCAGACAAGCTTTTAGTATGAAAAAATTATTCATTTTACTGCTGATTGGTGCATTCCAAAACGCCGTGGCGCAAAGCCCTGATCCGGATTTCAACGATAAAATGGCATTTAACGAAAGCCGTAATTTTCAAAAATCGGCCACGTTTATTGAATCTGTCGGTTATGCAGAATATGACCTGATTCACCAGCGTTTAAACTTCACCATTGATCCGGCGGTAAATTATATTACCGGTTCGGTAATTTCGCAAGTTAAATGCCTGAAAGAAAATATGGCCCAAATTCAATCTGACCTGAGTTCTTCCCTGACCGTTGATTCTGCGAAATTTGACTTGAAAAACATCGACTTTCAGCACATTTCCGACAAAATAACGCTTCAACTTCCTGGAGGTATTCAGGCGAACAGTTTCCACCTGGTTGACATTTATTATCAAGGTGTGCCGCAAAAAAACGGATTTGGATCCATTACTTTTTCAAAACACAACGATGTACCGGTCATGTGGACCTTGTCGGAGCCATATGGCGCCCGCGACTGGTGGCCATGCAAAGAAAGTCTGAAAGATAAAATTGACTCGCTTGAAGTTATTATTACCTGCCCAGAAGAATACAAAGCTGCCAGCAACGGACGGTTGGTCTCAGATCAGGTGATTGACCACAAAAGAACAGCTCGCTGGCGACACCACTACCCCATTGTTACTTATTTGATTGGCATAGCGGTTACCAATTACGAGACCTATTCCGATTTTCTGGATTTGCCTTCAGGAGGGAAAATTGAAATCCTGAATTACATTTATCCGGAATACCTGGCAACTGCCAAATCGAAATCGGCAGAAACCCTGGAGATTATGGACTTTTACAATAAAAAGTTCATCATTTATCCGTTTGCCTCAGAAAAATACGGACATGCACAATTTGGCTGGGGCGGTGGTATGGAGCACCAAACCATGAGTTTTATGACTACGCTCAATTACGAATTGATCGCCCACGAAATGGCCCATCAGTGGTTTGGCGATTACATTACACTGGCAAGCTGGCACGACATCTGGCTAAACGAAGGGTTCGCAACTTATCTTACCGGTCTGGTTTACGAGAATCTTCAAAATGGAGTATCGTGGCCAATCTGGAAAAGCAATCTGGTGGCACAAATTACCTCATCTGCTGGAGGTTCTGTTTTTGTAACCGACACGACTGATGTTTTCCGTATTTTCAATGGTCGGTTGAGTTATTCAAAGGGAGCCTATTTACTGCATATGTTGCGCTGGGAAATGGGTGACGAACTGTTTTTTCAGGGAATGAAAAACTACCTGACCGATCCTGCTGTTGCCAATGGATTTGCCAGTCAGGAAAAATTTGTAAAACACATGGAAACAGCGGCAGACACAAGCTTTACTGAATTTTTCAACGACTGGTATTACGGCGAAGGATATCCGATTTTCCAGCTGGCGTATTTTCCCGATCCGGTAAATCCATTGAAACAAAAGCTCCGGATTACACAAACCCAGTCGCATCCGTCTGTCAGTTTTTTTGAAGTAAATGTCCCGATCCGGATTTGGAAGGATGGAAAATCTACCGACCTCCGACTAAAACACACCAACCAAAACCAGGAATTTGCGATTTCTGACCAACCCTTCGACAAACTTGAATTTGATCCTGATAAATGGCTGATCGCCAAATCCGACAAGGTTTTACCAGCGCTGGAAATTTCTAAAGGAAATGAAATTCAGATCATTCCTGATTATGCTTCGAAAAAAATCCGGGTTTTGTTACCTGATTATACAGGCAAAGAAATACTTCGGATTATAAATTTGAATGGAAAAGTTATCGATTCCAATTTGCTTCAGGCGAATGATTCGTGGATTGATATTCAAAGACTACCAAAAGGATTTTATCTGGCCGAAGTTTATACCAGAGCCCAAAGCAAATCGGTAAAAATTGTAGTGAATTAAGTTTTGAATAGATATTCCCCATCACAGAACGAACAAAACGAGCTTGTATGTTCTGGAAAATTTCGCCAACTTGGTTGCCCAATCGCCTAACCACAAACCAACTGATATCATGACTAAATTAATTGTTCTGTTGTTCGCATGTTTTTTCCTGAGTCAGGGAAATACCACTTTCGCGCAAACTGCAAAAAATGACCCACTGCCCGTTCGTGGCTTCTGTATCGGCGCTCCCCAAACGGATGAACTTGAAGCCTTCATTAAATTTATTTCGGAAGAACTTGTTCCCCGAAAAATCAATACGCTGATCCTTCGGGTCGATTACAATTACCAGTACGAAAGTCACCCCGAATTGAGCAATAAATCGGCGCTCTCGAAAGCTGAAGTGAAGAAACTGGTTGATGTTTGCCGTAAAAACCAAATCAGGATTATTCCACAGGTCAACTTGTTGGGGCATCAGTCGTGGGCATCGGGCATAGGAAATTTACTTAAAGTTTATCCCCAATTTGATGAAACACCACAGGTAAAAATGCCTGAAAAATACGAATGGCCTAATGCCGATGGTTTGTATTGTAAAAGTTATTGCCCGCTCCATCCGGAGGTGCATCATGTCGTTTTTGCCGTCATGGATGAGATTTGTGATGCCTTCGAAACTGATGCTTTTCATGCCGGGATGGATGAGGTTTTTTATATTGGCGACGATAAATGTCCACGATGTTCGGGTCGCGATAAGGCCGAATTATTTGCAGGCGAAGTAAACCTGATCCGCAATCATCTGGCACAGAAAAACCGCCAGCTTTGGATTTGGGGCGACCGCATGATTGACGGTAAAACCACTGGAATGGGCATGTGGGAAGCCAGCATGAACAACACGCACCGCGCCATCGACCTGGTTTCGAAAGATGTGATGATTTGCAACTGGCATTACGAACGCCCCGACCAGACTGCCGTATATTTTGCCACCAAAGGATTCAATGTGGTGACCTGCCCATGGCGGAATCCTGAAAATGCGGTGAAACAAACTCAGGACATGTTCAGGTACAGAGCCTCGGTAACCCTGCAAATGAAAGATCGGTTTCAGGGAATGATGCAAACCATCTGGTCTGGCGCCGGTCAATTTATGGACGAATATTACGGGCGTAAAACCGATGCGAAAGAAAGTGTGAACACCCAAACGAATTGCTTTAAGGCGATGTTTAGCGAGATTGAAGCACAAACGAAGTGATGATAGAAACAAATGTTACGAGTTGCGGGATACGGGTTCAAAGAAACCCCAAAACTTGCAACCCGAAACCCGAAACAATTTTTTATGTCCAACCGAATCTATACCATCGATGTCTTCCGGGCAATCACCATGTTGCTCATGATTTTTGTAAACGATTTTTGGTCGTTAAAAGGTATTCCAGAATGGCTTGAACATGCACAAGCCGATCAGGACTTCCTCGGATTTTCGGACATTATTTTCCCCTGTTTCCTGTTTATTGTCGGAATGTCCATTCCATATGCCATTCGCAACCGCGTTTCAAAAGGAGATAATAGCCTGAAGATCTTGTTCCACATTGCCATTCGCTCGGTTGCTTTGCTCGTTATGGGATTTTTTACCGTTAACATCGACAACCTGAATGTCGTTGCTTCAGGTCTTTCCCGAGGAGGATTTCAAATCCTGATGGTACTTGCATTTTTTCTGATCTGGAATGTGTATCCGAAATCGGAAAACTGGAAAAAATATCTTTTCACAGGATTGCAACTTGCAGGAATTACGCTTTTAATTGTGTTGTTCCTGATTTTTAAAAGCGGGAAAGATGGCCTCGGACACATGACTCCGCAATGGTGGGGAATATTGGGACTTATTGGCTGGACTTATCTGATTTCAGCGCCCATTTACCTGTTTGCCCGTAAACTTCCCTGGCTGTTGCTGGTGTTCTGGGGATTGTTCACTTTGCTCAACATTGCCGACCATGCCAATTGGCTGAAGACCCCGATTCCCGGAGGTGGGGCGTTTCAGGGTTTTGCCTTTGCCGGAATAGCCGCCAGTCTTTTGCTTGACCGGGCAACCGATCCCGGAAAACGTCAAAAGCTGCCGCTGTTTTATATCGGCGCCGGGATTCTGTTAATGATTGGAGGATTTTCCTTGCGTAACTTTTTTATCATTTCGAAAATACAAGCTACTCCAACCTGGGTATTTCTGTGCAATGCCATTGCCTTCGGATTTTTAGCCCTGATTTATTTCGTAGTCGATCTGAAAGGCAAAGCCGATTGGTTCAAGCTGATCAAACCTGCTGGCACCAGCACCCTGACTTGTTACCTGATTCCATATGTGTATTACAGTCTGGCTGCTTATGCGTTTACGCTGCCAGTCTTACTGAAAACGGGCATCGTTGGTCTCGGCAAATCAATGGTTTATGCCTTGATTATAATCGGCATCACTGCCTTACTGGGAAAGGTAAAAGTGAGGTTGAAGATTTAGAGGCAGTTAAATTTGCTATCCATTTGCAATTCCTTCTGCACTAATATCAAGTTTGTCTAAGTATGTTGTTAAAATTGTTTCATTATTAGTTGAGTTAGGGTCAACTGCAAAAATGAGATCGGAAACTTTTAAATTATTACACGGACGTTGTAGCTTCCTTGTGCCTAATGAATCCAGTTGCTGCCGAGTCGATGAAGTCAAATGTGCAGCAGCATTGCGAATTGTTTTTAAGTCAAATAAGTCCGCGAATATTGAACTAACATAAGTGTCAAATGGATTACCTGGAGAGAAATACAAATTACAAAGTCTTTTGATTATTTCTGGGTTCGACCAATCAACATATTTTTGAGTTCCTATTAAAAGGCTATTAGCATGTCGTTCGTTAAGTGGCTGAACGTAGCGAGTTATTACATTTCCTAAAATGGAGGGTTCCCCAAGCATATACTTAATGAAACTATTTTCAAGAAATGTTTCCCACGCAATAAATAATCTTAGATACGCAGAATCAGTTATGAATTCTCTTTGGTTTTGTGATAGCATGTAATTTCCAGCGGCATCTTGTTGAAAAGCTAGAGTTGTAAAACTATTTGCCTCTGCAACTGAAACTCTAAAGGTTGTTAAAGAATCAATTAAAGCCATATTACTGCAGGATTAAGTCAATCAAATAATTTGTTCTTCTCTCTCTTACTGGTTTATCTGTAGTTGCTCTTCGACTGTCTTCTAAAAATTGTCGTTCATTTGCATTCAACAATTGCGCCTCCTCAGTTTCAAAAATTGAATTAATATTTTCTAGACGACTTTCAATTCTAGCATACTCACTTGGTGAAATATTCAAAGTTGCTTTAGAGATTCCTGGCATTCCATATTTTAGATGATAAATACATGTAAAAAGTGAAAAAAAGATATGTATCCTTTTAAACTCCGTTCTTTTAATATCATTACCAAATATGCCTTGAATTGTCTCTATAGTAGATGAAAAATTCTCTCCTAATAATTCTGGATCGTAATTAAATTCCCGTTCAAATGTTCCGTAGAATGGTCTGATCTGTTTTTTACTTTTTATTCCTTCAGTCATCGCAATTAGAAGATCAGCACAGAGATTTACATCAGCCATTCTTAAGATTTCTTTGTCTGTCAAAATTTTACTTTCAAGCCAGAAACTGTTAAAAGTATGTGCTACTCTATCTGCAAGAGTTTTGAAAGGTCCAAAATGATTTGCGTTTATTTTTTCTTGTTCATTCAGGGTTACTGAATATGAATTCAAGCGACCAAAGATGTCAAGCACCTCCGCATCAGGCATATTAACCAAAAGGTCTGTAGAAACTTCATAGTTAAGAATGTTAGACTGAATATTATCATCAACCTGATTCAATTGCGAAAAATACAAGCCGCCAAATTTTTGATGATGCCTTTTGCTAATTACGAATCCGTCTTTTAGATAAGAAAGAATTGTTCTTAATCTTTGTTGTCCATCAACTACCTCTCTAATTGATTGTCTGGTTTGTACATTTAGTTTTTGACGGATGAAAACTTTGGGAATTGGTTTACCCCTAACAATAGTATCCATCAAATAAGACCGAGCTGTGTCCGTCCAAACGTTGCGCCGTTGAAATTTTGGATTCAACTCAAGTTGACTATTATTTGACCACTCCAAAAAGTCATTGATACTATATGTTCTACTGTCAAAATTTTTCATTTCGTTTGATTTTTATTGTGTCAATTTAATGATTGCATTATCTGCATTAAGCTAGTACCCAATTTTTTGCAGCTTCGCACAGGGTGGGATTTTAACGATGAATCCTGAATATTCGGAGGCTAATTTCTTGTCAAAAAATCACCGAAACCCAGAGTACTGTTTTATCCGTTATTCATTTATCCATATCAAAGCACCAATATTCTTTCTTTCAATTTCATAAGTAGATTGATCCCATTTATCTTTTTTCACAATACATTTACTATCACTATAAAAGTAAACTAATACTGTATCGCTGACTAGGAATTTTTTTTGTTTAAGAGTATCATTCAAAATTAAAGATAAGGACTTAGTATCTATTTTCTCTTTATCAAATATCAATATGCATTTCTTAGGTTTAACCCCACCTAATTCTTGTGGAATATTTGGATAAAATACAAGATAATAAGTAGGTAAAAGAATAATAGTTAAAACTAGAAGAGAATAGTATTTTGAAAAATAACTAAACCTGTTATTCATTTTTTTGCTAAACCTTAATAATCTTGTCAATAACTTGAAATTATTTTTAACATTTTTTGAAATGTAAATGGGATATGTATCCTTTGGTCTTAATGCCCCAGCGAAACAGAAAATAATAAGAATAAATGGTAAAATATTAAAAAAATCATCTTCATTTTTTAAAGACTTTGCAAGCAAAATCATAATTAACATAGATATAAATGGAAGATAAATTACGAGTACTCTTATATATTTATACTTACCTATTGCCTTTCTATTTAATTTTTCTCTGGTACTTTCAATTGACTTATTACTATAAGAAAAAAACCACCATGTATAAACTATGATTAAAAATGGGACAATACCTGCTATTAGATATTGAGATTCAAAAGCAGAATTCACTCCAAGAGAATTTACATAAGAATAGACACTCCAACTGGCGAAACCAATTCCATAATCAATAGCGATAATGGCTAGTAAGTTGTCCTTTAACTTTGGAATTGATGTTAAAATATTCTCCATTTAATAATTGAGCTTGACATTTAATATCCGCCAAATGGCATTTATTTTTTCTATATCCGCCTTAATCATTCCCAATACAGGCAGATTCCCAAATTTAAACTATTCAATCCATTTATAAAATTATTTTACAGAATATTTCTAGCGCTTCACCAGAGTTTGATTCATTGAAAGACAATGGCTTTCGCGATTATAATTGAACTATTTTTTGTACAAGTCAATACCTTTTTTGGGACCTGCAATATTCTTCAATTCTGAGTTTTCTCTAATTTTTTGTTTTTACCATCGAATGACGTGAAACAAATGACTACAAATGACAACTCAACTGACTCATGGCATCGGCTTTACTTTTCATTCCATTTTCCCCACGCAACCTTTTTTTGGGTAAGGCCGTCTAAGTGAATATCAATGTTCAAAAAACTAATTTATGAGAAAATTTTTACTTTTTACGCTGATGTTGTCGGGTCTGATAACCAGCGCACAAACTGGCACTGTCGTCAATAATTGCAAAGCGTATTTTAAATATGCTGTAAACGACAATTTAATGTCGCCGATTGCCGCAACAACCATTAATTTTTACGACAAATCGGAAGGTCTTGCCAAAGAATGGTACTGGGATTTTGGTGATGGAAATACGAGCCGCGAACAAAATCCGGTGTATACTTTCATTCACCCCGTACAAAGTCCAAATACCAAGTACAGCCCTTACCGTACTGTAAACTTTACCGTTTTGACTTCTGACGGTTGCAAAAGCAACTATTTCGAAATCATCAATATCATTGATGGAACCACTTATACATATGTGGCTCCAATCTGCAAAGCCGGATGGAAATATTACCAGACTGCCTATGATTCAATCGGAGGTACAGCTTCTTTTCAGCTTACCAACCTTTCAGAAGGCGATTCACTGAAATACCTCTGGCAATTTGATAATGGTAAAACCAGTACCGAAAAAGAACCGACTGTGACCTTCGACCTGACTCAAAAAGAACGCAAAGTTGGCCTGACCGTTTCAGGAAAGAATAATTGTACGGATGCATTCTGGGATGCCGTTTATATCATCGATCCCGACAAACCCGTTATCTATCCGGCGGAATGTTACACCGGCTTTGGCTTCACAGTAAATCTCAATGTAAAAACCCTTGTTCCGGCGCTGGTATTGGATTTCTATTCGAAAGCAACACCCGATGCCACTGAATGGAAATGGGATTTTGGCGATGGTGCGACCAGCACTGAAGCCAATCCGATGCACATTTTTAATTTTCCTTTGAATACCGATCCACTTACCGATCCAAATCCTTTCCGAAAAATTTGTCTGACAGTGATGACCAAATCAGGTTGTCAGGCTACCTATTGTGAGACAATAAATATTTACATGAACTCGACTCCGCCAACCGAGCCCTCATCAAAATGCCATGCATGGTTTAAATACTACCGCCCGGCTGATGTAATTACTATTCCTGAAGTGATTCCATACAAATTAGTCGATGCATCGGAAGGCAAAGTGGTCAGTCGTCTTTGGAAGTTCGAAGATGGCACAACAAGTACTGAAGCCGAACCTTTGGTGAGCTTCGATTTCCAGAAACCCACACAGAAAGTTTGTCTGACCATTTTTACCGCCGACAGTTGTGAAAGCACCTGGTGCGAAGTAATTTATGTTACTCAAACAAAAGTTGATACTTTTTATACTGAAAAACCCGTCCCAAATACGTATACCATGCGCTATAAATCAAGCTTTCCGCCACAAATGTCATCGTGCGCCGGATATGCCATGGCCCAGGTTTACCTGAAAGATTCGCTCATTAAGGCTGACCATTATGTATGGTCGACTGGCGCTGAAGGTCAGGAGGTAAAAGGATTATGCCCGACACAATCGTACACCGTGAAAGCGTTAACTCCCGACGGAACCATTGTTTCAGGAACATTTATATTTAACTCTGACGGATCAGTTTCCGAAATACCGGTTAACTGGTACATTACCGGCGCTCAGGATAAGTGGCAGATTCAGTATGACCTGATCGACGCAAACTACACAGTTGAATGGAGGCTTTGCGACGGAACCATTGTCAGAAGCGATAGCATTCCGCTGAATTCAATTAACTGCGGCTCCAGCCAGTCGAACCTGATTCTGAAAGATGCACACGGGAATGTAATTTACACCGAAAATATTTCATTGAGATCACTAGCCACATTCCTTGATCCGGTTAAGACTGTTTCATCACTTAAACTTTTCCCGAATCCTGTGAATGATGTGCTGAATATTGAGTACAATGGAAATCCGTTGAAAGTCGTACAACTGGAAATCCGTGATATTTCGGGAAAACAGATTTCACTCCGGAACTTGTATGATGTTGAAGCTGGTCAACAAATAAGTGTGAATGTCAACTCGCTGCGAAAGGGAATCTATATCTGCAAAATGTTATCAGAAAAGCAGATCATTGGAATTCAAAAATTCTCCAAGTAGAAATCAGATAAATAGGACATCATTTTTTAAAAAAAGCCGTTAGAACAAATGTTCTAACGGCTTTTTTACTGCTAATTCGAGCCTGATATGGCCTATTTTTTAAACTCAACCTTTAAAGTAACCACCTGCCATTCGGGAAATTGGGCAGGTTTGTTAACAACCAACGCATCGCCTTCCTGTTTCCAACTTAGTTTCTCTTTACTTCCTAGCATTTTTACTGAAGCGACCGATTTGTCACACAGTTTTGAATTTTTACCTAACGAGCTGATTTTGATATTATCGGTTGGTTTCATCATGCAAAAAGCATAAATGGTTTCTCCTTTGGTCGTAAACCGAATATCGCCTGACTCATAAGGACGAACATCCTTTACACCACCAAATTGTCCTTTTGCCTGGTTTTTAGAAGTTGACGGGCCTTCTCCGTAAACTTTCCAGGGACGGGTACCATAAATCGCTTCTCCGTTTTCCGGAGTCCATTTTGCAATTTCATTCAAAATGTTGAGCACATCAGGTTCAAGATCGCCTTCCGGAGTTTGAACCACATTGAGCAGCAAATTGCCGTTTTTACTTACAATATCCACCAACATCTGAATGACTTCGGTTCCGGTCATGTATTTCTGACCGGTGCGGTAGTACCAGTCTCCTATTGACGTATCAGTTTGCCAGGGAAACGGACTGATTGAATCTAAAGCGCCACGTTCAACATCCTGCACCCAACGACCTTCTGACGGGCGTAATTTGGCAGTGTAAACAGCATCGAGTTTGCCCTTGTTTTTGGCCATGTCCTGATTGTAGAAATGTGCCAACATGGTTTGGCCTATCTCTCCAAAAGGCAATTCACTGTCAGAATAAAGAAGATCGGGTTGATATATATCGATTAATTCGGTAATTTTTGCCAACCAGTCCTTCTGGTTTTCAGGATCGTTGGTTAACCATGCCTTATCGTCGGCAGCAGTTTTTTTGTGGTACAAATCGGCATATTGTTCGTCGTTCCCATCGTATGGCACTCCGGCCAGTGGTCCGGTCTTATCGGCTCCACGGGCGCTCTGAAACCAGGTATAACTTGCCCCAAGGTGTTCGGAAACGCCAAACCTCAACCCTTCCTTTTTGGCTGCTTTTTGCCAAAGTCCTACCACATCTTTTTTCGGGCCCATATTCACTGAATTCCATTTATGCAGTTTGGAATTCCAGAGGAAAAAGTTGTCGTGGTGGGTTCCCATGCTGACAAAGTATTTGGCGCCCACTTTTTTATATAAAGCCATTAACTTTTCGGGGTCCCAGCGTTCTGCTTTCCAGAGCGGGATGATGTCTTTATACCCGAATTTGGAAGGATGCCCATAGTTAGCCACATGATAGGTGTAATCATGGTCAGGTTTGTCGCTGAATGCGTTTTTACTCCAGTCCCAGGATTGGTTCATGTACATATTTTTGGCATACCAGTCACCTTGGCGAGGAACGGCCTGCGGGCCCCAATGAGCCCAGATTCCAAATTTGGCATCGCGAAACCATGCGGGATACTGATACTGTTTGAAAGATTCGTCGGAAGCCGAAAACTTGCCCGGGAGCGTTTTTTTTGTCTGGGCAGAGCTAGAAAGGATCATCGCCAAAACCAGCATTCCTGTCAATTCAAGTGTTTTGAATAGTTTAGTTTTCATTGTTTTAGAGTTATTAGCCTCCCCTAATCCCTCCAAAGAGAGGGCTTAGAGTACCGGCATTTAATTGGTTATTGAAATTAAATGATATTTCAGATTTTATATAGAGAAAATATTCAATACTTGTAGCTGCCAAACTCCCTTCCCTATTTTGGGGAAGTCCGCCAGCTGGCGGATGGGGATGGGGCTTCTACAGATACTGGTCCAATTTCCGTCTGGTGATTTCGCCTACAACCGCTTTAATATCCTCAGCCCGGTCGCGTTTACAAACCAGAATGGTGTCGCCTTCCTGAACAACAATCACATCATCAAGACCTACCACTGCAACAAGGCTGTTCGGAGCATGCACATAGGAATTTTTGGTGTCGATTAAAACGACTTCTCCTGAAGTTGCATTCTGATTTTCATCTTTATGCGAATCGTATTTATAAACCTCTTCCCAGCTTCCAAGGTCGTTCCATATAAAATCACCCTGAACCAAAAATACATTCGAAGCTTTCTCCAGAATTCCGTAGTCGATTGAAATGGATTTAACTTCGTTATAGATCCGGTCAAGTGCGGTATCGTAGGTTTCTTTGCCAATGTGTTCCTTGATGCGCATCAGGTCGGTAAAAAGTTCAGGCGCGTATTTCTGAACGGCATCAAGAAAAACGGACACTTTGAAAACGAAGATTCCACTATTCCAGAAAAATCCTCCTTGCTGAAGATAACCAGTTGCAACTTCAAGACTTGGTTTTTCAATGAATTTATTGACTGCATATGATTTAATCGATTGACCAATCGTTACGTCTTCAGCCGTTTGCACATAACCGTAACCGGTTGCCGGATATTTTGGAGTGATTCCAATAGTGACAATCCCATCATTTTTATCGGCAATCAAAGCAGCAGAATCGATACATTGCCTGAATAGTTCATCGTTTTGAATCAAATGGTCAGACGGGGAAACAACTAAAATTCCTTCCGGATCTTTTTCAGCTATAAATAAAGCGGCTAACCCTATGGCAGGAAGTGTGTTTTTTCCGACTGGCTCGTAGATCAGATTTTCCTTAATAAGATTGGTGGTTTGTTCTTCAAGGATACCCTTTTGTCCTTTTGCAGAAACAATATAAATACACTCTTCGGGAATAAAATTAGCAAATCGTTGTACCGATTCCTGAATGAGTGATTTTTCTCCAAAAAGGCTAAGATATTGTTTGGGATTTGCGACCCGGCTACGTGGCCAAAAGCGGGTTCCTGAACCGCCAGCCATGATCAGACAATAGTTTTTGCTCATAATTGAAAATTTAAAAAGAAGTGCCTAAAGTTACACGATTTACAATCTAGCAATTTACTATTTACCATTTTTCTGGGTTCAACTCAATAGTAAATAGTAAATAGTCTAATAGTAAATCATTTAGTATCTCACTTTAATTTTTAACGCGCCTTCGATAGGCCCTTCCGAAGCGATAATAATGTATCCTCCGCCACAGCCCGAAGGAATGGCCCCCGGATGTTTTAGCAACCAGTTATTTTCCATTTCCTCCGAAAGCCAATCAGGAACTGTATAAGGCAGCATTTTTTTCCACATCCTGAAGGTTTGTGTCATTCCTGCGCCAAGTTTCTGAATATCGCGTTCTACAACTCCCTCCCAACACAAATCTCCTGCTGCACCAAGCTCCATCACATTTTCAACAGTCAAATATTTTTCGATCAATGGATTGTATCCATCAGGACGTGGAGACAACGGAATTAAATACAAGACTCTTGACAGCCAGTCACAGGTTTCAGCATCAATGGTTGACTCAATATTTGATGGCCAGTACTTTCCGTCGTAATCCAACCGATTGGCTCCCGGCATTAAAATTCCGAGTTGGTCTTGCGAACCTGAGATATATTCTGATCCGGGCGGATTTTCGGCTCCAAAAAGTAATTGAGCATTGCGCACAGGGTCTCCGTCCGGAATCTTTCCTCCCCACAATTCGTTGGCTATTTTGCGCGAGCTGGTTGCCATTCCTGAGCGGTCATTAAATTCATAATCAGGCCAGATTTGCGCGACCACGCAAGATCCGCTGTGAACCTGCGAAACCCAGGGCTGATCCATCCAACCGCCAGCCAAACATAGCCGGTAAGGGAAATTCAGGTCCTTTTTAGATTGCGAACTTGAACGGGCCGGAAGTCCTTCTTCAGGAATACGTTCCAGAACAATCAGTTCAACCCCATTTTCTTCGCATAGCCGCTTCTTTCCATTGGTAAAACCATCCGAATTCACCACAAAAAAATCAGGCTTAATGCGCTTCATGTCTTCTTCAAAATCGAGCATTCCCATGCCAGATGAGACAAAAGCCTCAGTCACATATTTAACTGCACCAACCATGTAAACTCGCTCTTCCTGACTAAAATATGGCCTTTTGCCCTTTAATCTGAACAAATTTTCATCCTGTCCAAGGCTTACATATAAGTTTCCATATTGTGATGCTGTTTTGAAAAAGGCAATATGTCCCGCATGAAGCAAGTCATAGCATCCGCTGACCAGTACTTTTTTATCACTCATAAGTTTAACTGATAATGAACTAAAATATAAACTAACAGCGAAAGAAAACAGTCATTAGTCATTAGTTTCCCTTTCCTTTTTTCTGATGACTAATAACTAGTGACTTCTTTCTAATCTATTTAATTCCTCCGCTGACCATTTGAGTTTTAATCCAATCATAAGTTTCTTTCATTCCTTTGGCAAGCGGTAAACTCGGTTCCCATTTTAACAAATCAAGGATCATGGTATTATCGCTGTTACGTCCGCGAACACCCTTGGGCGCATCCAGATCATATGTCCTTTTCAATTTGATGTTTCCGATTTTTTCAACGATGTCAACCAGTTCATTGATTGAAACCATTTCACTGCTTCCCAGATTAATCGGCTCGATGATATCGCTGTACATGATTTTCAGTATCCCTTCAACGCAATCGGTGATGTACATGAAACTGCGGGTTTGTTCTCCATCGCCCCAGATGTTAATTTCAGTTTTTCCGTACAATTCGGCTTCCAACACTTTGCGGCACATGGCAGCAGGCGCTTTTTCACGACCACCATCCCAGGTTCCATGAGGACCGTAAACATTATGGAAACGAGCCACACGGGTGTTGATTCCGTAATCTTCGCGGAAGTGACGGCACATTCGTTCTGAGAATAATTTTTCCCATCCATAACCATCTTCTGCCTGAGCCGGATAAGCATCAGCTTCTTTCAATCCGGGATTGTCGGTTTCCTGCTGTTTTTCTCCATTGTAAACACAGGCTGATGAAGCATAGAAAAAACGGTCGATACCCAGATCCTTGGCAGCCATCAACAAATGTGTATTGATTAGCACGCTCAACATACATTCGGCTTTGTGAGTTTCGATAAAACCCATTCCACCCATATCGGCAGCAAGGTTAAATACTTCATTATATCCGTTCAGGGCTGTATAACAGTTTTCTTTGCTATTCAAATCAAGAACAAGGTTATCAATATCGGTATGAACCTGATACCATTGGTTCAGTGGTTTTTTATCAACCGCACGAACATCATTACCCATGTCTTTCAGTTTTCTGGCTAAATGGCCACCGATGAAACCACCGGCTCCGGCTACTACAATTCTTTTCATTTTGTATGAATTTTATATTTGTGAATGAATTTCAATTTCTAATTTTCGGTTTGTCAGGTGCAAATAACGTCAATTAAAAAAACTTTACAAAACGTTCTGATACAACAAAATAGCGCAAAGGTTTGCGCAAAGGTTTGCGTCAATAAAAAAATGTTTAGGAACATTTATCAGAACGGAATGACTGATTGATTGAAGGATTGATTTGGACAACTGGGTGCAAACTGCGACTGATCACTGAACATTGGATATTCTGAAAATCTTTTAGCTTTGTGATGCAATTCGCTTTGGTTTAATATATGGACAAGGATAAAAGACATATTTCGCTTAAGGATCTGGCACAGGAACTTGGGGTTTCCATCTCAACAGTTTCAAGGGCGCTAAACTCACATCCGGATATTAGTCCTGAGGTAACCCGAAAAATTCAATTGCTGGCTGCCGAAAGAAATTATACCCCCAATCCCCTGGCAATGGGTTTGCTCAAGCAGGCAACACGAATGATTGGGGTAATTGTTCCTGATCTGGTCACTCATTTTTACTCTTCCATTATTTCTGGGATTGAAGAAGTTGCTGAAGAAAAAGGCTATTATATCCTGATTGCTTCGTCGAACGAAACCCTTAAAAAGGAGATTATATCGGTCAAAAACATGCTAAATACAAGGGTTGAAGGACTGATTGTTTGTCTCAGCCAGGAAACAAAAAACTACGAACATTTCGATCGCTTAATTAAAAATGATATTCCTCTGGTATTTTTTGACCGCGTGTGCCGGATAAAAGAGGTTCCTTCTGTCGTAGTCAACAATGTCGATGCCGCCAAAAAGATCACAAGACATTTCTACAAAAACGGATTCCGGAGAATCGGATACATTGCAGGTCCTGATCATCTCAATATTTCACAGGAACGGACCGAGGGATATCTTTCAGGATTACACAGTTGTGGAATTGAATTTGATCCTGAATTACTTGTTCAATGTAACATGAGTTCGAAAGATGCCATAAGGGCGACAGGAAAATTACTGGATTTACCAAAGAAACCGGATGCCATTTTTGGAATAAACGATACGGTAGCATTTGCAGCAATGAAAGAGATAAAACGCAGGGGAATGCGTATTCCAGAGGATGTTGCTTTGGTTGGATTTACGGATGAATTTCATGCCACAGTAGTTGATCCGTCACTTACCTCAATTACACACCCGACTTTTGAAATCGGACAGGAAGCCGCGCGACTTTTCTTTAGCCAAATTGAAAATCCAAGGACGGAGCCAGTCCAGGTTATATTAAAGACGAAGTTGGTAGTGAGAAAATCTTCAGTGAGATAGTAAAGTCGTGATTTAAAAGGGACAGGATTGAAACAGGCACTCCTATTCTACGCTTTTCATTTCCTTTAAAACGTTACCTGCCAATTTTAAACTTGAATGGAAGCGATTGTGGCCAAATAAACCCGTTGACATAAGGTGCAAATCATCATGGATATTTTCAAGAGATTGAGTAATCGTATTCCGAAACAGCTCAGCGCAACTTAAACAAGAAGTTTTTTGTAATTCGGTAGTTTTGTGGAAGGCATTTTTCAATGCCAATATCGACCTTGGGTAATCTTTGTTGAGTAAGTAATCTTGTGATTCGTAAAAGTCCCTATTAATTACCCTCCGATGCTCCCTGCAATTGATCCCATCCATTGGACACCTCAAAAGCTCAATCTTTTCGTTCATGTCTCACGAATATTTTATAACGTAAATAAACAAATTTTTTCTATATAATACAATTCACAAGAGTTTGATATTTGCTAAAACAATTTAAGTCAAAATTGTAAAAATGGGAAAGAATTGTAGCCAATACTATTTATAAAAACTAAAAAAGGCCAGAATTTCATTTGACCTTTTTTGAGGCTCCACTAATGGATGGAAGTTGCAATATTTTCAATGCTGCGTCGAAAAGATACTCTACTAAACCTTTACCATTTTTGTAGAATAAGGTACATTCATTCTGCTCCCCCAAAGGGGAGGTCAATTTCACTACAACACTGGTGCTAATGCAGCGCCCATTAATCGGAATTTACCTTCACATCTTTAAACATGAATGGGTTGTCACTCAGCCTCAAGGCCTTGCCGCTGGCAACAGTCACATTCCTGAGTATGACCTCCCGGGTTCTAACATAGGGAAACTTTTCGACGTAGGAATCGTCGGTCATTTTTGGATTGAAATTTGCAAAAATGGCGGGCCCCTGATAGTCTGCCAGATACTTGGAGTCGTCGATACGAAGGTTTTCAATAGTAATTCGTTCCGGCATATAACAGGTGTAGCCGAAATCATGCTGCCCGGAATAGGATCCGCCGATCAAGCTGGCACTTGTTGGTCTTCCGCCTGCAGGCACGAAAATACAGTTACGGATAATGAGTTCTCCCTGCCATGTACTGCCATAGTCGGAGCGCAGATTGATAAGGTTCCTTCCATAAATGGTGCAATTCTCCACAGTAAAGGTCCCGCAGCCTATGGCGTTTATTCCCTGATGTCCCAAGGTCGAATTGCGGATGATGGCATTGGCAACTCCCATGTGGGCATCGAACCGTGAAAAGGTGCAATTGTCGTAAACAAGATTCTTGCAGTAGTTTGATCCCAAAATTCCCCAGTATCTGCTGTCGTTGATGTCATTCGTCTGACTACAGTTCACGAACGAAAGGTTGAGTGCCCGGTTGGGGGAAATGTCATAGGTTCCCATGGAGACTGGTAGTCCAGCCGAGCCAACGGTCTGGTACATTTTATGTCCTGTCAGGATGGTGTTCTGTACCGTAACGTAAGCGCAATCGCTGACATTGATGAACCCACCATAGGGTGCACCATGGTCTCCTTCGCCAGTGACGCGGTGTTCAAGTCCATTCACAAGTACATTTGAACGCCTGATCGCTATGCCCCTGCTGTAGTAGGTGTACTTCGATTCGGCGTTGTTGGCTATAGTGGTGAAATGTCCTCCGCTGATAGTCAGCTTTGTCTCGTCAATGGGAAGGGCGTTGATGTCCGTGATTTGGTCAAAGTCCCAGATGATCGGAGCGTTCATATCTACATTACCTGCTTTGTCAACAATAAAGATATCGGTTTGCGACGATCCATTGTTTTGATTCAACCCATAGCGGATGTATCGTTTTATGTTGGAATTGGCTACTGTAACAAGGCAGGTTCCGGGCAAGGAAACGTTAATTTTATCCTGATTCCTCTTAAGAGAAGTTACCCCTTCAAGTTTGAACGATTGCTGACTGGAACTAACCAGAAAAACATTTGCATTACGGTTTTGGACATTGGTATCGTCAATGATAAAAGCAGCCTTGCCGAAATCAGTGTTTGTCTGAATGACTGCAGTGCGGTTCTTTCCACCGATGTAGTAGGTGAACCCATCGTCGGCTTTCACAGAAAAACCGTGCTGATTGGCGAAGGCATGGGTCGCCGCAATGGCGTCAATATCATCGGTTTTGCCATCACCTGTGGCGCCAAAGTCACTATAGCGAACCAACCCTTTGGCTTTAAATCTCAGTACATCCTTCCAAGAAACATTTAGATATAATTCCCCATTTTCGCTTGCTTGCACTTTAGTTTTACTCTTTTGGGTGGTTATCACCACATTTTCAGATATGTTTTTGGACTGCCCCTGCGCTATACTGAATGCACTGGAAATCAGGAAGAAAAATAAAATTAAGTATTTCATCGCGATTGTAGGTTTATGCTTATCAATTTTCGGAAAAGATCAATAAGATGGTTAGATGTAGAATTTTCCTTATAAAAATCAACTTAAACTAGCAATTTTCGCCCAAACTCAAATAGGAATACGAAAAGTTACTGGTTTATCCTTAGTTTTAAAGTTTTATGGGTATAATCATTTTGGAATTGTATATAAATAATGAGAAACTTCAAAACCTATCTGCTTCTCCTGAGCATTCTTTTTAACCTGTTCGTTGCTTGCGATGAGTTGACTGAACGGGACAAATATCAAAGACCCGACTGGCTCCCCGGAAAATTATACACCACAGTGTCGGTTCAGAAGAACCTAAGTTTATTTTCCGAATGTTTACGACTTAGCGGCTTAGATACCATCATTGATGTTTCCGGAAGCTGGACCGTTTTTGCACCAACTGACGAAGCCATGAAAAAGTATCTTTCAGAAAATCAATACGCCAGCGTTTCAAACATTCCTCCTGATGAGCTTGAAAAAATCACCAAGTTTCACATCATTCAGGATTCATGGCCTCTAAATCAACTAAAAAGCCTTGGGGCTAATGGATGGATAACCAAAGATGATAAAAAACCAAATCCTTACGCTTATAAGCGTGAGACAATTTTGAGAAATCCAAACGAAAAATATTGGATCAAAAAAGGGTTAAGAAAAGAGATGATCGTAATGGATTCAACTGTTTCCGATGGTTATAAAAAAGCATTTGTCCTATCCAGAAAATATGTACCCATTTTTTCTGATGAGTATTTAAGTAAATATGGCCTTACTGCGGCTGATTACAGTTTTTATTTTGGCAGAGCTTATGAACCGGGAAATGTTTATTATGCCGGAGCTAAGATTGTAATACCCGATATTATAGGAGAGAATGGGTTTGTACATATTATTGACAAAGTGGTAAATCCAATGTTAAATGCAAGAGAACGACTTGAAAAAGAAAGACCCGGTGAAACCTACAAGCTTTTCCTGCAGATGATCTATTGGTATTATCCGAATTTTGAGCCAAATATACCTGCCACATATAATCAACCAGCAGTTAAGCTAGGAGGTATTGTTGATACATTATGGGACTTAGAATATGCTAAACTTGCATTTGACCTTCAAAAAGAACGATTCGATAATTTAAGTCAGACACTGATCAGACACAACGGTATGATTGCCCCAACTGATGATACTTTCAGGGAATTTATTGATGGCACTCTGACCTATAAGTCGGGATTTCCTCACTGGCCCGATTACAAATCGCTACCTATTGACGTAGCCGATTTCATCGTCGCCCAAAACCTGAAGTCTTTCCCAATCTATCCGTCAACAAGCCAGTATAAAAAATATTTCAGCGCATCCAGCAGGTATCATCAGAATGAAAAAGATATTATCAGCAAAGAGTTTGGAAGCAACTGTACTTTCATTGGTGTCAAATCTTATATTCCCGACCGCGTATTTACAAGCGTAACAGGCCCGGTATTTTGTCGTCCGGCATTTTCGATCTTCCGGCTGGCTATGGAATATGCGGGTGTATTTGATGTTATAGCCAACAATAAAAGCAAATTATATTTTTTCCCAATAGCTGATTATTCCCTGCTGGAAGATTCCTCTTTGTTGGTGAACTGGCTTGACAAAGACAAAAAAAATTACAATATCATTGCTCTGAACAGATACAAACATCAGATGGAAGTTCTTAGTAGCCATACTGTCAGCAACTTGATACTTAACCAGGTTGGTATTTCGCAATCTGGCAGTGGTACTGATAAAGAAATCATAAAAACGTTAGGAAATAATTACATCACATGGGATCATTCCAATAACACGATTCGTGGAACTCGTCCAAGTACATTCGGGTACGAAGGGGATATTAATGTAACCTGTACCCCGGTTCTGCTGGGTGAACCCACCGATAACGGCAAAGCGCTGACTGTCAAATACTGGTTCAGGTTTTGAATTTGAAAAACTCGTACCTATCTTTTAATGCCTATGGCATTTTTTCGTAATACATTAAGTCAGAGATTGAATGAATAGCTCCTGTACTCGTAAGAATATTACATTTTTCAGCTATTGGGTGAATGTAGTTGATCACCGTGGTATCGCCAGATTCTGAAATTTTTATACCATAGGTATCAACACCTGTATTAATCTTTATTTCCAACCCTACATATATCGTCAGGAGCTGCCCCCCGAAAGTGATATAATTTTTGCTCCCCCAGTAAAAATCATTCAGAAAATATTCACCGTTCATGATATGATATGCCGCAAACTGAAAGAAAGGATTGGTTGTGTTCGATAACGGAATACCCGGTGTCGCAAAACGCTTTTTCAGGTCGTCAATGTTATTAATGCCGTAACGATGATAAACGCTGTCGGGCTCAGCGAAAATGGAATATTTGCTCCAGCTTAATCTTTTCTTTATCCCTGAAAGTTCAATTGCCTGCGCGAGGATTGAATAATCTGGTTGTTGCTGAAGCCAATCATAACCAGAGACTTCTACTTTTCGGAGTACCTTTGAAATAATATGAATGTAGCCGTTGGTCATTTTAAGGTTTGATTTGATAATTTCAGCATCACTGTTAACCATAATGAGTTTGTCGTTGCCATTGGAGTAAAAGCCGGTAACCAGCCTGTCACCGGTAAGGGTTTGGTCAATCAGCGCCCCATCAGGAAATTCATCGGTATATACTTTTCGGTTTACGGTGTGATAACGTAAAAGAACTTTAATATAGCTGGTGTCCTTTAATAATTCTTCCAAATTGGCGTATTTCTGATTCTGCTGTAAAAAATCATCAATGGCTTCATTGGTGGGTAGAAAAAGCGTATAATCGTCACCATATGGATTGTAGGCATACAAGGTTGACAACATTTTCCCTTCGACCAATAACTTGTAGAATTTTGAATATTCTTCCTGATTTTTATTCAGATACTGACTTATGGATAAGGAGCCATCATTAACCCAATCAGATATATCTGGACCAGATTTACAAGATGTTAAAACCGAAAATAATATCAGAATAGCAATAAGTTGTTTACTTAAATACCTGATTAACCCAAATTTATTCATATCCAATTTACTGAAGGTGTTCAACACCTGCCAACCGGCAGGTGGAAAAATGAAGATACACTATGCTTTCTTCGCAATACTTTTATGGCAGGCCAAAATACTACTATATAATCAAAATATCAATTGTCAGGAGAGTTTTAAAAAATCATACGTCACAACCTGTAAGTTCACTATACCAATCAACGTGCTCCTCAATGCCAGCAAGGTTTTGAAAAGTTTGGACAAAAAAAAGGAGGTCGTTTTCGACCTCCTTTCCTGTCTGCTCTCCAGGTAGTCCCGATAGCTATCGGGATTGAACCTAAGACTTAAGGATATTGAATTTTTAATTTGTCAACGATTTCCGGAAATTCTTTAATGCTTAAGATATACTTTCGGCTTTTCATTTTTTTGACGTGACTTTCAATTTGCAAGGCTTGATTACGCGAATTGCAAAGGATAGAATGAAATAATTCCCAATCATTAGCTCTGGTAGTATATGAATCCTCAAATTGTTTTTTCTTATGCAAGACCAATCGTTCATTAAGATTCTGAGTTTGTCCTATATAAAACCTATCCAAAGTCTTGCTGTAGAGTATATAAACTGAATATTCCATAACTAAATATACAAAAAAAGGCCAGATTTGCATCTGACCTTTTTAGAGCTCTCCAGGTAGGACTTGAACCTACGACCTACGGATTAACAGTCCGCCGCTCTAACCAACTGAGCTACTAGAGAATTTGTTTAATATTCACCTTATTGAGCAATCGCTTGCTTTAAAAGCGTTGCAAAAATAGTAGCTTTTCCGAAAAGAAAAAATATTTTTGCAAAAAAATTATTTTTATGAATCTATTTACTGGCGCGCCAAATAAGAAAAAATCTGTCCTTGGAATTGGGAATGCACTCATTGATGTTTTGATCAATATTACCGATGACTCTGTTTTGCAAAAATTTGGACTGCCTAAAGGGAGTATGACTTTGGTCGATGCTGCGCTTTCATCTGAAATAAAAAAAGAAACAAAAATTAATACCAGAACCATTCAAACTGGGGGTTCCGCCGCCAACACAATTCACGGAATTGCTAAACTGGGCGGTAGTTGCGGTTATATCGGCAAGATTTCGGAAGATGAATTCGGAAATTTCTATCTCGAAGATTTCAGAAATAACAAAATCAACACCCATTTTTTTTACAGTGAAACCGGAACCGGACATGCAACCGGATTAATCAGCCCTGATTCGGAGCGGACATTTGGTACTTACTTGGGAGCCGCCATGGAATTGACTGCCGAAGAAATGACCCATGAAGTCTTTCGTGATTATGGAATCCTGCATATTGAAGGATATCTGGTGCAAAACCATACTCTGATTGAAGCAGCGATGAGAATAGCCAAAGAAAACGGATTACTTGTTTCGATCGATATGGCAAGCTTTAATATTGTGGAAGCAAATATTGACTTTCTTCACCGGATCATTCGCGAATATGTAGATATCGTTTTTGCCAACGAAGAGGAAGCAACATCGCTAACTGGCAAAAATCCGAAGGAAGCATTACTTGAAATTGCTGAAATATGCACTATTGCTGTTGTAAAGCTGGGAGCTCAGGGGTCAATGATTAAGTCGGGTGATCGTATCATTCCTATCGATGCTATTCCAGCAAAAAGCATTGATACAACTGGAGCTGGAGATATCTACGCATCAGGTTTTTTATATGCGCTTGCTGAAAATTTTGATCTTGAAATTGCTGGAAAAATTGGTTCGTTGCTGGCTGGTAAAGTGGTCGAAATTATTGGAGCCAAACTTCCCGAGCAAACGTGGAACAGTTTGCGACCAACTATCGAACTACTCAAAAACAATCAATAGACCTGCTTTAGAATCTTAATTTATTCTAACCTGATTGTATTTTTAAAGGGCTCAACTGTCTTTTCAGGTAGAAAAACATATTTTTGTACGCATTAAAATAAGCAAACAACATACAGCATGAAACGACTGAAAATCAAAGAAATCCTGAAGGGAGAATTAATCGGACAACAAGTAGTTGTTAAAGGTTGGGTAAGAACCAAAAGAGGCAGCAAAAATGTCAATTTTATTGCGTTAAACGATGGCTCCACTATTCATAATCTTCAGGTTGTTGCTGATGTTGAGAAACTTGGTGAAGAATTATTGAAAGACATTAATACCAGCGCTGCTTTGGGAATTACAGGCGAGTTAGTTGCTTCTCAGGGAAGTGGGCAGGCTGTAGAACTAAATGCTTCTGAAATTGTGATCTACGGAAAATCTGATCCGGATAGATATCCGATTCAGCCTAAAAAGCATAGCCTCGAATTTTTGCGCGAGAATGCTCATTTGCGCTTCCGTACAGCGACATTCAGTGCTGTATTCCGCATTCGTCATGCAATGGCTTTTGCCATCCATAACTATTTTAACAGCAAAGGTTTTGTGTATTTGCACACTCCAATTGTTACCGGATCGGATGCTGAAGGAGCCGGGCAAATGTTCCGCGTTACCACTCTTGACGCTAAAAATCCACCGTTGTTGGAAGATGGAACCATCGATTATTCTCAGGATTTCTTCGGAAAGGCAACCAATCTTACTGTTTCAGGACAGTTGGAAGGCGAACTTGGAGCAACAGCTTTGGGCGAAATCTATACCTTCGGACCAACTTTCCGTGCTGAAAATTCGAATACAGCGCGCCACCTCGCCGAGTTTTGGATGATTGAACCTGAAATGGCGTTTTACGAACTTCAGGACAACATGGATTTGGCTGAAGATTTCCTGAAAAGCCTGATTAAATATGCGCTGGAAAACTGCATGGACGATCTGGAATTCCTGAGTAAACGCCTTCAGGAAGAAGAAAAGAACAAACCGATGGACGAGCGTTCGATGGAATTGGTTGAAAAACTTCGTTTCGTTTTGGAGAATGACTTTATTCGTTTGCCATACACCGAAGCAATCGAAATACTAAGAAACTCGAATCACTACAAAAAGAATAAATTCCAGTACCCGGTTGATTGGGGAACCGATTTACAGAGCGAACACGAACGTTACCTGGTTGAAAAACATTTCAAGAAACCAGTGATCCTGATCAATTATCCGAAAGAAATCAAGGCTTTCTATATGAAACAGAATGCTGATGGCAAAACGGTTGCAGCAATGGATGTGTTATTCCCTGGAATTGGTGAAATTATTGGCGGATCGCAACGTGAAGAAGATCTTGATAAACTGGTTACGCGCATGGACCAAATGGGAGTTCCGGCACATGAAATGGATTGGTATTTGGATACACGTCGATTTGGTACCGTACCTCATGCTGGTTTTGGCCTTGGTTTCGAACGTTTGCTCCTTTTCGTAACCGGAATGGGAAATATCCGCGATGTAATTGCTTTCCCGCGAACTCCCAAAAATGCTGAGTTCTAGCGTTTAATTATAGTTCAAAAAAAGAGGCATGTAATCAATTGATTACATGCCTCTTTTAAATTAATCCAGAGTGACCCTATTTCCAAATTCCACCATCTTTGGAACCACCCTTCGCAGGTGCAGGATTAACCCGTTGATCACTAGTATGACTTCCACCCTTTGGCTTACCATTATCTGCATCAGCAGGGTTGCTTAATAATAACATCATAGTTGCTGCAGAAACAGCCATGTAACCAGTTTTTTTAATTGCTTCCTTGCGGGATATTGGTTTGTTTGCAATATCTGAAACCGCCTTCTTTGCTAAATTTTCGATCTCTTTTTTCATCTTTCACATTTTTACTTGTTATTTTTATTCATTATATTTTAAAATCATAACGGATATCTAAACTTAAAGACTCAAAATCAAATTTTCAACTGATGAACAAATATCAAATCATAAGATAAGATAAGAGGATATCTGCCGAAATTCAGAATAAATATAGCCTATTTTTCTAAATAAAACAAAAAATAATTAGAAATGTTCTGCTTTTAAAATAAATAATTGAAAATAAATAGAATTTTCTTATGGCTTAGTGAAAAAGATCGTGCTAATTCTAGTCTTCAACCAATTAGCCTGAAATAAACAAATAATTTGGTATTTTCAGGAAATTAATATATTAGTGAAATTGTTTCTATATTTAAAAATTACAAAATCAACTTTTCAAACGAATGAATAATGCCAGCAATTAAATACGTAAAGAAGAAGATTGGACTTGCCTATCTGGTATGGTTCCAAAACAGTAATCTATATACTCAACTAGAAGAGCCTGCCTGGTTTGTTTTCAGGAAGACCGTTAAAAGACATAAAGCCGAAACTATCGCACATGAATGCTCTCACCGTTACGGGCTTAGCTATAATGAATGCCTCCAATTCGTTAATGACATTCGGTCAAACATTAAACAAATGAACAAGTATGTTGAGATTGCAGATCAAGATGAAACTTATCCCGATAAGTTAAAAACTAAGAAATTCAAAATTTTCTCCACTCGAAGATATCAGATAACTGAAAACATCATTGAATTATCAGTAGAGAATCAACGATTTGAATCTTATTTGCATCCTTTAATTGGGTATCTTGAAACGGACAATACAAATAAAAAAATATCTCTTTTCGAACTATTTGAATACGAGGGAAAATCTGTATTCCGACTTAATGGTGAAGTTAAAGGGATTTGGACTCGTGATGAAACAAACCGTCTCATTGGTTTTCTGTACATGTCTTTGATAAATGAGATGTATGGTAAAACTGATGACTTCTGGTTAATGACTGTTCATGCTGCCGCTCTGACTAATGGCCGAAAAACAATTCTTATTCCTGCTGAATCTGGCAGTGGGAAAACCACAATGGCCGCAATGCTTCAAAACCATGGCTATCAATTGATTTCAGACGACTTTGTTCCAATCGACCGACATTTATTTCGCGCATGGCCATTTCCAATCGCCATGTCAGTCAAACAAGGTGCGATGGATGTTCTTTCCCAAATATATCCGGACCTGGAAAAAAACCCCATTAAACTAACTTCTTCTAAAAAGAATGTACGGTATTTAACTCCTTATTACAATCCAGAGTTTTCAGAACTGGCTTTTCCTATTAAAGAGGTTGTTTCTATTAAGTATGATCCTTTAGTAGAATTTGAGTTCAAAAAAGCAGACAAGTTAAAATCAATTAAACTTTTACTCGATCAATCATGGATACTACCCAATGCAGGTAATGCCGGAGCTTTTTTAGATCAGGTTTCGCAATGGTCATTTTACCAACTCACATACTCCAACACAGAAAAGGCATTGGAGGCAATTTCCAAACTCTTTGATCATGACTAACAAGGAATTATACTATTTTGCTTGTCAATGTTTAAGTTTAGACGACCATCCCGAATTCAGAGATGAAATTATTCGAAGTATTTCTGATGATGCCCATTGTCAGAATTTTGTTCATGTCTGCAGCAATCATTGGATATTACCGGCAATTTATTTAAAATTTCAGGCGCATGAAATTCTTCCGCAATTACCAGAAGAATTAACTGAATTTCTGGAGGAGGTTTTTCACTTAAATTACCAGCGAAATGAACAGATTCTGAAGCAGGTTCAGGAAATCGTACATCTTTTTAATGCACATGAAATTTTTCCAACTCTGTTAAAAGGTGCAGGAAACCTTCTGGACCATTTGTACAGTAATATTGGAGAACGAATGATGGGAGATATTGACCTACTTGTTTCGGAAGAAGATTATTTGAGGGCAGCTCAACTTTTGGAAAACAATGGTTACACCCACAACAATCCGAGTTTTTTCGAAGTGAAGAACATGAAACATTATCCAAGGTTGTATAAAAAAGGTGAACCTGCAGATGTTGAAATACATAGACTACCAGTTCGAATTGAATACACCAAATTGTATAATACAGAAATTATTGATCAGGAAAAGAAAAGCTTTAATGACGGGTTTACCTGTTTTATCCTTTCTGATAAACACAAAGTCATCCACAATTTTATTCACTCTCAGCTCTCCAATAACGGACATAGAAATGGAGTTGTACCAATTCGTGATCTTTTTGATCTTAATCTGTTATCAAAACGAACAAATATTTCACAAACACTCCAGTATATTCAGAAGAAGAGTAAGGCGGAGACCTATTTCTTATATGCCAGTAAAGCATTTAACCAGCCGAATATATTTAATCACAAGTCGACCTTAACATATAAGTTATTTTGCATCAAGAATGAATTGTGTTTTAAATCTCATACCTTTTATCGAACTAATAAAAGCCTCGTTTATCTGTCAGATAGATTCTATAAATACATCAAGCAATTTGTTGAATCTTTTTATTCCAGCGATATGAGAAAATCTCTTTTTAAACGATTAACAAATCGGCAATGGTATGAGAATCATAAAAATACTTACATTGATTTCTTCTCGAATAAAAAATAGCACCTGTCAAATTCATTAAATCCTTACCTTTTTACTAAATTTATATCTTATCTTACTAAAGATGCTTTTTCACCTGAATGAAAATAACACGAAAAATCAAATTAATAGCCGGATTATTGGCCACAATATTATTATTCGGATTACGGGGGAATGCCCAGTCAAATCTGGTATTCTATCACAATCACGAACAGTTTAACTCATCTGATTTTAATCCGGCATTCCTTACTTCACAGCAAAATTTTACATTTGGTATTTTCCCAATTTCAGGAATGACTGTTGGCTATAACAATCAGGCGGTCATTAAGGATATGGTTTTCAAGTTTATTGCTGGCAATCAAACTCAGGAGGATTTCACCAAGGTATTTAACAGCCTGTTGACACACGACCTGTTTTTTCAACGCATGGAAATGCCAATTCTTTATTTTGCGTATAAATCTGACCTGGGATCTTTTGACTTTCGCATCAAAGAAATTGAACAGATTGCAAGTGATTTTAAAGGTGACTTTTCTTCGTTCTTAAATAATCCTGAATTTCAAACTTTAATGCTTAATCAAAGGCAATCTTTCCCTGCAAAAGCCTTTTATTACCGAGAATATAGTCTGGGCTACGGCAAAGAAATTATTAAAAATAAACTCAACATAGGAATAAGAGCTAAATTATACTTTGGAAAATCCAATTTGATTTCTGAGGTAGAAGGTGGAATAGAACGTAATAATAACCATGTATTTCTAAAGACTTATGGTCAGGCCCGACTTACGGTTCCATTTAACCTGTTTCAGGAAGATTCGCTTTTGACTTCGGCTACCATGTCTGATGATTTTACTGTTGCTAATTACCTTTTTAATACAAAGAATATGGGAGCAGGCATTGACTTAGGATTTAGCTACCAGATAACTCCGCAACTTGAGCTTTCTGCCAGTATTGTTGATTTAGGGAAAATTAACTGGAACCATAACGTAAATACAATGGGGTTCAAGGGTAGTCTTAAATTTCCCGAGGAATATATCCTTGCATTAGGGGACGATTTTGTAACTAAAAAAACTTCTTTTTCAACAGATAAAGAGAGAATGAACGAATTGTTTAAAATTGCAATCGAACAAGCGCCCTATTCCACTACTCTGCCAGCCACTTTCTATGCCGGACTGAACTATCAACTCAACTCCAAAGTTAATTTAGGTTTGGTTGATAGATTTATTAGCTCCAAGAAATTAAATCTAAATAGCTTTTCATTAACAGCCAGTTACGATGTGAGCAAAAAGCTTACTATTAGTTCAGGTTATTCCTTCATTGGTGATTCTTATACAAATATGTCTTTGGCCTTACTGTACACTAGAAATTCCAGTCAATCGTTTATCGGCACCGATAATTTGTTATCACTCTTGTCACCATCCTCCGATTTCTCCGGAATAACTTTTGGTACCTGTTTTTTCTTGTTCAAACATAGTTCAAAATACAAACCTCAACTGGATTATCTACCCTATTTCAAAGAAAAAAAACCTAAATCAAAAAGTAACAAAGGTTTAATCTATAATAACTACCGACAGAACTAACGCCAATTTACTAGTAATGACTTTCATCTAAAAACAATTATAACCAATATCAATCTTTCTTTTGTGCAATATTTTGCACACTATGATGTTTATTCAATATAGGGCATAATTGCTGATTGGGTATCTGAAATTGAAAAATAAAAAACCTCTTGAGTGATTCTGGGTTATATTAGAAATCAGGTTTCAGAAAACGAGAGATGATAAACGCACTAAAAAATATACTGATGCTATTTTTAATAGGTCTAACTTTCCCAATAAAAGCCCAGACTAATATGGCTTTTTATCCCATCGAGAATCAATTTAACTCCTTCAATTATAATCCTGCATTTTTAACTTCGAAAGGACAATTCAGCTTCAGTATTTTCCCATTTGCCGGAACTAATATTGGGTATAATAATCAGAATGAAATTCAAACACTCATATCCAAACTACTTTCAGGAATAAATGAAGATACTGAATACATTGACCTTGTTAAAAACATGGTCAATCGACCGACTTTTTTCCAGAAATTAGAAAGCCAATTATTGACATTTACTTATCGCTCAAAAAAGGGTTTCCTTAATTTTCGGATTTTGGAAAATGCATCGATTTCTGCTTCTGTAAAGGGACCAGTCAGTGAATTTATGATTTTGCCCGAGGTAAGAAGTGTTGTAATCGATGAGGTTCAGCGTATTCCTGCCTTGATTTTACATTTCAGGGAATACAGTATTGGATATTCGATGCCGCCAGGACATAAAAAACTGGTAGCTGGAATCAGGGTAAAATTATACTTTGGCAAAGGCGTTTTCTCTTCCGGTATTTCCGGATCAGTTCAGAATCAATCGGGAAATTACTTTTTAGAAACAACAGGTAAGGGAAACATGTCGATGCCGGAAGAAACTATTTACAACCCTGATGGAACCGTAACTAGCGTTCCTAGCTTGAAGAATTCATCGTTAACAAGCTATTTGATGAATTCCAGAAATCCAGGACTTGGGGTTGATCTTGGCTTCAAATATCAAATCACGCCCAAATTCTCAATTTCGATGAGCGTAATTGACCTTGGAAAAATAAATTGGAAATCGAACCTGAATTCAAAGAATTTTGATGGCATCTATAATTTTAAACCAACCAGTTATTCAATTGGATATGATAAAGGTTCAGAAATTATAACCAAAACTTCTGACAGCATATCTTTCACCGATTCCGAATCCTTTGAATTTAAAGTGACACAAGTAAAATCACCGTTTTCAACTTCATTGCCATTGACCTTATATGCAGGCGTAAATTATCAGGTCAATCCTAATCTGAAGCTTAATTTAGTTAACAGATACATATTTCTGAAGGACATGAACCATCATACTGTATCACTTACAGCCAACTTTGATATCGACAAAAACATTTCGGTCAACACCGGATTTTCGGTCATTGGTAATACTTATAACAACATTCCATTTGCCATATTATTCAATCGCGATTTTGGACAGATTTATATGGGTACGGACAATCTGTTGTCATTTTTAGTGCCTTCTGTTTCTGAATTTTCCGGTCTGAGTTTCGGAACATGCTTCTATCTTTTCAGGAAAAGAGATCTGTATAGTAACCCTACCGAAGATTTTCCATATCACAAACCCAAAAAACTACGGAAAGTCAAGGATGATGGACGTATGCTGAAAGAATATCCTGAATTTTAATTATTTGCTTTTTTTAATCCCCCCAGGATAATAAAGATACGTCCATTGCTACGATTCAATTTCTCTTTTTAAAATCAGAAGGTATACCTTTCGATTAAAAATAGTAATTTTGGGGAAAGTTGAATCAGAATGGCAGATCAGAGAATAAGCTTACAGCAAAGGTTACTTCAAAAACTTTCACCGCAACAGATACAGGTTATCAAGTTGTTGGAGATACCTGCCATGCAGCTTGAGCAGCGAATAAAAAGCGAACTGGAAGACAACCCGATTCTTGAATTGATAGAAGGAGACGAATCCGATGATAATTATGACAATGACTCGGACGATTCTCAATCTGAAGACGAGTTTTCGCTTGAAGATTACATGAACGAAGAAGATATTCCCAACTACCGCCTGTCTACCAATAATTACTCGAAAGACGACAAACAACTGGACATGCCCTATTCTTCCGGCGTTAGTTTTCATGATTCACTCATCGAGCAACTTGGTCTTTCGGAACTGAATGAAGAAGAAGAACTAATTGCTGAATATATCATTGGGAATATTGATGAAGACGGATATTTGCGCCGCTCCCTGCTTTCCATTTCCGACGATCTGGCTTTTCACCAGAACATTGATGTAAAGCTGGAAGACCTGGAACGTTATCTGGAAATCATTCAGGATTTTGATCCTCCGGGTATTGGCGCGCGCGACCTTCAGGAATGTTTGCTGCTTCAGATCATGCGCAAAAAAGGCAAGGATTCTACTTGTCTGGCATCCAAAATTCTTCAGGATAATTTTGAGGAGTTTACGAAGAAGCATTACGACAAGATCATCAAAAAATATGATATTACCGAAGAGGAGCTAAAAGAAGCCATTGATGAAATACTAAAGTTAAACCCAAAGCCCGGAAGCTCTTACAACAATCCGATGAGCAAGTCAAATCAGGTAATTGTACCCGATTTCCTTCTCGACAATCTGGAAGGAGAATTACAACTCAGCCTGAACCAAAAAAATGCGCCTGATCTTCAGCTAAATGGCACCTATGTTGATCTGATGAAATCGTATGCTGTAACTAAAAACTTAGCATCGAAAGACAAGAAAGATGCTTTGCTTTTTATGAAACAAAAACTGGATTCTGCCAAATGGTTTATCGACGCGATACGGCAGCGCCAGCAGACCCTGACCCTGACTATGACTGAGATCATCAAATTTCAGAAGGAATTTTTTGAGGAAGGCGATGAAACCAAACTCAAACCCATGATTCTGAAAGATATTGCTGATTTAACCGGTCTCGATATTTCCACTATTTCCCGTGTTTCGAACAGCAAATACATCCAAACTCATTTCGGGATTTATCCTTTGAAGTATTTCTTTTCTGAAGGGATGCAAACCGATACCGGCGAGGAAGTATCGACTCGCGAAATTAAATCCATTCTTCAGGAATGCATTGCCAACGAAGATAAACGTCATCCGGTAACCGACGAAAAACTGGCATTAATCCTGAAGGAAAAGTCGTACATTGTTGCACGTCGTACTGTGGCCAAATACCGTGAGCAACTTGGAATTCCGGTTGCCCGAATGAGAAAAGAACTATGAATTGATTTTTGATGAACGATTTTTGATTGATGATTAACAAAGGAGTCAAATCAATCTGCAATCGTTAATTGTTAATCGTTAATTATTAATCTGGAAATAATGAGTGACAACAAAATTCTGCCGCTTTCAGCCCGCATAACTTCCATTATCTTTCATCCGCTTCTGATACCAACAATTGGATTTCTGCTACTTTTTAGCTCCGGATTTTATTTTGCTGTTATTCCCTGGAATTTGAAGCGATTTATTCTAATGGTAGTTTTCGTCTCAACCTGCCTGATACCAGCAATAATCATCGGGCTGTTATCGATCAGTCCCAGATTTGATTTGAAAATGGAAAAGGGAACCGACAGGGTCCTTCCACTTATATTTAGCTCGATCAGCTTTTACATGGGCTATCTCATTCTCGGTCGAATACAATCATTCCCAGTTTTTCAGATATTTCTGGTGGCCTCAATTCTGGTCCAGATTGCTTTAGTTATCATCTCGCTTCAATGGAAAATAAGTGCGCATGCAGCTGCCATCGGCGGATTGGTAGGTGGATTTTTTGCCCTTTCTGTCCGCCTTCAGGAAAACCCGGTTTTTATTCTGGTTTTCCTTATTCTCATTTCCGGAATGGTCTGCACATCAAGATTGATCCTTCAGAAACATACCAACGCACAGGTTTACTCCGGATTTTTGCTTGGCTTGCTAATTATGGGTTTGGCTATACTTTTTGCCTGAAAAGACAAGGTAAACCCTGACTGTAATTTCACTTTCCTTTTGCCTTTCTCTATAGTGCTCAGTCACAGAATTCAGTATCAGTGTTTTAAGAAATCAAAACTGGCGATAGTTTTGCCACCCAGGACTGATCACTGATCACTTTCCTAACTCCTTTTTCCTCTTTCTATTTGTCATTCTTCCAATTTCGTCCGAAAGAACTAAAAAGCTTTGTTCAGCTTTATTTCGCGGACGATTTTCAATACTTATTATTTTTTTTCTATAACTATTTCGCACCTCTGGTGCTGAAGTCCCTGAGACTGAACACTGTTCACTGCGACTGATCACTTTCCTTTTTTCCTCTTTCCCTTTTCCTGTTATTAACTTAGTCCATTCCTTTTCAACAAAGCTGCTGAAGTTGGCTCTTGTCCCCTAAATGCTTTATACAAAATCATGGGATGATCGCTTCCACCCTTCTCGAGAATGTTTTTCCGGAATGAATCTGCTGTTTCCCGATCAAAAATTCCTTTTTCCTGAAATACTGAAAACGCATCAGCATCAAGCACTTCAGCCCATTTGTAGCTGTAATAACCTGCATCATATCCTCCTGAAAATATATGCGAGAATGCAGTACTTTGCATACTTCCTTCGACCGGCTCAAACAAATCGGTCGATGCAATCGCCTGCATTTCAAATTCCTTCAAATCGCCATCAACCGGCACTTCCCGATGGTGATAGGCCATATCAAGTATTCCGAAACTCAGTTGGCGTTCCATCATGTATGCAGCCTGAAAATTCTGCGCCTTACGTATTTTTTCGATCAAATCAGCAGGCATTTTTTCACCGGTCTGGTAATGCACGGCAAAGGTATCGAGCCACTCTTTTTCGTAGGCCCAGTTTTCGTGCATTTGCGACGGAAGCTCTACAAAATCCCAATATACGTTGGTACCTGAAGTTCCCGGAAACTGACATTGCGATAACATCCCATGCAAACCATGGCCAAACTCGTGAAGGAAAGTTGTCACTTCGTCGAAAGTGAGCAGAGACGGAGTGCTTTCTGTCGATTTACTGAAGTTGGTTACCAGCGAAATATGTGGCCTGATTTGGTTCCCGTTCACATTCGACTGCGAGCGGTAATCAGTCATCCAGGCGCCGGAGCGTTTGCTTTCACGTGGGAAAAAGTCGAGGTATAGCACCGCAACCAATTGGTTTTGCTCATCCAATACCTCGTAAGCAGTAACTTCCTGATGATAAACTTCGATATTTTTATTTCCCTGAAGTCGTATGCCGTAAAGTTTGTGAGCCAGACCGAATACACCTTCAATCACCTTTCCCAACTGAAGATAGGGTTTGACTTCCTCCTCAGTAAAACTGTATTTTTCTGACTTTAATTTCTCTGAATAATACGCCCAATCCCATCGTTGCAAAGCACCATCAAGTCCGTCATTGGCAGCATACTCCTGAACCTCTGCAAATTCTTTCTGTACAAATGGTTTCGATGCCTGATGAAGTTCGTCCAGAAAAACATGCACTTTTTCCGGAGTCTCGGCCATCCGTTCCTCAAGTTTGTATTCGGCATGGGTTTTGAATCCGAGCAATTTTGCTTTTTCGAGGCGCAGTTCCACTATCCTTCTGATGATGTCGTTGTTGTCATTTTCGTTGCCATGATTGGCACGCGAACTGGATGCCCGGAAAATCTGTTCCCGCAGTTCGCGGTTATCAGCATATTTCAGAAACGGCACATAGCTTGGGTATTGCAAGTTGAAAAGCCAGCCTTCCTTTTCCTTCAACTTGGCGGCCTGTGCGGCCATTTCGACAATCGAATCCGGAAGCCCACTCAACTTCTTTTCATCGTTGATGAGTAACTCATAGGCATTGGTCTCAGCCAAAACATTTTGCTGAAATTTAAGTCCCAGTTGCGATAATTCCTTTGTAATTTCACGGTATTTTGTTTTGTCCGCATCATTCAGACTGGCGCCGCTCCGTACAAAACGACGATATGTTTTTTCGAGTAATGTCTTTTCCTCGGTGTTCAACACCAGCTCAGATCTCCGTTGATAAACAGCCTTTATCCTGAAGAAAAGCTGCTCGTTCAGGGTAATGTCGTTACTAAAATCAGATAGTTTGGGTGCTACTTCCTGGGCAATATTTTGCATCTCGTCGCAGGTCTCAGCCGAATTTAGGTTGAAGAAAATGTTTTGAATGCGGTTTAGTCGTTCACCTGCCAAATCGAGTGAAACAATCGTATTGGCAAAATCAGGGCTGGCAGATTCATCAATAATCTTTTGAACTTCCTTCCTGGCTTCTTCAATAGCTGCATCAAATGCCGGAAGATAATGTTCAATCTTAACCGAATTGAACGGAGCAGTTTGATGAATTCCCGGAAAGGGTTTTAATAAAGGGTTTTCTGTGTACTGTATGTTTTCGTTTATCATGATATGATTTGCTTAAAAATAATATGCGGTTAGAACAACAGAAAAGGTTCAATGTTTCAAGCATCAGTTGTGCCAGTAATATTTTCTGAAAACTGCGACTGATAACTGATTACTTCCTTTTTTTCTTCTCCACAGACCAGCCAAACTTTCCAATCGGATCGCCCAACTTAAAATAGTGACCATGCGAATAAACCAAGGGGTTCGATTTTTTCAGGCTGAAAGCACCAGTTTCGGGGTCAATATACCGGTCGTCGGCAATCACATTCACCACTTCCGAAATAAACATGTGATGAACACCGAGCTCAATAATTTGCTTCACTTTACATTCGATGCTGATGGGCGCTTCCGCCAAAACAGGAGCTTTTACGATGGTTGCCTGAGCTGGGGTTAATCCCATTTCCTTCCACTTGTTGTATTTGGCACCTGAACGGCAGCCACACCAATCGGTTGCATGGGCCAGTTCTTCAGTGGTCAGGTTGATTACATATTCGCCGGTACGTTTAATTATTTCGTAGGAATGACGCGATGGCCGAACTGAAATGTAGCACATGGGCGGATCACTGCTGATGGTGCCTGTCCATGCAATAGTGATGAGGTTGTATTCTTCAGGAGTTTCGCCACAGGTAACCAATACTGCCGGCAGCGGATAAATCATGGTTCCGGGTTTCCAGTTTATTTTTGCCATTTGATCATTTTTAATCTGAAGCAAAAATAGTAAAACTAAATACCAGATGACAAATGCGATGGTTAATGCCGCCGGTTATTGCCAATATTCGAACCACCATAACCGGAAACGCGAGATGTACTTACTACCTGCGTACGTTTTATTCCAAAATATTTTAAGTCAACATGAATCGCATAAGGCTTTTCCGGAATCATCTGAGTTGATCCTCCGGGGCCAATATCCAGAACCACAAAGAATTTGGTATCCACCGTTTGTCCATTCAATATGCCGGGTAAATATCTCAACCTGTTTATCCGAAATGCTTTTTCGACTGCAAACCGTAACGAAGAATTTTTTATTTCCTCGGTGTTAATTTCAGCAATATCACCATTCTTATTCACTACAAAACTAGCAATCTCCAATACAGATTCTCCTTTCTCCATCATTTCAATTGGGGGTTTTATATTATCCTGAAATATCGTTGCTGGATTATTAAAAAACCCAATATAAAGCGGAGGCCTGTCGAGCCGGGCAAAGCCAAATTTTTCATGAAGCCTGACTGGAAATGTATCGGGTTTGATGGCCGATTCCGATATCCAAATGCAAGAGTCAGCAGAATAATTAAACTTTAACCGAGGGTGGTTATCCCGATCAAAATACGTCCAGACCCCTGCGACAGAATCATTCTCAAAATTTCCCTTTACAAGGGTATCTTTCGAGTAGTTTAGAATTTTCAGGTAATCGCCTTGTTTCTTTTTGCTCTCCTTGTTAATTTGAAAAACCTCGGTATAAACCGAACCCTGAATCTTCTTCTTTTTAAGTTCCTGAGCTTGAGCCAGAATAAAGACAAATAACAGGATGGCGGTAATAAAAGATGTTTTCATATTTAAAAATGGGTTGAATTTATATCTCTGGAATTTAAGGAAATGCCAACAGTAAATCACTCAAGTTTAAAACTAATTGGCAATGCTAAACTTACCTTGACAGGCTTACCATTTAGCTTACCAGGAGTATATTTTGGCATGTTTTTAACAACCCGAACAGCTTCCGCATCTAAATGTATTTCAACACTTCTTACTACATGGACATCAGTTACAGTTCCATCTTCAACAACCACATAAGCTACAATTACATTTCCCTGAATTTTTTGTTTGGCTGCTTCAATAGGATATCTGAGATTGGATGACAAATATGCTTTTATGGCCATCTGTCCGCTCGGAAATTGAGGCCATTCATCTAACTGATCAGGGTTATATACTTTTTCTAACTGTCTCATTTTTACACTGTCTTTTGAAACAGTCAACAACATTTCTTGAATGCTTTGAACCGAAATATTTTCGTTCGTAGCTGGAATAAAATTGGGACAATTTTTCAGTATATACGCGATGAATTCCTTCTGAGAATTATTGGAAGAAGTTTTATCATATATTGTCGTCATTTTTCCTGTATGGTCAAAAACGATATCCAGATAGAATCTTTTCTCACCATTAACAATATATTTTGACTTCTTAGTCAGGTATTCATTGAAAGCCATTACTCCTCCTTCAAATTTGGCAGGCACTTCAGGGTTATCAAAAATGATATCCTGTATTACTGGTTCTCCGGATATGAGTTTCCCTTCCTGATAAATTCCACTTTTGAGTAATTTCCCCGATTGGTCAAACTGCACAAATTTTCCATTTTTAAGGTCATCTTTGTACACTCCTGAAAAACTAAGCTCACCGCTGGGGTACCAGAGCTTATATTCACCGTTCAGATAAGGTATCATTGATTTCTTCAATCCATTGGCATAAAATGTACATTCCTGAACTAGTTTTCCTTCCCGATAGACAGTTGTTTTTTCAACTGAACCAACTTTATTGAATAAAGTAGTTGTACCATCGACCACAATTTCTTTTCGACTGACATATTCGACGAAATCATGTGATAGATTGAATTTTTTGCCGGTAAACAAAAATTGTCGCTTCGATGCAATTACCCCTTCCTTGTTGAAATCGGTGATATACAAATGGTCCTGATTTTCAGGATCATATTCCACCGTTTTTTCTCCATTATTGGTTTGAAACTTAGGATTACCAACAATCTTAAAAGTGTGGATTCCCTTTTCATCCTGAGCGTTCACAAAATGAAGCTGGAAAGCAGTCAGAAGAAAAACAGCAAATAACAAGTTAGCAATCTTCATTTCTAGATTTTGAGGTGGATTACTTTTTAATCGCAATAAGATTTTTGTAGACCCTAATTTAAGCTATTTTTCATATTAATTCCAATTAAATTCAATCTATTTTGCATATTTTCAAAAAGTTTATATCCGTGTACTATTTACAATTATTATCCCTGAAATTTATCATGTATATTTGATCAAATCTCTAATACATTGAGGGATCGAAATCGAATAAATCTAAATTCAACGATAAACCACATTCAGTATGAAAATCATTTATTTATTCCTTGTAGCGCTGCTTTGTGTTACGCTTTCTGTTTCAGGTAAAACCGATGAAAAAGACAAGTTGAAAGACAAGACCAAAGAAAAGGCCAAAGGCGATACCATTATCACCAGTTCTTTGATTGACGGCCTGAAATTCAGGAGTATTGGCCCGGCATGGTGCAGTGGCCGAATTGCCGACCTGGCAGTTAATCCAAAAAATCCAAAGGAGTATTATGTAGCCGTTGCCAGCGGAAATGTCTGGAAAACCACCAACAGTGGTACAACCTGGGATCCGGTTTTCGATAAGTACGGAGCCTATTCGATAGGGATTGTCGAACTCGATCCGAATAACCCAAATGTAGTTTGGGTCGGCACCGGAGAAAACAATCATCAGCGGGCTTTGGGCTATGGCGATGGAGTTTACAAATCAATTGACGGTGGAAAATCGTTCAAAAATATGGGTTTGAAAGAAAGCCGCCAGATTGGTGGCATTGTGATCGACCCGCGAAATTCGAATATTCTTTTTGTGGCTTGTGAAGGTTCAGCCTGGGGTCCAGGAGCTGATCGTGGATTGTATAAAAGCACCGATGGTGGAACAACCTGGGAAAAAGTATTGTTCGTAAGCGAAAATACAGGCATCAATAATGTGGTGATTGATCCTTCCAATCCCGACATCATGTATGCCACTTCGGAACAACGCCGCCGCCACATTTTTACCAAGATCGGCGGAGGTCCTGAATCAGCTGTTTACAAATCGACAGACGGTGGCAAAAACTGGCGCAAAATTATGGATGGCCTCCCCAAAGTCGACCTTGGCGGAATGGGCATTGATATTTCGCCTGTAAATCCTAGTATCATTTACCTGATCGTTGAAGCCCAGCTCGGTAAAAGTGGTTTTTTCCGCTCAACTGATAAAGGCGAAAGTTGGAATAAAATGAGTGATTACAGCTCCAGCGGCCAGTATTACAACGAGATAGTGTGTGATCCGCTGGATGCCGACAAAGTTTATTCAACCGAAACGGTTTCGAAAGTAACTATTGATGGCGGCAAAACCTGGAACTCGGTAGGCAACAACAAACGCCACGTTGACGACCACGCCATTTGGATTGACCCGAAAGATACTGAGCATTTTATGATTGGCGGTGATGGAGGTCTTTATGAATCGTTTGACGGAGGTAAAAACTACGATTATAAGGAGAACCTACCGGTTACCCAATTTTACCGGGTGAATGTTGACAATGCTTTCCCATTCTACAATGTTTATGGCGGAACACAGGACAATAATTCGATGTATGGCCCGTCTCAAACTACTTCGAGAGATGGCGTAACCAACGACGAATGGTTTGTAACCGTTGGTGGCGATGGTTTCTGGATTGATACCGACCCAACTGATCCAAATATTATTTACACCGAATCGCAATATGGTGGCATGGCACGTTTCGATCGCAAGAGCGGCGAAGATATCAGCATTAAACCCCGCGAACGAAAAGGCGAACTGGCCTACAAATGGAACTGGAATGCTCCGTTGTTTGTAAGTAAACATGCTCCGCAAAGGTTGTACACCGCTGCCAATAAAGTATTCCGCAGTGACGACAGGGGCAACTCCTGGCAGGTTATTTCTGACGATTTAACTACCAAAACCGATCGCAATTCGTTTCCGGTGATGGGCAAATATTGGAGTGCCGAGGCACTTGCCAAAGACGTATCTACCTCGCAGTGGGGGACCATTGTTTCTCTCGACGAATCGCAAGTGAAAGCAGATTTGATTTATGCAGGAACTGATGACGGTGTTATTTCGGTCACTGAAGATGCAGGCAAAAACTGGATTCAGGTAAAAACTTTCGCCGGAATTCCGGAATACACCTACGTGAGCGACCTTAAAGCCGACCGCTTTGACGCCAATGTGGTTTATGCTGCTTTCGATAATTTACAGCGCGACGATTTTAAACCCTATTTGCTGAAAAGTACAGATAAAGGAAAATCATGGGGTTCTATCGCCGGAAATCTTCCTGTTAACGGAACAGTTCATTGCATTGAACAGGATTATCTGAACCCGAATCTGTTGTTTGTGGGTACTGAGTTTGGCGCGTTTTTCACTTTCGACGGTGGTAAAAACTGGGTTCAGATGAAATCAGGACTGCCAACTGTGGCTGTGTTCGATATTGCCCTTCAGACCCGTGAATCTGATTTGGTGCTGGCAACTTTTGGCCGCGGATTTTACATTCTCGACAATTACAGCCCACTGCGCGAACTTTCGTACGAGTTAGCTGCCCGCGAAGCCCATATTTTCAAGGTAAAAAATGCCAATATGTTCATTCCAACCTCTTCGAAA
>Ga0209417_1000397_pt1 | contig 107144 bp, 97 predicted proteins | sample RifGroF2_FD_184002 | JGI IMG/M metagenome (GOLD analysis project Ga0209417, IMG submission 184002) | Groundwater microbial communities from Rifle, Colorado, USA - Groundwater F2 (SPAdes) (version 2) | ecosystem: Environmental > Aquatic > Deep subsurface > Groundwater | place: Rifle, Colorado... | reverse complement strand
GCATATAGCATTATCTATCCACATAATGTGGAGGGTTGCGCGCTGTCCTAACTGCCTGTTGTATGAGGCTATGAAACTCGGGAAACTTAATATTGACCCTCTGTTGATGTGTGTAATAAAGAAAGTTTGATTAGATTCGCCAAGCGTTTAAAACAGCTTCTTGCCTATGCCCGTGCTGGCCAGGGAGCAAGGAAGCCACAACAAAAATGTATGGTTTACCGTTGACAGTTCACAGTTAACCGCGAAATAACCACAGAAATCTTGATCCAGTGGAAATAAGGATGACACCAAACCAATGGAAGAAGGGCTCCTTTGGACGCATCGTTGTATTTTTTTGTGGGTAGGGATGGCTCATCCGCCAAGCTTACGGCTTCAGGGATAAGGAATATTTCATCCTCAAAATCTATAATCTCCCAAATACTAAAACTGAGGCTGATTTATGAACTTTACTTATCATTTGGGCGAAGAGGCCTAAAAAAGGCTACACTTACAGCCTTTTTTACTGGTAGACTGTGCCACACACGATAAGATTCCTTATTAGAATCACGGATATCGAGCTCAATCGAGATGCGGGGAGCTTAAATCTTATGTATTCAATAAAGTATACCCATTGAGGGAGCCGCAAAATATTGCGTCTCTCTCAATGGACGAGTGTAATATCATCCATTAGCGCATACTTATCTTAAATCCGGTCATCGCCTTCTGACAAGCTCAAGAACGGTTTTTTCAAAGCAAAATACGAAATAGAGCACTAATGATTGCAACATAGCATGACGCAAGAATTAGCCTTTGTGTTCGAACATATCTCTGATTTTTTTGCCCGTCACTTCAAGGATATGATCACCTAGTGCTTTTCTCTTTGCAAGAAGGTTTGGAGCGCCGTTTTTGCTCTCTTCTATCCATTTTCTTGCAAATTCACCGTTTTCAATTTGCTTGAGAGATGCTCTCATGCGTTCCTTGACTTCAGGAGTTATGATTGTCGGACCATTTGTGTATTCTCCCCATTCAGCTGTATTGGAGATAACAGAATTCATCTTCTGTATGCCGCCCTCATAAACAAGGTCAACTATCAGCTTGAGTTCATGTACGCATTCAAAATAGGCCATTTCAGGAGGATAGCCGGCTTCTACGAGAACTTCAAAGCCTGCAATCATAAGGTCAACACAACCGCCGCAAAGCACATTCTGTTCACCGAAGAGGTCTTCATATGTTTCCTGTTCAAAAGTGCATTCTAGTACTCCTGCTCTTGTAAGACCGCAAGCTTTAGCCATTGCGAGAGCTATTTTTTGAGCATTACCGCTTACATTCTGTTTTATTGCGATAAGTCCAGGAACTCCAAAACCTGCTAGGAAGGCTTTTCTTTCTTCAGAAGCAGGGCTTTTGGGGGCAACCATGATTACATCCACTTCAGCCGGAGGGATAATTTGCTTATAAACGATATTGAAACCATGTGAGCAGGAAAGAACTTTACCTTTTTTCATATGCTTTTCGATATCAACTTTGTAAACCGGACCATGGAATTCATCAGGAAGAAGCATATGTATGACATCAGCTCTCTGAGCAGCGTCTGATATGCTAACAACTTCGAAACCGTCGGCAATTGCCTTGTCGTAAGATTTATCTTTAATTGAACCTATAATTACATGCACGCCTGAATCTCTCATGCAGAGAGCTTGAGCGGAACCCTGATTGCCGTAACCTATTACTGCAACTGTTTTTCCATTTAATACCGATAAATCAGCATCTGAATCATGGAGGATCTTGACCATCTTATCTACCCCTTGTTAGAAGTTTTGTTTCAGCGGTAATTAGAATATCTTAAAAAGTTCTGCCGCTGTTATTACATTGATAAAGCCTATAAAGTTAATTGAATGAAGAGATTTTACAACTTGTATAGTCAATTCAGTCAGCAATTTGTGCGCGCCTCGAAACCAAATAAGTCAGGATGCCTGAAATTATAGCAAGGATTAACAAAACAAGAGATATGACCGTAAGACTGTATTTTTCTTCCATATACTCAAAGACACCGTAAAACCCAAAAAACATAAAAAGTAAGGCTGAGCACCATTTAAGTGTTCTTTCAGGAATATGCTTTCTAAGTACAATGCCAACGATAATTCCGATCCCGTCAGCAACGACCATCCCGATTGTCGTTCCAAGAAGCACAAGTTCCATATTACTGTATTTTGCGGCAAGACTAACAGTCGCAAGCTGTGTCTTATCGCCCATTTCAGCTAAGAAAAATGCTATTGTCACAGTTATAATAGGTCCAAATTTTGATTCCCGTTTATCTTCCCCTTCGAGTTTATCTCCTCTTATAGTCCATAAACCGAATAGAACAAAGGAAAGAGATGCTGCTACTGCAACTATATCCATAGGGATAAAAGCTGCAAGATAGTGTCCGGCAAGCACAGCAAACGCATGATTAACAACAGTAGCTATGAATACGGCAAAAAGCACTTTTGCTGCATTGTATTTTGTGGCAAAAGCCATTGAAAGAAGCTGGGTCTTATCACCCATTTCAGCTAAAAGTACAAAAAGAAATGAAGTTAAAAATGTCGTCATGCTATAAACAAGTTACCTAATTTTAAGTTCAAAATATAATACTTCTCATTAACAATTCCTCCTTTTTCAAAAAAACTCTGGAGAACTCTCATGCAATATGCTAAAATTTAGCTTTACCGAATCTATTATGTTTATTTAAACTCAAAATAAAACGGAGGTTTTTCAATGAGTGAAAAAATTCTAAGCAAAGTAGCTCCAGGAGTTGCAACAGGTTCAGCCCTTTCTGAAATTTTCAGAATTGCAAAACAGGAAGGATTTGCCATTCCTGCAGTCAACTGCGTGGGCTCAGATTCAATGAATGCTGTTATGGAAGCAGCAAAAGAAGTTAACTCGCCTGCTATCATACAGCTTTCAAACGGAGGCGGTATCTTTGTCGCCGGAAAAGCTCTTAAGAGTGACAAAATAAGGCCTGATGTGGCAGGTTCAATAGCCGCCGCACAGCATGTTCATGCTATGGCTGAATATTGGGGTGTTCCTATCATTCTTCATACAGATCACTGCGCAAAGAAACTTCTCCCATGGGTTGACGGAATACTTGATGCTTCAGAAAAGCTGTTTGCAAAGACCGGCAAACCTCTCTTCAGCTCACATATGCTTGACCTTTCAGAACAACCTCTTGAAGAAAATATTTCTATTTCAGAAAAATATCTCAAGAGAATGAGCAAAATGGGAATGACTCTAGAAATAGAACTTGGCTGCACAGGCGGAGAAGAAGACGGAGTTGACAATTCAAGCATGGATAATTCAGCACTATACACACAGCCTGCCGATGTATCTTTGGCTTATGAAAGATTAATGCAGATCAGCCCTAACTTCACAATAGCTGCTTCTTTCGGAAATGTTCATGGGGTTTACAAACCAGGAAATGTAAAGCTCCAGCCTAAAATTCTCTGCAATTCACAAAAATATATCGCTGAAAAGTATAAAACAGCTTCTTCAAAGCCTGTTAATTTCGTCTTCCACGGCGGATCAGGTTCACTTCTAGAGGAAATCAGGGAAGCTGTTTCCTATGGCGTTGTAAAAATGAACATAGACACAGACACTCAATGGGCTACATGGAAAGGCGTCCTCGAATTCTACAAGAAGAATGAAGGATATCTGCAAGGGCAACTCGGAAATCCTGAAGGAGACGACAAACCCAATAAGAAGTACTATGATCCAAGGGCATGGTTGAGAGCCGGTCAAGTAAGCATGGTAGCCAGACTTAAAGAAGCATTCAACGATCTTCTTAGCGTTAACAGATGCTAGAATAATTTTAGTACTTACACACAAATTAAGCCCTGCAGGTCACTGCAGGGCTTTTATATTTAGTTTCCTATTTCTTATTTTTGCCGTAGAATGTTTTAAGAAATATTCCAAACCGGTATTTCCATGCTCTTTCATCATGAGTGGCAAAAGTATCGTTCATAAAAAACAGATTTTTATTTTCTTTATATCCAAATTTTTCCTCCAACCTCTTAATAAGAAGAGGACAGCATTCAGCAATATCTCCTTCCTGTCCGCCCCAGTCTATCCAATAGGAAGGTTTGATTTTTGCAGTTTTAAAAGCCTTTTCAATTTCTTTTAGATACTGAGTGTTCACTTCAGGGATACCGTCTTCGTCAAAATTAATTACAGAAGATAAAGACGGTGACATTACTGCCCCAATTCCTATTTTATCAGGATATATTGCCGGGATATAAAAAGCCACCACTCCTCCAAAAGAAGCTCCAACTATTGAAGTTTTAGCAGGATTAGAATCAACGGCATAATATTTATCTATAAAAGGCTTAAGCGTATTTGCTATGTAGTTGCCATAAATATCAAGGTTTCCTTCTTTCAGTCCCATGCTTTCAGCTAAATAATTCTTTTTGGGTAGATATTCCCTGCTTCTGTCAACAGGATAAACAGCAACTATAATTACTTTTTCAATTTCTCCTTTTTTCGAAAGTTCTTCCAGAGTAGAATCTACATCCCATGACCACGGGCTTAACCCTCCGCAATGAAAAGCGGTCTGACCGTCATTCATATAAACTACCGGGTATTTTCTTTTTGAATTTTCGTAATCTGAAGGGAGGAAAACATGTATTTTCCTGGAATCTCCTTTTAATGTAAGATTCTCATAAGTATGAAAATAACCATATTCAAAAGATTTTCTGTGGATAAAAGCTTTCTGTCCGCCAATTGATATCTGAATATTCATTTTCGTCATAACTGATTTCCTTATTGCAAAATCTACAGGTTCCTAATAGTTCAACGGAAATCCGCTGCCCATTTTTATTTCCTTGGCTGTCGGCCTATTCTGAGGAAAAGGACTTACTCCATCTTCTTCCTGAGGATTCTGACATCCGGAGCAAAGAATAATCGCTAAAATGGATAGGACAAATAACATTTTTTTCATAAATTCTTCTCGTTAGCTTCTATTATTTTTAATTATTTGAATTCGGCTGGTCAAAAAAGACTGAGTCACCCTTTTGGATCTTATCATTTACAGGAAAGATCACATTAGCAACAGAGTATTTTCCATATACATTTACAATTTTCGCTTTTGCTATAAACTGATCTCCTCTGGCAATATAAATTTCCTGCCCTGCAGGAACTGGTACTGTTACTTCTCTTTGATTTCCATCTATGTCAAGAGTCATCTTAGAATCTGAACCTATATTTATTATTACAAAATTCCATTTAGAGTTAAATTCAACTACGCTTCCTGTCAACTTATAATAATATTCCGGATAACTGGTTCGATTTTCTGAAGCCTGGACATCAGCTGATTCTGATGCCTCCTTAATATCTTGTAAATCCGTATCTTCCTCCTCTTCTGCAGCATATTGGGCAGCCTCGGACTTCAACTCTTCATAATCATTCTTTAGCTGTTCAAGTTCTTTTCGTTGTTCATTAAACAATTTTTTTAAGTCAGTATTTCCTTTTTCAGACTGATTTGCTTTTATCGTGTCATTCAATTCTGAAATCTTCGAATCTTTTTGAGTTACTTCCTGCTTCAGCTGTGTGACTTGTTCAACATTATTCGTTAATGCATCAGACACAGTTTTTAAAACTGTTTGATCAATATTAGTCTTAGATGAATTAATAAAATTATCTCTTTCCGGGATAGAAACCTGAAATTTGTCCGCAGTATCAGCTATAAATGAAGAAAGTTTGTTATTGGAATCCAAAGACTTCTTTATCGTTTCTACAACAGAATTGGACGATTTTTCATAAGATGAAATATCTGTAAGGGATGACTCTTTTTGTTGGGTTGCAGGCTCTAATAAGGCTGAAACAGAACTAAGAGTTTTTGCTAGATAATCTCTTTCTTTTATCAGATTTGCAGCCTGCTTGGTAATCAAAGAAGCAGATTGCTGAAAAGTTTCTTTATTTTTTAATGATTCAGGAGTAATATTTTTAGCATAAGAAGTTCCGCTGTTTTTATCCATTATCGATGCAGTTCTGTTCATAGTTTCAAAAATAACTTCAATCTCTTCCTTCATTTTGATTATTTTGCTATTCAATAGGAACAATAATACAAAATTTATAACAAGTCCTAGCACAATTAATCCGGAAATAAGTTTGATTACAATAGGAACTATATCTGCTCTGTCATTGGAAAACTTTTCTTTTGGCAGTCCAGATTTTTTCCAAAAAAATAACTTCATATATTGCCCTTTAAATAATTTAAAATCTTTGTATGGATTTAGAGCTGTATATTCATTTTATTCTGCATATTTGTAAAGGGCAATACCAAAACTCAGTTTAGTTTTAGTAAAAATCAATCTGCTCTATCGTATGTCCAATAATTGAAATCTTATTCAGACTTTGTTAGAATTCACAATTATAAAATAAACCATTCAGGAATATTATGGCTTTTGTACTGAAACGAATAACTGACGACGAAGAAGACTATACGCCCCCGATGGTCTTCAGAACCAAAATTAAAATAGGTTCAGCCCCGGACAATGACATTATAATCTCCGATCCTGGGATATTGCCTCTTCATTGCGAAATATATCCATATGCAAATGAACACAGGATAGTAGGCTTACATTCAGCTCAGATACTGATAGACGGCAGTGAACCGGAACAATGGCCTGTCGCGCTTCAGGATGGAAGCACCTTATCTTTTGCTGCTGCTAATTACAAATTTCATATTTTAAGTGAAGTAATGAGAAGAAGCTGGAAAGCCAGCTTCTCGTCAACAGTCTCTATCATATTGCTTGCATTACTTCTTGTCTTTGAATTAATTCTTATTATTTGGCTTCCATACAACCTTAAAAATCAAAAAGATGCTACTCTGGCAACAATGAAACAGGATACTTACTACTATATTGACAAATTAAGAGGACAAACAAGGGATATTGATACAAAAGATAACCCTGAAATGAAGAGTGTAAAAAATTTACTTCTTGGGATAGAAGATGATATTGCGTTCTACATTAGAAAATATAGAGATAATATGCAGTGGGATGAAACAAGAGTAGTTTACAGAGACTTACATGCTATTGGCAATATAGTCGATAGTTGGAATTATCTTAAGGGTACCTATTCAGAGAAATTAAAGCTTGATCCTCGAGTTTTTGTTAACAGCCTAACACGGGAATATGACCCAAAAGAACCCCCTGCCTCTTCATTGTTATTTGATTCGAATCATTAATTATAATTAATTATGAATAAATATTTTATAGAAAATTTACTCTCTTCGATAGAAGATAAGAAAATTGCAGTGGTGGGAGACCTCATTCTTGACTCTTATATTTGGGGGAAAGTTACAAGGATTTCGCCTGAAGCTCCTGTTCCTGTAGTTCAGGTAAGAAATAAAACCTACTGCCTTGGCGGAGCTGCAAATGTCATGAAAAATATTGTTTCTTTAGGCGGGGAAGCTATTGCATTTGGAATAACAGGAACTCAACACGCAGGCCATCATTTTCTTAGCCTCATGAAAGACAGCGGGATAAACATCGATTACCTTACCATAGATAAAAATTATCTTACCATAGAAAAGCAGCGTATTATTGCCGAATCACAACAGCTTGCAAGAGTTGATTATGAAGATACCAATACGGTTCCTGAATATATTAATGATTATATAGTTTCCAATTTGAAAGAACTAATCAGCGCAAAAACAATCGAAGCTATTATATTTGAAGATTATGGAAAAGGACTTATAAATTCTGAGATGCTATCCTCAATTCTAGATTATGCTAATTATTACGGAGTTGTAACTGCGCTAGACCCTCACCCGAACAGGAAACTTCTTTTCAAAGGCATTACTGTGGCTACGCCTAACAAAAATGAAGCTTTTGCGCTTGCAGGCAAATATAATAATGATCTGATTGACCCTCCAGCCAAAGATCCTTGTCTATGCGAAGTTGCAAAAATCTGGGAAAAAGAGTGGGGAGTTGAACAACTTTTAGTGACACTTGGGTCAAAAGGAATGGTTCTTTATGAAAAAGACAAAGAGCCGCTCCACATCCCGACTAAAGCCAAAGAGGTATTTGATGTCACCGGCGCTGGAGATACAGTTATAGCAGCATATACACTTTCTTTAATAGGAGGAGCTAAACCTCCACAGGCGGCCGAAATTTCAAATCACGCGGCAGGAATTGTAGTAGGCAAAATTGGTACTTCTGCTGTAACCAAGGAAGAACTTATTGCCGAGTTCCAAGACTGATTGAACAATGAAAACACATATAGTTCAAGTTATTACTGAGCTCGAGCCCGCAGGCGCTGAAAGAGTTCTTGCTGATTTAAGTCTAGAATTAAAAAAAAGAAATTATGCTGTTTCAGTCGTTTCACTGCAAAGCGAGCCTGAAGTAAAAACTATTCTAAATATTCTTCGGGCTGAAAATATCCCTGTCTATTGCTTGAATGTCACAAAACTTACTCCATGGCGTATTTTCCGTTTGAGAAAAATAATTAAGGATATCAAACGCAATAATGTTTCCTCCCCATTGATTGTACACTCTCATCTTATGCATGCTAACCTGGCATGCAGAATAGTTAAAATATCTGACTTTAAATTCCCACTCATAAACACAGTGCATATCGCTGAAAAAAGGGGAAGTCATTTCTTATTCTTTCTCATGGATAAACTCTCATATAGATTTTGTGATATTTGCACTGCTGTATCAAAAAGTGCAGCAAAATGGCATGCGCTAAAATTAGGTATTTCTCCAGATTCAATTAAAATTACATATAATGGAATTAATTTTCCCAAAAAGATAAGTATAGAAAACAGAAAGACTTTATTGAAATCCTGGGGATTGGAAAAATGCAAGAAACTTATAGGATCAGTAGGCCGCCTGGACTATCAAAAAGGGTATGATCTTTTTTTTAAAATTCTGCCTGATTTATCTAAAAAGATACCTGAGAATGAAATTTGGGGAGTGGTAATACTAGGAGAGGGAAAGCAAAGAAGTACACTCGAAGCTATTGAAAAAACTGTTCCTCCCAATATTAAAGTTATTATGCCGGGTTACAGAGAAGATGCAGCTGAATGCATAGGAGCTTTTGATTTGTTTGTAATGCCTTCAAGATATGAAGGATTCAGCTTAACTTTAATTGAAGCCGCTTCATCAGGCATTCCATTGCTTATCAGCGATGAGGCTGATGCTATGGAAGAAATTGTAAAATATGCTAAAAACTGGCAAAAAACAAATTTTACAAACATAACGAAAACTACAGAAAAACTAATCGAACTTTTAAGAAAAGCACCGGAAGATAACGATATATGCAATCTTTCCGTTGCAAAAATGACTGACGCTTATTTGAATATTTATAATTCACTTCTTTTATTGCCTCAAAAATACTGATTATTTTTAAGAATATCGCACTACAGTTCTTATATAAATATATAAACTGTAATTAAACATATGTTCTTATTTTCTCTCATCAGTCAATTTCAATTTGGACTTTCTAGGCAGCAGAGATATTTTTCTTTTACTCTTGAAAAATATAAAATGAATCGAAATGAAAGAATATTCTAAATACAATTACTTTCCCATAAGTTTAAAACTTGAAGGCAAACCCTGCCTCATAGTAGGAGGCGGCAAAATAGCAGAAAGGAAATTGCAAAAACTTATCTTAGCCGGAGCTGATATTACAGTCTTGTGTCGAGAGCCATCCAAATATATTTCAGAACTCTTTATTAACGGACAGATTAAGCTTGCTGTTAGAGAATATATGAAACAGGATTCTAAAGGGTTTTTCCTTGTTTTTGCTGCGACAAATGATAAAGCTGCAAATAAAAAAATCGTAAAAGAATGTAATAAGAAACATATTCTTTGCTGTGCAATTGATAAGAATTGGAAAAATGGGTCTTTTATAACTCCTGCTTCTTTTGTAAACGAGGAATTTCTTGTTTCCGTTTCTTCCAATGGAAGCAAATGTAAAGATTCAAAGCGTTTAAAAAATAGAATTCAGTCCTCCCTGGAAAATAAGAATGTTAGAAATTAAAACCGGTATAAGAAAAAGCAAACTCTCGATTATTCAGGCTGAAGATACTGTTACAAAGCTGCAGCATCTTTTCCCGTCTCTCAAATTCAATATAGTTCATTTTTCTTCTCCTGGCGACAGGGACAAGACTACACCTATATCAGATGCGCCTGAAGATTTCTTTACAAAAGACCTGGATGAAGCAGTATTAACCGACCAAATCGATATTGCTATTCATAGCGCCAAAGATCTACCTGATGAAATCGACAATCGTCTTGACATGTTTTTCCTTCCATGGCAGGAAGATTTCAGAGATGCGATCGTAAAAAGCAATAAACTGGACTTCCTGAGCCAAACTTTCAGAGTGGGCTCGAGCAGTAAAAGAAGAGAATCTTATGCCAGACAGAAATGGCCTCAAGCTGAAATTTTACCAATCAGGGGAAATATTGAGGAACGGATCGCTCAGCTTGATGCAGGTTGTTTTGACGCTCTCATAGTAGCTGTTGCGGCTTTAAACAGGCTTGGACTTCAAAAAAGAATATCTGAAGTAATTCCCTTTGAAGAGTTACAAACTCCGGATGGACAGGGAACACTTGCTTTGACTTTTCTCAAAGGCAATCACCTTTTGAATATCCTCAAAGAATATTTTCTGAAAAGCGTAGTCTTTGCAGGGGCAGGAATCGGCAATCTAAATTACGCTTCCATTGCGACAATTAACGCTCTTAAGACTTGCGATATTTGTCTTTATGACGCTCTGCTTGACCCAAAACTCATCAAACACCTTCCTCCCAACGCTCAGGCAATTTATGTTGGTAAGCGATCAGGAGGAGATAGTATTAAACAGAGAAGCATTTCTGAAATGATAGTCCATTATGCCAGACAAGGGAAAAAAGTAGTCCGATTAAAAGGCGGGGATCCAGGGCTTTTCGGCAGACTATCAGAAGAGACAACTCCTCTTGAAGAGTTAAATATTCCTTTCTATGTAATTCCTGGGATTAATTCAATTTCAGTATCAACTACCTGCACCGGCCTGCTTCTGACTAAAAGAGATGTTTCGAGAGGGTATTGCGTAGCCACTCTACAGAAGGCAGGCGCGTCTGAAGCAGTCCCCTTTACTCCTAATGAGATTTCATCTCAATCTCTTGTTTTCCTTATGACTACTTCTAAAATCAGAGCTCTTAAAAAATATCTTTATTCAATTGGCAAGAATCATGATGAATTTATTACTATAATATTTAGCGCCGGAACTCCTGAAGAAATAACTCTTTTTTCTACTTTAGCGGAAATAGAATCAGAACTAGAAAAATACGATACAGAAGCACCTTCCATAATTATAATAGGCAAATCAGCTTCAAAAGATAATATCTTCAAAAGATGTGGCGCTCTGGTTAATAGAAAAGTATTTTTAACTTGCTCAGAAACTATTAATTCCAAAGCGGAAGAAGCCGTAATAAACTATTTGGGAAAACCTATTTTAATGCCTTTTATTGAGACAAATCTTGCAGCAGACTTACAACAATGTAATATCTTTAAAGAAATACAACATTACGACTGGATCATACTTACTTCTCCGTCTTCTGTCAGTCATTTTATGGAAGCTGTAAGACTCTTCAAAGTCGATATCAGAAAAATTCCCAAGATATTTGTGTATGGCAAAAAATCAGAAGAAGAATTAAAATCATTTAATATTTTTGCTGATTGTATCGGAAAAGCGAATCTTTTCGAATCCATAAAAGAAAAAATACCTATTCCTTCAAATATTCTGCGCTTCATTTCAGATATTGCCGGATCTTCGCTAACTAATGATTTAACAAAGGCAGGTTATAAGGTCACAGAAAAAATCTTATACAGGACTTCTGATATTGATTACCAAAAGCTCCCTGAATTCGATGATATAGTCTTTGCAAGCTCTTCCGCAGTAAAATCATTTATAAGGCAGTTTGGCTGTAGCTCTCTTGAGAATAAAAGAATCTGTATAATTGGCGAGCCTACTAAAATTACGCTTTCTGCTTTTATTAATACAGCAAATGTAATTAAACCTCCCCAAGAATCAATTAAATACTGCATCGAGGCTTTAGCATTAGATTCAATTAATAATAGACTTAAGAATTATAAGACTGAATTTTCTACCTATTCAGCATAATATTTCATGGGGTATTCTTTATCCAGGTATTTTCCGAGCTCAGGCCATATGATATTTAATAAAGGTGGATTTTCTTCAATAATAAAGAAATAGTAACTATACCTTCTAGAAACAGGGATTTTCTCTGCTTCCACTTCTTTTAAATAATTCTTTATTGCGATTTCATTGTTTATTTGCTCCGTTGGTGGCATTCCGAATAATCTCAATTTGTTATTCATGATTTTATCTATCTCTTCTGAATCGATTTTTTCTCCCAGTGCATAGTTCTGTAATAGGATTTTCCCATTTGAGAGAGATAATACGGATGTAATAAAAAGTTCTGATAGTTCCCGAAATAAATATTTAATCAAGCCATCAGCATTAGAATCATTGAATTTAGTAATCGCTTCTGATTGAAGTTTGATTGGAAGTGAAGCTAAATAAGAAGTCATTATCAATTCCTGCCTTTTCTGCTTGTCAGCATTTAGGGCTCTTCTTACATAAGAATAACAACCTTCAGATAAGGCGCCTCCTTTCAATGAATCAGGGCTGCATCCATATTCTAATGCAATGATATTGTTAATTAATTGCTGTAAAAAATTTTCATGCAATCCTGAAGTGTTTGTAACAATTAAAAGCTGGTGTTTATCTTTTTCTATGGAAAATTCAGGTTCTTTAATTTTTTCATTTATTTGAATTATTGTTCTTGTATTCGAGTTATCATTCAAAAGAAATCGACTTAAAACAATAGAAGCAGGATAGACTAGAGCTTTTACTTGATATTCAGCAAATTCATCACCATTACTGAAAACCTGTATATCGGAAACGAGTTTTGTTTTGGCGGAAAGATTATTGTAAGTTAATAGATATAGTATAATTGAAATAATAATATACTTTGTTTTGAAATCTTTAAATGATTGTCTCATTAATAGTTTTTATAACTTCTTCTGTTGTAATTGATTTCAGGCAAAGATAATCCTTGTCATGATTTACGCATTCCCGTAAAAAACATGGAGCACAATCCTGTTTCTTTATAAGAACTTTCCAATTTTTGCTGAGCGGTCCTGTTGCTTGTGGGTCTGTAGAGCCAAATATTGTTATTCCTTTTATATCAAGAACCGAGCCCAAATGCATGATACCGCTATCATTGCAAATACATAAATTCGAATTTTTCAATATGTATATTAGTTCCTTAAGATTCGTCTTCCCTGCAAGATTAAGCACTTTTGCCTGATCTAAGCCATTACTTACAATATTTGCAGAATCTATTTCATTTTTTGTGCCAAGGATTACGACTTTCCCAAATTCTTTTTTAATCCAATAATCACAAATGGTGTTATAGTTTTCGGCACTCCATTTTTTCGCAGAGCCATATGCAGCACCAGGAGCCACAACAAGAATTTTTCCTTTCTTAATAAAATTGACCGTTCTTTGATCTTTAACTTCAGAATCACTGATAATTTTAAACTTAGGATATTTCCCATCCCATATATTTCCTCCTAACAGATAGATAGGATTCAAATATTTATAAATCTGGTGTTCATCGGCACAAGATTTTTTCTCATGCCACTTAATTTGAAAGGTTTTTGTTAAAAGAAAATCCCTTAGCCCATTTGAAGCACCAAAAAGCTTTGGAACGCATTTCTTTAAATACCATGCAGAACGAAAAGTATCAACAAAAAGAAAGCCCAATCCCGGATTAAGGGCTTTGATTTCTCTAACAATCTCCGGTCGCCATTTGGAATGACCATCCCCAACATTAATAGTTCCTTTTATAAACTCAATAGAATCAAACAAAGGCTTAAGATTATCATTAGTAATGACATACAATGATGACTCTATAGGAGATATTTTATGCAGGCATTTAATAGCTGGAATCGTCATTATCGCGTCTCCAAGCCAGTTTGGAGTCCTTACGATAATACATTTCTTTAAATCATCAGAGGTCAGACCATAATTATTATGGGTCATATCAAAAGTTTCTCTGATTTGAATTTCGAAAGTAAAGTTATCTTACTCTTTTCAATAATACATTAGCCCAGGATAAACCTACTCCAAATCCGCTTCCAAGAGCAAGATCAACAGATTCATCTTTTATTATTTTTTCAATTAAAATAGGAATTGAAGATGATACTGTATTTCCATATAAGCTTATATCATACATTACCTTTGATTCGTCAAGCCCTATTTTTTTTGAAAGTGAATCAACAATAAACTTGCTGCCCTGGTGAATAAGATATTTATCAATATCTTCTTTTTCTAAATTATTTCTTTCCAGAAGCGCAAGAATGTCTTTAGGAACAATTTTTATTGCAAAATTAGCTATTCCTCTTCCATTCATATATAAAGTATTATTTTCACAAATAAGATCTTTATAGCATGCTCCGTTAGTCCCGAAAACAAAATCCTGCGCTATAAACACAGGATTCTCTGTAATTAATGTGACTGTCGCTGCATCACCAAAGAGAAGTGATGTATTTTTGTCTGCAGGATCGACTATTTTTGAATATGGATCTGCAGTAAAAAGGAGTCCTTTTTTAAATTTATTTGCTTTCATGAAAGAAGTAATTACGGAAAGACCATAAACAAAACCTGAACAACCAAGGGAAATATCAAAGGAAGCGCATTCATCTTTGAATCCCAACACACCATGGAGAATGGCAGATGTTTGGGGAATACTGTAATCTGGATTCTGGGTTACTACAATAACTACATCTATATCCTGATTGTTTATCTCTATTTTTTCTTTGAGTTTTTTATATGCTGCGATACACATATCAGAAGTATTTTCAAGATCACTTTTTACAGCAATTTCTTCAACTCCGATTTTATTCCTAATAAATTCATCACCTATGCCGAATTTTTCTTTCCTATTGAAATTGGATACACGCTTTTCAGGAATGTAGTAAGCTGTTTCTTCAATACCCAACATAGTAATATCCTTTTAATTAAATATGGTTTTAAAATTAATTCATACATTTTATTTTAGCAAACTAATCATATTATCGCCATACAAGACACCAAATAAGTGCAAACAAAAAGCTCCGGTTCGAAAAAAACGATTCCGGAGCTTAAATAAATTGTGAAAACAGCCAGCTCTACTTACCGCTAACGACCCCGTGTGATCTAAATGTACGGGTCAGTGCAAATTCACCTAGCCTATGACCAATCATATTTTCTGTTATGAAAACTGATATGAATGTTTTGCCGTTGTGAACTGTGAAAGTAAGACCTACAAATTCTGGTAGAATTACTGATCTTCTTGACCATGTTTTTATAGGTTTTTTAGCGCTTGACTTATTCATCTTCTCTACTTTATCAAGAAGATGGGAATCCACAAATGGACCTTTTTTAACTGATCTGGCCATTATTTCTTCCTCCTGCGTTCAACTATAAATCTACTTGAAGCCTTCTTAGGTGTCCTTGTTTTCTTGCCTTTTGCAAGCTGCCCCCAAGGAGATCTTGGATGGCCGCCGCCGCTCGTTCTGCCTTCACCACCGCCCATAGGATGGTCTATCGGGTTCATTGCGACGCCTCTTACATGTGGTCTTTTCCCGATAAAGCGCTTCTTTCCTGCCTTGCCAAGTTTTACATTCATTTTCTCGATGTTTCCGACCTGACCGACAGTAGCCATGCACTCAAAATGAATTTTACGGATTTCACCACTTGGGAGTTTTACTAAAGCATATCCGCCTTCTTTTGCTCTGAGAGTAGCTACCTGCCCTGCTGATCTAGCAATTTTAGCACCTTTTCCAGGATTCATTTCGATGCAATGTATGTCCACCCCGACAGGAATATCCTTAAGTTTCTTGGCATTCCCTGGCTTAACTTCTGCTTTGTCTCCGCTGATAACAATTTGACCAACCGTAAGACCGAGAGGAGCAAGCATATATCTCTTTTCCCCGTCTTTGTAGTCTAAAAGAGCAATATTCGCACTTCTATTTGGATCATATTCAATTGTCTTGACTGTTGCAGGAATATCAAATTTATCTCTTTTGAAATCGATAATTCTAAATCTTCTTTTGTTGCCGCCTCCCCTAAAACGGGTAGTGACATGCCCTTCTGAATTCCTTCCGCCTGAATTACTCTTGCCTTTTGTCAATGATTTGACAGGCTTGACTGATGTAATTTCAGCATAGTCAAGGACTGTCATACCGCGAAGGCTAGGAGTTAATGGTACAAATTTTTTCAAAGCCATAATCCTTCACCTATGTTAAACTATTTCTATTGAGCCTTCAGACAGAGTAACTACTGCTCTTTTAGCTTCAGAAGTGTATCCCTGTTTCACCGATCTTCTTCCCATTCTTTTGGGTTTTCCCGGACGCCTGAGAACATTTACGCTCTTTACTTTTACTCCATTGTAAATAGCTTCCACGGCACGGGCAACATCGATCTTTGTGGCATCATTTTCAATTTCAAAAACATACTTGTTAGCTTCTTTCTGAGCCAGACTCTTCTCACTGACAAGCATCGTCTTAATAATTTTATATGGACTAAACATTTTCCTTCTGCTCCTATACTAGTTGATTTTGGCAACAAATTCTTTAATTGCTTCTTCAGTAAAAAGAATTGCGTCGCACAGAAGCATTTGATAAACATTCATCGCTTCAACCTTCATCAATAACACATTAGGCAAATTGGCTGATGCCTTGAGAGTATTTTCAGAATAATCCTTTACAGCTACGAGAACTTTTCTGTCATTAATTCCGAGTTTTTCAAGAATACTGACAAAACTCTTTGTCTTGCACTCTGAAAGCTCTATGCTGTTAATGATAAAAATAGCATCCTCATTGATTTTTTCTGAAAATGCTCTTTTTAGAGCAAGTTTTCTAACTTTTTTATTTACTTTCTTGAAATATGTACGAGGATGTGGTCCCCATGCTACGCCGCCGCCTACAAATACAGGGCTTCTTAATGAGCCCGCTCTTGCTCTTCCTGTTCCTTTCTGTCTCCATGGTTTAGCTCCGCCGCCTCTTACCATTGCACGGGTCTTAGTAGAAGCCGTGCCTGCTCTAAGCCCTGCCCTGTAAGCTACTACTACATCCTGAACAGCCTGTTCACCTTTTTTTAATTCAATCCACTGATCCTGAATGGCAAAATCACCAACAGAAGCACCGTCTATACTGAATACTTTAAGATTTTTATTCATATTTTTCTAATCCTCTCTTAAGCTGAAGTTTTTTTCTTAGCTGGACGAACCAAGAGGACTCCGCCGTTTCCGCCTGGGACTGCTCCCTTAACGAACAGCAAATTATCTTCCTTATCAATTCGCATTACCTGGAGGTTCTGTACCGTACGACTATCACTTCCCATGTGGCCTGGACGCCGCTTGTTTCTGTCAACCTTAGCAGGCCAAGTACGGTTTCCTGATGATCCCGGTCTTCTTACCCATCCGCCACCATGTGAGGCTCTGCCTCCGGCAAATTTATATCTTCTCACAACGCCTTGAAAGCCTTTGCCTTTTGTTACTCCTGAAATATCTACAAATTCATTTGCCTTGAACTGGTCAACTGTAAGAACTGTGCCTAATTCAAGTTTCTCGTCTTTTTCCGTTCTGAATTCTTTTATAATTTCAGGTGGATTTGAATCCTTTCCAGCTTTCTTGCAATGCCCTTTAAGAGCCTTGCTGACATTCTTTGCTTTCTTTTCGCCATATCCGACCTGAACAGCCGAATATCCATTTCCCTCGTCTGTCATAGTATCAATGACAGTACATGGTCCAGCTTGTATAACAGTAACAGGTGTTACTTTCCCTGTCTCGTCATAGAGCTGTGTCATACCGACTTTTTTGCCGATTAGACCTTTCATTTTTCCTCCTATGGCACTTACTTCAAAGAGCATTGGTGCCGATTAATATAAATTAGAACCCGACTTTTATGGAAATATCAACACCTGAAGGCAAATTCAGTTTCTTGAGTTCATCAACTGTCTTTGCAGTAGGATTAATGATATCCATCAATCTTTTATGAGTTCTAGTTTCAAATTGATCCATTGACTTCTTGTCAACATGGGGAGAACGGTTGACGGTAAGCCTTTCTATTCTTGTTGGCAGTGGAATCGGACCAGCAACTACAGCGCCAGTTCTCTTTGCTGTACTTACAATGTCTTTTACGGATTTGTCCAGGACTCTGTGATCAAAAGCCTGGAGACGAATCCTGATGCGTTGTTTAGGATTTTCTTTTGCGCTCATTTATTCTTCTCCAATATTTTTTCTTGAATATTATTTGGTACTTTAGCAAAATGGGATGGCTCCATTGAATATCCTGCTCTGCCTTTTGATATTGATCTTATAGCAGTAGAATATCCGAACATTTCAGCAAGTGGAACATGGGCAATAATTTTTGTTTCATTCTCCCCTGTTTCAAATTCTACTACGCTTCCGCGTCTACTGGATACATCTCCTATAACATCTCCCATATATTCAGGGGGAGTTACAATTTCCAATTTCATTACAGGCTCTAATATTATCGGCCCTGCTTTCTTTGCGGCTTGTTTTAAAGCCATGGATCCGGCTATTTTAAACGCTAACTCTGAAGAGTCTACAGGATGATATGATCCATCTAAAATGTCAACATGAAAGTCAATAAGAGGGTAACCTGCAATAACACCACTTTTTGATGCCTCCTGAATCCCTTTTTCAATAGGTTTGATATATTCTTTAGGGATATTGCCGCCAGTAACTTTATTTTCAATGGTAATTCCATGGCCGCGTTCCATAGAAGTTATCTCAATTATAACATGTCCGTATTGTCCCTTTCCTCCAGATTGCTTTATAAATTTTGCATCAGCTTCGGCATTTGAAACAATCGTTTCTCTGTATGCAACCTGAGGTTTACCGGAATTTGCTTCTACTTTGAACTCTCTTACAAGTCTGTCCATTATAATTTCAAGATGAAGTTCTCCCATTCCTGATATGATAGTTTGAGCTGTTTCTTCATCGCTTTTTACCACAAAAGTAGGGTCTTCGTCGGATAAAGAAGCAAGGGCATTGTAAAGTTTATCTCTATCAGCAGCAGTTTTAGGTTCAACAGCAATAGACATCACAGGTTCTGGAAAACTCATTGTTTCAAGTAAAATTTTATTGTTCTCCTGACAGATAGTATCTCCGGTAGTAACATCCTTTAATCCAACAGCAGCGGCTATATCTCCGCTAAATACATATTCTCTTTCTTCCCTGGAATTGGCATGCATTTGCAGAAGACGGCCAAATCTTTCAGTTTTTCTGGTTCGGGGATTGTATATGGTAAGGCCTGGTTTGGCGACTCCTGAGTACACTCTGAAGAAAGTGAGTTTTCCTACATAAGTGTCATTCATTATCTTAAAAGCCAGTGCTGCAAATGGTTTATCATCTCCAACCTGTACCGTTCTCTTTTCTTCGGAAATCGGATCTATTCCTTCAATAGCCTCAATATCACTAGGCGACGGAAGATAATCAACTACAGCATCAAGAAGTGCCTGCACGCCTTTGTTCTTAAATGCTGAACCGCATATTACAGGAACTATATGACCTTTGACAACAGCTTCACGCAAAGAATTTTTTATAAGTTGTGTATCGGGAACTGTATTGCTAACAAAATGTTCCATAACTTCTTCATTAAATTCAGCAAGACATTCGACAAGATAATTAAAATATTCATCTACTTTAGATTCATATTCCTCTTCATATCCTTCAACATCTCTGAATTTTGAACCGTCCTCTTCTTCGTCAAAATAACGGGATCTTTTAGCTATAATGTCAATAAAGCCAGTAAAGTCAGATTCTTTTCCAATCGGCACCTGAATAGGAACAACTACCGTATTGAGTTTAGTTCGCATATCATGCACTACTTTCTCAAAGTCTGCCCCTGTCCGATCCATTTTATTTATAAAAGCGACGATAGGAACTTTATATTTCTTTGCCTGTCTCCAAACAGTTTCTGTTTGCGGTTGAACTCCACCAACTGCGCAAAAAACAGTTACAGCTCCATCAAGTACACGAAGAGATCTTTCTACCTCAGCAGTAAAGTCAACATGTCCGGGAGTGTCAATCAGGTTAATTTTATGTTGTTTCCAGACACAAGTAGTAGCAGCAGAAGTAATAGTAATACCTCTTTCCTGCTCCTGCACCATCCAGTCCATGGTAGCTGTACCTTCATGAACTTCGCCCATCTTATAATTGACACCAGTATAGTAAAGTATCCTCTCGGAGGTAGTAGTTTTACCAGCATCTATATGAGCAATAACACCAATATTGCGAACACTCGAAAGAGGAAAACTCCTACATTCAGATTCTACATATTCTTTTTTTGCAGACGATTTAGCCATTTGTGATATTATTACCAACGATAATGAGCAAAAGCCTTGTTTGCTTGTGCCATTTTGTGTGTATCCTCTTTCTTTTTAATTGCAGATCCTGTATTATCAAAAGCATCCATGAGTTCAACAGCAAGGCCTTTTTTCATAGGCATCCCTTTCCTGTTGCGGGCATAAGAAGTAATCCACTTCATGGCAAGAGTAGCTTGTCTTTCCTGTGGTATTTCAACAGGAACCTGATATGTTGCTCCACCCACTCTTCTGCTCTTTACTTCGAGTCTGGGTTTAGCGTTTTCTAGAGCCTGAACGAATACCTCAAGAGGATCCAGATCTTTCTTTTTCTTCTTTATTTCATCAAATGCACCATAAACAATACCTTGGGCAACGGCCTTTTTTCCTCTTTCCATAATCCCATGGATAAGGCGTGCTACAAGTTCACTGTTGTACTTTGGATCGGGAATGATATCCCTTTTTTCTGCTTTTCTTCTTCTCATCCTTTAATCTACCTCAAATATTTTAACTTATTAGATAAGACATTATGACAACAAATCTGCCGACACTTTTAAGTATCGACAGATCATATTTTTAAACTGTCTCAAGTTATTTTTTTGCCTTAGTTGCTGAAGCTCCACCTGCTGCGGCTCCTGCTTTAGGACGCTTGTTGCCGTATTTCGAGCGTCCCTGTCTGCGTTTTTCAACTCCTAAACTATCGAGTGCCCCACGCACAATATGATAGCGTACGCCAGGAAGATCTCTTACCCTGCCGCCTTTTACTAAAACAACAGAGTGTTCCTGCAAATTATGTCCTTCTCCGCCTATATAAGCTGTTACTTCCTGTCCATTAGTAAGACGCACTCTGGCGACTTTTCTAAGAGCTGAATTAGGTTTTTTTGGAGTTCTAGTTGTTACCTGTGTACAGATGCCTCTTCTTTGCGGGCATCCCTGCAAAGCACGAGCCTTGACTTTTTTGAACTTTTTAGTTCTACCAGTCTTAATTAACTGATTTATTGTGGGCATTTTCTTTCACCTTTAAAATTTTTTATAAATCAAAGAGCGTTTAATCTAATTTTCTTTCAACGATATACAAATTATATTCTAATTTTATTTATCTATTGCAAGAATTTCAGCAGCCTTGGCTGTAGCTACAGTTTCTTCAACTGTCAGTTTATCCTGTGATTCTTCTTCTGATTTGAATTCAAGTTCAACTTCTTCACCAAGTTTTATTACGCTCAATTCTGTATAATTGGTAGTTCCTGTTCCTGCAGGAATTAAATGTCCGGTTATCACATTTTCTTTAAATCCTCTCAAACCATCAACTTTACCGAGAATTGCAGCATCTGTAAGAATTCTTGTCGTATCCTGGAAGGAAGCAGCTGAAATAAAGCTTTCTGTTTCAAGAGAAGCTTTTGTTATTCCAAGAAGAACTGGATCTGCTTCAGCAGGAGTTCCGCCATTTTGAACAACTTTGCTATTTTCTTTGATAAAATTGCGCTTGTCTATCTGTTCCCCTGGCAGATATTGGGTAGAACCTGGTTCAGTGATTCTAACTTTCTGCAGCATTTGTTTGACTATTATCTCAATGTGTTTGTCATTGATTTCAACGCCTTGAGCTCTGTAAACCATTTGTACTTCATTGACCAGGTATTTCTGAAGTTCCTGTGGCCCACAAATTTCAAGAAGGTCATGAGGATCAATTGAACCGTCCGTGAGCTTCTGCCCCTTCTTTACAATGTCTCCCTTTCTTACTGTAAGGTGCTTTTGAGAAGGAATTGAATGCTCTTCAACAAGTGTTGGATCTTCCATATCGTGAATGATCAACTGTATCTTACCTCTTCCCATTTTTCCGATTTCCACACGCCCGGTCATCCTTGCAATTTCGGCAAGTTCTTTAGGTCTTCTGGCTTCAAAAAGTTCTGAGACACGAGGCAAGCCTCCGGTAATATCTTTATTCTTTGAAAGCTGTCTGGGCAAGCGAGCTATTGTTGAGCCCACCTGGATAGCTTCATCTTCTTTAACCATCAGGTATGCGCCTGACGGGAGAGGATGATGGTCAAGTATTTCATCATCATCATTAATAAGAACAATTTGTGGATGTAAATCTTCCCTATGTTCCAGTACTGTCATTTCTTCAATTCCGCTTGCTCTTACTTCGCGATTCAGGGTAATACCATCAACAAGATCTCTAAATTCCACTCTTCCAGTTACTTCAGCTAGAATAGGGATATTAAATGGATCCCATTTTGCTACAAGATCGCCTTCCTTTACGATATCTTTTTCATTAAAGAAAATAGTAGCTCCTATGGGGAGTTCATATTTTTCAATCGTTACATTTTCTTCATCTTTAATGCTGATACTGCCTGCTTTAACTACTTTAAAAGCCTTTTCAATATCCTGAATAAACCTAACATTATCTCCATAATGTATAGTTCCAGAGGCTCTTATAGCTATTTGCGACTGCTGCATTGAAGAAGACGCTGTACCACCGATATGGAAAGTACGCATCGTCAATTGAGTCCCTGGTTCACCAATAGACTGGGCGGCAATAATTCCGACAGCATCTCCTGTTATTGCAAGACTATTAGACGCAAGATTTTTGCCATAGCATTTGATGCAAACACCAAATTCTGCTTCGCAAGTCAAAGGAGATCTCATTGTTACTTCCTTGACGCCTCCTTTTTCTACGATAGCTGCGAGCTCTTCAGATATGTAATCATTGGCTCTTGCATAATATTTACCTCTTCCTTTAGCCGGAATGTCTTTAGCGCAGTATCTGCCTTTAATTCTGTCTCTGAGAGGTACGACTTCTTCACCGGCATCCTTAAGGGCTGTAGCAACTATGCCATTTGAAGTACCACAGTCATCTTCTCTACAGATAATATCCTGAGCCACATCAACTAGCTTCCTTGTCATATAACCCGAGTCTGCGGTCTTTAGAGCTGTGTCAGCAAGCCCTTTTCTTGCTCCGTGTGTACTTATAAAATACTCCTGAACCTTAAGGCCTTCACGGAAGTTTGAAATAATAGGATTTTCAATAATTTCCCCAGAAGGTTTAGCCATCAGTCCGCGCATCCCTGCAAGCTGTTTTATCTGGTCTTTGCTGCCTCTGGCGCCTGAATCAAGCATTGCATAAACAGGATTAATTTCACCAGGCTTAACTGTTCCTTGTCTGAGAGTATTTATAAGTTCATCAGCCAGAGTATTAGAAGTTTTACTCCAAATATCTATAATTTTGTTTAATCTCTCATCCTCAGTTATCACACCTTTATTATACTGTTTGTCAATTTTATCGACTTCAGCCTGAGATTTTTCTATTTCAGCAGTTTTTGACTTAGGCACATTCAAATCAGCAATAGAAATTGAAAAACCAGATCTTGTGGCATACTCGTACCCGAGCGCTTTTAGTGCGTCCAGAACTTTTACAGTACTTGCATGACCCACATGAATATAACAATCTCCGATAAGTTTATTGAGTGTCTTTTTAGCGGTAGGCTGATTAAAGAACCCCAACTCAACCGGCCATATTTCATTAAACTTGCATCTCCCAAGTGTGGTAATGATATATTTGGACTTTTTATCTCCCCAAATTGTATCTTTTCCATAATCAGGATTAGGAATCTTAACCAAATCATGAATTTTAATGATTTCTTCATCGTAAGCTGCAAGAAGTTCGAAATATCCTCCATATATCTTTGGATTTGTATTGGAATCCATTGTAGTAGTCAAATAATAGGATCCCAGTGTTATATCCTGAGAAGGAGTAGCAATAGGTTTGCCGTTTGATGGAGAAAATATATTATTTGGGGCAAGCATCAAAAGTTTGCTTTCAAGCTGAGCTGCGCCAGATAACGGAATATGAACAGCCATCTGGTCTCCGTCAAAGTCTGCATTATAAGCTGTACAAACCAAAGGATGAATTCTTATAGCAGAACCTTCAATCAGAACCGGATTAAAAGCTTGAATACTTAGTCTGTGAAGAGTTGGAGCGCGATTCAGAAGAACAGGATGCCCCTTTGTAACTTCTTCAAGGATATCCCACACTACATCATCCCCTCTTTCTATCATCTTCTTTGCGCTTCTGACAGTATGGACATAGCCTCTGTCTTTGAGATGCCTGATTATGAAAGGTTCGAAAAGAGTAAGAGCCATTTTCTTGGGCAATCCGCACTGATCGAGCTTGAGCTCAGGACCAACTACTATCACAGAGCGTCCCGAATAATCTACGCGTTTACCAAGAAGATTCTGCCTGAAACGGCCTCCTTTACCCTTAAGCATATCACTAAGCGATTTGAGAGGACGGTTGCCTGCTCCTGTTATAGCTCTCCCATGTCTTCCATTATCCATTAGAGCATCAACAGCTTCCTGAAGCATTCTTTTTTCATTTCTGATAATAACTTCAGGTGTTTTGAGCTGAAGTAGATTTTTCAGGCGGTTATTACGATAAATAACTCTTCTATAGAGGTCATTTAAATCGTATGTTGCAAACCTGCCGCCCTCGAGAGGAACTAGGGGTCTTAGCTCTGGAGGAATAACAGGAAGAACTTCCAGAATCATCCATTCAGGTTTTGCCTGACTTTCAGTAAAGCCTTCGATCAATCTTAATCTTTTTGCAATTTTCTTTCTGATAGCACGGCTTCTGGTAGCAAACATCTGAGAACCTAAATCGTCCTTAAGAGCCTTAAGGTCTAGTGTTTCAAGAAGTTTCTTGATAGCAGGCGCTCCCATATCTGCAACAAATGAATTTGATCCATATAATTCAATAGCTTCACGATATTCAATTTCGCTTAATGTTTGTGTGACTTTCAGCGGAGTGTCGCCTGCATCAATTACTACCCATTCTTCATAGTAAATTACTCTTTCAAGCGCTCTTGCAGTCATATCAAGAATAAGGCCTAGTCTGCTAGGCATGCATTTGAAAAACCATACATGAGAGACAGGCACAGCAAGTTCAATATGTCCCATTCGTTCACGCCTAACTCTTGAAACTGTTACTTCAACGCCGCATCTGTCACATATCACGCCTTTGTACTTAATGCGCTTATATTTTCCGCAGCTGCATTCCCAATCTCTGCTTGGTCCAAATATCCTTTCGCAGAAAAGTCCGCCTTTTTCAGGTTTAAAACTTCTATAATTTATTGTTTCGGGATTTCTTACTTCTCCATGGCTCCACGAACGGATACGCTCTGGAGAAGCTATACTTATTGATACTGCTTCAAAACTGTTGTCTTCAACATATTCGTAACCCTTGTTGGTCGTATTTGTATCTATCATTGTAGTAACTCCTCCCTTTTATTGCTTGTGAAGGGCTTCTGCGTCTTTAACGACCTGTATATCAAGTCCCAGACTCTGCATTTCCTTCATAAGCACATTAAATGATTCAGGACGGCCTGCTTCAAGAACATTCTGTCCTTTGACTATCGATTCGTACATTCTAGTACGACCGACCACATCGTCGCTCTTGACTGTAAGCATTTCTTGCAAAGCATAAGCAGCACCATAAGCTTCAAGAGCCCATACTTCCATTTCTCCAAAGCGCTGTCCGCCATGTTGTGCTTTACCTCCGAGAGGTTGTTGAGTAACAAGCGAATATGGCCCGACAGATCTTGCATGAATCTTGTTTGCCACAAGATGGTCTAGTTTCAGCATATACATCTTGCCGACAGTAACTCTCTGATGAAACCTGTTTCCGGTTCTTCCGTCAAAAAGATCTACTTTACCGTCAAAAACCCATTTCCCATCTTTTTGAACAAAGCCCCAATGCATGTTTTCACCATGTTCTTTTTCATACTTGACATTAGCTTTTTCAAAAAGGTTAATAATAGCTCCTTCATTTGGTCCATCGAATACGGGACAGGCTACTTTAAGTCCAAGGATTCCCGCAGCCCAGCCAAGATGTGTTTCAAGTATCTGTCCTACATTCATACGGCTTGGGACTCCAAGAGGATTAAGAACAATATCAACAGGTGTCCCGTCAGCAAGGTACGGCATATCTTCAAGAGGCACAATTTTAGCCACAATGCCCTTATTTCCATGCCTTCCGGCCATTTTATCCCCGACCTGCAGTTTCCTTTTTGTAGCTATATAAACTTTAACTTTTTTAATCGCTCCCAATTCAATATCCTGTCCACTTTCAAGAGAATTAATTGCTTCATCTCTTTCCTGTTCAATCTTTTCAATTCTAGGAAGATATTTTTTGGCAATTTCGTCGATTTTTTTCTTCATCGGACAATCTTCCATTCTGTAGTACCTGATCTTATTAGCAAGCTTATTAATACCGCTTGTCGTAACTCTTCTATTTGAAGATATCAGAATCATATCTTTCTTTGATGAAGATGTATCATAAATAGGATGTGTAAGTTTTTCCTTGAGCATAATATCAGTAAGCTCGGCTACAAGTTCTTCAGTAAGAACAGAGTATTCAGCTTTTCCGTTATCCTTAATATGCTTACACTGTCTTCTGAGTTCTGTCTTTGTCATAGCAGCTTTATTGGCATCTTTTGAATGTTCGATTCTTACATCCATAACAACGCCTGTATTGCCGCTTCCTACTATCAAACTTGAATCCTTCACATCTGCAGCCTTTTCACCGAAGATAGCGCGAAGCAATCTTTCTTCGGGGGCAAGTTCTGTTTCTGATTTTGGCGTAATTTTACCGACCAGAATATCGCCAGGCTTAACTTCCGAACCTAATCTGATCACTCCGTCCGGACCTAAGTTTTTCAAAGCCTCTTCGCTTACATTGGGAATATCTCTTGTTATTTCTTCTGGACCTAGTTTTGTATCTCTTGCAATCGTTTCACATTCTGTTACATGAATACTGGTATAAACATCTTCTTTTACAACTCTTTCACTGATAACAATCGCATCCTCAAAGTTGTATCCGCACCATGACATAAAAGCAACTGTAAGATTTTTTCCCAGTCCAAGTTCACCATTTGAAGTTGATGCTCCATCGGCAATAATATCGCCTTTTTTGATATGCATTCCCGATTTTACCAAAGGCCTCTGATTAATGCTTGTTCCTGCATTAGTCCTAAGGAATTTAAAGAGCTCATATTCTTGTACTTTTTCAGGCTTAGAAGTTTTGTCAATAGATTTTCCGTCTGCTGTGATAATAATCCTGTCTCCTGAAACATCAGCTACAATTCCTTCATCAATAGCTGAAACTACCGATTTTGTATCTACAGCAACCCTGCTCTCTAAGCCCGTTCCAACAATTGGGGCTTCAGTAGTAAGCAGAGGAACAGCCTGTCTCTGCATGTTTGATCCCATCAGAGCGCGGTTCGCGTCGTCATGTTCAAGGAATGGGATTAAAGCTGCTGCCGCACTTACGAGCTGTTTCGGTGAAACATCCATAAGCTGTACATCTTCTTTGGCTCTAACAACAGGATCTCCCTGATATCTGGCTCTAACAGTTTTTGATTCTAAATTGTTATCAGAGTCCAGCTGTGCATTGGCCTGAGCAATTACATATTGCTCTTCCTCATCCGCGGTCAGATAAACGATTTCATTTGTGACTTTGCAGTCTTTCACGACTCTGTATGGTGTTTCAAGAAAACCAAAGTCATTTACTCTTGCATAAAGGGACATTGAGGAAATAAGACCGATATTAGGGCCTTCAGGTGTTTCAATAGGACAGACTCTGCCATAATGACTTGTATGTACATCTCGAACTTCAAAACCTGCTCTTTCTCTATTAAGGCCGCCTGGTCCGAGAGCGGATAATCTTCTCTTATTTGTAAGTTCTGAGAGAGGATTTGTCTGATCCATAAATTGTGAAAGCTGATTTCGTGCAAAAAAGTCTCTGATTACACTAGCGAATGCCTTCGGATTAACAAGTTTTCCAGGTGTCATTACTGATTCGTTCATTCCAAGAAGTGTCATTCTTTCACGAATGAGTCTTTCAGTTCTGACTAAACCGATACGGCATTGATTCTGCAGCTGCTCTCCAACTGTCTTGATTCTTCTTGCTCCAAGATGATCTATATCGTCAACTTTTCCGCCAGAACATCTAAGTTTCATAAGATATTTTGTGGATCCTATTAAATCTTCTTTTGTAAGAGTTCTGGTATCTTTAGGAACTTCCAAATTTAACCGTTTGTTTATTTTGTGTCTTCCTACAAGCCCAATATCATACCTCTTAACATCAAAGAAAAGTCTATCAAGCAGTTGTGTCGCATTTTGAATGCTTGGAGGATCTCCTGGTCTCATTCTTCTATAAATTTCTTTAAGTGCTTCTTCCTTAGTGGTTGAAGTATCTCTCTGAAGACATTTTAAAAGATAATCAGCCTTGTTAGGAATATGAATAAGTTCAATATCTTTTACTTTCTGTGATTTCAAAGATGCTACAGCCTGTTCCGTTAAAGAATCATATGGTTCTACGATTACATCTCCATCGGCATCTATGATTTCTCCAAGTGTATAATAAACAGAAACATCATTTTCTTTAGATAAAGCAGCTACAGTAACTTTCTTTATATCATAGAAGTTACTTATAATTTCTCTATTTGTTTCATATCCAACGGCTCTTAAAAGAGTTGAAACCAAAAACTTCCTGCGTCTTCTTTTTCTGTCAAGATATATGTACATGTTATCGTTGATATCAAACTGAACTTCAAGCCATGATCCGCGATCCGGAATAATCCTGTAAGAATATAATGTCCTACCGCTTGTATGCTGTTTCTTTTCAAAGCAAATACCAGGTGATCTGTGAAGCTGGCTTATAATTACTCTTTCAGCCCCGTTTATGATAAATGTACCTTTATCAGTCATAATAGGTATTTCACCCATATAAACTGTTTCAGTCTTTATTTCTCCGTTGTTGTCAAGTCTAAATTCTATGTTAAGCGGTGAGCTGTAAGATTCGCCGTCTTTTAAGCAATCTAATAAACTTACTTTTGGTGATCCAATTGTATATGAAGTGTACTCTAGCACACACTTTTTATCGTAACTTTCAATAGGGAAGATTTCCCTGAGGACTTCATTAAGACCCTGGCATTTTATATCTTTCTGTGCAATGTCTTTCTGTAGAAATTCTTCGTAGGATTGCACCTGTATGTTAATCAGGTTTGGAATCTCTAATATGTCGTGAAGTTTTCCCAGATTTATTCTTTCTGCCATATCACACCTTGTTATTTCCTGTTTATACCAACTAAAATAAGGGTAAAATACCCTTCGTTACCTAAAGGCAAAAAGCGGGAAACGCATTCACACGCGTTTCCCGGCTTCTAATTATTCAATTCGCGAAACTATTTAAGTTCAACTGTTGCGCCAGCTGCTTCGATTTCCTTTTTAAGTTTTGCTGCTTCTTCTTTAGATACCCCTTCTTTAACATTCTTTGGAGCACCTTCTACAAGAGCTTTTGCGTCAGCAAGGCCAAGACCTGTAATAGCTCTTACGACCTTAATAACTTCTATTTTCTTCTCTCCGAAAGATTTGAGAACTACTGTAAACTCAGTCTGTTCTTCAGCTGCTTCAGCCTGTGCGGCTGCGACAGGAGCTGCGGCTGAGGCTACTGGTGCTGCGGCTGTAACGCCGAGTCTTTCTTCTAAAGCTTTAACAAGCTTTGAAAGCTCGAGAACTGTCATGCTTTCTACATAAGATATGAATTTTTCCATTTCAGGAGTAACGCTTACTTCTGACATTATTGACCTCCGTTTGAGATTTTATTTTAACTTTGACTTATTTTATTTAGTTTAACTAGCTGATTCAGCTTTCTTATCTTTAAACGCGCTAAGAACATAAACAGGACTTGCAAGTTTAGCGTTAAGCACACTAACAAGATTTCTTGCAGGAGCCTGAAGAACACCGAGGAGCTGAGCATAAAGAATTTCTTTGGCAGGCAATTTTGAAATTGCATCTACATCAGCAGCCTGAAGAACAGAACCTTCCAGGTAGCCGCATTTGATTCCTACCACATTAAATTTCTTAATAAATTCACTTATTATTTTTGCTATCGCGCTGCAGTCACCTTTACCGCCAACCAAAGCCGTGTCGCCTGTAAGTTTTACTTTGGCAAGTTCTGAAAGATTGTTCAATTCAGCTGCTTTTCTAATGTATGTATTTTTAAATACATGGCAAAAAGCGCCAGCCTTTTCAAGTTGTATTCTTAGCTGTTCAAAATCTTTTACCTTCAATCCTTTGTAGGCTATCATATATAAGAAAGAAGCATCAACCAATATGCTGCCTATCTGGCTTACAATCTGTTTTTTTTCAATTCTCATATTATGCCACCACTTTTATAAAGTCTTTAAGGCTTATTTTAATGCCTGGACTCATTGTTGAAGAAATAGTAGCAGAGATAAGATATGTGCCTTTTGCTCCTGAAGGTTTAGCGGAAGTTATCGCATTAATAATAGCTCTTATGTTAGCATCAAGCTGGTCAATGGTGAAAGAGAGTTTTCCGACAGGGACATGAGCTACGCCGCCCTTATCTGCTCTGAATTCTACTTTTCCTGCTTTAGCTTCTCTGACTGCTCCTTCGAGATTGTCTGTGACAGTGCCGGTTTTGGGATTAGGCATTAATCCTTTAGGGCCTAGTACTTTACCTAGAGCTCTTAACTTTGGCATATCTCCAGGGGTTGTTATTAGCGAATCAAATTCAAGCCAGCCGCCTTTTATTTTCTCAATTAAATCTTCGTATCCGACAAAATCTGCTCCTGCAGCTTTTGCCTTTTCAGCAGCATCTCCGGAAGCTACCACAGCTACCGTTACCTTTTTTCCTGTTCCGCTTGGAAGAGTCACAGCACCTCTGACAGTCTGATCAGACTGCTTCGTGTCAATGCCCAGTTTAAGGGCAAGCTCAACTGTTTCATCGAATTTAACATGTGGAAGGCTCTTAAGAAGCGTGAACGCATCTTTAAGGTCATACAACTTTGCCCGTTCGACTTTTTCAATCTGGGAACGATATAATTTACTTCTATGCATCCTGCACCTCGATTCCCATGCTTCTGGCGGTTCCTTTGATTACTTTAACAGCTGCTTCCATGTCTCTGGCATTCATATCCTTTTCCTTGAGCTTTGCTATTTCCATAACCTGTTTCTTTGTAACTTTTCCTACAATTTCCTTACCTGTAGTTTTAGCCCCTGAAGCCAGCCCTGCGGCTTTCTTCAATAGGACTGAAGCTGGTGGAGATTTAGTTACAAAGGTAAACGAACGGTCCTGGTAAACAGTTATCACTACAGGAATTATAAGTCCTGCCTGAGACTGAGTAGCAGCATTGAACTTCTTGCAGAATTCCATGATATTAACGCCAGCTTGTCCGAGTGCCGGACCTACTGGAGGAGCAGGATTCGCAGCTCCTGCAGGAATCTGCAGCTTAATTTGCGCTGTTACTTTTTTTGCCATATTTTACCTTATTATGTGGGAGCGAAAGAACGGATTTTCTACCACAAAATTTTTATTGTTTAAACAAGCCAAAAGGTCCGTTCCTATGCTTCCTTTTCAACTTGCCAAAATTCCAATTCAACTGGAGTATTCCTGCCGAATATTGAAATAAGGACTTTGAGTTTCCCTCTTTCCTGATCAATTTCGGTTATGAGACCTTCGAAATTTTCAAATGCTCCATCTTTTACTCTGACAGACTCATTTACTTCATACTGGTTCTTATGTACTATATTGTCTTTTCGTTCCTGAACCTGATTTAACAGATTATTAACTTCACTGTCAGTTAAAGGCATTGGTCTGCGGTCAGATCCACAACCAATAAAGCCAATAATTCCTGCTGTTTCTCTAACAAAATACCATACATCATCACGAACTTTGTTCTCTTTGTCATAGAGATCCATTCGTATAAGAAGATAGCCAGGAAAAAATTTCCTTGAAGATGTGATCTTCTCGCCTTTCTTAACTTCCGAAACTTTTTCAGTAGGAATTAATACTTCATAGATAGGGATATTGTTTCCTTCTAACTTCAATTGCCTTTCGAGGTTTTCCTTAGCTTTGTTCTCGTGGCCTGAAAGAGCCTGAACAACATACCATTTACCTTGTATATTTTCTTCTGGATTAGTCATTTCATAAACCTTAAAGTAATTAAAAACCAGTTAGAATGCGGATGATTCTCTGACTTACAAAATCCACAACTGAAACAAATACAGCTAAAGAGGCGATAGCAACAATCACTATGATTGTAGTCCTGTAAAGCTCTTCTCTTTTCGGCCATGAGCATTTGCCGAGTTCTTCGATCGTGCCAGTTACAAATTTTCTAATATTGGGCCACAAATTATTCATAAGATCACTAATTGGCAGGTGGAACAGGGCTCGAACCTGCGACCTGCGGTTTTGGAGACCGCTGCTCTACCAACTGAGCTATCCACCTGTATTTAAACCTTTACTTTGTTTCTCTGTGGAGAGTGTGTTTTTTATCAAATTTACAGAATTTTTTTCTTTCTATTCTATTAGGAGTATTCTTTTTCTCCTTTACAGTAGAATAGTTCCTTCTCTTGCATTCTGTACAAGCTAGTGTGATTATTTCTCTTGCCATACTATTTCACCATAAGTAATTTGTCCCTAATGCTCTTTTGAGCACAGGGACAAATGATAATTAGCTAATGTAATTACTGTATAATTTCAGTAACTCTTCCTGAAGCAACAGTCCTGCCGCCTTCACGGATAGCAAAGCGGAGTGTTTTTTCCATTGCTATTGGGGAAATAAGTTCAACTTCAACTGATGTGTTATCACCAGGCATAATCATTTCTACGCCTTCAGGAAGTCTTACAATACCGGTTACATCCGTTGTTCTGAAATAGAACTGTGGTCTGTAGTTTGTAAAGAATGGAGTGTGTCTTCCGCCTTCTTCCTTTGAGAGCACATATATTTCAGCTTTGAACTTAGTGTGTGGAGTAATTGACTTTGGCTTTGCTAAAACTTGACCGCGTTCAACTTCTTCCTTTTTAGTACCCCTGAGAAGACAGCCTATATTGTCGCCGGCTCTTCCTTCATCAAGAAGTTTACGAAACATTTCAACACCAGTTACTGCAGTTGAAACTGTAGGTCTGATCCCGACTATTTCAACAGTTTCACCAACCTTGATAACTCCACGCTCTACTCTACCAGTTACAACTGTTCCACGGCCTTCTATTGAAAATATATCTTCAACTGGCATTAGGAAAGGCTGATCAATTGCGCGAACAGGTTCCGGGATATATTTGTCAACTGCTTCAATAAGGTCAAGAATACATTTTGTAGCGGGATTGTTTAAATCTCCCTGAGCTTCCATTGCCTTCAGTCCTGAACCCCTGATAATTGGAATTTCATCTCCAGGATATTCATATTTGCTCAAAAGCTCACGAATTTCCATTTCTACAAGGTCTATAAGTTCAGGGTCATCAACCTGATCAACTTTGTTAAGAAATACAACAATAGCAGGCACTCCTACCTGACGGGCAAGTAGAATATGTTCACGAGTCTGAGCCATTGGACCATCCGTAGCAGCAATTACCAGAATCGCTCCGTCCATCTGAGCTGCACCTGTTATCATGTTCTTAATATAGTCCGCATGTCCGGGACAGTCTACATGAGCGTAATGACGCTTTTCAGACTGATATTCAACATGCGCAGTATTAATTGTAATACCACGAGCTTTTTCTTCAGGGGCACTATCAATTTGGTCGTAACCTTTTACTTCGCCACCGAATTTTTTTGCCATTGTCATTGTGATTGCGGCTGTAAGAGTTGTCTTACCATGGTCAACATGACCAATTGTGCCAACATTCACGTGAGGTTTAGTTCTTTCAAATTTTTCTCTAGCCATGATCCTCTATTTCCTCCTAGCTATTGTGAAATTTTGTATATATGAATGTTTATTAACGCCTATATAAAAAAATGGAGCCCACAACCGGATTTGAACCGGTGACCTCTTCCTTACCAAGGAAGTGCTCTACCAACTGAGCTATGTGGGCGCCGGTCCTTATCTGTCCGGATTCCGGACTCTCGAACAATTCTTATCAACCAACTACCTATCCATCGAATATGGTGCTCGAGGGGGGACTTGAACCCCCACGGATTACTCCACATGCCCCTCAAACATGCGCGTCTGCCAATTTCGCCACCCGAGCGTCTTAATCAACAAAAGGGACTTCTATTTTACCATTATGTCTTTCTAATACAAATTTATAAAAACAATTTTTTGCAAATTTTTATGCAGGGAATTCTGAACGCAGTATTTTTGCAGTGTCTCTGAGGGATTGAGGCATAACCTTGATATCTCCAATTACAGGCATAAAATTAACATCTCCAATCCAGCGCGGAACTATATGCAAGTGAAGATGTTCTTCACATCCAGCTCCAGCTGCAGATCCGAAATTGTAGCCGACATTGTAACCGGCAGGTTTCATAACTTTAGCTAATACCTGTTTTGAAAGAACCATCAAATCGGAAATTTCGTACAAAATTTCCTTGTTCAAAGTTTCTATATCTCCAGTATGGAGGTAAGGAGCAATAAGAAGGTGACCTGAGTTATAAGGATAAGCATTAATCATGACGAATGAATTTTTCCCTCTATAAATTATATATTCTTCGTCTGGTTTCGTTGAATTATATTGTTTTCTGTCGCATAAAAAGCATCCTTGATCTTTTGCCGAAAGAATATATTCTATGCGCCATGGCGCCCATAAATTTTTTAGTTTCTTCATAGTTTTTTCTGAAACTTTACTTATTTAAATTCAATAGGGAAATAATCAGCGGCATTATTGAAACAGATTCCCTTGACGAGTTTTCCATAAAATTCTATATCTTCATGAAGTTCTCCATTTTCAATCCACCCTCCAATAAGACTGCAGAGAATCCTTCTAAAATACTCATGCCTTGTATAGGATAGAAAACTTCTTGAATCAGTAAGCATTCCTATAAATCTTCCCAGTACGCCAAGTTCAGCAAGCGACTTCATCTGAGCTTTCATACCTCTTATATGGTCATTGAACCACCATGCTGTGCCAAATTGGATTTTCCCTGGAAATGAAGAGCTAAACGCCCCAACAAGTGAACTTAAAACTTCGTTCTTTGTAGAATTTATCGTATAGAGAACTGTTTTTGGCAACCCGGATTCGATTTCAATTGCATTAAGAATCGAAGCCAATTGAGGGGCAAAATTGTCATCATTTATAGCGTCGAAACCAGTATCAGAGCCAAGTTTACTGAACATTGGATAATTGACATTTCTCATAACCCCTATATGATACTGCATTATCCAGCCTTTTGCCTTGTACATAGATGCAAGTTTTACAAGGACATCAGTCTTGTAAGCTTCGATGTCCTCTTTTGGGATAGGATAAGCGTTCATAGCCATATCAAAAACATCAGCAATATGCTTTTCTGGAGCTGCATCGTAAGGGACTGTATCAAGCGCATGATCGGAGACACGGCAGCCAAGAGAATGGAAAAAGTCTACTCTTGAAGAAAGAGCTTGAATGAGTTTGTCATAGGAAGAAATCTGAATTCCTGAAACTTCCTGAAGTTGCCTGATCCAGTCTGTAAAACCAACTCTGTCTATATTTATTCCCTTATCGGGTCTGAATGATGGCACAACAGCAGTCTCAAAATCCTTTAGACCAAGTATTTCTTTATGTGCAGCCAGATCATCAATCGGATCATCAGTAGTGCAAATTACTTTGACATTTGATTTTTTTATTATTGCACGGCATGAATAACTGTCTTTACCTAATAACTTATTACATTTTTCATATATATCTTCAGCTGTTTTTAAAGTAAGAGGTTTATGAATATCAAAGTACCGCTGAAGCTCAAGGTGAGTCCAATGGTAAATAGGATTGCCCATGCAGTAAGGCAGAATTTCAGCATATTTCATAAATTTTTCTTCATCGGAAGCATTACCTGTTATATACTTTTCTTCAACTCCGCTGATTCTCATCTGCCGCCATTTGTAATGATCGCCTTTAAGCCAAATTTCAGTTATGTTTTTAAATTTATGATCTTCAGCTATCTCTTTTGGGTTCAAGTGGCAGTGATAATCAAAAATAGGCATACCTGCAGCATAATCGTTGAAAAGTTCTCGTGAAGTTTTAGAACCAAGTAGAAAATTCTTATCCATAAAGTCTTTCATTTATTCCCTTTTGCATCTTTAATTTTTGTTATAAAATGTTGTTTTCTTATTTTATGCTATAATTGCCTTAATTTCTCTTTATGAATGACAAATTGTCTTATCTGGAGGCCTTATGAGCACTTTTATAACAAATTGCAGGATCGTTTCAGCTGGCCTGGATATAGCTAATGGATCTTTGGAAATCAAAAACGATATAATTGAAAATATTTTCCATAATAACATTACAGAGATACCGACTGGTTCTGAAATAATTGATGCTCAACGAAATATTGTTTTTCCCGGATTCATTGATATACACACTCACGGAGCAATGGGATGCGATGTAACTGACGGCAAAGTAGAATCAATTGAGAAAATTGCAGAAACCAAGCTCAGAGAAGGCGTAACTACTTTCTGCCCTACAACTCTTACTCTTCCTTTTGAAGACCTCAAAAAGGCCTGCGAAAGCGTTGAAGAATATAAAAGAAACACGACTTTTGCGAAAGTAGCTGGAATGCACCTCGAAGGTCCTTTTATAAGTCAAAAAGCTATAGGAGCGCAAAATCCCAAATTTATTAAAAAGCCTGACATTAATTTCGTAAGAGATCTTCATAATGTTTCAAAAGTTGCAATCGTATCTTTTGCAATCGAAGTAGAAGGAGCTTCTGAACTCATCGCTGAACTCAATAAGATGGGAATTGTACCTTCTTGCGCCCATAGTTCTGCTATTTATGCAGACTTTAAAAAAGCAAAAAAATACGGACTTAAAAACATTACACATTACTGTAATCAGATAACGCCGCTGCATCACAGGGAAATAGGATTGGTAGGAGCTGGCCTCATCGATGACGATGTAAAACTTGAACTTATCTGCGATACAATTCATGTCTGTCCTGATATGATTCAACTGACATTTAAAGTAAGGCATGCGGATAACATCATGTTAATTACAGACTCAATGTCAGCATCCTGGCTGAAAGACGGCAACTATAAACTCGGGGGACTTGATGTAATCGTAGAAAACTGCGCGGCAAGAATAGCAGCTTCAGGCGCACTTGCAGGCAGTACACTTAAATATTATCAATCCCTTAAGAATGTTTACGATATTACAGGTATTCCTCTATCTGAAATAATAAAAGTTACTTCTTACAATCAGGCATCTTCACTTGGACTCAAAGATGTAGGAAAAATTGAAAAAGGGTACAAAGCAGATCTTCTTATAGTAGACAGTAATTTCAAACCATTAAAAGCATTTGTAAATGGGAAAAAATTCATCCTTTAGCTTTAAATCGATAGAGGAGCTTACAAAATTGAGAACCCCAGACCTTGAAAACAGAATAAAGATATTCTGGGAACAACAGGACAAATTCCGCAATCATCCTCTTCTTACTGAGCTTCCTAATCCTGACACTCATAATATGTCTGAACTGGCAACTAACAATGTCAAAGAAGCTGTAAAACTCATTCAGAAAATAGACATAAAAGCCATTACCAAAATGCTTGAGTATCTTCCTGAAATGGAAAAACTTCAAAAAGACGCAGAAAATACGCTCAAATCAGGAAATAAAATTTACATCTGCGGATGCGGCGCGAGTGGAAGACTTGCTGTCGCTCTGGAATACCTATGGAAAAGCTATAACCCATTTGATAGAAAAGATTCCCTTATTGGTTTTCTGGCAGGGGGAGACAGCGCGATGATCAAGTCTCTTGAAGGTTTCGAAGATCACAAGGATTTCGGCATCAGACAACTCTATCAGGCAGGATTCAAAGACGGAGATTTGCTTTTAAGCGCTACAGCAAGCGGAGAATCTCCTTTCTGCATAGGTGCCGCAGAGGAAGCAGCAAAAACAAGCGTGGAGCCCTACTTTATTCATTGCAATACGAATGACGCTCTAAAAGGCAGGATCAAAGATCACCCTATTTTTAACTCCCGTATCAAAAACATTGGATTATATACCGGCCCAATGGCTCTTTCTGGAAGCACAAGAATGCAGGCTACAACAGCTCTTATGATCGGAATGGGCATGCCTCTAATATCTAAAAACATCAGAAATGAATTAGAAGACTTTCTTGAGTTCTTTAAGTCTTTTGACATGAATCCGATTGATGAAATTATCATTGCCGAAAGCGCTGCTTATAAAAACAAAGAATTTATACTCTACGAAACTCAACCCTGCTACGGGATTACCACTCTTACAGATACAACTGAACGCTCACCCACTTTCAACTTGATACCTTTTGAAAACCAGATTGACTCTAATAAAAAACCTTCAACATGTTATATAATCTTCAAGGAAGCTGAAACAGCCCAGGAAGCGTGGAAACTTCTCCTCGGACGCGCTCCAAAAACACTTGACTGGAGTGACGAAACAAACTTGAACCGGTTGATGGGTTTTGACTTCAGCAAAAATCTGGCTCTGTTCAGAACAAAGTACGCGCCGACAAAACATATTTTTAAAGTAAGTAGAAATGAAAATAATGACATAAATCTGGAATTTGATAGAATCAGATTTTCTTTCAGCATAAAAAAACTTTCGCCTATATTCGAACAGCTTCTTCTGAAACTGATTTTAAATACATCTTCCACACTTGTTATGGGAAGGCTTGGCCTTTATGACGGAAATATCATGACATCACTTTATCCAAGCAACAGCAAGCTTATTGACAGAGCGATAAGATATATTGATTTCATTCTTAAAATGAAACACAAGATGGAAATGAAATACGAGGATATTGCCGACAAGATGTTCAAGGAACTGGAAGTTCTTCAGCCGGGAGAATCAATAGTCAATAAAACCGTAGCAGTAATATTGCAGAACAGGAAATAATTATGAAAAGCTTATATATCGGAATCGACGGAGGAGGAACAAAAACCAAAGCAATTGTCACAGATGAAAACTTCAAACTTATCGGAACAGGCTTTGGCGGCCCTTCAAATATAAGGCTTTCTGTAAAAGATTCTTGGAACTCAATTTACTGCGCTATAAACGAAGCTTTGAAAGACAGTAAGATAACTCTGGACAACAAAAAGTACCTTTTTCATGCCGGGATGGGGCTGGCAGGAGTCACAATTGTAAAAGCCAAAGAAGAATTTCTTGCCACACCGCACCCTTTTAAAACTCTCATTCTTGAAAGTGATGCGCATATTGGCTGTCTGGCTGTTCATGATGGAAAAGACGGAGCCATTATAAGCGTTGGAACAGGAGTAATTGGATACTTGGTTGAAAAAGGTAAATATTATAGAATTGGCGGATGGGGTTTTCCTCATGCGGATATCGGAGGAGGAGCCTGGCTGGGTCTTGAAACAGCAAAACTCACTTTCAAAGCCGCTGACGGCGTTATAGAAAACAGTAAAATGCTAAATGCGGTTTTTGCCAAATTCAATAACAACCTTGTGGATTTTTGCACATGGGCTTGTTCCGCAAAATCATCAGAATTCGCAACTCTTGCTCCGCTTGTGGTTGATTACGCGCAAAAAGGAGATTCATATGCTCTAAACCTTATTCAGGCAGCGGCTGAAGAGATAGGCTTAATATATAAAGCCTTGAATAAAAAATCACAACATCCTTCAGAAAAAATCAATTGCGTTCTTTTGGGAGGTCTAGGAAGATTGCTCTACTCTTATGTTAATGAAAAACATTATATTTCTCTTCCTAATGCCTCAAAAACAGCAGAGCTCGGAGCTATATATATGATTCAACAAGAATTATCCTTAAGTTTTCATAAAATAACAAATTAAAGACATAGGAGAAAATTATGGAAGTCATCATCATGAAAAACAGGGAAGCTGCAACTACTCTAACAGCAAAGCTTATCGCTGCCAAAGTTAAATCAAAACCTTCTTGCGTCCTTGGAATGGCAACAGGAAGAACTATGGAAGAAGTTTATGATATGATTGTTGCTATGAACCTGGACTTCTCAAGCGTCACGACATTTAATCTCGACGAATACATAGGACTAGAAGGGACTAACAAGAATTCCTACAGATATTACATGAATGAGAACCTATTCAAAAAAATTAATATCAAACTCTATAACACTTACCTTCCTAACGGTATGGCTAAGAATATGAAAGAAGAGTGCGAGAAATATGAAAGACTGATTTCAGATCATGGAGGAATAGATATTCAGCTTCTGGGTCTTGGAAAATCAGGGCATATTGGATTCAATGAACCTCTCTCTTCTCTTTTCTCAAGAACCAGAGAAAAAGCTCTAACCCAAACTACCATAGACCAGAATTCAGGCCTTTTTGACAAACCGCAGGATATGCCTAAGCGCGCTCTTACCATGGGAGTAGGCACTATCCTTGAAGCCAAAAAAATACTAATGCTCGCTACAGGAAAGGACAAGGCTGAAATTTTGGCAAAAGCCGTAGAAGGGCCTATTACTTCAATGATTTCTGCTACAGCGCTTCAACTGCATCCTTCATGCACTGTAATCTGTGACGAGGAAGCCGCTTCTGACCTTAAAGAAAAAGCTTATTACAGATGGATTTTCCAAAATGAACCTGAATGGCAACCGTATAGATAGCACTTGGTATAAAAAACTTAATTAAACACTGAGGCTAAATTAAATGAAAATTAAAGGTATTATCCCACCCTTGATAACTCCTCTTCTTTCTTCGGACAAGCTGGATACAAAGGGTCTGGATAAACTTATAGAACATGTCATCAAGGGCGGTGTACACGCAATCTTCATTCTAGGAACTACAGGCGAAGCGCCTAGTTTGAGTTATAGACTGAGGTACGAGCTGGTAGAGAGAGCCTGTAAACAGATAGCAGGCAGACTCCCTGTTATGGTCGGAATTACTGACACTGCTTTTGTTGAATCAATTAAGTTAGCCAATTTTGCAAAAGAAAACGGAGCTGATGCTGTCGTCCTTGCTCCTCCTTATTATTTTACTGCAGGGCCAGATGAATTAAGGGAATATATTTCAGATTTAATGAAAGAAATAAGTGTCCCTCTTTATTTGTACAATATGCCCAGCATGACAAAGACCATGCTTGATCCTGAAACAGTAAAATTTGCTTCAGAAATTAAAGGTGTAAAAGGTATTAAGGATAGTTCGGGCAATATGACTTATTTTCACATGCTCAAGCATAAATTAAAAAATAATAATGACTTTGCTTTTTATGTAGGCCCTGAAGAAATCCTGGCTGAATCTCTGTTCATAGGAGCTGACGGAGGAGTAAACGGCGGAGCAAACTTCTGCCCTGAGGTATATGTAAATTTATTTAATGCCGCCCAGACAGGAAAATGGGAACTTGCCAAAGAACTCCAAAATAAAATCCTTGATATCAGCAGTGCCATTTATACTGTGGGGAAACATGGTTCCAGCTATTTGAAAGGGGTTAAATGCGCGCTATCTCTTCTTGGTATATGCAGCGACACTCTCGCAGAACCTTTCCATTCTTTCAAAAACCCTGAAAGAGAAAAAATCAAAATTCGCCTAAAGCAATTAGGCCTACTCTAATAAAAGGAATCATATGAAGAAAAAAATCGCAATATTCTGGCCTGGTGATTATAGAGCTAAGCCAAATGAACTTGCCCTCCCCGGAGTTATCCAAGCTACCGAACAAATGGAAAAAGCTATTAAAAAGCTTGGATATATCCCTTATAAAGTTGAAGGTTTCATCACTAAACCGCACGAAGCAATTGAAAAAATCAGCCCCATCAATGATCCTCTGATTGGATTGTATACTCACTGGGTCTATGGCCCACATACAACTGACGGTGTGGTGGGCAAAGATACTCCATTTCTGCTCGCAAGCAATTTTTCAGGCAAATGGCCCGGCCTTGTAGGTCTTCTTAACACTGCCGCCTGCCTTGAATTTGTAGGAAGAAAGGCCAGCAGAGTCTGGACTGATGCGGAAAACTGGACTGATGATTCAGCCTTTATGTCAAGACTTGAAGAATGGTGCAAGAATGGAACTATAAAATACTCTGCAACAGAGGTTAAAAAACCTGTAAAAGTCTCCGAAAAAGGTTCTAAAATAGCCCAACAGATAGCTGATGAAATATCCCAAAGAAGAATTCTGGCTCTGATGCTCGGTGATACTTCAATGGGTATGATTAATGGTTATTTTGGTTCAAAATTTCTTACCAAAATAGGTTTTACAGAGCACAAGGTTGACCAGGCATGGATTATTGAGAGAGGAACAAAAATCAGCCAGAAGAGAATTGATGAAGCTTATAAATTTGTCAAAAGCAAAGGGATTACATTCCATTACGGAGAAAAAGAAGCTGAAGACTTTGATGAAAAGGCGACAAAAGAACAACTTCGCGATTATCTTGCAGTCCTGGATATCGTGAATGAATTCAAAGCTGATTGCGTGGGCTGGCAGTACCAGCTTGGATTAATAGGTCTACGCCCGCCTTCAGATTTTGCTGAAGGCCTTCTGAATTCAGCTTGCAGACCAGAATCAAACGGCGACACTATCGTAGATTCAACAGAAGGCGATCAGGGAAACCTCATCCCGATGGAATTAATGAAAAGGATTCTCAAGAAGAAAAAACTTCATCAGGCTACATTCTTCCACGATGTAAGGTGGGGAGTTGAACACGATGGAAGATTTATCTGGCTCTTGAATAATTCAGGCTCGGCCGGAGCATATTCTTTCAATCATAAACCTGACTCCCTTGAAGGTGTCCACTCCTACAGACAGCCAGCTGGTTATTTTCCGATTCCAGGAGGCACATTCACAGGTGAAAGCCTCCCCGGAAAAATTACCTGGGCCAGAGCTTTCGTTATGAATGATGAACTTTATATGGACATTGGCAAAGGTGAAGTTCCCAAACTTGAAGAGAAGAAAAAAGAGGAACTCTGGACATCAATAACAAGACAGTGGCCTTTTATGGCTGCAGACCTTGGAATCTCCAGAGATACACTGATGGCTCACTACATGAGTAACCATATTGCAATAGCTTATGGTGATATCATGGAAGAAATGATTGCTCTTTCACATAAACTAGGATTCAAAGTCAGAGTCTTCGGAGGAAAAAGATAATTATACAATGGAAAATCGCAGATTATTTATCAGTGACATATCCGCCTCAAGCAGGCGGGTTTTACTAAAGGGACGAATTGATCGTGTTGTCCAGACTGGCGGGCCGACAATTTTCTTTCTTTCTGACGGTACAGGGAATCTTGCACTTAAAGGGTTCATCAAACCAGGCGAAAGAGCCTTCCCTGAAATACTTGAAGGGATGAGCGTGCAAGCCTCAATTGAGATAGGAGAATTCAAAGGTGAACTTGAAGGCGAAATTAAATCAATAAAGGAACTCAATGAAAGAGAGGTTGATGAATTGCGCGCTTCAATGAGAGAAATCGAGATAAAAAGAGCAAAAGTCAAGGACATTGAATTCCTCGTAAAAAATGAAATCCTTGATAAACTCAAACCAAGGATTATTAAGGCCGCCGAAGAAATAAGATTGGCGATAATACAGAACAGACCAATCATCATAAGACATCACAATGACTGTGACGGTTATTCTTCTGGATTTGCCCTGGAAAGAGCCATTGTACCGCTCATTATTAAACAGCATAATTCTGAAAAAGCTCCATGGGAATTCTTCCAGAGAGCTCCCTGTCAGGCGCCATTTTATGAACTTGAAGACTCTATAAGAGATACTGCAAACTCACTTAGAAATGTCGCAAAATTTTCAAACAAAATGCCTCTTATTATTATCTGTGACAACGGTTCATGTGAAGAAGATTTAATGGCAATCAAACAGGGCAGGATTCATGGCTCTGACTTCATCGTGGTAGATCATCATGGTTTTGATCAGGATGTCATTTCCGAACAGGTTCTTGCGCATATCAACCCGTTTCTCGTCGGAGAAAGCGGTTCCCTGATTTCTGCCGGAATGCTTTGCGTTGAACTTGCCAGATTTATTAACGAGAATGTTGAAAATATTCTCCAGATAGCTGCTATGAGCGGGTATTCCGACAGAATTGATATTGCAAACAAAGAAACTATGGAGAAATATCTTGCTCTTGCCATCGCTGAAGGTTACTCAAAAGAGCTCCTCTCTGATATCGGACTTGTAATAGAATTCGTTTCATCAAAAGTAAGGTTCATGGAAGTCAGAGAATATGTGGAAGTAGTTTTTGGACAGCCAAGAAATAAACAGAAGGAACTTGTCAGTCTTCTTGCTCCATACATTAAAGAACTGGACAAAAAAGGGCTTGCTATTGGTAAAGCTGGAGCCATCCAGGAGAAACTAGGGAGTGTGACTCTTCAAACTATTGAAATTGAAAAATCTTTTCCGGGATTTGGGTTCTTTCCAAAACCGGGAAGAGCTGTCAGTCTGATTCACGAAAATTACCTGCAGGAAACAGGAACAAAAGCTCTCATCACTGCTGGAATCATGAATACTGCAATTACTTTAAGAGCTACAAATGAAGCCAATTTTTCCCTACATGAACTGAAGAAATATATTTACCAGAAAGTCCCCAATGCCTTTATTGAAGGCGGCGGACATAAAAACGCAGGATCTATAACTTTTCTTCCATGTAAAAAAGATGAAGTTGTGGACTGCTTACATGAATTTATATTAGGCAGAACCAATAAATAATTAACAATTTTTAACAGGAAATTATTAATTATGGATAATTGTTATATTGGGATTGATGTAGGAACCGGCAGCGCCAGGGCAGGAATTTTCACATCAGAAGGTGTTATGCTATCTTCGGCTAGCAATCCAATCAAGATATGGAAGTATGATCAGGATTTCGTTGAACAATCTTCAAATGATATTTGGGAATCAGTATGCCATTGCGTCAGGGAATCCATAAAAAAAGCCAAAATTCAAAAAGATGACATCACGGGTATTGGTTTTGACGCCACATGTTCTCTAGTCGCGATAGATTCTCAAGACAAGCCGGTCTCTGTAAGCAAATCCAATGAAAACGAACGCAATGTAATTGTCTGGATGGATCATAGGGCAATAGCAGAAACTAATTTTATCAATTCCACAAAACATGAAGTCCTTAAATATGTCGGAGGGAAAATCTCTCCTGAAATGGAAACACCTAAACTCCTTTGGTTAAAAAAACACCATCCGGAATGCTGGCAGAAAACAGCTAAATTCTTTGATCTGCCGGATTTTCTAGTTTACAAAGCAACTGGACAGGATGTAAGATCTCTTTGCTCTACGGTGTGTAAATGGACATATATGGGACATGTCAAAAGGATAAATTCTGAAAGCGTTGGATCATGGGATGATTCATATTTTAAAGCCATCGGACTAGAAGACCTTTCTGCTGAAGGATATCAACGCATTGGCACAAGAGTACGACCAATAGCTGAAAGTGTTCCTGGAGGTCTCAGTAAAAAATCATCTTTAGAACTCGGTTTAAAGGAAGGAACAGCTCTGGGAGTTTCAATCATCGATGCCCACGCAGGAGGAATAGGCATGTTAGGTGCAATTCTGAAAGATGAGAATAGAATTGATTTTTCAAGGCGACTTGCCCTTATTGGAGGAACCTCAAGCTGTCATATGGCAGTCTCACCGAATCCGAGTTATGTTCCAGGAGTCTGGGGGCCTTATTTTTCTGCTATGTTGCCCGGTATGTGGCTATCTGAAGGCGGACAGTCAGCAACAGGTGCACTTGTTGACCATATAATTTTCTCTCACACAAAAGCTGCTGAGCTCATAAGTGAAGCCGAAAAAGCTAATAAAACAGTTTATGAACTTCTTAATGCCAAACTTGATGAAATGTCATCAAAAGTTAGATTTCCTGCAGAACTTACCAGAGGCCTCCATATACTACCCTATTTCCACGGCAACAGGTCTCCAAGAGCTAATCCGCTACTCAGGGGAATGATTAGCGGATTGAAACTCTCCGATTCCATTGAAGAACTCGTTCTGCTTTATCTGGCAACAATTCAGGCCATCGCATATGGCACTAAGCATATAATTGAAGAAATGAATAACAATGGTTATAAAATAGATACAATTTTCATATGTGGCGGAGGAACAAAAAATCCCGTTTTTATCAGAGAACATGCTGATATCACTCAGTGCACGCTTGTTCTTTCAAAAGAACCGGAAGCTGTTCTGCTTGGTTCGGCGATTCTCGGCATGGCGGCTTCGGGAGGGGCTTTAACTGTCCAGGATGGTATGTCAAAGATGTGCAAGGCTGAAAAGATTATTGAGCCAGCAAAAGGACTTACTGCTTCCTATCATATTGCTAAGTATGGGGTCTTCAAGAAAATGTACGAAGACCAAATGAACTACAAATCAATTATGGCTGACTTGTAAAAGCCTTGTCTTTTCCAATTTCAAACTTATTATTTGTCATTTAAAAGCTTTTTAAGTCGTGGAAGATATTCGTCATGTGCTCCTTTTTTTAAAGGAATAACTTTACTTGCTTCATCGAGAAAATAATTAACATCCCGCCCCATCTCCTGTCCTTTTTTTGTGTGCATATCAAGGACATAATCTTTTATGTAAGGCCGTTTTCCCTTTTCAAATTCTTTTTCAACAATATTGCGAAGCATATCTGTAGAACGATCTTTTTCGAGAGAACACAGATATCTGATAGCGTGAACGAAAAATAATGGCCTATCTGGAGCATTATACGCAAATTCTTTTCTTATATCGTTCAGAGTTTTTATCAGGATAGGAGCTCTTAGTTCACCGAATCCTATATCTTCAACGCTAATTACCATAAGACGCTTCCACATATAATTTTCCAGTTCTTCGGAAGTAATGTACATTTCCCATGCAAATGTAATAGCATCTTCAACTTCACTTCTGCGTATACTTTTTTGTATTCCTGAAATAACTTCATCTGCATTGAAGCCGTTTTTTGTCTTGGCATTCTGCCATGGATCATATCCAGGAGGCATAGTAGTTCTCCATCGTATATAATTTAAAATTAGAGCTTATTGTATTCACATTATAGGCTAGAGCCAGGTAATTGCATCGAAGTTAGCCTTCTTTGATTAAGGGGCAGCTTACTTTATCCTGAGTTATAAATCTGTAATGTGATATCTCTTATATAGAGCAAAAAGGCCGATATAAAATCGGCCTTGATAATATTGAATTAGTTATTAATCTATTTTTGGTTTAACGCCTGAATAAAAAGCATATACATGCCGTTAGTCCAACCAAAACCAGCGTTATTTTTAGCATAACCTGTTGTGACGCGAACATCTCCAAGTGGATTATACGCGCTATATTTTTCAATAATGATGCCGTGTTTTGCAAAATACATATCAATTGTATCAGTCCACCCCATTGCTATCTTGTCAGCCATCGAATTCTTTTCACAACTGAGCATGGCTTCGTAGGCAAAATATTCATTAGGAGCCCATGCTACAGGAAAATCCCATTGAGTTATACCAATTGCATCTTTGTTCAAACTGGTAGTAACTCCGTAAACTGCTTTAACATCTTCTCCGAAATTTTTTGCAGCAGCCGGTGAAGGAAGGAACAAATCACCTTTTGTTTTAATTTTGATATCACTGGCTCCCACATAATAAGGACAGTATTTTGTTGTAAACTCATATGCGTATGTGCTTTGTTTATTTCGTTCCGGATAGAAGTTGTAATCTGCAAAATATTTTTTCCCTGTATCCCACATCTTACTGTTAATTAATTTTTTAAGTTCAGTTTTATGAGTTGTAACAAACTCCATATTCTTTGAAATTTCATCTGAAGTATAACCGTAGCTATTATCCTTTGAAGCATCTAGTGTACTTATCTCTTCGATATCATCAGCCATTTCGTAAAGCAGTGAATTAAGAGCAATTGGAGCGTAATCCAAACAAAATTGCCCAGCTTTGCCGAATCTCAGGGAAATATCAAAGCCTGAAGCTCTTACTGCTCGGTCATTTTTATAGAGCCATTCAGTAAGTTCGCCCTTTTCCGGGTCATAATAAAGATTCTGTGGATTTGCGAATGTACCGTTTTTAAAATTTGCAGCATACATATCGTAAAGACCACGGTTTGTTTCGTCAGGTGAGAAAACAACTTCAAAACAGGCTCCAATGCCGTCAACATAATAAACTGAAAGTCCGTTAATCACATGCTGATTCTTTTGATCTTTAGGATTGGAGCTGTCGTAAGGACTCCATTGTGTATAAACGGTATTAGGTTCAGTATAATATTTAAAATAGGCAATAGCAGCAGGAAGGACTTCTCTAGTCAGCCATTCTTCGTAATTTGTCGGAGCCTTGAAACTCTTTTTTATTGCGTCAGGTTCAAGTGAAAGATATTCTCCTAGAGTTTCTCTATAAGCAAAAAGATTTTTATTATCATCCGAAAGGTTCTTCCAAAAATTATAGACTGCTAGAGACTCCTGCACTAGAAATGGAGGCTGAGATCTGCCGAGATGATAGCTCCTGTTTGAATTAGGGATAAAGCCGCCATAGCAATTTATCTCATAAATATGATTATCAGCCATTCCTTTGGCTATCTGAAACATCTCTACCGCATCATTAGCTGTAACCTTGCGATAACCTTTCCCCGCAAAATATATTTCGCTGTCAGGGTTGTCTAGAATATATTGGGCACTGTCAAGCAGTCCTTTGATCATAAAGAAAGAATCCCAACCGAACATTTCATTGAACATTCCGCCAGGAACAATGTAGTTATTAGGAATAAACATCAATCCTATATGATTATATAAGCATTCCTGATTCTGCCATATTCCAGATTTGTTCTTAAGAAGCGGTTTCCATTGTGGCTTTTCTTTATCAGTTTGAATAAATTTTGCTCCCTGAACGCCATGAAACTTTTTATTAATAAATTCATATTGGTTATATGGGCAATATATAGGCCAGTTTTTTCCGCCTTCTGCAAGATCATATGAATATTTGTTTAATTTTGAATCGTTAAAAATACCTGCCATGTGTTCTTTGGCATTCTGAGACATATGCGCAGTGTCTACAACTCTTAACAAACCATTATCTGAATCTAACCAAAGACCCAAAGTGTAGGGTATCACACATCCTGTTTCAAATTCAGATTTTGATATTTTTATTATCTCCTTATCAGCATTCTTATATTTAGCAAAAAATCCTCTAATAGCGCCTGAGTTATCGTTAGCGTCATTCAAATCAGAATAGTTCATCGTAATATATTTCTGGTATTTTCCTGAAAAATCGCCTTTCCCATCATCTATCGGGTGAGAAATTTTTACTTTGATCGTTTTTGGAATTCCGGTAGAATCTTCATCACAATAAGCATTATTAGTAACCAAAGTAAATGCTGGCAGTGCCAGCAAAAATGCTGCAATGGCTTTTTTTGTGTTCATTACTTCTTCTCCTTATTCATTTATAATTATGTGATCCTGTTTAAATTTATTTATTTGAACTTCAATCTTAATTATCTCTTGTGAATTCTATCTCTGATAACCATATATTCTCCCAAAATAATAGCGAAAATTTCTATTCCTATGAAGTAAGGGTTCTCTTTAGTTATCTCAGGAGCCTGAGAGATATTAACAAGAATGAAGTTAATAAAATTGAATATAAAATAATTAAAAATTAGGAAAATTATTACTGAAACAATGATGCAGAAAATAATCTTTAAGATAAGACCTGACAAATAATGATGAACCTTCATCGAAGGTGATTCTGTTCTTGAAGACCCAATTTTTTTTCTTTTAAACATATTTAATTTTGATCATTTCTATGAAAATGGTGAAATTTGTTTCAAGGCTTTAGGTATATATTTTATTATATCATCGGCAGTAGCGCTCCTGGTTCCAAAATCAATTTCAGCTAATTCTCCTGCTTTTCCATGTAGATAAACTCCGAAAGCAGATGCTGAAAAACAGTCATTATCATAATTTGCCAGTAAGGCTCCTACTATTCCGCTAAGCACATCGCCACTTCCAGCAGTAGCAAGAGTCGCTGAGCCTGTGCTATTCAGATATGCCACGCTGTTTATTTCCGAAACAGTAATAGTCTTATTGCCTTTGAAAATCAGTATGCCCCCAAGACATTGGCTTAACTTCCTTGCTAAACCTATCCTATTACTAATGGTTTTAAGTCCAAAAGCCTTCGCCAACCTAAAAACCTCTCCAGGATGAGGCGAAAAAACGAAACTATCAGATTTTTTTAACAAATGAATATTGGAAGCAAGCAAATTAAGAGCGTCTGCATCAAAAACAGTTCTTTTATTAGATTCTAAAACAGTTTCCAGTATTTTTATGCAGCTTTCTTCCTGTGAGAGACCGATCCCTATAACAATAGAATCGTGGGATTCTATTAAAGCCATTATCTCTTTCAGAGAAGAACTTTGGAATACTCCGCTTCCTTCATCCTCTATTTTTCTTACAATCAGCGAGTGGCAGTCAGACGATATTCCGGAAGCTGCGGGAACTGCAACTGTAACGAATCCTGCACCAGCTCTCAAAGCAGATAATCCTGAAAGAATCGGAGCTCCGTTATAGAATTTGCTCCCGCCTATTATTAAAACGCTGCCTTTCGATTTCTTATGCGCATCGCATGGAACCCTTCTAACAAAAGATGAGGCATCGCCCAAGGTATAATATGAAAGATCAGACTTTGTTATATCAATGTATTCTTCAGGAAATCCTATATCAATTGGAATAACTTTGCCTGTAGTTCTGACTCCATCATTAATAAAAAATCCAATCTTTGGCAATCCTACTGTTATAGTAAGATCCGCAACTATTCCTGAGCCAAAACCTGTAGTTCCATTCAATCCAGACGGAATATCAATTGAAATAACTGGCTTATTAATCCTATTTACAAATTCGCTCCACTCTTTATAAACACCGCTAAGGGCTCCTGAAAATCCGGTTCCAAGCAAACCGTCAACTATTACATCTCCCTGAAGAAAGTCCGATTCATTTAATTCTTCACGAACTTGATGTTTGATTGCGCTGTTAAGATTTAAAGCATAAAATCTGGCATCCTCTGAAAGTTTATCGACAGGAGAAATAGAGAAAATAATTACATCGCATTTATATTTTTCATACAGACAATTTGCCGCTACATAGGCATCGCCGCCGTTATTGCCTTTTCCAGCCAGAATTACAAATCGTTTGAAATATAAACTATAATAAGTTCTCACATAAGAATAACATTCATAAGCTATCTTAACTCCGGCTCTGTTCATAAGCTCTTTGCCAGAAACTTTACCGGAACTAATTGTAAGGGAATCAATTTCCCTCATCTGTTCAGAAGAAATGATTTTCATAGTAAGTTTCATAATAACTTTAGATAGTTATTTTTTCAATTAGCAGTTATCTTTATCTCAAAGCTAATTCAGACAGAATCAGCATTGTGGTTTTCTTAAGTTCATAATTAAAAATAACTTTAGGAAAACAATAAATCAGGTTATTCTTCTTTCAACAGTTCACTAATTGCGGCGGCCGCGGCATGACAGGCAAAAACCGATGGCATGTAAGAAATTGTTCCTACTACGGATTTTTTGTTTGTAATAATATCAGGATCATCTTCAAGTTCGATAACTACTCCTTTCACATCTTCAGGAGAAAATACAGCTTGGAATCCTTTATATACTTTATATTTCTTAAGTTTCTTTCTAACAGCCCTAGCCAGCATACAATTGAATGTTTTTGAAATATCTGAGACCTTCACTAGGGAAGGATCAAGTTTCCCCCCTGACCCCATAGAGCTGATTATTTTAATTTTAAGCTCTAGGCATTTTAAAATAAGATGAACTTTAGGAGAGAGAGTATCGATCGCATCTATTACCAGGTCAAAGTGGTTTGCTGTCAAAATTTCAGGAGTTTTTTCATCTTTTAAATATGCCATAATCGGAATAATTTGAGCGTCAGAATTAATATCTCTCAGTCTTTGAGCCATTAGTTCTACTTTGGATTTAGCGAAATTGGAGCGCAGAGCAATTAATTGCCTATTAAGATTTGTTTCTTCAATGATATCAGAATCTACTATTGTTATCTTGCCGACTCCGGCACGGCACAGATATTCTGCAGCATAAGCTCCAACCCCTCCGACTCCGGCTACTAAAACGCTAGCGGTTGAAAGCTTCTTCATGGCCTCTTTTCCAAGAAGAAGTTCAGTTCTGATATTCCAATTATTTGTATCCATTGAAAACCTTTCTAAAATTACATTCTATTTTTTCTATAATTACATTAAGTTCAACTTTTTTTATTTCTGCTGCTCTTTCATAAATATTTTTTATATCTAATTCTGATTCATCTGTTTCAAGAAATATCCTGTCAAGAGGTGCTTTTTCGAATGCATCAATTGTCTTAGATTTTTCATCAAAAAGAACTTTGCCGAAAGAGAGATAAAAATCTTTACCAATTAGCTGTTTTGCCATCTCATAGCCTCTATTGAAACCATGCATGATTACCGGAAATTTAAAATCTTTTAACAAAAACAGGATTTCTTCATAGGCTTTTACACAGTGAATGATAATTGGTTTATTATGCTTCTGAGCTATTTCAAGCTGCTTTGAAAAATACTCTTTCTGCAGTTGAAAATCGGCAAGGCAAACTTTATCCAATCCTATTTCACCAATTGCAAGAACCTTTGATTTATAAGCCATAGTATCTATGAGTGGAATTTGTTCAGCGCTCGTTATATTTACATCCCAGGGATGAATTCCGATGCTGCAAAAATGTTCATCCCCTCTGGAAAGAGAGAAAAGAATTACTATAACATTTTTTTGATAAGAGTACTTATGAGTGTGGACATCAAAATAGATCATGAAATAAAATACTGCTGAAGTATAAAAGCGAGAGCTCCTGCACTATATCCAAGAAAAGCCAGAAAACTTATTTTCTTTAGATACCAGAAAAAGCTGATTTTTTCAAGTCCCATAGCAGCGACTCCGGCAGCAGAACCTATTATCAAAATGCTTCCTCCGTTCCCTGCAGCATAAGCAAGGAATAACCAAAAACTGTTATCAGTTGGATATATAGATAAGCCATACATCCCCTGAGCGGCAGCGACAAGAGGCACATTATCTATAATTGCCGAAATCATCCCTATAAGATAGACAATCATGTTTTGATTTTTTATATGGGTTGCTAGACTTGTTGATAACTGGGAAAGCACTCCTATAGATTCTAGGGAAGCCACACTCAAGAGAATTCCAAGGAAAAAAAGTATTGACTGAGTATCAACATTCTTCAAAGCTCTTCCAATTGAAAGCCTCATTTTGGTTTTCTCATCTTTTTTATCATTAATAAATTCAGTAATAACCCAAAGAATGCCAAGGGCTATCAATGCCCCCATGTATGGAGGAAGATGAGTAATTGTTTTAAATACAGGTATCAGCAGTAACAGAGAAAGCCCGCAAAAAAGAATGAACCTTTGATGTCTCTGAGAAAGAGAGATTGTCTCTTCATAATTAATTACTGTTTTTTCATGGGATTTTACATTGCCTTTCAAATGAAATGAGACTACCAGCAAAGGAAGCATCAAAGAAATTATCGAAGGGAATATACACTGATAGATAATAGCACTTGTTGTGATCTGGTTGCCAATCCAAAGCATTGTCGTGGTTACATCCCCTATTGGTGACCAGGCTCCCCCGGCATTTGCCGCTATTACCATTATTCCGGCAAAAAAAAGTCTGTCTTTTGTTTCATGAACAAGCTTCTTCAATAAGGAAATAACTACTATAGTAGTAGTTAGATTATCCAAAGCTGAAGACATAAAAAATGTAACAAAAGATAGAATCCATAAGAGTTTTCTTTTGTCTTTCTGAGTTATAAGAGAAGTAACAAAATCAAATCCTTTGTGCGCGTCAATTATCTCTACGATAGTCATAGCGCAAAGCAGAAAAAACAAAATCCCCGATAGACCTCCTAAGTGATGTTCCAGCTGGATGGATACATCGTGGTGATTGGTAGAATAAAGTATATATACTGTCCAGCAGAGAACTCCTGTAATCAATGCGCTTGCCGCTTTGTTTACCTTTATGAAATGCTCAAAAGCAATAGCTGCATATCCAATGATAAATATAGCAATAATCAATGATTCCATCGTTATCAAAGCCAGCTTTTAAACTTTCTTATGTACCATGTTTTGCAAAGTTGTGTCAATAAGCAATATGCTATTGTCATTGCAACCAAGTAAGGAAAATATGATAGAGGCAAAGGAACAAAACCCAAATGCGCTGTAAATGGAGCGTATGGAATCAAAACTCCAAGTAATATTACCAGAGAAGTGCCGAATACGACAGGAAATGATGCTCTGCTCTGAATAAAAGGTATTTTTTCTGTTCTTATCATATGTACAATCAAAGTCTGTGTTATTAGGCCTTCTACAAACCACCCTGAATTGAAGAGAGCTTGCTGGGCATCACAGTTTGCCTTGAATACATACCACATAATTGCAAAAGTGCAAATGTCAAAGATAGAACTGATCGGACCTATAAAAATCATGAATTTCTTTATAGATTTCGGATCCCATGTTTTAGGCCTTTTCATAAAATCCTCATCCATTCTGTCCCATGGAATAGCAATTTGAGAGAAGTCATACAGAAGATTCTGGATTAGCAGCTGCACAGGCATCATAGGAAGAAAAGGAAGAATAGCGCTTGCGATAAGCACACTGAATACATTACCGAAATTTGAACTGCATGTCATCTGAATGTATTTGATAATATTTCCAAATGTCCTTCTCCCTTCTCTTACCCCTTCCTCAAGCACAAGAAGACTCTTTTCAAGAAGTATAATATCGGCAGCTTCCTTAGCAAGGTCAGTGCCAGTATCAACGGATATGCCTACATCAGCTTCTCGCAATGCAAGAGCATCATTTATTCCGTCTCCCATAAAACCTACTACATGCTTCTGACTCTTGAGATTCTTTACTACTCTTGCCTTATTTGCTGGAGAGAGTTTTGCAAAAACAGTACAATTTTTAACTTTCTCTGTAAGTTGTATTTCATCGAGCTGGTCTATTTCAGGCCCTGTAAGAATTCCTTTGACAGGAAGTTCAACATCCTTGCATATTTTTCTTGAGACAAGGTCATTGTCCCCAGTCAGGACTTTGACTTCAATGCCAAGCTCCATCAAAAGTTTAAGGGCTTTTGAAGTCGACTCTTTTGGCGGATCAAGAAATGCTATATATCCTGAAAAAATAAGGTCTTTTTCATCTTCTGTCGAAAATTTATCCTCAGCCCATTCTGTAATTTGTTTATAAGCTACGACTACGACTCTAAGACCGTCTTCAGAGAGTTGATCCTTAAGTTCATTTAGGACATTTGCATACTCCTCTGATATGTCTTTAATTTCTCCATCATGAAGTTCAATTTTAGTACAACTTCTGATAGTCTCTTCAACAGCGCCTTTGCAGATGAATAGCTTTTCTTTTGTATCATACTTCTCCAGAATCACTGACATTCTTCTTCGGACAAAGTCAAAAGGAATTTCGTCTATGAGCTTATAATCTTTTGCGATGTCTATAACCTGCTTGTCTTCAGCTCTTGTAATGACGGCTTTATCAAGAAGGTTCTTCAAACCAGTTTGAAAATGACTGTTAAGAAAAGCATAACTTAGTACTGATTTTGACTTCTCCCCTGAAAGATCAAGATGCTTTATAAGGACTACTTTATCCTGTGTCAGCGTACCAGTCTTATCAGTACATAAAACATCCATAGCACCAAAATTTTGTATCGAACTTAGATTCTTGACCACAGTCTTTTTCTTGGAAAGCGCGACAGCTCCTCTTGCAAGGTTTGCATTTAAAATCATTGGAAGCATTTCAGGAGTAAGTCCTACAGCTACAGAAATAGCAAAAAGAAATGCGTCAGTCCAGTCACTTTTCATAAAACCATTAACGATAAAAACTATCGGAGCCATTACAAACATAAATTTAACAAGTAACTTTCCGACGCTGTCAACGCCCTGATCAAACGCTGTCTGAGGTCTTTTACCAATAAGTTGGGAAGCCATTGAACCGAAAAATGTATTTGTTCCAGTGCAAAGGACTACAGCTTTGGCAGTACCGCTCACAACGCTGCTTCCCATTAAACACATATTAGGCTGATCTAAAGAACTTGTTTTTTCAGCTGTTTCCCGCTTTCCTTTGTCTTCGCCAATATATTTCTGAAGAGAGACAGATCTTTTAAATTTTTTAAAGTTTTCGTGTTTTTCAACAGGTAAAGCTTCACCAGTAAGCGCAGACTGACTCACAAATAGATCCCTGCTAGATATAAGTCTTACATCTCCAGGAATCATATCACCGGCCGACAAATGGACTATGTCTCCCGGAACGAGATTTTCCATTGGAATATCAACTTCCTTGCAAACAAGCTTTTTTCCCTCATAAAGCTGCCTTATTACGGTAGCTTTATTATGCACAAGTTTCTTCAGATATTCAGCTTCCATTACAGCTTTACTTTCCTGCCAGAACCTCAGAAAAGTACTAAGTAAAATCATAGCCCCCATAACAGTTCCGCCGCTTTTATCCCCGGTAACAACCGAAACCAGCATCAGAAGAAAAAGAATCATATTAAAAGGAGTTTTGAAGGAATAATAGAGTATCTTCCACCATGGAGGCGGTTTCTGTATTCCAACAATATTTTTCCCATATTCCCTGAGAAGTTCTTCGATTCTTTCTGGCTTTAAGCCTTTATCACCTGTTTCAAACTTCTCCATGAGTTTGTCAATGCTCAGCAAAGACATGACTCTGAGCTGATTCCGGACATGATCCAGATGCACTCTCAATTCTTCTTCAGTAGTTTTTTTCTGTTTGAATTTAAACATTAAAAGCTCTCGCCGAGTGTAGTAAATAATTTTAGATTTAGAGATTATATCAAAGAATAAGAAAGTAGACTAGCTTTAAATAAATTCTAACAGAAAAATAACAAAATCTAATCTGAACTAATAACTCGATTAAAAGTCTCGAAGAGTCCTATATTTCATTAAAAAATTATAATCGGCTTAGTTTAACATGATCTCCTTGATTTTTTGATCCATAATTGTACTCGAAATTTTCTCTGGCAGAGAAATTTCTGGAGCAAAGACTTTGATTCTGAACTCCTGGAGCAATTTGGCAAATTCCATTACGCCAAACGCAAATTGTGAATTCTTCAGAGATTTAATCCGTTCATCAAATTTTTCCTGATATGGCTTTATCTCTGAAAATTTATTTAAATCTTTTAATGGCGAATTATTTAATCTCTCTATTCTTAAGGAGAGAGCTTTCAGATAAGAACTGTATCTTGTCCATACATAATCTCTCTTAAGAAAGTCCTGTTGAAATAAAAACTCCATTTGTCTGCAGATGTCATCATAGCTCTCATTTTTTTGAAACTTTTTGCCAAGTTTAGACAGAATAGAATTTCGCTCATTTATAATATTTTCCAATATGCTTGAAAACTTAATTGAATTCTGATAAAGAATAGAGCATGCTTTTTCTGCTCTGTCATTAAATGTGCAGATATCTCTTATATCAATATTTCCCTTATCTGTAAGAGAATGAAAAATGACTGCTCCTGAAAAGTCAGACTTATATTGGGAGGAACCATATATAGAGGATAGCTCAATCGCAATAAATGTTTTTATCGGCAACTGCTTTTCAAGATATTTAGTTTGCTCTTTGTATTTGTTGCTGAAGAGCTTGACTAATGCCATACGATGATTGAATTGGGCTTCTCTCTGATCTGTAAAGAGATGTATGCTTATTTCTCCATTTCCTTCGATAATAAGAGCCGGATAAGCATAAATATTGCGTTCCTTATCAATCAATACCTTTTCTTCCATCTTCACAGAAGGAAACTCCATAAAGTTTTTCGGTATTTGTTCCATATTTTCATTTTTCTCAAGTCGTTGGATTCTTGTTGAAACATCTTCAAGGTCTGGAAATCCTTCAGTCAATACTAGTTTACTTTGCCCTTCTTTTATTTCCCCAACTTTCATAATCAGATATTTCGGAATCTCACTTTCATTAAAATCATCAGGCATTACTTCAATATGTAGTTTTGAGGATAAAAATATAGATAGAGAGGTAAGTAGTTTAGAATTTTTTCGTATTCTTCCAGCTTTTACTTCATTTGTGAACTCTTCAGCAGTTTTCTGTATTGGATTGCACAAAATCCGCTTGTTTTTGGGTAGAGATTTAATCAAAAATCTGACTTTCTCAGAAAGATAGCCCGGAACAAGCCAATCACAGATATAGGAAGGAAGAAGATTAAGTTCAGAGGTCTTTGCAAGAAGAGTTACACCATCATCAATTTCTCCAGGATTAAATGAATATTGAAGAGCGAAAGAGCAATTAGCAAAAATAAGTTCATCAGGATAGTCAATAAAATCCATATCTCCAGGCAAAAAATACATAGCATCTTCAAATTTGATGCCTAGCTCTGGCCTTGAAATATTTAGATATTCTTCAAAACTTTTTACCGAGCATACATCGTCTGGAATTATCTTGTCAAAATGTTCAAAGATCGCGTCATTATTTAACAGAGATTCAGGACGCCTTATTTTAATTTCCATTTTCTTAATATCTTCGATCATTTTCTTATGATCTTTAAGCCACTTATGCCATGAGAAGAAATTTCCAGGGGCAAGAGCATCCCGAATGAAAATTTTTCTTGCTTCTAAGGAGTTGACTCTTCCATAATGAATCCTTCTTCCTTCATTTATCAGAAGACCTCTGAAAACAACCGTTTCCAGCGCCGAAACAAACCCTCTTTTCTTCTCCCAATAGATATCTTTGTATAAAGATTTGCATAGATGTGAAACAGCATTTTCTATCCATTCAGGAGAAATTTCAGCTCCTATTCTGGCATATAGTTTTGAGGTTTCCACAATTGAAGAGCAAACTACCCATTTAGGAAGAGTTTTAAATATGTTTGAGCCAGGGAATAAAAAGAATTTAATTTCTCCTGCTCCCTGATAAACTCCTTTTTCGGTCTTAATTCCTACATTTGCAGGAAAAGCTGAAATAATTGAACTATGAATAGAAGCATAATCATATATTTCTTTTCTGATATTTTCCGTATTTACTTCCCATCCATGTTCCTCTACTGCTTCGATAATCTCTAAATAAAGATTACGCCACTCTTTTATCCGCCGATAGTTAAGAAAATTTTCCTTGCAAATCTTCCTTAGTTTATTAGTTGATGAATAGCCTTCAGATTCAAGGAAATTCCAAAGTTTTAAAATAGAAATAAAGTCAGAACGCTCATCGAAAAATCTTTTGTGAGCATTATCCGCAACTGTTTGTTTTTCCAAGGATCGTTCTCTTGGATCCTGTAAACTAAGAAATGAAGCAATAATGATCATTTCATTTAATGATTTTTCCTTGTTTCCCTGGCATACCATTTTTGCCAAACAAGGATCTATAGGAAAATCAGAAATAATTTTACCTTCCTCTGTCAATTTATTATGATTATCTATAGCTTGAATGTCATAAAGAGTTTTATACCCTTCTCTGATAAGAGAATTTTTAGGCTTCTCCAAAAAAGGGAAATTATCAATTTCGGGAAGATTAAGAGATATCATCTGTAAAATTACTTCTGCAAGCGAACTTCTGCATATTTCAGGGTCAGTAAATTCAGGAGAACTTTCTAAAGTAGATTTATCATAGAGATGAATGCAAATACCGTCTTTTAAGCGCCCGCATCTCCCTCTGCGCTGTTTTTCACTTGCTCTGGAAATATTTTCGATCTGCAAAGACTCAATACGATAACGAGGATCATAACGGTTTATTCTGACCAATCCTGAATCAACTACATATTTAATTCCTGGAATTGTGATTGATGTTTCAGCTACATTGGTAGAAAGGATAATCCTTCGTAATTTGCCTGGCTGAAAAATTCTTTGTTGTTCATTTATACTCATCCTTCCATATAGCGGGATAATTTCAGTATTAAGATATTTCTGCCCTTCAAGTAAGTCGAAAGAGTCTTTTATCTCTTTTTCTCCCGGGAGAAAGACAAGAATGTCTCCCTTGTCTTCCATTTCATTGATCCATTCAATACCCCTCTGAATATGAAACGAAGTATCCTCATCTTCATAAGGGGGAATAAAAACATCTTCTATAGGAAACATCTTTCCTTCTATTTGTATAACAGGAGACTTATCAAAGAAATCAGAAAAGGCCTGAGTATTAAGAGTTGCAGAGCTTATAATTAATTTAAAGTTGGGTCTTTGAGGAAGAATATTTTTGATATAACCGATTATAAAATCTATATTCAATGTTCTCTCATGAGCTTCATCTATAATAATAGAATCGTATTGCAACAACAGTCTATCACTTATCGTTTCAGACAATAGTATACCGTCAGTCATAAATTTGATAACAGTATTATCAGAAGTATTATCGCTGAACCTGACTTTGCAGCCTATTTCTTTTCCAAATACGCATTTTGTTTCTTCTGATACTCTTTTTGCCATTCCTGAAGCTGCCAGCCTGCGAGGCTGAGTACAGCCTATTCTGCCTACTTTGCCAAAACCACACTCAAAAAGAATTTTTGGCAATTGTGTAGTTTTTCCTGAGCCAGTTGATCCTGAAACTATTACGACTTGATTTGAACATATCAGACTTTTTATTTCTTCAATTTTTGAAGAAATTGGCAATTCTGAAGGGTATTTAATTGACAGCAGAGCATTATGCCGTTTATTGACCTTGTCTATAGCAGAAGCTATAAGCTTTTCGAGACTTCCTTCCAGTTTATCAAATGGTCTATCCGATTTTTTAAACTGTTCGATCTTTCTTAATAATGAACGAATTCGATATTGATCCTGAAGCAGAAATTTACCAAAGTCCATAACGGGGCTCTAAAACAGGATCAATAATTTTTATATTGTCATGCTGTCTTTTTTTGAGATTTAATAATTACATATGTTATTGTTTTATACCCAAAAAGAAATAAACCTATCGCATACGCGCCTATGAAAAATCCAAAAAAGTACTGGTAGTGCGCAAGATAGACATAAAATGTTATAAAACAATATATCCCAAGAATAAGCTCAATGAATCCGATAGTCAAGTTATTGCCTACTTTATATTTGCTTGCTTTTTTATCTTTATCCAGACTGCCGCTCTTGGGAGTACGGATAAAAGCAGACTTTTTCCCTCTGATGGCTTCAATTACTGCTGCTGAATTATTAACACAAAGACCTGTTCCCATTGCTATCATGAGAGGGAAATTCCTAAAAGAGAAAAATCCTTTTCTTTGTGCGGCGCCGCTTCCGGTATAAAGAGCACACGGAGCCAGTGAAGCAATTATTACAATTGTCCAAAGATATGGCAATACCGGTCCATAATTAATATGTGGACTTGAGTATACAAGCACAGGAAGAGTCAACAAGGTTAATATTATCATCAGCACTGCTGCAAAATTATTAGTTAAATGCATAAAAGCTTCAAACTTCTGGTGCACAGTCAAAGCCTTTGATTTCAAAATGCTTGGCAAAAGTTTAATTCCTGTTTCAACTGCTCCTTTCGCCCATCTCTTCTGCTGTGTTTTAAAAGCCATTAGATTATTTGGCAATTCAGCAGGACAAACAAGATCATAGTCAAAAGCCATTTTATATCCCTTGAGCTGAACTCTGTAAGACAAATCCATATCTTCCGTAAGCGTATCACCTGACCATCCGCCTACTGCATCAATAGCTGAAATTCTCCACATTCCTGCGGTACCATTAAAATTCATGCATAAATTATTATAATTTCTGGCCCCCTGAGAAGCGGCAAAATGGGCGTCTAAAGCGATACTTTGAGCCTTTGTAAGCCAGTTTTCATGTCTATTTAGATGACCCCATCTGGACTGAACACAGGCAATTTTATTTTTCCCATGAATTTGAGCTATGCTCCTTCTTAGAAAATTTTTAGGAACAATAAAGTCAGCATCGAATATAGCTACATACTCACCTTTGGCTATCTTAAGACCATTAGCAAGAGCACCGGCTTTAAACTGTTCCCTGTTATCTCTTCTGACAGTATATATATCAACTTTAGTGCTTGATTTTAGTTCATTTACATATTCATCGATTATCTTCACAGTCTCATCCGTGCTGTCATCTACTACCTGAACTTCAAATTTATCTTTTGGGTAATCAACTTCACATGCAGACAGCATCAACCGCTTAATTACATCGGATTCATTGTAACAAGGAAGTTGAATTGTTATCAAGGGAAGGTCTTTATCCTGGTAGCTGTCATAAAAAGTTTTAACTGTCTCTACTACTTGTTTACGGGCTTTTTTCTGCTTAAGATAAAAAAGAGTTATCATTAAGTAAGAATGAAATCCGTATATCATTAACATTATTACTGTTATAACATATACTATGAAAATTGTCATAATTAATATTTTATCCATATTACAGCTCCTCAAGTTCAATTATAATATAACAAAGATACAAAATCATTATTTCAAATATGTGAAACCTAATAATTTGCAGATAGTTTTCAATTTTTCAACCTTTAATTAAATTTTTCTTTTCAATTGAAAGCATTCATGATTTCTCAATCAAAGCTTTTCAGATATAATTATTATCCAGTCCAATGTAAAATTTAAAAAAGGAACATATGAACAGCAATAAAATGAGAGTAGGCGTAATAGGCGTCGGCACCCTAGGGAAACATCATGCCAGACTTTATAAAAATATCAATGATGCACAACTGATAGGTGTATATGATATAAATCCTGAAACAGCCAAAAAAGTCGCATCCGAACTAAACACAAAAGCATTTCAATCTTTGGAAGATATAGCTGATAATTGTGAAGGATTTAGTATTGCAGTCCCCGCTACTGATCACTATAAAATAGCCTTTTTCCTCTTAAACAAGAAAAAGCACCTGTTGATAGAAAAACCGATAGCTTCAAATCTCCAACAAGCAGGAGAAATAGTAAAAATAGCAAGAGAAAACGGATTAATTATTGAGATTGGTCACACAGAAAGATACAATCCCGTAACTGATTTCATAGACGGAAAAATAAATGATGTCAGATTTATTGAGGCCAAACGAATGTCTCCTTACCCTCCAGCAAGACACGGGAAAGAACCAAGAGGAACTGAAGTTGGAGTAGTTCTTGACATGATGATACATGACCTTGAACTAATTTTGCATATTGTCAAGAGTAAAGTTGAAAGAGTAGAAGCATCAGGCATCTCTGTCCTTAGTTCATCAGAGGACATGGCAAATGCAAGAATAACTTTTAAAAATGGATGCGTTGCAAATATAATTGCCAGCAGAGTCAGCGAAAAAAGTATACGAACTATGCATATATATCAACCGGCCAAATTTATCTCTTTAGATTATGCAAATAAAACATGTACAGTTTTTTCAAAAGACAACTCTTCTATCCAAAAAGAGGAAATTCCTATAGTTGATCATAATGCTTTGCAAAAAGAACTTACTACCTTTGTAAGTAATGCCCTTTCAACAATTCAAACAGGGAAAACAGCCGAATCTAAAGTATCTGGAAAGATCGGGCTGGAAGCTCTCAGACTTGCTGTAAAAATAACAGAAGAAATAAACAAACATAATAAGAAATATGGAATCAACGACAAGGTTTATAGCCCCAATAATATTTTCTAAGAGAGGGGCATTTTGTCCATATAACATTATTCTTAAAAACTAAAAAGGTTCAGAACTTAAAATTCTGAACCTTTGCATTTTTATATTTTCAATTCTTTAATTAAGTTCATCCTTGATAATCTCTATCTTCATTGCATAAAATGTTCTCCATACAAAAACAAGAGCGATAATCAAGAATATCACACCGAGGTAAATTGCATATTTTCTAAAGCTTGGATCTAAAGATATTTCCATAGCCAGCAAACCGAAAAGTGTAGTAAACTTGATTATTGGATTCATAGCTACAGATGATGTATCTTTGAACGGGTCTCCTACCGTATCGCCTACTACTGTAGCTTCATGAAGCGGAGTGTTTTTCATATTCAGATTTACTTCAACAACCTTCTTTGCATTATCCCAGCATCCACCGGCATTTGCCATAAAAATAGCCTGAAATAACCCAAAGACAGCCAGAGATATCAGAAAACTGATAAAAAATGCGGCGCTTTCATTGCTTCTGACAGGAGAGGATAGAAACGCAAACGCCAAAGAGAAAGAAAATATAGCAATAAATATATTCCACATTCCTTTTTGAGCGTACTGTGTGCATATCTTGACGACTTCCTTAGATTTTTCTATGTCAGCTTTTTTAGATTCTGAATCAAGATTGATATTTTGTTTGATATATGAAACCGTCTTGTAAGCTCCTGCCATCACAGCCTGAATTGAAGCTCCTGTAAACCAGTAAATTACTGCTCCTCCGCACATAAATCCTAAAATAGTATAGGGATTTAAAAGGTTTAATATCTGTTCAGGAGGTACACCAAGAATCTGCTTCATTACAAGAATCAAAGAAAAAATCATCGTTGTTGCGCCAACAACTGCTGTAGCAATAAGAACAGGCTTTGCTGTAGCTTTGAAAGTGTTACCTGCTCCGTCATTTTCTTCAAGTTGAAGTTTCGCATTTTCAAAGTCAGGAATAAACCCGAAATCTTTTTCTATTTCTTTTGAAATGTCCTTTTGCTCTTCTATTAATGACAATTCATAAACGCTTTGCGCATTGTCAGTCACTGGCCCATAGCTATCTACAGCGATTGTTACAGGCCCCATTCCCAGGAATCCGAAGGCTACAAGACCAAACGCAAGCACTGAAGGATATACCATGTATGAGGCAAGGCCTAATTCGCTTACAAAATAGGCGATAACCATCAATATAATAATGGAAGCGCTCATCCAGAAAGCTGAAAAATTTCCTGAAACTAATCCTGCTAGGATATTTAAAGAAGCCCCTCCCTCTCTTGAAGCTGTAACAGTTTCCATTACATGCTCAGAATTCGGGCTTGTAAACTTCTTTGTAACTTCAGGAATAACTGCCGCTCCCAATGTACCGCAACTTATTATTATCGAAAGGATCCACCATAGATTAGAGCCGAAAACACCGCCTGAAAGCTGACAATAGCTGACGCTGAATGTCATAATAATTGATAGAATAGAAGTTATCCATACAAGGTTGGTAAGCGGTTGTTCGAAGTTCATATGCTTCTTTGCGCCGTATATTGTATTGGTAATTGCCGTATTTACCCAATAAGAAACAACTGAAGTCACAATCATAAGATAACGCATGGTGAAAATCCAAGTAAGGAGTGCAATCTGCACACCTTCTCTTGTAGCGCCTACGGGGAGTTTTGAAGTGTCAAGTATGCCAAGCAGAATAAAAGTAATAAGAGCTACGCCTGTTACGCCATAAGTTTCAAAACCGTCTGCTGTTGGACCGACTGAGTCTCCGGCATTATCACCTGTGCAATCAGCTATTACTCCTGGATTTCTCGGGTCGTCTTCCTTGATCTTAAACACAATTTTCATCAGGTCAGAACCGATATCGGCAATCTTTGTAAAGATACCGCCCGCAACGCGAAGCGCGGAAGCGCCTAAAGATTCACCTATCGCAAATCCAATAAAACAGAAACCTGCAAGGTGACCAAGCCCGATTAAAGGTAAAATAATAAGGATAAAAAGCATTATTATAAGCTCTATGCTAACTAAAAGCACTCCGATAGACATACCTGTTTTTAAAGGGATGTTAAGAACTTTTATTGGCCTGCCTTCAAGAGATGCAAAGGCTGTTCTGGCATTTGCAAATGTATTCATTCTTACGCCAAACCAGGCAACTGTATAAGAACCTAATATTCCGATAATGGAGAAGAACAGGATGATAATAACATTTATTATAGACTCAGACTTCAGTACCCCGAAGTAAAAAACCACGCATGTTCCTATAATTATCTCAAGGATAATTAGGAATTTTCCCTGTTGAATCAGATAAGTTTTGCATGTCTCAAAAATTACATTTGCTATTTCTAGCATAGATTTATGAGCCGGAAGAGCTTTGACTTTCTTATATTCGTACAAGCCAAAACAGACGCCCAAAATTGAGACTATTATCCCAACGATTAAAATCCAAAACCCAGTCGGGTCATACTGGAAAAAATTTGGTACGGCCAGAGAAGCTTCTCCTCCGATGGTTTTAGTTACGACATGAGCGGTATTACTCGCTGATACCAACATTGCACTAGACATAAATCCTCTTTTTTGTTTATGTTAACTTTGTATGGAAATACAAAATAGCTAAATTATAGTTAATATATGTATTTTGAAAATGCTTTTTAAAATATTTATTTGCAATTTTTAAGCAGTCCGGTTAATTTTGAGTTATTTAAATGTCACAAACAATCAATAATTCACTTCTTGGAAAATCTTCTGATTATTCTCTCAGATATGAACCAGGAATTCTATTCCCTGTGCCAAGATTAGAGAGCAGAAAAGATTTGAACTGCAATCTTAATCCTCTTCCTTTTACAGGTTACGATATCTGGTCTGCTTATGAACTATCCTATCTGAATATTAAAGGGAAACCTCAATGCTTTTTAGGGTTTATAATTTTCCCTTACAATACTGAAAACATTATAGAATCAAAATCACTAAAGCTGTATTTAAATTCGCTAAGCGAAAAAAAATTTAAAAACAACAAAGAATTTGCAAACCTTATTACAAAAGACCTTTCTAATGTTTCAAAAGGAAATGTAATAATAAAAATCTTCACTGAAAATGATTTTATCTCAGCAAACATAGCCAAATTCGAAGGAACTTGCCTGGATGTCGCTGATATTGAGTTTTCTGATTATAAGATTAACAAGAAACTTGTTTGCCTAGAAAATGATAATCTGACCAATGAAACTCTCTATACAAACTTATTTAAGTCAAATTGTCCTGTTACTGGCCAGCCTGACTGGGCTTCTGTTCAAGTATCATATTTCGGAAAAACTATTTCAAGAGAAAATTTACTTAGATATCTTGTTTCATACAGAACACACTCTGCTTTTCATGAAAACTGCGTTGAAAATATTTTTTGTGATATCATGGAATCGTGCAATCCGGAGAAACTCACAGTGTATGCCAGATTTACCCGTCGTGGCGGCCTCGACATTAATCCTATTCGAACTAATGATTCAGAGCGGACTTTGCCTTGCATTAAAACCCGCCTTTTCAGGCAATAATTTAAACTAAAAACTGGTTTTGAAAACATTTTAAACTAGATTTTTATCTAATCTTAAATAATTTGAAGTATAAACGATGGAATCTCATATTCTTTTCATTCTAGGCTGGTCAGCTTCAGCTCTTGTCATTTTTTCTTTATTTATGAAATCTATGATGAGGATGCGCTGGATAAGCTTAATAGGAGGGATTATTTATGCCGCATATGGGCTTGCTTTTGGCTCTACGCCGTTATTTTGCTACAATATCTTAAGAGCTTTCGTAAATATCCATTTTCTTCGAAAACTATATACAAAAAAAGATCTTTTTGACCTCCTTCATATCCCCTCCAACGATCCATATCTTAAATATTTTCTGAATGCCTATTTAACTGACATTTATAAATTTAACCCTTCATTTACAGGGGATATCAAGGATAATTCTTACTGTTTATTTGCACTTCGCAATGTAGAAGTAGTAAGCATTGTAATTGTTAGAGACGATAATCCAAATGAGATTATTGTTGATCTGGATTATGCTATTCCCAAATATAGAGACATGAAAAGCGCAAATTTCATTATGGGAAAATATGCACATTATATTTCAAGATTGTCTTCGCATGGCCTTAAGCATCTTTACACTTCCGGCGGCAGTCTTGAACACAATAAATATCTTACCGAATTAGGATATGAACCGATTGAAGGAGCATATCAATTTCGCATGAGCGTTGAAACAATAAAGTCGAGGTATTTAAAAAATGTACGTTGAGATTATAGGATGGGCTGCCTCGCTTTTATTACTGCTCTCTTTCTTTATGAAAAACATGAGCAATTTCCGCTGGTATAACCTTGCAGGAAGTTTCTTATATGTTATCTACGGCTTTCTTAATTTTTCAATGCCTGTAATTGTATTCAACCTGGCATGTTGCATTCTGAACCTTTACTCTCTGCACTATCTCTATAATATAAATGAAGCTTTTTCTGTATGCAAAGTTGATAAAAATGAACCTTTATTCAACTACTTTCTTAATCATTATAAAAATGATATTTCAAAACTATTTACTGATTTCAGTGATTCACAAATTACTTCAGATTCGACCTCTTTCTTAGTTCTAAAGAATCATCAGCCTATCGGAGTTTTCATTCTTGAAAACAATTCAGAAAATGAGCTATCAGTAATCCTTGATTATGTAGCCCCATCTGCAAGAAATTCAAAAGCAGGTTTATTCATTCATAATATAGTTCTTAAAGAGCTGTCAAGAAATAAAGTTCAAATAGTGGTAAGCAAAATATTCAATGCTTCTCATAAAGTTTATCTGGAAAAAATCGGCTATACCACTTCTGCTGTTAACGCCAGAATAATTATCAGATAGTTATGCTGATGTTAATTTTAAAAGCTGCGGTTTTAGGAATAGTTGAAGGCATAACCGAGTTTCTGCCTATCTCTTCCACGGGACATTTGATAATTGTAAACCAATTTATAAGCTTCGATGAAAGCTTTACTAATAAATTTGATGTGATCATTCAGCTTGGCGCTATTCTAGCAGTGGTTATTTATTTCAAAAAAGCACTGTTCCCTTCTAAAGATGAATATAGAATATTCTTCAAATCAAGAACTTTTTATATTTGGAAAAAAATAATTGCCGGAGTGATTCCAGCATTAATTATTGGAGCTATTTTTCATAAAAAGATAGAATCACTTCTTTTCAATCCCACGACTGTTGCGATAGCCTTGATTCTTGGAGGAATCATTCTTATAGCAGTTGAAATGAAAAAAAAGAGAATCCCTAAAATAGAATCCTTTGAAAATCTTTCATATTTAACAGCTTTCTATATAGGTCTTATCCAATGCCTTGCCATGATTCCTGGAACTTCCCGTTCGGGAGCGACAATCGTTGGAGCTCTTCTTTTAGGTTGTTCCAGAGTTATAGCAGTAGAATTTTCGTTTTTCCTAGCTATTCCCACCATAGGAGCAGCGACAATATATTCAATATATAAAATGGGTTTCAATATTACTGCTTCTGAAATAATAATTTTATCTGTAGGTTTTCTAGTATCTTTCTTTGTAGCCTGGGCTGTAATTGCTGGATTTATGAACTTTATAAGTAAAAAAGATTTCCAGTTTTTTGGCTACTATCGCATATTACTGGGCATCATCGTTCTGTTATTCTTTTTGAAATAATCTCTTCTACATAAAAAAAGCAACGGTTGAAACCGTTGCTTTTACAGAGCTAAAAATCTCTTCTTAGAGACTGATTGCTTCTACAGGGCACTCGCCTACGCATGCGCCGCAATCAATACACTGATCGCCAACAGAAGCTTTGCCATCTTTCATGCTAATTGCTTCTACTGGACAAGCGCTTACACAACTTTCACATCCTGTGCATTTATCTGCATCTACTTTTGCTGCCATTTTCTTTCTCCTGTTATAGGTTTATACTTGAACTATTTCTAGTTGAATGACAATTCGTCATAATAGCGTAAATTAAAGACTACTTCAAGACAAAAAACTCTAAAATGGAAGTTTTGAGAGAAACGAAGCCAGGACATATTCCCAATTGTCTTTATCTTTATTAAGTTTATCTATTTCTTTATTAATAAGATTCAACGTACCTTTTGTCAGCCATATTCCCCGACATTTAGGACAATAATTCATCTTTACATTAGAAAATGAAACAAAATAAATATCAATCATTTCGTTTTGCATGCATTTGGAGCAATTTTGGTCAGTGCAATTTGATCTGTGTTCGTATAAATATCCTTCATCGCATACCGGACAGGTTATTCCAGATTTTTTTGAAAGATCAGCTTCTTCTATAGATGAGTACTCAACATCTCCTTCTGTTGGATGAGTGATTTTTTTCAGCTCTCCGTGATGTAAAAATATTCCGTCACACTTTGAGCAATGATGGACTTTTATTCCTTCAATATCAATTATATTTAGTTCTACTGAAGAACATGTAGGGCAAATCATATACTCACCTTCTAGTTAAAAAATTTTCCGTCAAAGTATGAAAGCAGACTATCTGCTGAAACTCTCTCCTGAAGCATTGTATCCCTATCTCTGATTGTTACAGAATTATCACTAATGGAATCGAAGTCTACTGTTATGCAGAAAGGAGTACCTATTTCATCCTGTCTTCTGTAGCGTTTCCCGATGCTTCCTGTATCATCATAATCCGCACGATAACGCTTCCTCAAATCTTTGAATATTGAATCTGCTTTATCTCCAAGTTTCTTGGAAAGAGGAAGAATTGCAAGCTGCACAGGCGCTACAATAGGCGGGATTCTTAGTACTACCCTTATATCTTCGGTTTTATCTTCTTTCTTAGTCTCAGCCATATCTTCATCATAACTGTTACAAAGAACAGCAAGCATTGTTCTGTCTAGACCGACTGAAGTTTCCACAACCGTCGGAATAAATTTTATGTTTTTTTCTTGATCATAGTATTCCAGATTCTCTCCAGAAAATTCCTGATGTCTGGACATATCCCATGTGCCGCGATGATGAACGCCTTCAAGCTCTCCCCACCCAAATGGAAATTCAAACTCTATATCAAGCGCAGCCTTAGCATAATGAGCAAGAGTTTCATGCTCATGAATTCTTAGAACATCTTCTTTAAAATTGAGTTTTTCACGATAGTACTTGATTCTTTCATTTTTCCAGTAGTCATACCATTTCATTGATTCTTCGTCTGAACAGAAGAACTCCATTTCCATCTGGGAAAACTCTCTTGACCTGAATGTAAAGTTCCTGGGATTAATTTCATTTCTAAAAGCTTTCCCTACCTGTGCAATCCCAAAGGGCAATTTCTGCCTTGATGATATTCTGATAAGGTGAAAATCCGCAAAAATGGGCTGACATGTCTCAGCTCGCAAATACGCAACATGCTCTTCATCAAATACAGGCCCAACATATGTTTTCATCATCAAATTAAATTCTCTAGGTTCTGTAAGATTAGCTGAATTGCAATTAGGGCACTTCTTTGGATCTTCCATTTGATCAATTCTATGCCTTGCTTTACAGTCCCTGCAGTCTGTCATAAGGTCTCCAAATTTATCTAAATGTCCGGAGGCTTTCCAAATTTTCGGGTTACATATAATTGTGGAATCAAGACCTTCTACATTGTCACGGGTTTCAACCATTTCCTTCCACCAGAGAGATTCAATAGCTTTCTTCATAGCTACCCCCATAGGTCCATAATCCCAAAAACCATTTATCCCTCCATAAATTTCTGAACTTTGAAAAATAAATCCTCTTCTTTTGCAGAGAGATACAAGTCTATCCATTTCGAATTTCTTGGTCATTTCTTATTCCTTGATAAATTTTAAAATTTCAGCACAAAGAATTATACATTCAGTTTTTAGGCAATTAAAGCCCGATATCAAGCTATTTACTGCTTAATTATTCTTGCTTAATAATGCTTAACTATAACATTTTAATCGGATTATATTTGTAATTTCTATCACTCAAACAATATTAAAAGCTATTTTTGATTATTTTGACGCAATACTTTATTTAAAAGCAAAATAGGAGAGATTATGGCTAAGCTAGGACTCGAATGTACAGTTGTTAACCAAGATACACTTAATCAAACTGTCAAGAAATTTAAAGAAAGAAAAATTCAGCTTCCTACTTACGAGGAATTAGCTGACCCTTCAAAAATTTCGCCTGAAATTGTTAAAGCTCTTGAAAATATTGATAGAGATGAGGCTCATCCTCTTAATTTATATAGAATCAACTGGTACAATGACCCAAATGGAAAAGGATTCAAAGAAATTCCTTATTATTTTGAAGTTCCTAAAGCTCTTACAGGTGTCGATGCAAAAATACTTGTTATGCCAGGTGCATTCTTTCCAATGGTAAATGTCCATAAAGTCCTCGCCGCTTACGGTTGCCTGGCTCCAAGGCTTATCACAGGACAGTTTGATCCTAATGTTCATAAAGCTATTTGGCCATCTACTGGCAACTATTGCAGAGGAGGCGTGGCTGTTTCCCGTATTATGGGTTGCAGAGGAGTAGCTATTCTTCCGGAAGAAATGAGTGAAGAACGCTTCAACTGGTTAAATAAGTGGTGTCTTGACCCCCAAACAGATATTTATAAGACTTATGGTTGCGAAAGCAATGTCAAAGAAATTTATGACAAATGCAATGAACTTGATAAAGATTCTACAAATATTATTTTCAATCAATTCTGCGAATTTGGCAACACTATCATTCATTATGTTTGCACAGGCAAAGCATTAAATACAGTATATACAGACGTAAAAAAGAAATACCCTGAACTCAAACTAAAAGCATTTACTTCAGCAACAGGATCTGCAGGAACAATTTCAGCAGGAGACTATCTCAAAGATACATATAATGATTTAAAAATAGTATCTGTCGAAGCTCTTGAATGCCCAACCCTCCTATATAATGGTTTTGGAGGACACAATATTCAGGGCATTGGAGATAAACATGTACCATTTGTACATAATGTAATGAATAATGATATCGTTGCAGCAATCTCAGATGTTTCTACTGATTCCTTATATGTTCTCTTTAATTCTGATGCGGGCAAGAAATATCTCAAGGAAGTTAAAGGTTTAACAGATAATGACCTTTACAATCTTTCTCTGATGGGGCTGTCTTCTATAGCCAATATGCTGGCTGCAATCAAAACTGCAAAATATTACCATATGAACTCAAATGATGCCATTATTACAGTAGCTACTGATCCGGCTTTCATGTATAAAAGTGAAGGGAAAAAAGCCACCGGAAAATATTTCAATGGTAAATTTAACGAACTCTTAGCGGCTGAAACATTCGGTCAGCATCTTAAAGCAGTAACGGTGGATCACTTTATGGAAATGACTCTTGTTGAAAAAGAAAGAGTATTTAACCTTGGTTATTATACTTGGGTCGAACAGCAAGGAGTTGAGATTAAAGACTTTAATGCCAGAAAAAACCAGAAATTCTGGCAGGATCTGAAGAAGTTCGTTCCAATCTGGGACAACCTTATTAGAGAGTTCAACAAACTCGCGAAATAACTAGTTTTAGAATAGAATGAAAGACTCTCACTTAAAATGCACCGGCTGCGAGTCGGTGTATTCTTTTGATTTAAATAGGCCTATTTATGGCTGTGACAACCGTAAAAAAGACGCTGCTAACCATATTCTCGAAAAATTTCTTCCAGCTACTTTGTCTTTTAATATTTCAAAGATTCTTGATATAACTCAAAATCGAGATCCTTACATTCTCTTCAAGAAATATTTTTTTAGTTATTATTTGGCAGAAAAATTAAATGTAAATTATGAGTTGATTGTAAATTCTATTAATTCAGAGTTAAGGAAATTTGGTGAACCCGGGTTCAATTTTACACCTCTTATTGTAAAGGACGACATAAAAGGGATTCCTGGCAAAACACTAATTAAAAATGAGACTGTTAATGTATCAGGTTCTCATAAGGCAAGACATCTTATGGGAAATATTATTTATATCGAAGTTTTAAGAAAAGCCGGAATCATAAATGAAAAGCCAAAACTTGCCATCTATAGCTGCGGAAATGCTGCTTTAGGTGCTGCTGCAGTAGCAAAAGCTGCCGGTTATATTTTAAGCGTCTTTATTCCACCTAATGTTAACACTAATGTTATTGAAAAACTAAAATTCTATGGCGCAATTATTGTAGAATGTCCAAGAATTTCCGGTCAAACAGGAGACCCTTGCTATAACCGATTCCAGGAAGCTTTAGAATCCGGTGCTGTTCCTTTTTCATGCTCTGGCCCTGACAACTGGTCGAATATTGAAGGCGGACAGACCCTTGGACTCGAGCTATTCGCTCAGGCAGCTTTAGCCAAACAGAAAATTAACTCGGTAGTAATACAGGTAGGAGGCGGTGCTTTAGCAAGTTCTGCAGTTAAGTCCATAGAAGAGCTTAATTCAACAAATACTCCTAGCTGCTTCCCTTCTATACATACAGTACAAACCGAAGGAGGTTTTCCTCTATTTAGAGCTTTTTTACTAGTATTAAAAATGATAGCAAAAACTAATCATCTTAAGTGTTCTCTTCACATTTCTAATACACCGGAATATGAAGAAAACAATAAATCATATCTTAACTATTTTGATATGTACCTTGGTGAAATTCTTTCAATATCAGCATTCGCAAAACTAAATTATTCTTCAGATAAAATCCAGAATGTATTAAAAGAATGCACAAAAAATATGAATAAATTTATGTGGCCATGGGAAGGCGAACCTCACAGCATTGCACATGGTATACTTGATGATGTCACCTACGATTGGTTCAAGATAATTCAGGGAATGCTAAAAAGCGGTGGGATTGCCACTACTGTCACGGAGCAGGAATTGATTAACGCCAACATTATAGCAAAATCGATATCAGGAATAAAAGTAGATCCAACAGGATCTTCAGGTTTTGCAGGTTACATAAAACTCAAAAAACTCAATATTATTTCGAAAGATAGTTCAACTGCAATTATATTTACAGGAGTTGAGCGCTAAAATAAGTTGCTAATGTGTGTTTTAATTATTCATCCATATAGGCGCACAAAATTGCGCCTATTTTTTTAATTTAATGGAGTTCAGCAAATGAAACATTTAGTTACAGATATGGGCGGAGTCATTATTGAGTTATACTGGGAATTTTATGCTGCAAAAATGCTTCAGAAAGAATTCACAATAGAAGAACTTCAGAAACTTTGGATCACTTCCGATTCTACTAGAAATTTTGAGACAGGTAAAATTTCATTTGACGAATTTGCTGATGAACTAATTAAAGAATTCAATGTATCTCTTTCCCCAGAAGAAATTAAAAAAAACTTCTGTTCTATTACTGGCCCGCCTAAACCTAATTTTGTGGAACTTTTTTCTAAATTAAAGAAATATTATAATCTGTCAGTCCTTTCCAATACTAATGAAATTCATATTGATTTTCTCAGACAAAAATATGATTTGTTTAAAATTTTTGATAGATTGTTTTTTTCTTATGAAATTGGACTTATGAAACCATTCCCTGAAATATTTAAATATGTAATCAAAGAATTAAATACTGTTCCTGAAAATATATTCTTCTTTGATGACAGCAAAATTAATGTGGAATCAGCCAAAAATCTGGGAATAAACGCATTTGTAGTTACATCGCCTCAAGAAATTTATGACATTTCGATAAAATTCATTTAAAGTACGATTCTCTGGCTGGAAAAGATTTTCTTAGTTTTTTTAAGCCGTTTTTAAGTATCTGTCTCACCCTTTCAGCAGAAATTTCTTCTTTCCTACTAATTGCCATAGTGTTTTCTTTATCAATGTCTCTTAGTCCAAATTTACGCTCAATTACTTCCCTCTCTCTTCTTTTTAATTTATTAAGTAGTAAAATCATATAAGATGATTCATCGCTTTCTTCACATATTTGAGCAGGTGTCTGGTAATTAACAAGAATCATCTTCTCAAGTTCGTCAGCATCGGGATCATTGGTAAGAAATGAATTTAAACTTATATCATTATGATGCCTTCGTAATTTTTTAAATGTATTCCTCCCAATTTTAAGTTTTTTAATTATCTCTTCTTCTGTAGCGCCAGAATCTTTCATTTTTGCCAATGCTGAAGCCATCCCCCACATTCTGGGCGTCATTTTGACAATTGAAGAATTAAATATAACTTCTCTTCTCATATACATTTCTATCCAGTAACAGGCATATGTAATAAATTTAATTTTCCTTGACGGGTCAAATTTTTTAGCTGCTCTAATCATTCCAAGAATACCGGAATAAATAAAATCCGAAGCAGACAAATACCTATTCGTGTATCTCTTTGCTCTTGAAATAATAAACCATATGTTTCCGATAATTATTTCATCAAGAATTTTTTTATCGTTTGTCTTTTGATAAATGAGGATCAGTCGTGTAGTTTCTTCGGCGGAAAGACGCTTTTCATCTTTCAAATCATTTAGAAAATTATTTAAACAATTGTCGTAATTACGCATAGCATCATAACTCCCTGCAATTTTAGATTGTAGTTGTTATGTTATATATTTACACTAGCAAAAAAGAAAAAAGGGCAGCTTTGAAGACTGCCCTTAAAAGTTACAATATTTTGCTTAGTTCGATTATTTGTCAGCTGCTTTTTCCTTACTTGTAGAATTTGGAGCTTCACCTGATGTTGTATTTACCCACTGAAGGATACACATTTCCGCGGCATCTCCAATTCTTGGCCCTAGTTGGATAATTCTGCTGTAGCCTCCATTTCTATCTTTGAATGCTGGACCTATTTCTTCAAATAGTATTTTAACAGCTTGAGTGTCCCCTAACTTGCTTATTGCACGGCGTCTGTCATGAAGAGTACCACTCTTAGCAAGAGTAACCATCTTTTCTGCAATTCGCTTTGTTTCTTTGGCCTTAACCAAAGTTGTAGTTATTTCTTTTGAGGATATTAGGCAGCAAACCTGATTAGCAAGAAGAGATTTCCTATGGGAATCTGTTCTTCCGATTTTAAATGTTTTTTTTCTATGGCGCATGATAATATTACTCTTTTTCTTCGTTTTCTTCTTCTTCGTCGTCTTCCTGTTCTATAACTGGTTTCAGTTCTATCTTAGAAGCTTCCATTCGTATAGCTTCAGTAAGATTTTCACTGAATGTCATACCAAGAGATAGCCCCATAGGAGCCAGTTTGGATACAATCTCATCAAGCGATTTCTTTCCGAAATTCTTATACTTTAGCATTCTGCCTTCAGTTTTTGAACAGAGCTCGCCAATAAGCTTGATATTTGCATTATTTAGACAGTTCTGAGACCTAACTGAAAGATTAAGAATTTCAACATTCTGTGATACCTGTTTAAAAAGAGGTTTTTCCTCATCGCTGAGAAGAGCCGAAGGTTCAAGGTTTTCAGATTGCCCAAAAAATGGACGCAAATGGTCTCTTAGAATTTTAGCGGCTTTTTCAAGTGCATCGTCAGGTGTAATTCTGCCATCAGTCCATATTTCAATAATTAGACTGTCCATCTCAGTTTCTTCCCCTACTCGTGCAGCTCCCACCTGATAGCGAACTCTCCTTACAGGACTGAAATTAGAATCAATAGCGATAGTACCTATTGGCTGGTTTTCATTTTTATTCTTTTCAGAAGCTCTGAAGCCTCTGCCTTCTGTTATATCTATCTCGACTCTGAAATTTGTATCTTTGTCCAAATTACAAATCACAAGTTCAGGATTAACGATATCGACCGTTCCATCTGTTACAATATCTGCAGCTGTAATCGGACCAGCTGTCTTTTTCCTTATTTCAAGTGTTTTTGGAAGATCAGTATGTGGAACTAATAGAACTTTTTTAAGATTAAGAACTATCTCTGAAACATCTTCAACTACTTTTGAAATTGTAGCGAACTCATGAGTAACTCCATCAATTCTAATCGCTGAAATAGCAGCTCCTTTAAGTGATGAGAGAAGTACTCTCCTCAATGAATTACCTATAGTATGCCCAAACCCGCTCTGAAATGGAGCTGCTGTAAACTTAGCATAGGTAGGAGTAGCTGTCACTTCATCCTTCTCAATACTCTGAGGTATTGGAAAATCATGAACTAGACCCATTTTATTAACCTCCTAAAATATTACTTAGAGTAGAGTTCTACTACAAGCTGTTCATCTGCTGGAGCTTGAATTTCACCAGGCTCAGGGAGACGAACTATCTGTACTTTACTTGATTCCTTATCAAAAGAAATCCACTCAGGAATTTTGTTTGTAGTAGCTGTTACTTCAATATTCTTTGCCGTCATTGCTGTTGACTTATTAGAAGCTTTAATGCTGATTACATCACCGGCCTTTAGTGTATAAGAAGGAATATTAACCCTTCTTCCATTCACTTTTATATGTCCATGAGTAACCATCTGTCTGGCAAGCGCTCTTGATAAAGATAAACCTGAACGATACACAATATTATCCAATCTGAATTCAAGTAAAACCAATAGGTTGAAACTCGTTATGCCTTTTTTACCGGCGGCGATTCCAAATACTTTCCTGAATTGCCTTTCTCCTAATCCATAAGATCTGCGGATTTGTTGTTTTGCTCTAAGCTGCTCACCATAGCCTGAAAGTTTAGCTTTTCTTTTCTGATGCATTCCAGGGATGGGTCTTTCTCTATCTATAGCACATTTTGCCTTAAGGCATCTTTCACCTTTAAGGAAGAGTTTTTTTTCTTCTCTTCTGCAAATTCTGCATGCTGGTCCTGTTTGTCTCATAATTATCTCCTAAGAAATTAGATACGACGTCTTTTTGGAGGCCTGCAACCATTATGTGGAACAGGTGTGATGTCTTTTATTGATGTAACATCAACGCCAGCAGCCGCGATACCTCGCACAGCAGACTCACGACCAGGTCCAGGTCCGTTAATACGAGCCTCAACTTCACGCATACCAAAACCCTGTTGAGCTTTCTTTACAGTGTCAGTTGCAACTAACTGAGCTGCATAAGCCGTACTTTTTCTTGAACCCTTAAAGCCTGCTTTGCCGGCAGTACCCCAGCAAATTACATTACCTCTAGGGTCAGTTATGGTAACTTTCGTATTGTTAAATGTAGCTTTAATAAAGGCTATTCCAGATGGAATGAGTCTGGCTCCTTTAATCTTTCGTTTTACAGCAGTTGTTTCCTCAGTAGGAGCAACAGCTACTGCTTCAATATTTTCAACTGCTTCTTGAGCAGTCTTTTTCTCATCTTTTTGTACAGTTTTTTTATCTTCAGCCATTTTAAACCTCAAATTCGTTCCAGTAATTATTCATCTTTATTTGCGAGTTTTCTTTGTGTCTTATCACGAATAGCACCAACAGTCTTAGCGCGTCCTTTTCTGGTACGAGCATTAGTTTTGGTTCTTTGGCCTCTTACAGGTAAACCTCTGCGATGGCGTACACCTCTGTAAGAACCAATAGCTGTGAGTCTCCTAATATCCTGCATAATAGCACGGCGCAAGTCCCCTTCTACAAGATAGTCGTTCTGAAGCATTGTTGTTATTGAAGAAACCTGATCTGCAGTAAGATCATCTGCTTTTGTCCCAAGAGGGATTTTAGCTTTTTTGACAATTTCCAAAGCTTTTGCTGGTCCTATACCATACAAATAACGAAGAGAAATTTCTATTCTCTTCTTCCCTGGAATATCAACACCTAGAATTCTTGGCATCTGTTTATTTCCTTGTTAGTTATATTAATTTTAAGAAATTATTTACCCTGTTTCTGCTTATGTCTTTTGTTTCTTGAGCATATAACTCTCAATACACCTGCTCTTTTAACGACCTGGCAGTATTCACAACGCCTTTTTACTGAAGCCCTTACTTTCATAATTTAATACCTTTTCTATATTTAATTTATTTAAGTTGTTATAAATAAATAAAAAACAAACTTTTTGAATACATCAAAAGGCGTATAAAATATCTTTAGGGTAGTAACAATCAAGAGAAAAGGGAAAAAAAAATAGAAAATATGTAGTACACCGCAATGAATATAATTGGCTAAAGTTACTTTTTCCTAAAAGTTATTCTAGCTTTGGTAAGATCATAGGGAGACATTTCCATTGTGACTGTATCTCCTGGAAGGATTCTTATAAAATGCAAACGCATCTTGCCGCTTATATGCGCCAAAACTGTATGCCCGTTTTCTAGTTCAACTTTGAACATTGTATTCGGGAGTAATTCTTTTACTACTCCATCAACTGTTATTACTTCTTTGGCCAAGTGAGTATCTCCGGTTTATCATCGTTAATAAGTACCATGTGTTCGTAATGAGCAGATAATTTAGCATCAAGTGTACGAACTGTCCAACCATCAGCGTCTGTTTTAACTGCATGTGTGCCTAAATTAAGCATAGGTTCAATAGCAAGAACCATTCCATTCTGCAGTCTTGGTCCTTTATTTGAAGTCTTATAGTTTGGAATTTCTGGAGGCTCATGAAGCTTTTTACCGCATCCATGCCCGACATACTCTCTAACTATTCCTAGATTTGCAGATTCTGCTATTCTTTGGACAGCCTCACTTATATCTCTAATATAATTTCCTTCAATTGCAGCATTAATTCCTGCAAATAATGATTCACGGGTTTTTTTCAATAATCTGTCGATATCCTCACTAGGAATACCTGTGTAAACTGATTCTGCGGTATCTCCTACAAAACCTTCCAGCACTACTCCTACATCAACGCTCACAACAGAGCCTGCATCTATAAAAATATCAGACCTGCCTATTCCGTGCACGACTTCATCATTAAGGGATATGCAGATTTGGCCAGGGAATCCCCGGTATCCAAAAAATGCGCTTCTTCCGCCTGTCAGATCTATAAGCCCTCTTGCAATTTCATCCAGATCTTTTGTTGTAATTCCTGGAACAATCGCTTTTTTGAGCTCTTCTCTTACAAACGCAGCCGCCTGCCCTGCACGCCTTATGCCTTCAATCTCTAATTTTGAATGAATCACTACCTTTTCTGGCATTTTATTCTATAAGCTTGAGCAAATCCTTCATAACTTCTCCTTTTTCCCTGGCCGAGTTAAGGGAGAAAAGAATTTTTCCCTTCTTATAAAAGTCGATGAGCGGAGCTGTCTCTTTGTGATATAAGGCTAAACGGCTATTTGCCGTTTCAAGACTATCATCTTTTCTCTGGTATAATTCTCCTCCGCATTTATCGCATATACCTTCTTTTGCAGGTGGAGAAAAGAGCTTATTGTAATTTTCATTGCATTGCCGACACATGATTCTTGCTGTAAGTCTTTTTATAAGCAAATCATCATTAGCATCAAAGGATATAACAGCATCAATTCTTACTCCAGTCTTCTTTAGGAGTTCAGCCTGATTAAGAGTCCTGGGAAATCCGTCTAATATAAATCCTTCTTTACAATCAGGTTCGGAAAGTCTTTTAGCTACCATATCAGCTACTATTTCATCAGGAACCAATCCCCCTGATTCAACATAATTTTTAGCCTTTTTACCGAGTTCTGTTCCATTCTTAATCTCTCTTCTGAAAATATCACCAGTAGATATATGTAGAAGAGCTTTCTTCTCTACCAGTAGGGCAGCAAAAGTCCCTTTGCCAGCACCAGGAGCACCAAGAAATATAATATTCTTTTTCATTGTGAATTCCTTTTGATTGTTTTATAAAAAAAAGAATAATAATTTAAGCTTATATGATATCAACAAATATGCAACTATCATTTTTCAATTAACCTATAAACCTGAAAAATAAATAGAATACAATGTTTGAAAATTCGTTTAATATCTCTAGAATTGCTATATTAATAGTTACTAATCATTTCTAAACTCAACATTATTGACTGTCCATTAAATTAAATGAATAAAATACCTGTACTTATAGTTCTTTCTGAAGTTGACAAAGGCCAGACTTTCCCCCTTACAAACAAAGCTTATCTTTGTGGACGCTCCACCACAAACATAATAAATTTTAAGGATGCTACCGTAAGTTCAACCCATTGTGAATTTGTTAAAACTGACATGAATACTTATCTGATAAGGGATATGGACAGTACAAACGGAACAAAAATTAATGGTTCTTCCATTAAAAGCGTGGAACTGAAAAATGGAGATATTATCCGTTTAGGTAGAGTTGAACTTCTTTTCAGCCTTGAATCAAATGCTCCGGCTTCTACTGAAACCAAAACAATGATTGATCTTTCAAAAGTCTCTAATGCCGAACCTCTGAAGCCAATGGAAAATGTTTCTATAATTCCTAAGTTAATAGACTCAAGAAAAGAAAAAATCGTTTCTCAAATAACTATTTATGTCCTTATAGCTTTAGCTCTAGCCATCATCAGTTTAATATTGTGGCTATTTGCAATTTCCAAATAACAACTTATTTTTAGAATTTTTACCTGACAGAATTTTGTTTAGGTTATTATCAACTCATTTAAATGAAAATGCAGTTTTCATTATATTTAACCAATTTAATTTCGGATTAATTTATGCCTGAAAACAAACCACTTAAAACACCAAATAAACCTCCTTTTCTAAATAAAACACCACCTGTTGCTATGATAGTTTGGCTTATGGTATTCATTGCTGCAGGGGCTCTATTTTTTATGTCATCGGGACATAAACAATCAACTGTTATAAACCAATCCACCTTTGAAGCAGATTTATCTCAGGGAAAAATTGCTTCTGCTGAATTTACACCAGAAAGTGGAAATATAATGAATCTTCAAGGAAAATTTAAACCCGAATTTCAACAGGGAGAATCATCTTCTTTCACTTCAAGGGTAATTTACACTGACAGTCTCGATAAACTTCTAAGAGACAGCAATACTGGCAGATATAAGCTCAATGTAGTCATCAATACTGAAGATACTTGGATGAAAAATGTACTTTATACCTTCATGGTGGTGGTTCTTCCGATAGTTCTTCTTTATTGGCTTTTTTCTCGGCAAATGAGAAATGCAGGTAAAGGTGCGATGCAATTTGGGAAAAGCAAAGCAAGAATGATTTCGCCTGATAAAAATAAAATTAAATTTGAAGATGTTGCAGGGATTGAAGAAGCAAAAGAAGAAACTAAAGAAATTATGGATTACTTAAAAGATCCAATTAAATTTAAACTTCTTGGCGCCAAAATCCCAAAAGGAGCTATGCTAGTGGGACCTCCCGGAACAGGTAAAACCATGCTTGCAAAAGCTATCGCAGGAGAAGCCGGAGTTCCATTTTTTGCTATAAGCGGTTCCGATTTCGTAGAAATGTTTGTAGGAGTAGGAGCAAGTCGTGTAAGAGATATGTTTGAAAATGCCAGAAAACATGCCCCTTGCCTTATATTTATTGACGAAATAGATGCTGTAGGCCGTTCCAGATTTTCCGGAATAGGCGGAGGGCATGACGAAAGAGAACAGACTCTTAACGCAATGCTTGTAGAAATGGATGGTCTCGAAACGCAGGAAGGAGTAATAGTCCTTGCTGCAACAAACAGGCCTGATGTACTTGACCCTGCGCTTATAAGACCCGGAAGATTTGACAGACAAATTGTTTTGGATTTACCAGACATCAAAGGAAGAAAACAGATTTTGGAAGTTCATGCTAAAAGCATTAAAACCGATTCAACAGTTGATCTAAACATTGTAGCAAAAGGTACTCCTGGATTCAGTGGAGCAGATTTGGCCAACCTCATAAATGAAGCAGCTCTATTGGCTGCAAGAGCAAATAAAGATGCCGCTTCCATGATTGAAATGGAAGAAGCTAGAGATAAAGTTTGCTGGGGAAGAGAGCGCAAAAGCAGAAAAATCAGTGAAAGGGAAAGAAAAATCACAGCTTATCATGAGGCTGGTCATACTCTTGTCGGGCTGTATAGCAAAAACTCAACCCCTCTTCATAAAGTTACTATTATTCCCAGAGGCACAGCTTATCTTGGAGCTACTTTTCAACTTGCAGAAGAAGACAAATATACTCAGAGCAAAGCAGAGCTTGAGGACATGATGGCGATGACAATGGGAGGTAGAAGTGCTGAAGAATTAATTTTTGGAGATTATACCAGTGGAGCAGCAGGAGACATTATTCAAATAACCAAAGTAGCAAAAAAGATGATATGTGTCTTCGGAATGAGTGAAAAAATGGGAACAATCGCCTACGGATCAAGAGAAGACCACATATACCTGGGAAGGGATATTACCCGTTCTGAAGCATATAGTGAAGATACTGCAAGAGAAATAGATCTTGAAGTAAAAAGATTAGTTGATGAAGCCAAAAATAAATCAGACACAATTATCAGAGCCCACAAAGATCAGTTGGAATTGTTGGCTCATGAGCTTCTCAAGAAGGAAACCCTTTCTGCCAAAGAAGTCAAAGAACTACTTGGAATGAACTCCCCTTCAGAAGAGCATTCCGTGCTAGGTTAAATTTCGAAGCTAGGGCTGTTTATTTATCGTTATTTGACAACAGCCTGATCTTTATACATCATATTAATTTCAGTAAATGGGTTTTTCTTCCAGTTCAAATATTTTAGAAGCTCTCTTAATTCATTTAGTTTTTCTCTTAAGATTCTAGAAGAAACTGCAAGCTCAGCATTGCTTGTGAGAGGATCCGTAGAAAATTCAAAAGGCAATACGATTTTTATAATTTTATTCCCCGATCCAAGTATATAAACAAGAAGTTTACCGGGTGAATAGAGATTTATTACTCTTATTTCCAGATCGCTATAGTCTTCATTTACTATAGAAATAAGAATTAGCGCCGGTTTTATAACTGTAATTGTCTGACCGAAATAGTTTGAATTGCGCTTCTCATTTATTTTAAAACCTGTAATAACTGGCAGTGAACTTAAAACATCCTGAAAATATTTACTATCCATAATTGTTCCATATTTATCAGTCAGCATACATGATTTCTTATTATAGAGAATTGCCTGAGGAATTCTTTCAATGATTTCAACTTTGAGAGTGTCAGGTAACTCTTTTGAAATCTCAACAAATGCGATCCCCTCTCCTTTTCTCTCTTCCAACTGCCTTCTCAAATCATATAAATTCAAGTTGAATAAGTTAGTAACACCTTTATTAAGTCCTAAAATTTTTATTACATCATCAGCTCTGTTGTTCCAAAAGCCCGAACTTTTAACAATTACATTCCTAAGTCTAAAACGCGGATTTTCAGAAAACATTTCCGCATATATGTACTTAAAAAAAATAATTCCTACAACTATCATTATGCAGATGAAAAGAATCGCTAAAGAAATTCTTAAATATGGGTTCTTTAATATAGATTTGTTATTTTTTGCCATTTCCTATCAACTTTTAATTTTTGAATTTCTTTCACGAGCAAGGACTGAATAAAGAACGGCAGCAGCGCAGTTCCCTACATTTATAGATATTTTCTTCCCAAGCATCGGCAGGCCAATAATGCCATCACATTCCGAAACAGTGTCTTTATCAACTCCCAATGCTTCGTTGCCGAATATCAATGCAAGAGGAAAAAGATAATCTTTTTGCCAGGCACAAACAGAATTTTCTCCAGTTTCGACAGCTAAAATCATTCTATAATTTTCATTTCTAAGTACTCTTACTGCCTCAAGAGAAGATTCGAAATGTCGACATTTTACATATTTTTCAGAGCCCATTGCTGTTTTAGTCAGTTTTGGATGTGGAGGACAAGGCGTGTATCCGCAAGCAATAACTTCATATGCTCCAACAGCATCAGCCAATCTAAAAATATTGCCTGTGTTATGTGCGCTTCTTAACCGATCAAGAATTATTGAAATCTGTCTATAATTTTGTTGAGTCATTTATTTCCAGAAAAAAGTTTATATATATGATTTTTCAGATATTAATATATAATTCTATATTGTTAGCCTTAAATTCCATCAATATTATATTAATAATCGGCATTTGAATTCTTATTCAAATGCATCTAATCAAATAAGACAACAATAATGACAACGAATGAAGATACTTTTTTTGAAAAAGACGAGTTAATTTTAGGGCTCAAAATTGATGTCGATACATATCGCGGAACTAAAAAAGGATTGCCTGCCCTGATTAAACTTCTCAATAGTGAAAAAATTAAAGGTACTTTTTTCCTTTCTATAGGCAAAGATAATATGGGCAGAAATATTTGGAGAATTTTTAAACCAAAATTTCTCGTTAAAATGCTCAGAAACAAAGCATTTAAACTTTATGGCTTTGATATTCTGTTCAGAGGTTTTTTATGGCCAGGACCTGATATAGGAAAAATACTTAAGAAACTGCTCCGCCTTCCGACAAAATTTGGACAAGAGATTGCTCTGCACTCATATGACCACTATAAATGGCAGATGAATATAAATAAATTCTCTCAGGAGCAAGTCGAAAAAGAATTTAGAAAAGCTAACATTCGTTGGTTTAAATTGTTCGGTTCACCCCCTTCTGCTATGGGAAATCCTGGTTGGCAATTATCTGAAGAATGGCTCAGATTATCCGATTCAATTATTTGTAAAGATGTCAAATATAGAAGCGATACAAGAGGTACAACTTGCTGTCGGATTAAATATAATGGACTGACTTTTAATAAACTCCAAATTCCTACTACTCTTCCAACTTATGACGAAGTCATCGGGAGAAAGGGAGTTACTGATGAAACATATAATGAATATCTTCTTAGCCTAATTGAACCTGGCAAACTGAATGTACTCACAATCCAAGCTGAAATAGAAGGAATTGCATGTTTTAAAATGTTCAGAGAATTTGTTCAAAAATGCAAACATAAAGGTATCAAAATTGTGCCTCTCTCTGAAATTTATGAAAAATTCCAAAATACTGGCAAAGTCATGAATCTGCATTTTCAGGAAATTCCTGGAAGAGAAGGCCAACTTGCTGTGCTTAAGAATTCATAAAACTAATCTATATTTACCAAGTTTAATCCGTTGCTCATTAACCTCATTCCAAAGTTCTCGATCTCTGTATAGAAGTTTTATTAATCTTGATTTGGACAATGAAAGCTTTTCTGCTACAAATTTCACATCAAAATAGCTCCTGTGAAGTTCATCTAAAACATAAGCAACCCACAAGGGATATTCTGAATTTTTCACGCTGCAGATATTACGCATATTAGTTATTTGTTCACAACTGAATAAAATAGCAATTTTAAGTTTCAATTTTTGTCCCGCTTTGATTCTATTTAGATTCTGCTCTCTGAATTCAGAGCATTCCGCAGTTATCCCAGATTCAATATGAATCAGCCTTACGGCAGAGTACTTTCTGTTTCTTTTCTGTCCTCCCTTACCGCTATCCTGAAAATTTTCAATGTTACAATATTTTATCAGGTCTTCATCTGAAGAAAGTAAAAGGATATTCCTCTTGCTATAAAATGGTCTTGTGGTATCATCCTTCATAACAAAAAGCCTCCCAAGAATGATCTTAAGAGGCTATAAGTATAAGTTTTAAGGATTATTAAGCTTTACGGTGTTCTGTAATTTTATCATGTTGCTTCTTTAGTTGAGCATATGCTTTTTCTATTATCGTATCGACTGATTCATACATGTCATAAGTTTCTGCATCGGCTTCTATGTCTGTCTGTTTTGCCCTTACAATAATTTCAGCTTTGCTCCTGGTTTTCTGCATATCAAGAACAATTGTTACCGTAGTTATTCTAGGAAAATCTTCTATTAGTTTTGCAGCTTTATTCTGAGCATACTCTTTGAGAGTTTCCGAAATATTGCCATTTTTTACACTGATTGTTACGCTCATTTTAATCTCCTTTCTACATCTTTGTTAATATGTTAGGTTACATTGTAAATTTAGGGCCAAGGTATACTTCTCTTGCTTTGGGATCCTTAACGAGAAAATCACTCGTCCCTTGAACAACTATCTGACCTTCACAAAGCAGATAGGCTCTATTTACTACAGAGAGAGTTTCTCTTACATTGTGGTCAGTTATTAATATTGATAAACCTTTATCTCTCAGTCTGCAAATAACTTGCTGAACATCATAGACAGCTAAAGGATCTACTCCGCTGAAAGGCTCATCCAGAAGTATCAAGGAAGGATTAGTTACAAGCGCTCGGGTAATTTCAAGCCTCCTTCTTTCGCCACCGCTTAAAGTGACTGCTTTCTGTTTTGAAAGGTGGTCTATTTCAAGCTCATTTAATAGCGCTTTTAGCCTCTCTTTTCTTTCATAAGAAGAAAGGTCTAAAGTTTCCAGAATTGCCATAATATTTTGCTCAACTGTAAGCTTTCTGAAAATTGATGGTTCCTGAGCAAGGTATCCCATTCCAAGCCTGGATCTTTTGTACATTGGATATTTCGAAATATCAATATCTCTAAAATGAACAGTTCCAGAGTCAGGTCTAATAAGGCCGGTAATCATATAAAAGCTTGTCGTTTTTCCTGCTCCATTAGGTCCTAGCAGACCAACTACTTCACCTTCACAAACCTGGATTGAAACTCCATTTACTACTCTCCTTCCCTTATATGCCTTAACCAAATTTCTAGATTCAACTAAAACTTTATTAGTCTTTGATATCCCTTGAGAGCCTTCTTGAGCCATATTATCCTCTATAAAATTTTCATCAGTTTTTACTTAATGTTATATTAATGCAATTTCTATTCTTGGGAAGAAGTATCTGCAGTTGAATTATCATTTTGATTCAACATTACAATACTAGAATTATTTGTTGAGCTCCCGCTTTCAACTTTCATTCTGTCGCTATCCTTCCAAAGTGTTATTCTATCACCTTTTATATAACTGTTATTCTCATAAATGATTGGATTTTCAGTCAAAACTATTATGCCGTTTTCTGTATTGTAGTCTGCTCTTCCAGCAGTTGTTTTTCTTATCCCATCTTTTGTTCCGTTTTTAGCAATGTTCCTTTGAATAACAACAACATCACCCAAGGCAACAATAAATTTAGCTTCTTTGCCACTCATACCGGAATCTTCAGAATCCTGACTTTTTTTCTTCTTATCCTGTAAATAAATAAGCATTTTATCAGAAGTTATGTTCGTGCTTTTATCATCCACTACTACATTTCCAATCAAAGTTATTAAATTATTCTTAAAATCTATGTCCATTGAGTTGGATGTTATGGTCATTGGTTCTTGCTTTTTATTATCCGATGAAGGTTCAGGCAAAGAAAACATTGAATTTGCAAAAAGATTATAGGCAAATAACATGCCAACGCCCAGCAAAACAAAATTTATTTTTTTCATTATCAATTATCTCCAATATTTGTTGAAGTATCAGTAACAACATAAGGACCTAATGTAAGACTTGAGTCAAGATTTGTTTGCGAATCCAGATTATCTCCAGGATTTATTGAAGTATCATTATCGGCAGAAGAATCTATTGTTATATTTGAGTCAAGATCTCTTTGCGAATCCAGTTTTCCGGGATTAAAATCTATACTTGGATTCGTCTCATCAAATGATTTTATTATTAGAGTAACATCTTTCCGTACATGTAGAGATTCAGAAATCATGCTTGCATCAAACCCTACTCCATCCGCATCAAATCCTTCGGCCCTGTAATGTATAGGTTTGTTTCCGCTTATAAATTCAGTAGTCTGATTATAAAAGATTTCAGGTGATTTAAGGATAGCAGTGACAGTCTTTCCATCTTCTCCGAAAAAATCAATTTTTGCATTTGTTACTCTAATTATTGCACCTTCGGTTTTAGCATATTCTCCAAAAAGAATATACTGCAATAAGTGTGTATTCTGATCATACTGTGGCTTGATAAAGTCTTTCATTTCTATATTTACAGTATCGCTGCCTTCAAGAGCTGCAAAGACACCTATCCCTTTCAATAGAAGAAACAATACTAATGGATAAATTAAAATCTTGAAATTATATCGTCCCATAAACCTTTTTCCTTTAATAACCATCGTATCGCTTCTCTAATAGCGCCTCTCCCTCCGTGAGCCATTGTTCTGAAGGCTGTAACTTCATTCAATTCTTCGGCAGCATCTCCTACGCCAATTGCGATACCAGCTCTTCTCATAGGAGGAATGTCTATTATATCATCTCCTATATACATACATTCTTCCTCTTTTAAATTCTGTTCCAATATAATTTTATCAAATCCTTTGCCTTTATCCTTCTCTCCCTCATAAAAAAATGAAAGTTTAAGTTCTCCGGCTCTGATTCTATTAGCCTTGGAAGCTCTTCCGGAAAGAATACCAACTTTTATCCCAGCTTGTAAAGCAAGGCTTATAGCTAAGCCATCTTTTACATCAAAAAATTTAATTTCATCTGAGTTTTGCGAGTAACCGATTAAACCGTTAGTCAAAACTCCATCCATATCCAATATTATTGCTTTAATACTTAAAGCCTTTTCTTTGAATTTCATATAAATATTTTACTTTTCTCAATAAGTTTTCTGTTTGTTTAAAATCCAATGAATTTGCTCCATCAGACAAAGCATTTTCGGGATTAGGATGAATTTCAAGGAACAAGCCATCAATTCCGGCAGCAACTGATGATAGAACAAGCGTCTCAACAAATTCTTTTTGTCCTCCTGATGATTTGCCAAGTGCTCCAGGAAGCTGAACCGAGTGAGTTCCGTCAAAGATTACTGGCACTCCAAGAGATCTCATTATAGGAAGAGAACGAATATCAACGACAAGGTTATGATAGCCGAATGTTGTACCTCTTTCTGTTAATATAACTTTGTTGTTACCGCTTGTTTTGACTTTCTCCACCGCACCTTTCATATCTTCAGGAGCCATGAACTGACCTTTCTTGATATTTATTGTTCTTCCCGTTTTTGCAGCTGCAATAATTAAATCTGTCTGCCTGCAGAGAAAAGCAGGGATTTGAAGAACATCTGCTATAGCTGCAGCTCTTTCTATTTGCCACACTTCATGAACATCTATAACAATCGGTAGTTTAAGTTCTTTTTTAATTTTAGATAAGATCTCAAGATTTCGATCTATGCCATGGCCTCTGAACGAAGAGCCGGAACTTCTATTAGCTTTATCATATGAAGCTTTAAAAATATAACTCATATCCAGTTCAGCAGTTATTTTCTTCATGAATGATGCAATTTCGAAACAAATCTCATAACTCTCCACTACACAAGGTCCGCAAAGAAGAACAAGTTGTTCTGCACCAATTTCAATATTTTCCGTAATGTTAAACATCTAAGTTCCAATATGCTTATTTGATATTATAGCCTCAGCTCTCATGAGATCTTCTGGTGTATCAATTCCAATCCCTGAATCAGATTCAACAATCAAGGCATGTATTCTTATGCCGTTATCAAGGGCTCTCAACTGTTCAAGCATTTCGCATTGTTCAAGTTCACTCTGCGGAAGAGAAATAATTTTCTCCAGTGTCTTTTTACGATAGCCGTAAATACCAAGGTGTTTATATATCGGAAAATTCTTTAATGGTTCGCGAACATAAGGTATCTCTGCTCTGCTAAAATAAAGAGCCGTATTGTCTTTGCCAAGAACAGCTTTAACTACATTGGGATTAGTTCCTATTACATTTCTGTCAGCCTTAGCAACGACAGTTCCCATTTCTATTTTATAAGTTGAAGCAAACATATCAATCAGACTGTCAATTGTAGAAACTTCTATGAGAGGCTCATCCCCCTGAATGTTTATTATTACATCACAACAAATATCTTTAACAGCTTCCCACACTCTGTCAGTTCCAGAAGGGTGTTTGTCAGATGTCATTACACAGTTAGCGCCAAAAGATTTAACTGAACTAAAAATCATATCGTTATCAGTAGCTATCAGCACACTTTCTGCTTTTGAAGCAAGACCTTTTTCGTAAACCCATTGTATTATTGGTTTTCCTCCAAGTTTAGCAAGAGGCTTTCCTGGAAACCTAGTGCTACCGTATCTTGCAGGAATACAAACTAAAGTTCCTTTATGCTTCATATTAAAAAATCTTTATTTATTTATATGAACCTAGAAGCATTAAATATTAAGGTATAAGTTTCTCTTTTCAAGGATTCTGAATCTTTGGAGTGAAAAATAAACTGTATGCAATAAAATAATTCAAAATAGATTAATCAAGGTTCTTGTCATATGGAAAATTATATCGAAGCAAATCTTCATCAAATTAAAAACGAAATTTGCATAACAGCCGAATCTTCACACAGATCACCTGATTCTATAAAACTGTTGGTTGTAAGCAAAAATTTCTCTGTTGAAAACATCATGAAAGCGTATGAAGCAGGACAAAGAATGTTTGGTGAGAACAAAGTTCAGGAACTTGAATCAAAAGCTCCAAATCTGCCAAAAGACATTGAATGGCATCTGATTGGTCATCTGCAGAGCAATAAGGTTGCTAAAGCAGTCGAGTTAGCGGAATATATCCATTCAGTTGATTCCGAAAAGCTCATTAAAAGAATTGATCGTATATCATATGAAAAAAATAAAGTTCAAAAAATACTTCTTGAAATCAATATTTCTGATGAAGAAAGCAAATTTGGACTCAATCTTGCAAATATAGATAAATGCATAGAGCTTGCTCTTAAATGTAAAAGCGTTAACCTTGTAGGTCTTATGACTATGGCTCCTTTTGAAGCAGATGAGCTCGAACTTAATAAGATATTTGCTACTCTTAACAAGAAAAAAAATGATCTAGAAGATAAATATAAAATTAACTTACCTGAACTGTCAATGGGTATGTCAGGAGACTTTAAAACAGCAATAGCAAATGGTTCTACAATAGTCAGAATTGGAACTGCTGTATTCGGACGCAGAATATATTAAAATCAATTAGCTCAGAAATGAACTAACGGATAGGTAGAAAATAAGTTGCTCTTGAGAATGTTGTAAATAAAAAAAAGAGCAGACTATGAAGTTCTGCTCTTTGATTGAGTAAAATTATTTGTTCATATTGTAGTACAATGTATCAAGCAATTCTGTTTTTATTGTGTTTGCTTTTGGCAGCTTGTTTCCTGTGTAATATGTAACTCCTCCAGAGAATTCCATATCTCCAAAGACTTCCCAAACTATTACTCCTCCAGTGTTATTAAGTACGATATAGTCAGCTTTATACTTCATAGATTCTGGATCATCATAACTGAGGAAGTAGTTTCCTTTGATCATATATGGAACTTTAGCGTTGTTATCCCATATCCTTGTCCAACCTGAAGTGTTATTTTTCAGAAAGTAATAGTAAGGACATCCCTCAAAAAGTCCCCAATTAACAAAATCTGCAGCTGAAAGCAATGAACCATCTACTGAAAATGTCTGCAGATATTTTGATGTTTGAGCCCCAAGAGAAGCAGTTCCAATGGTTTTAACTCCTCTGCCATAAAAACCTGCGCCCAGGTTGATTTTTTCTGGATTAACCCCTTTTTGCTGAGTCAAATATTTAAATGTCTGATCCCATGACATTCCATTGTTATTGTACAATGGCGAATTATGTCCGGCGTTGTTTGACCACCCGCCTTCCATATCATAAGTCATCATATTGTAGTAATCCATATAGAGATCAAGCTCGGCAAAATTAAACCCTTCGAGCTTGCTCGGCGATGCGCTGAAAGCTGCTGTCAGAAGCTTGTCATAACCAATTGTTCCTCTAATATCTTTCATTAAATTAGCAAAATTCTGAAAGTCAGCCTGAGAACCTGTAAAGTTCATGCCTTCAAACGGACCAGGGTATTCCCAATCAATGTCAATTCCGTCAAATCCCATATCAATCAATTTCTTTACATCTCTAAGGAAATTAGCTTTCTTTGCAGAATCTGAAGCCATAACCGAGAAATGTTTGCTCATGCTCCAGCCGCCTATCGAAGCCATTATCTTGACATTATTAAGTTTTCCAAGTTCGAGAAGTCCTGGCGCTCCTCCTGAAACTTTTTCTATTGTCGCCGGACTTGTGTTCCAGTTATATTGAACATCTCCGTATAGGATCCACATATCCCAGCTGCTGTAGATATCTTCATTCAATAATGCTGCCGGTTCCTGATCAGCAGTAGTATTATTGGCGGACATTGCCTTATTTCTGAAATCTGCGCTATGCAGAGATCCGTCTTTAGCTACTCCGAAGAATGAGAAATTCAAAATTGTATATTTTGTATAATCCACATTAAGCTGGTTATGAATGCCTTTAACAGGAAGCTGATAAGCTGAATCCTTCCATGCGTCCCATTGGGGCAGATAACCTATAATTTGTTTCTTTGCAATGACAGGAGGCTCCGTGTCATCGTGAACAACCTGAACCGTAATATTTATTGTTTTACTATTCCCGCTGGTATCTTTTGCAAAAGCCGTGAGTTTATATATTCCAAAATTTGACGGAACCCATGCGGCATTTGTTCCATTATAGGTTACACCTTCAACAATAATACTTGAAGAAGCAATTCCTCCTTCATCTGTAGCTGATATCAGCAAGTTCATTAGGGATAAATCTTTAAGTTTAATAATCTGCCCATCATAATGTGAAAGGAATGCTACTGTAGGTGCAATTTTATCTTCAGTAGGAGAAACTGGACCTAAATCTTTCCAGACACCCCATTCTCCAGTCATAGATGGATTTTCCCCCTGAGTCCACCACTTTGCTTCATAATTGCGCCCGTTGTAGGAGACTCTATCTCCCGCTAGGTATATTTTTGAAGAATCCCAAGCAGGATATTCTGAAGGAGCGGCGTTTACATTGACAGACACATTCCCTGTTACTGTCTGTCCTATACTGTCAGTAATTTGATAGACAAAAGCAGCTGTTCCCGTAAATCCTGATACAGGAGTATAAATAATCTTGTTCGAACTAGTATTTGCCGTTCCGGTTGTAGGAGTCCCTACACTTGTAATCGTAATTGCACTTCCAGAATCATTTGCAAGAACATCAATTGTAACTGCTGTTCCTATAGTTGTCTCGGCTGTATCGGTATTTGCCACAGGTGTAGCAATTTCCTTCACTGTGACAGTTACATTTCCATCTGCTCTCTGTCCTGCCGAGTCAGAGATTGTATAACCGAAAGTAGCAGTTCCGATAAATCCTGAGATAGGAGTATAAACTACTTTTCCTGAACTAATTACTGCAGTACCGTTTGTTGGAGTTCCCACATTTGCTAGAGAGATAGAACTGCCAGTGTCGTTAGCAAGAAGATCGATTGTTATAGCCGTATTTACCGAAGTCTCAACTGTATCTGGATTTGCTACTGGAGCATCAGGAAGGTCTTCGGAAGAAAGATCGAAAGTAACAATCTTTCCAAATTCTATTTTAAGATTTGCTGACAGATTTGTAATAGCATTCTCCAGAAGTGTAAAGATCTTTTGACGATCACTTTGAATAATTAAATTTAGGTAACTGTTTTCAAATAGTCCAGATGATGCTAAAGCAGAATCAAAAGCCAAATCAGCATCATTCATTTTGATGAAGTTATACTGATTATTAGAATCTAGATAAGCCAGAGTTGACATGCTCTTACTGAATACAAACCTCAGTTGACTTGCCTGCAATGTAAGATTGCTATCAGAGAATGTAGTTTTATTATACATTTCATCTAAGTAAAACCTTATCTGCCTTGGATATTTTATGAATGTTGTTCCTGCGCTGGTTGTAGTACCAATCGCTGTTTTGTATTGATCATCATTCAAATCGTAGTTATTAATATTTGCTATTTTATCAGCATAAGCAGGATTGTTTAGATTAGCTCCAAACTTTATATAAGTTGTTGTGATGTCTGCCCATGGCCCAGCATTATAAGTAGCATTTAGAATCATATCCAGAAAACTGTTATCTGAACTGGATAGATTCAGCAAGCATTCAGCCCAATAAGCAGCTTGAGGGCCATAAGAATCCTTATTTATTCCTGATAATCTGAGCAAGTCATTGTAATGAAAATATGCCGCCGCCAAAGGACCGAAATATTTATTATCCAAACTCAAAGGACCTGTCTTTGATGTTTGCACAGTTCCCTGATCCTTAACAGAATAGTCTAAAGATTTTTGAAGAACTGCAAAATTTATAAGCCCGTATCCATGCTCAAGTGCTTTGGAATAGTCATTAAGCTGATAAGGTCCCCCTTGCCCTGGAGCAAGAAGTATATTTCTTATTGATTCATTAGGAGTAAGCCAATCAGTCGTATTTATATATGAACTTGCGTCTATGTCTTCCTGAAGAAGCTGGGCAAATAAAGCACCGTAAAGGTAATCTTTATTGTATTTCAAATTTGAATAGTTTTGATCATTTGAAATCAGATGTCCAAGCAAAACTCCCGCTACGACATTGGAAATAATAAGGTCTTTATAATTTTCGTTGAGAAGAATTTTCTCTGTGTTTTCGAGAATTGATACAGGAAAAGTCAAATGGTAATAAACCTGGCCTGAATCTGTCACTGGCTGTGAGTTTTTTACAATATTAACATTTGCTGAAGACTGAGAACTATTTCCGCTGGGGTCAGTAGCCTTGACAGAAATCGTGTAAGTACCGAAAACTGAAGGCGTCCATGATGCAGTTGTACCATTGAAGGTTTTCCCGTCAACAGAAATTACGCATGCAACACTTCCGCTGTTATCTGTAGCAGAAACTTCTATACTTACATGTGAAAGAGCTGTTTGAGGTATAGTCTGTCCGTTTGAAGGAGATATGATTGAAACAATCGGTGGAATTATATCTTTCTGATTAGTGTTAACAGTTATTGAAACTCTAGCTGTTGCCGTAAGTTTTTTGCTGTCTTTTACAGTATAATTAAATGCATCTGAACCAATAAATCCCGATTTTGAAGTATAAACGATTGAGCTCCCGTTTATTTTAGCAGTACCGTTTGCAGGAGTTGTAACTGTAGCTATCTCAAGTCCTCCATTAGGAGCGCTATCATTAGCAAGAACATTGACAGAAACTGGAGTTTCAGTAATAGTTGTAGCAAAATCATCCTTGGCTGTAGGATTGGTAGACTCGCCTCCTAATCTTACATTGGATATTGTATATAAATCAGAATTTGCACCAAAGGAAATTGAAGTCTTCGTATTAGCCTTAAGGATATATCCCTGATCAGCGGGCCACCAGCGATATACTTTTACAGTTACTGTACTTCCAGATTGCGTAAAGCTGGGATTTCCTTCAATACCCCAGAAACTTGAAACCGTGATGCCGCCTGAAAGATCAAACATCAACGGGGTGATTGCTAGATTTACATCCTGATCAGTTGTAAAGGTAATCGTTCCAGTCCAACCAGGTGATGCTTTATCGACAGTAATTGTGGCTCCCGTAGTTGTGTAACTTAAAACCAAGACGGCCACAAAAATAAGTGACTGCATAAGGCGACATAAAGTTTTCATAAAGGTTGCTCCTTGCTTTGTTTGATTTAAAATTAAGAATTATTTCGTTTGCTATAGAATTTACACTAAAAAGGGAGCAAAACGGAAATATGCAAGCTTATATTTTTACTATTTTAACACATTTGACATTTATACTTGACATATATATCTAAATGTCGACGTTTGCATTAAATTAGAATTTCCAATAAGAGATTTTGTTTTCTAAATAGAAGCTTATTGGGAGACTTTTTGCCATGCTGCATGATAGACTTCTAATCCCATTTCATTCCATTTTCTTTCAAAGTCAGTTTTGATTTCAAGAATGTCATTGATAAGAAAATCAGCTCTTTTAAAAAAATCAGCTTTTCCAATAATATTTAAAGTGCTTTCAAAGTAAAATTTGTCGTCTGTAGAAAAATGGAATATTCCATTTAGTTGAAGTTTCAAAGCAAGCCTTGAAACTAATTCAGAGCTTATAAGCCTAAAAGGTTTATGCTTCTCTTTAGGCCATGGATCCGGACATAAAATATGAATTCTGTATATTGAACTATCATCAATACACTGATTTAAAAGATGCCATGCTTCACATCTGATGAAGCGACAATTATCAAGACTAAGTCTTTGATTTCTTTTAACAAGTTTTCTTAGTCTTCCTATCATAATATCAGTTGATATAATTATTCTGTCAGGGTATTTTTGAGCGAGTTCTGTAGAAAAATTCCCTTTCCCGCAACCAAGATCTAATTCAAGAATTTTCTCTTTTGGGCATTCCAGCTTCTGCAATTTATCACTTAATATTTCTATATGCTGATTTTCGTTCTTCATTTATTTTGCAATTGACTTGCTGCTTAAGTCACAAGGTATTGACACTATAATTCCAATCAAATATACTTTAATATTGCATAGCTTATATAAATTTTAAAAAGAGTTAGATCAATGAAATTTAAATTTTTCTCAATGCTGTTTTTTGCCCTACTATCGGTCATATGTATCATCCCAACTTCAAAAGCAGTTACTACAGATACAGATGTGGCTATCTCTTCAAATTATATCTACGACCAGGAATCCACCTCCAATTCAAGAGCTTTAAATGACTGGCAGGGTGATATGGGTCAGGGACCAGTCAGGAAATTGGGCAGAGGCATCTGCAACGCAGTTTTTGGCGTGTTTGAAATACCAATTCAGGTATATGAAACAAATCAGACTACAGGCGGTTTTGCCGCATGGACTTATGGACTATGTAAAGGAGTCGGTAGATTTGTACTTAGAGAATTAGTCGGAGTAACAGAAGTAGTTACATTCTTTATGCCGCTTCCTGGCTGCTCTACTCAAAAATATGGCTCTGGGTGGGGGTATGGACCGCTAATGGAACCTGAATGGGTATTTGATTTTGACACAGATCCTTATAACACTGTTTATCCTAGCAAACCGCCTATGTGACACATAAAAATATTAAAGCAAAAAATCAAAGTCTTTAATTCTTTATTTGTATTTGTATTTTCAGGTTAGCCTTATCAATTCCACTTTTTATAAACATTTTAATCTTTTTAAGGGAATTTAAATTGGGCTTTTCATGAATAGCAAATCAACAATTACGATATTACATCCTTGTTATAATCCTCGTTATGGATGGGAAAAGGATTTAGTTTATTATTATAATTTACTAAAAGATAGACTCTCAAACCAGTTTTATGTAGCTTTGGTAGTAGTAGACGATGGCTCTGTTAAAAGAGTAAACACCGAAGCAATTGATTTTATTAAATCAGGAATTCCAGAATTTATATATCTCAAAAATGCTAAAAACAGAGGAAAAGGTTTTGCTCTCAGATCAGCAGTAGATAAAATTGACAGCGACTACATCATCTATACTGACTATGATTATCCATATTTGATTGACAATATTATTGAGATGATCAATTTGCTCCACGAAAAAAAAAATAATGTTGTAGTTGGAGTCAGAGATTCCAATTACTTTAAAAGATTACCTCTAAAAAGAAGATTTATCTCTTCCGCCCTCTGTTTAATTAACAATATATTCTTACCAAATTTGTTTACAAAAGACACTCAATCCGGGCTTAAAGGTTTTGACAAATATGGAAAATCTATTTTTATGAAAACAAAAATCGATAGATTTTTATTTGACACTGAATTCATTCACTTAGTTTCTAAAAATAATGATGTAAAAATAGCAAAGGTACAGCTTCACTTAAGAGATGGTATAAATTTTTCAGAGATAAATAGTAAAATTTTAAAACAGGAATTGTTAAATTATTTAAAAATATTTTCCCGAAGATCTAAATGAAAATCAAGTATTTTCAAAAGATACTATTGAGTTACAAATCCTCAAATGATAGACTGAAAGGACATGAACGATCGTCGTTACTTTCATTCTAATAAACTAATTACTATAATAATTGAATAATATGGAACCAAAACCTATTCTAGCTATGGTAATACCTTGCTGCAATGAAGAGGCAATTTTACCAGAAACAGCCAAACAGCTCAAGACTATATTGGATAACTTGATTTCTCAAGAAGAGATTGATGGCAATAGTAAAATAATATTTATAGACGACGGCAGTAAGGATAATACATGGGAAACAATAACAAACCTTTCTGAAGGAAATTCCATATTTTCAGGTATAAGGTTTTCTCGAAATTTTGGTCATCAGAATGCTCTTCTTGCAGGATTGATGAAAGCAAGAGAATTTGCCGATGCATCAATCACAATAGATGCCGATTTGCAGCAAGATGTTAGCGCTATACCTGAATTTCTTAAAAAATATAAAGAAGGAAATGATGTTGTTTTAGGTGTCAGAAAAGAAAGAACCGCAGACTCTTTTTTAAAAAAACTAACTGGGAATTTCTTCTATGGAATGATGAAATTCATGGGAGTAGATATTATTCCAAATCATGCTGATTATAGATTATTAAGCAAAAAAGCTCTTGATATCTTGTCTCAATATGAAGAAACAAATCTTTTTCTAAGGGCTTTGATTCTAAAAATAGGCCTTAAATCAACGACTTTAATATACGAGCAGCATGAAAGAACTGCAGGAGAAACTAAATATAGCTTTATAAAAATGCTGAAGTTCGCTCTAATTGGAATAACTTCTTTCAGCACATATCCAATTAATTTAATTTTCTACTTTGGCTGCATAATACTTATTGTATGCGCGATAGCTATCCTAAACTTTATATATGAATATTTAATGGGATATACAGTTCCTGGTTGGCCGACAATACTCGTTTCAATCTGGTTTTTTGGAGGAGTACAATTAATTTCCATTGGGATAATAGGTATATATATTGGTAAAATATATAACGAAACAAAAAGAAGGCCTAAGTTCATAAAAGAAAGCGATATAGGATTCAATAATATCAAGAATAAATAATCTTTCTAATAAAGTATATTTTTTAGATTAAAAATGAAAAAAGTAGTTTTCACAATAGATTTAGAAGAATTCGACACACCATTAGATCATGGAATCAAAATAGATCTTGAAGAGCAATTAAAAGTTTCAACAGAAGGGATGCTGAGATTAAAAGATTTTTTTGATACAAATAAAATCCCTGCAACGATATTTTGTACTGGTCAATATGCAATTCGAAATAAACAATTAATGAAAGATCTAGCCGCCTGTCATGAAATTGGATCTCATACGATGTACCATGGGAGTTTTGATCCTAAAATCGATCTTGTAAAATCTAGGGAAGTTTTAAGTAAAATTACAGGTCAGCAAATACTAGGATTCAGAATGCCTAGAATGGCAAATGTACAAGCTAGAGATATTTTAGAGGCAGGATTTGCCTATAGCGCGTCCATAAATCCGACTTTCATTCCAGGCAGATATAATAATTTAAATAAACCAAAATTTCCTTTCAGGGAAGACGGACTGCTGCAGATACCAGCAACAGTCTCTCCACTGATTCGTTTTCCGCTTTTCTGGTTAAGTTTTAAAAATTTGCCTCTATGTCTATATCAAATATTCGCAAATAACAGCTTAAATTACTATGAAACTATAAATTTGTATTTTCATCCTTGGGAATTTGCCGATTTATCAAGCTATGAAAAAATTCCTAAATTCATAAGAAAAATATCAGGCAAGGATTTGCTTCTGAAACTTAGCAATTTTACTGACTGGCTAAGAACTAAAAATGTTATTTTTACTACTTTTGAAAAAGTTTATTTAAACTATGATTAATGGATTTACTATGCACAATACAGATACAAAAGATGGCAAATTTTATTCTAATGTTTTCATAATTTTTTGCGCTATATGGTTTATCATCTGGAGCTTTATCCCGTTTTTTTTATTTGAAGGTGTATTTTGTGATGTTTTAGAGTATACGGCATTAGTAAATCATGATTTTTCCTGGGGCTATGACAAGCAACCATATTTTGGTGTATGGCTAACAGGGGCTACTTCTTTATTCGGAGATTTGCAGTTTAGTTATCTATGCTGCCAATTATGCGTAATAATAACTGCGTTTGCAATTTGGAAACTGGCTAGTTATTTTTTACCGCCAGCCCAATCATTATTATCTGTAATATTTATTCTCATTACTCCCACTTATTTCTTTTTTTCGTTCGTATTTTGTCAAAATATTATTCTTCAAGCACTTTGGGCATTAATACTGCTATATTTCTATAGATCTCTTGTTAAACAAAAAGCAATAGATTGGCTTTTATTGGGGCTTTTTTGCGGTCTTGGATTAATGACAAAATATTTTACGGTTTTTTTGTTTGTCCCAATGGCATTATTTATAATATTTAGCAAGGAGGGAAGGGCTTCATTCAGTAAAGCTGGAATTTATCTATGCGCAATATTATTTCTGTTAATAATTCTTCCAAATTTTATATGGCTTTTAAATAATGATTTTATTGCATTTACTTATGGAATAAATGTAGCTAAACTAGATGCAAATCCTACAATTTTGTATCACATCTTAAGTCCATTGCATGTAGTAGGGCTTGTTGTAGCTAATTTCATAATCTCAATAATAATGTTATTTTCATTTTTTTCAAAAAGAGATTCTACTTCAACTTATTCCATATCCTCTTTCGATAAAAAATATATTAATTTGATGTGTTTTTCTCCTTTACTTTTAATCATAATTTTTGCCTTTATTGAAGGATCGTACATTAAAATGGAATGGCTTTTCCCGACTATAGGATTATTTGGGATCTTTGCGATTATGTACTGGCGCCCTTCGATAACAAGGAAAAATTTTACAAAAGCTATAATATATTCAGCTGCCATTACAGTTTTAGCTATTGTTGTCAATTTATTCGCGCTTATGTATTATTTCCCTTACAAATATCCTACCATGTATATAATGCCTTTACCGGCTAATAACATAGCGAAAGATGTATTAAAAGAATGGTATAAGGCTTATCATACTCCAATAAAATTTGTCCTCGGTCCTATTCATTTTTCCAGCATGGTATCTAATTTTGATCAGAATCATCCAAGAGCTATATATATGGATTCAGATTACCGCGACCTCTATCCTGAATATAAATCTGCTATTGATAAATATGGTGCGATTCTTATATGGTATGGAAAAGAAAGTCCTAAGTGGCTTAATGAAATAGAAGATACAAAAATTTTAGATTATCAGACAAAATCATATAATAGAGCTGTAAAACCCTGGTTTGAAAAATTAATAAAAAAATGGACAGGAGAATCTCCGAGAACTATAGAGGTTTCTTTTGCTTTTATCCCTCCAAAAGATATTTAATATGACTTCTTGTTCATATTCCAGGTGTTTTTTCAATTGCACTAGAGCCTTTATCATAAGCCTTTATATAAAAATACTAATCTAAGACTTTATAAAAAATATATTTATTGGAAGCTTTAATTCTATAGGAGAATACTATAAAATGATTCTTAAATGTTTATAAAAGATATTAAAGGATTTTATGTACGACTCTGAAGAAAAAGGCACGAAATACTACACTAATATTTTCATAGCAATTTGTATTATATGGTTCCTCATTTGGAGTTTCCTGCCTTTTTTCCTGTTTGAAGGGATTTTTTGTGATATTACAGAATATGTGGCTTTGACAAACCAGCAGTTTTTCTGGGGGCATGATAAGCAACCCTATTTCGGTATGTGGCTGATCAAAACGACAGCTTGGTTCGGTGACTTAAAAGCCGGATATTTCCTTTCTCAAATATGTGTCCTGATATGTTCAATAGCTATATGGAAACTTGCTAGAGCCTGCTTATCAGAAGCCCTATCCTTAATCTCTGTAATTTTCTTTCTTATAACTCCTACTTACACATGCTTTTCTTTAGACTTTTGCCAAAATGTACAATTACAGGCATTATGGCTGTTAATAATACTTTATTTCTACAAGTCTCTAATTTCTCAAAAATATAGTGATTGGATTTTACTGGGATTATTTTGTGGTTTAGGATTGATGACAAAATACTTTACTGCTTTTCTGTTTGTACCCATGGCATTATTTACCCTTTTTACTAATGAGGGAAGGGCTTCATTCAGTAAAGCGGGAATATATCTTTGCGCAATATTATTTCTAGTAATAATTCTTCCAAATTTTATATGGCTTGTAAATAATGACTTTATCTCGTTTACTTACGGAATTGATGAAGCAAGATTAGAAAACATTCCACCCTTTCTTAACCATTTTACTAGTCCACTAAGAGTAATAGGTCTTATTCTGATTAATTTTTTATTTTCTATAATAATGCTGTTTACTCTACTAAGAAAAAGAGATTCAAAATCTTATAGCTATGTACCAAATATTTATAAAAAATATGTCATTTCAATGACTCTTTTCCCTTTAATTTTAATTATACTTTTTACAGGTGTTGAAGGATCATATATAAAAATGGAGTGGCTATATCCTACCGTAGGAATGTTTGGCATATTTGCTATGATTTTCTGGAGACCTGATATAACAAAGCAAAAAGTCAATAAATGTTTGATATATTCGGGATATGCCACATTTTTTGGGATTTTAGTTACATTATATGCTGTCATGTATTATTTCCCATATAAATACAGCAGCATGGCTGTAATTCCTTATCCTTCTCCAGCAATCTCAAAAGATATTACTAAAGTATGGTACGATTCTTACCCTGCTCCAGTCAAATATGTTATTGGTCCTTATAGGTTTGCCAGCATGATAGCTGTTTGTGATCCGAATCATCCCGAAACAATATATATGAACTGGGATTATCGTAATCGTTATCCCCTATACAAATCTGCTGTCGAAGAAGAAGGAGCTATTTTAATATGGAAAGGAAGTGAACGGCCTGAATGGTTTGAAAAACTAAATGGAGCTACGATAACAAAATATCAGACTAGGAATTATTTCAGAGCTGTAAAACCATGGTTCGAAGAATTAATAAAATCCTGGTCTGGCGAAACCCCAAAGACTCAGGATGTTTCATTTGCTTTTATCCCACCTCGTAATAAGAACTAAATATTCAGGGAAGTTTTTATACAAAAAAGGACGCTAAAAACTAGCGTCCATATGCTCTGATTCAGTTTTTTTACCAGTTTTCTCCAAGAATTTCAAAATATGCTTTGGGATGAGCACAGGCCGGACATGCTTCGGGAGCTTCGTTTCCTTCATGCAGATAGCCACAATTTCTACAACGCCATACAATCTTATTGGTTTTTTTGAAAACAGTATCTTCTTCAATATTTTTTAGAAGTCCGAGATAGCGTTTTTCATGTTGTTTTTCAGCTACTGAAATCTTATCAAAAAGAAATCCTATATGAGGAAAACCTTCTTCTCTGGCTTTCTGGGCAAATGAGGGATAGAGAGCTGTCCATTCTTCGTGTTCTCCTCCGGCAGCGGCTTTAAGATTTTCTTTAGTTATTCCGATAACTCCAGCTGGAAAAGATGCTGTAATTTCAACCATGCCGCCTTCGAGCTGGCTGAAAAAACGCTTTGCGTGTTCTTTTTCCTGATTGGATGTTTCTTCAAAGATATCAGCTATCTGCATATAGCCTTCTTTACGGGCAACACCTGCAAAATAGGTATAACGATTCCTTGCCTGTGACTCTCCTACGAAAGCTCCGAGTAAATTTTTTTCGGTTTGAGTTCCTTTAACGCTTGCCATATTAAGGTCTCCTATTTTTTAATTGTTAAGTTCGTTAAGTTTATAAAAATACTCCTTCATAGCAGGTGCTAGACGATATTATTCTTCTAAAAAAATGGCTTTCCCTGTTAAAGGATCATAAATAGCCCCGATTATTTCAATTTCATTTTTATCCATTAATTCTTTGAGTACAGGCTCAGAAGCTCTCAGGAATCTTACATCATCTTCAATATTAGCTCGTATAATAGCCGGTAATTTTTCGCCTTTTTCCCCTCTAAGATTTTTAACTAACTCTTTCGACCCAATGCATTCTATAATGCTGTCAATATGATTGTTATGCTTATGTCCATTGCTATCCATGTAGGCTGAAACCGCTCCGCAGCGTTCATGTCCCAAAACAATTACCAGCCTGCAGTTAAGATGTTCCACAGCATATTCAACGCTTCCAAGTTCATAATTTCCTATAACATTGCCTGCAGTTCTTACAACAAATATATCTCCTAATCCCTGGTCAAATATAATTTCAGGCGGAACTCTTGAATCAGAACATGCAATTATAACTACAAATGGGTTTTGTTTATCTGAAAGCAGATGAATCCGTTCTTTTGAAATATGTGGATGAATAGAATTTCCAGATGAAAACCTGTCATTCCCTTCAAGGAGGCTATCGAGTATTCTTTTATTTCCGGCATTTATTTCAGCTACAATTTTTGAGCTGTCAACATTACTATCCGAATGAGCAGGGCACACCTGAAAAGTTAGCAATAATAGTAAGACCAATAGATAATTTCTCATTGCGTTATTTTTTTAAATTTTATTAGAATTGATTAATTTTAAACTCACACATTAGATTTTCCCTGCTCATTTTAACCCATTCTGGCTGTTTTTTCAATTAACTTAGATACCAATGCAGTCCAGCCACTCTGATGAGACGCCCCGCATCCTCGCCCTGTATCTCCATAAAAATACTCATAGAAAAAAATAAGTTCTTTCCAGTCTTGATGGCAATTCTATAGATATTTCCTTAAGATTCATCAAATTACCAGAGTTTGTCGGGAATTCAACCTTGAGAGAGTTTCCATAGAACTCGTAATACTTTTCCAAAGCTTCAATCAAAAGATAGTTTATAGGAAACCATATAGAACCGCGCCAATTTGAATTTCCGCCAAAAAGAGTGGTAGTCGATTCACATGGAGTGCAATCTACTCTGTGTTCATTTCCTCCGGCGTAAAATACATATGGATTTTTTTCGTGGTATTTTGAAAGAGAACGAATTCCATACGGACTAAGAAATTCATTTTCGTCAAACATATATTTCAGTACTTTCAAGAGCCTGTCCTTGCAAGGGATAGCAAGCAATTTATAACATTTTCCTTTTCTTTCGAGCGAGCACATATAGGATATGCAGGAAGCAAGGTCAGGACGGTTTTTAAGAAACCAGTTCATTCTCTTCATAAATCCATGGAGCTTTTCAATGACATGATCGCCGATAACTTCAACTGCAATAAGAGGAATAAGGGTTCTTCTCCGTTTTGAAAAGTGCATTATAGCACGATTTCAGAATAAATTTTCTTTTGCTTGATGAAGATTATAGATTTTGAGGATGAAATATTCCTTATCCCTGAAGCCGTAAGCTTGGCGGATGAGCCATCCCTACCCACAAAAAAATACAACGATGCGTCCAAAGGAGCCCTTCTTCCATTGGTTTGGTGTCATCCTTATTTCCACTGGATCAAGATTTCTGTGGTTATTTCGCGGTTAACTGTGAACTGTCAACGGTAAACCATACATTTTTGTTGTGGCTTCCTTGCTCCCTGGCCAGCACGGGCATAGGCAAGAAGCTGTTTTAAACGCTTGGCGAATCTAATCAAACTTTCTTTATTACACACATCAACAGAGGGTCAATATTAAGTTTCCCGAGTTTCATAGCCTCATACAACAGGCAGTTAGGACAGCGCGCAACCCTCCACATTATGTGGATAGATAATGCTATATGC